>Ga0307517_10009769_pt1 | contig 13545 bp, 13 predicted proteins | sample 23_EM_MG_FD_194515 | JGI IMG/M metagenome (GOLD analysis project Ga0307517, IMG submission 194515) | Populus trichocarpa ectomycorrhiza microbial communities from riparian zone in the Pacific Northwest, United States - 23_EM | ecosystem: Host-associated > Plants > Roots > Unclassified | place...
CTACCTCCGGTTCCGTCCAGGGCAGGGCAGGAGGCTCCCCCCAGGGGAGGTTAGGGTGTCCGTGCGACGTGCGAGAGGTGTGTGCGCGATAAATTTATTTTTTGTGCATTTCGAACGGCATACAAAACGTCCTTGGCTGACGGAATAGTCGAGAGTCCCTTCGCGAGATCCATGGCTTCGATGGCCGCATTCAAAGCTGAGATGGAACCCCCCCGCTCCTTCAGTCGCCGGGACTTTGTATCCATCGCCGGAACTCGAGGCGGCCTTGAGGGAACGGTGTGGTGTGGAAGCTGGGAGGATCTTGGTCCAGAACCTAATGGGGATGGGCGGTCATTTTGTCATGACAGGCCTCGCGCAAATAATGGCATTTTATGACAGGAAGAGATTGTCAGTAGACTTGTCCTGTGGTAGGAGGTCGTCAATTCGGAGATTGCCAGACGCGGGATCGTCAGGGCGAAGTTTCGGCAGCTCGGCAGATCGGGCAAACAACGACCTCCATCCAAGACCGCCCGCTGAGCCCTCCACTGAACTTGAGGCTGGATTCCAGCCTACATCCGAGCCACCACCACGGCACCCTAATCTAGGATGACATCTTTCATTGTCGAGGCGCATGTCGACCGCCACATTCACCCTGAGTGGACAGACAACCCCCAATGCGCGTTCTGCTCGATCTTACTAAATAAGTTACCCGCGCACGTTCTGTACGAAGATGAAAAAGTCATCGCCGTCCTAGGTCGGTCACCATGCGATGTTTAGCCTTTGAATCGCTGAATGTTGGAGAAGACATCGCCCCGCTCAGACCGGGGCACACCCTTGTGATACCAAAGGTCCACCACAAACACATATCCGAGCTACCTGAAGAATACGCCGCTGCCCTTGGCCTGGTCGTTACACGGGTTGCAAAAGCCTTGGTCAAAGGTTCGGTAACTAATAACACATCCCCACGATTCGGTTCCTTTACCCGTACCATAGTCCTAGAGAATCCCGGGCTGAACGTCGTTGGAAACCAAGAATACGCACAGGCTGTACCGCACGTACGATTTCAGTGCCTGCCCGCAGCAGGGAATTTTCTTCTGATTTTCTCTTTCGAAAGGTCCACTACCACATCATTCCCGCTCCGCAACTTGACGCCCCGAGAGACAGGAGCAAGTACAAAACACTGGACCCTCCGACTGAACAAGAGATGCACACGATGGAGTTGGAAGGGAGGTTGGAGCTTGACGATGATTTTGCCAAAGAATTCACAGATAAGATACGACGCGAATTGTCTCCGGCAGCGTTGAGCCATCTGTAATCATGCTCATTACCCTTTTTGAAACCGAGTTACCCCTTGTCCACTACCACCATGAACGACACCGACAACTGGTCCGGGGAAGAGTCCTCCGACGACGACAATGACCTATACGATGATCTCCCTCGGACCCGCCCCAAGAAAGCCTCCATCCCGGCTATGCTTCAAGCTGGGTTCGACTCGTACTTCCTACACCAGGGGAAGGTTACCAAAACATCGCCCGCGGTCTTTTCGACCCAAGTGGAACCGCTCTCGGCCGAAGAGTACGCGGATGCGATAAAATCTGCATCCGAGAAGTACAATCTCACGTACCCCGCGTCCCCCGCGATCCAAGAGTCGTTGTCACGCCAGTTCCTCAGGTTTATGCTGGAACTTGAACAAGGTTTCAATCTCCTCTTCTATGGATACGGTTCGAAACGCGCTTTGCTCAATCGCTTCGCGACTGAAGTATGCTCGAAGCGCGGACACGTCGTGGTTCTGAATGGGTCCCAACCCAAGGCCTCAATCAAGGACCTTCTGACCGCGATTGAGGCAATCCCTGTCGTCAAAATTTTCGCAGAATCCACGAATGTGACCACGGGGAACTCCAACGAATCTCAGCTCGCCAGAATACGTGCTTATCTCTCATCTTCGGACATCAAACCCCTCTTCCTCCTCATCCACAACATCGACTCCCCGAATCTGCGCTCACCCAAAGTCAAATCTCAACTGGCCGCTCTGGCGAGCCACACACGCATCCACCTCATCGCGTCCATCGATCATGTAAACGCTCCGCTCCTGTGGACTTCCACGGAGTGCTCGACACGGAAACGAGAAAACACCGACGAAGAGTCGTTGAGCTACCACGTTCCTGGATTCTCGTGGCTGTGGCACGATCTCACTACCATGGCTTCCTACGACTTCGAACTTGCCCATGCCGACCGTTCTTCCTACGCGGGGGCTTCGGCGAACGCAAGGACCGGTCGAGGGGGGGTCGCCGGTCTTGCTGCAGGAAACACCGTCATGTCCGAATCCGCAGCACAACACATCCTCGCATCCGTTACGCAGAAAGCCAAGAAGATGTTCAAACTCATGGCCACCAAACAATTGGTGGTTATGGAGGAGGACGGGGAGGGAGGGACCCAAGACGATTCCGAACGTTACGGAATATCGTACGACACGCTGTTTACCAGTGTCCGGGATAATTTCATCGCCACCAACGACACTGCCATGAGGACCCTTCTCGGAGAGTTCAGGGATCACAATCTCATCGTGGGGACCGGGACGGGTGGCGCGGAAGTTTTGTGGATACCAATGAGGAGGGAGCGGTTAAACAAGGTCGTTAAAGGGCTCGATGTTGAATAGAGCAATAACATTCTACGGATCCTGACAGTGATTCTCCTCAAGAAATCGCATCTATAGAGCGTGAAAATGAACTGGAGCTAGTTGAAAGAGAAGGGTATATATAAATGAGACTGCTCATCGATTAACATTTCTCCTCTTGCACACTCTCGCCGGATTCTTGCGACGCCTTCGTACCGTTCTTGGTTGGGCTACGCAGAACTTCCGCGATTTCTATATCAGTGCCATTGACAGGCGGACTGTCCTCCTTCTTGTCGAACTCGTGCGGCAACGTGATCGCCCGATCGAGGGACATGGGCAAACCTCTATGTCGACCCCTGAGCATGACGGCACACAGTAAGACCTTGGAACCAGTGTAAAGCGCTCCGGAGAAAGAGTAGTTTGCCTGCAAGGGTCAATCCGTGAGTCCGAAGTGTCAACGAATGCGTGGAACACAAACGGTGGGCATCCCAAGGCTCAGTCCAACTGTCCCATATGCAGAAACCATCTCAAACACTTCACACACAAGATTCAGTAAATCCCCGGAAAAAGCGGTACATTAACACTCACTGAGCGAGAATATGTTGAACCAGGACGTGTTGAGGGTATTCTCAAGTTTGCTACGCTCGATAAGACACATTGCAATCAAGCAAAAGGCCATCCACCACATATCTAACCGCTCATAGATTAGCCACGCACGTTCCAGGGTGACCTAGACTCACCGAAAGACAATTGAGTCCTGGAATGCTGTAGAAGATAATTTCCCCAGATTGCGATTCTTGAGTCACCCTCGAGGTGCCACTCTTCGTCCTCGAAGACTCCCAGCGATCGTTCCTCATAAACGTTGGTTGATCGGACACTGTGTCTACGCGTTAGGGCTGCTTCTCCTCTGAAGTGCTTGACCCCACCTCAGCGCTATGGGGTAAACCGCGATATACATCATGACGACGTACAACACCCTTGTCCTCTAGTGTTCATCTCCAGACCTGACACGTGGAGATCAAGGACCACAAACTTTAATGCTGGTGCCACGGCAGCGAGTGGGACTACTTGGAAGCCTGCATTTCGAACAGAAACGGCCTGTAGCAATCCAATGAAGACCCTCGTCCCCGTTGGGACAGCTTCGACGGTGGGGTTACCAATGTTGAACGTTAAGAAGCACACCCAATCGGTTAAACTATAAGGCGAAAGGCAGGTATCAGCATGTTAAACTGCAGACTGCACATCATTGCTCACTTGATCACGATCAGTATGGAAAACAACAGCCAGGTTTGCCGTGAGGGGAACATGTAAATGAAGCAGCGGCGTGGATGATCGAGCAAAAAGCGAGCAGTTTCGTAGGTTTTGGAGGACTTCCATACGACCTTGGAATATGCCCAGCTATAGGAAGGTATTACCAGTGGGAAGTCGCGTCAGGAGTGCGCGCACTCACATTGAAAAACGAATGCTTAAGCAGCCGACATAAAGGTGAGTGAATCTACGAACGCAGGGGAAGGAAACTCACAAAATCGGCTGGGGGGAAGAATCAGCAGGGTCGGGCAGAGAAAACCGGTACACGTACAAACGCAGTGTTTCCAGCTAAAATGCAGTAAATCAAAAAAATAATCATAGGGTACGCCGTTTGGAAAAGAACCATGTTCTGACTATCGGCACAATCAATTAGAGGCTACTGCGCATCAGGTATACACTTACTCGACGAGGGACATTCCTGTGTTGGCCCAGGCTCCCACAACCTGGAACAAGGAAAACCTTGAGAGCGTAAACAAACGCCAAGTAACGGTTTCAAAAGCTCGCTCACCAGATCGGGGATATGTTCCTGTGTTGAGTGGGTATTAAGAAATTATCCTTCCAGCGGGGCCCCGAGATATAGGGTGCGATAATAGCAAAGGGTATTGCCAGCGAGAAAAAGTAGTACTGAAAAAAGTTAAGTGACAGTCCAACACAACCGGCCACAATGCCATAACATACCAGAGGTACCGCCCACATCAACATGTTCAAAGCGCGAAACTCTATCCCTCCGAGTTCATCCAGCTGGTCTTCTGTGAGGTTGTGGAACACGGAGTTCCTTCCGACTATCGTGGGGAATGAAAGATAGGGAACCACCGTGCTGCTATCATGGGGCCCTTGTGAGGCGCGGACGGTGTCCGCGGGGAACAAGGTCGCCGTGCGTGGCATGGTCACAGTGCGTTTGACTTTCTGGTGAATCCCAGGAAGGAACCTCCGCGAGATCTCAGAGACTGCGCTATGATGTCGTATTTGCGGAGGACCACGATGGGTATCTTTGACGGCGCCAGGAGAAAGCGTCACCGACAATCCGGATGCGGGGTGCGAATCTAGGACGCATGGCTGATCATTTGGGTGAACCCTGCATTGAGTGAAGGCTTACCAGAATTCCAGTCGGTGGACAAAATTGGCTGGGGCGCATCATCCGCTCTTCGAATCGCGCCGGTAGAGAGCGGGGGTTTCGTTCTTTGGGTTATACCCGTCAATTTGGTTGATCGATCATCGATGTTGGCGGGCCGGGTTCCGGCGTTCTTTGCTTCTGCCCCCCGCTTACACCCCGGGTTGCGCTCGACGGCATCAACGAGATGTTTGATAAAGTAGTGCCTGGGGTGGGGTATCAGATCATGTCCACGCACAAGATAAAGGAAAGCCCACCTCCTGAACATGACCACCACCCAAGACACCGTCACGGGCGACCCGAGAATTTGCACGATAACCAAGATTGCTTGCTGCCACGCAGTGAGAGCACTCAGGTCGATGGTCCCCAAACCTGTCCCAGTGGCCGCGCTGACGCAGAGGAATAGGGAGTCGATGTATCTAACGCGAAATTCACCATTGGATCCCCAGAAGATGACGGACCAGAAGAGCGGGATTGCGATACTGGAACACGGGAATCGGGCGGTCAGGGTTGAATGGACCTTGAAATAAAATCTCTACACACTTACAAAAACAGCACATGCACGCGGAAAAAATTCAGATGGGCTTTGAGCCACGAGAAGGCCATTCTTGCTCTACGACAGTGCTCCAGGTGGTGGGGGAGTGAAATGTCGACGGCGAAAACAGCTCAAAGACCCTCGACCTATAATATGGCGCTATTGCGATCCATTGAGATGATGTAGGTCAGTCAAATTTCAAATTTTCAGGCTCCGGTTGGAATTTGACCGAATACGTCGGGCTGGCGACCATCCAACCGCGACCGCGATGGACAAATCTACGTGGCGTACGACAACGACGAGGTTGTTGCTGCTGGCAGGGGTTTGGGCCGCGGAGGTCGCGAATATGCTCCGCCATAGTCGCGTCGCCCGCATCTCGGACTCCGAGCCACTTCTGCCTCCATCTGCGTCCAAACCGCTAAAAGCGATGGAAAGAGACGTGGCCCGTTAGCGTACGCTAATGCACCAAGCCAGCGAGCTCTTGGTCAAGTTCCAACTGGGGAGTTGATCGTGGTGGTAATGGGTGACTAGCCGAGACTAGGGATATATATATATCCATCGTAGAAGGGTTCCACTGAGCGAGGTTTATTCCTCGATTTCCGAGAACTTCCACCTCGCGTGCACCAGTGGGACTGGACAACCATGCGTCGAGGTAAACGCCAGCGTACAGAACGGTTGAAGTAGATGATACCGCCGTCTTTCCAGAACCCGTAACTTGGAGAGCCGACCAGTTTTCGAGCGAAACGGCCGTAGCGCTGGGACTCCAGATGCGCGGTTTGGAGACAGTGACTATCCATGACCCGACGCAATGGACGAGGTCCTGACAGTTCCCTCAAAAGGCTCTCGATATTCGTCTAGACTTGTGTGTGCACGTTGCAACCTCACGGGCAGAAGGAACACCCCCCTAGACTAGACGGAACAACCAGAGCTTTCTTTACCTGAAGCAATTAGTATACAGTCTAGTTCAATAAAATTGGTGGTCATTGTACATGGAAAGAATGTAAGGGAATAAAAATACCGGCCATATGCAAAACCAAGACAGTGAGGCGAGGGGGGTAATATTACACTACAAGAATCCACTCTCCTGCAATAAACGCGCCATCTTCTCGTCCTCACGCTCCCGAGGTTCTCTATCCAGGCTGAGGTTCCAGAAATAGTCGCTCAGATCCCGCCCATCATCGAACGGCCGCAGCGAGTCCTCGATGAACGATGCCACCGAAGGGACGACGATAAAAGGGTAGGGAGCCAACTGCCATCGCTTGATGTCTTCAATGACCTCCGCAGCCTTCTGTCTCTTACGGAAGTTGACTAGTCCCGGCCCAATCATGCTGGGATTCTCGTTGACGTACGTCAGTTGCGTGAGGAAAACACCTGCAGACCGGTAAATACTGGACCATCCACTCCGAAGTTTATAAATTACTCACCGATGAACGGAACGCATGGAGCCACAATGGTCGACAGCTTGTGACGGTAATTTCCAAAGTTTTTGTTGGTGTTCATCATGGTCTCACACTGCGATAGCATCGTCATGAACCGCTGAGGGACTTGCTCCCATGTGCGCTTCAGCCGACGGATCGGTGTGGTGTTCAAACCGGCGACGATAGCAATCATCGACGGGAAGTTATGCAGACCCTTGCAACGCTGAACGGAGGATTGTGAACTACAGCACGGCAGTTGATGAGGATGGGGACCCACATCAGCGATGGCGATGAAGTTCTTCACGGCACTGGCCCTCCGCCTCGAATCGTCCTTGGCAAGAACCGTCTCCGCAACCCAGTTTGCAATCTTGTTTGCAAATTGGATAACCAAGGAGATGTTATCGCTGACGTCACCTTTCTGATCCCTGGATCGCTGCAGACATTCGATTGGCCGGATCTTCTGGTACAAGTGACTCTCCATCAAGGTTAGTTGCCTGGCCATTTCCAATGGATCGACATCGGACAGCTTCATTTCGCCCTTCTTTGATGTTTTGGGCTGAATTGAGGGCGGTGGCGGACCGTTTAGAGTGGAGGTAGTCAGCCTGGCATCGCCTCGTTGCTAAAAGTATGCCTCAGTTTCGGCAATTTTTAAACACTGGAGTAAAAGCAAACGTACAACGCGCTCGATGTGAATTCCCAACTGTTTCGCGGCAGCGAAGCTCTGTACCTCCTCGTTGGAGATGAACTCTTTCATTCGTTCAAAAATGAATGAGTCCTCGTCCTCCAGAATGTCATTATCAACGATCATCGACTTGAAGGTGTTCAGAACCCTGACGCTAACGTTGAGCGCACGCCAAAGGAGGACTTGGGAGAAGCACCAACCTAGCTCGGACCACATGTTGTTTCAACCTCTTCCATTCGTCGAATTCTGCGGGAGTGATATTCTCGGGAGGTTGTGTCCAGAACCTAGCCACAAGGGTGTCGAACAACTCGTCCGTTGTGGTGAACGACTTGTAGGTCATCAGGAATGTCTTGTTATACTTGGTATCTGCGAAAGAATTGTCAGCGAACACACAGGGAACGCCAAAGCGGGGAAGTGACCTGGCGCATCGTGAGTCGTAAGCCTCTCGACAAGAGCTTGTATCGTCCCTCCTTTAACGGTACCCTCTGGATCTGTTAGAAGGTCCTCTGGTGCATGATCGGACCGCAGGTACCACTTCTTGAAGTCCGCATTGACTTTGTCGATATACGCCTGAGGAGCATCATCACCAAGAATCTTGCGTAATTTAGCTGCTCTAGGCGGGCTCTTCGCAGCCAAAGCTAAAAACAGTTTCTTCAGTCCGAGAGATTCAATAGATCAAGAGAGAACGCACGATTGTCTTCCTCCGAGAACCGATCGATATCTGAATCAAGGTCGATCCTGGGTGTCAGCGCGCCCGATCCGTTGACCATCGAGTCCAACCCATCGCGGGACCACGTTGGTGTTATTGACCCTCCACCAGACTCGCTATAACTCTCACTCAACCGCTCCAGACTCGCCTCCGAGCTTTTCGAAGGGTTCCTGTATAACAACGAGGATCCAATCGACGATGACTCGCCGCCAGTCAACTTCGTCTTCGGGTCAGGTCTCCTGAACGCTAATTCCATGTTAACCACTTCATCCTCCGTCTCGATTTCCGACTGTGAGGACGCTCCAGCAATACGTGGGAGCGTGACGACGGCCGCAATCCGACTCTCGATGATGCTGACGCGAGACATTCTCCATTCGATCGATCCGTTGTACTCCCCCTGACCAAGATCGGCTTGATCATGACCCACAGACAACAACGCCTCGAAAATCTCGCGAACGGCACCCAAGTTCGTTTGTAGGATCGCCGTCAGAGACAAAAGCTGGTGCCAAGAAGCGGGAAAGTCGGTCATGGTTGAGCGCAGGGTCTGAAGAGCCATCAGGATCGAAGCCCCCTCATCGTAAACCGCCTGAACAGCTACTTCCAGCTTTCGAACAAGCCTCTGCGCTTTGTCGACGGTCTGAAGGTACAGCTCCCGGTTCGGCGTAGCCCCAGCATCCACGTTGAATCCATCAACGTCAACATGCCTCGCGACATGGATCGTTGAGATATAATCAATGCACTCCGATAACCTTGAGAGGAAATCACGACAGTGGGTGACGACATCTGTAGGGCGGGTGCATTAAGAGATGAGCTTAAAAAGCCAATCAAAGGTTATTTCACCGGAAAACGTACCCGGTTCGCCAAACGCATCAAACTTCGTATCCACTAACGTGGTTCGCTTCGCGTCAATTCCCGCGACAAGGCCCTTCAACTCTGTGATGACCTCAACTGACAACTGCCTGTTTGGAGCTTCGTCCTCTCCTTCTAACGCTAACCACCCAAACCCCTTCCATCCAGCCGCGGCGCCACCCCCAACCAGCCCCAACCCCACATGCTCCGGTTCGAACACGCCATACAACCTCTTGATCACGTTCGCGTCCGAGGATTGGGCATTCTGCTCTAAGAACCTCTGCACTTCCGTGACAAACGCGATCACAGCCCTATCAAGCTCTCCTGCGTCGCCTTCCATACGCATCGGCTTATCGGCCACTTGAATATGGTTTGCCTCGTACTGAACCGCTAGGGTCGACAAGACCAATTTCGAGAGCGTTCCAGCCACTTTACGTTGTGCAGGCTTCAGATGAGCCTGGAGCGCCTGGGAGGGAGGGGTAGTTCGTATATGCCGAGTATCTCGGGGATAGAGGTTGCTCGTGATCTGACTTGATGGCGTAGCAGAAACGTAGAGTAAATTGCGCACGCTGTAAACGACGGCCAGAACCCGGTCGTTTAACTCGTGCTCATATCGACCAGGTGAGGTGTTGTCGTGAGTTTGGATGTATTGGACAACATTTCCAATCGCTTCCCGGGCGACAACCGCGAGCTGATTGACCGAGTCGGGGGGTGGGGAAACCAAAGCTTGTTGTAGTTCTTGGGCGGAGCGTTCCGCCGGCGTGAGGTCACTCGACAAGGAGTGGGACAGTTGGGTGGCCGTGGGTTTTGATGGTCCTGCGCTCGTGGGGGCCATAAGGCTCGAAGAGGACCCTTCCCGACCCAAAGTAGCAGGGGCAGGCTGAATATCTGAATCGTCCGAGTGTGTGCTATATTGGTCGCTCTCGGTCCCGGATGCGATGCCCGTCTGCGAGGATACGCGCACGGTGGGTGAAAGATGGGAAAGTGCGTCAGCAGGAGAGACATCCGTCTGAGGTGGACCGGGATCTCGAATGGCAGGGCGTAACTGCTGGGTGCTCGCTGGTGGCATAGTAAAGCTGATCGTTCCGTCAACCGTGTTGACAAAATAGTAAGATAGCCCGTCATCAGCCAACATCCTCTTCCATGACTCGGGCGTGCTGGTCCGTCTCGGAACACCGAATCCGGCGCCGTTCCGAGGGCCATTGATGGTCGTGACATCTGTGGTGATCATTGCCAGCAAGATTGGCTCACTGTAATGAGAGTCGGCAGGGGGAGGGGGCTCACCCTCGGATATGTCTTGATCCACGTCCTGGGGGAGATCTCGAGACTGTTGACCCGTTTGGGTGTTCACATAGTAGATCTGGACAAGTGACGCCAAAGAACCAGATAGTAAGCGCCCATAACAAGGTGTGTCGCAAATGGGATGTGGGGATATGTCATATATGCAAAAGAATGTTCCGAGGGAGAAAAGGCAGAGAGAACGGAATTGGAACAAAGAAAGGTGGTACTCACCCGCCCGTCCGCAGAGACCTGTGGCACCCAAAAGTCACTCGACTGGGTCCCGGACCTTGGGTACAACCCACCCCCCCGCGAGCCAATACCTGCACCAGTGGTGTTCTGTTGCGGGTAAACGACGTTATTTGTGTGTGCTTGGATGTTTTGAGAGTGCGAGAGTGTATGAGAATGTGGTTGGAGGGGGCCATGGGGCATCGCATGTGGTTGGTCCCACTCCTGAGAGGCGACAACGTTTTGTGGGTGCGGGAGCCCGAAGTTGTGCGTGTGGCCGACGGTGGCCTGGGGATTTTGGGACTCGAGCTGAGCTGCGGCTGTAGCTTCGGCGGCGGCGAGGGCGGCGTCGGCCTCTTGATCAGAGATGACGGTCACATAATTGGACGGAAACCATCCACGCTCCTGGCCGAGCAAACCATCCCACCACCCCGATTCCAACCTGGTGAGAACCTCGATGATGTCGTCCCTGCGAAATGAGAGGGAAGAGTCGTTATCGGTCTGATAGTCGAAGAGGGCACGGCAGAAAAAGGTCGAGAGGAACTGTTCCTCTTCCGGTTGTTGCTGGGCAGGGTCGGGACCAAGAGACATGGTTTGTGTTCTCGAGTTGAAACCTTCAGCGGCCAGTATCAGACCCGACGTCTCGCGTAGTGGTGGTTAGCGGAGCCGGAGGCGACAGCGGGCGGGTACCTTCGCAGGTAGGGTGGTCGTGCTTGAGCATATACGTACGGAGATCAATTCCCAAAACAGCGTCTGCCACCCGCATAGCACACGTGACTACTCTATATTTCAGTGATGTCTACCGAGCAACCAGCCGAGAACTAACGCTGAAACTATAAGTCCACCTTCCGCTGTGTGTGGTATACTGCACCAGTCCTTATATAGCTTATAGGGTAGCGTCGTCGGTTCTGGCGGAACCGAGATGGTCTCAACCTCGATCGGAGGCGAGGATGGGGGTTGTGGTGGTGGGATGGCCGCTATCACCGTATCCAGTCGGGTTTCTAGGTGGTGAATCTCCTTCTCCAATAAATCCTTTGTCTCCTCAGACAACTCCTCAACCCTCTTCTCGAACGTGTAAGCCAACCTGCGCCTTTTCCAGGGTTCGACGATCAGGGTGGCCATGATAAAGACGAGCAAGTTGAGCGCCAACGCCGCCATTGATCCATACGTCGATGCACTCCGGATTTTGTCGGACCAGATCTGTTCCTCGTGGTACCTCGCCAAGATGGACCGCAGAAGCTCCTTTAACTCCCGCTCGACATCACCGTCCGCCCCTTTGGCAGCCTCCTTCGCCCGAACTTCAGCCTGTTCGTATGAATGATCCTCGCGGACGAGCATGGTGAATTTCCCGACATCAGCGTCGGTCCACGTGTGTTTGCGTTGCAGAAGTTCATTGACTTCTCGTTGAGAATTGGATCGTTTGACCACGGCTTCTTCATATTTCCGTTTCGTGGTTTGTGCCGCCTCGCGGGCAGCGTTTATCCTGGACTCTGGTCAGAACAAATTTGCGACGGTAAATTTACGTGCAACGCCAGGGATACGAAAGGTTGAGTGAGAGAAGACATACCTTGTTCCTCCACTTTCTTCTTTAGCAGCTCTATTTCTTCGTACCCAGTAGCGCGATTAAGTTGTCCTCCAAGCTCGGAAAACAGAGTTTGAGTGACGGCGGTGAATCCGTCTGCACGCCTCCTGATGTTGATTGCAGTATTGCCAGTGGCTTTGGTGATGTGCCCTCGGAGCAGAGCCGTAGCCTCCCGGAGTCTCTCTGACAGGACGGGTTGACCATCCGGTCGAGTGCTATCCTTCCTCTCGGGTGGTTTTACCAGTTTAGACGGTGCTGGTTGGGGTTGTACCGTGTTGAGACATAGAGACGAGGAGTGAAATAGACGACTGGAAGAGACCGTCCTCGTCACCGATCGGGAGGATCGGTACATGTGCGGAAGAGACAGAGAGGGTTTGGCCGATCGTCCTTCCGTCTTCCACCACCAGCTTCCCTTCGTGGTACCCGCTGTTCGCAAAAGCGAAGCGAGGACATCGGGTGTTTTGGAAGCAATTGGTCGCATCCGAAAGTAGTCCCCGCCGACGGACGCGCGATGCGGTCGAATGCGGTGTTTCCTAATCTTGGAGTCCGTGGTTTTGCTGGACCCTCACACGAGGCTAAACATTGGAACAGTGAGGATCTTCTCTTCCACGCCGTCGACATGCAGGTGCCCCATGTTGCTTCAACGTTGACCTACGAACGGCCCCTCCGCGGTAGGTTTCTATTCCCGGACCCGCCCGGCTAGTTCTCGAACTGAGAAATGTTCAGGCTTTTCCCTTGTGTTCCCTCCATCCTTGCCCGCAACCATCTCTTGAGCACGATCCCCGTTGTGGGTGAACGTTGCCGCTCGGGTTTTGTCCACCGTTCGCATTGCTCTTGTGGGAGGTCGAAGCTACAGCTAGAACCTTCACCGACACAAGAGCCGATATCCCAACCTCTCCCCAAAGCAATTCCGAAACATCAGTTCCTACTCTGCTCTCATTCTCTTTGAAACAGGGTCGATAGTCAGGCTCGTCCGCATACTTGTGTACATCGTTCACCCAAGCAGTCTATTGAACTCGATTGGGTCGAAAGGGATCCCCAAAACGTCTGCGCCTTTAACCCATTGACGAACTATGCCAGACCCACTGGCTAACCACCCGAGATCCGAGTTGGTATCAACACGCAGAACCAGACGTTGTGGGACCCGAACTTCGACGTCAGTATCCTCCTTCCTTGATCGGAATGCCTGCCTTTTCGCCGCAAATCCCCAAACCGCAGCTGACATCAGTTGTTTTCCCCGCCCCAAACAAAA
>Ga0307517_10009770_pt1 | contig 13544 bp, 10 predicted proteins | sample 23_EM_MG_FD_194515 | JGI IMG/M metagenome (GOLD analysis project Ga0307517, IMG submission 194515) | Populus trichocarpa ectomycorrhiza microbial communities from riparian zone in the Pacific Northwest, United States - 23_EM | ecosystem: Host-associated > Plants > Roots > Unclassified | place...
TTGATCAAAATTTACAATGTATTTGCAAGATTTAGTCAATCCAATTAAATTGGACTAAATTGCATCAATGAATATCGATTAAAATTTTGGAAATGCTTAAGCAATAAAAAAAATTGTTTTTTTTTTTCAAAAACAATTTTTTTTTAAAGATGTTTAGGAATTCAAAACATTGATAATCTTAAAAATAAAGTTTTCAAAATTCTAATAAATAATATTTTATATTACTGGGTCATGATGATTGTTTGATAAATAAAAAATAAAACTTTTGATTAAAAAAAATTAAATTTTGAAATGTTTAAGGAATAAAAAGATTTAAAATTTGTAGATAATTTTTTTCGAAAACAGTAAGTCACTGAAATATTAAAATTATTCCTTAAACATTTTTTTAGAAATTTTATTTTGTTGAAATAAAATCTCATATTTTTATTAATTAAAAAAATTTAGAAAAATTAATTGATATTCATTTTATAATTTAATCCAATTAGTTTGAACAAAATAAATTTTATAAACATGTTTTGACCAAAAAATTTCATGTAAAATAATTTATCAAATTGATTTCAACACAAGTACAATTACTATTTTTTTATTGTTTTATTTTTTAGGTTTTGCAATTTCAGCCCCCAGAAAATTTGAGTGGTGTTAATTACAATCCCTTGAGGTAATTTGCATTTACACAAAGTATCTAAAAGTTTGAAGATTTTATTAAGGATAGAGAACATGCTAGTTTAAGTATCTTGTATTGATGTGATATATGATATTTTTTAATTAAAAATATTAAAATAAATTTTTTATATTTTTTTATTTTTAACAAATGACATCAAAATCATTTAAAAAAATTATTTTAATATTTTTTAAATAAAAAATAATTTAAAAAACATTAAAAAACAGATTGTAACATAAAAACAAACCATTAATAAAAATTCATTTTAAATTTTTTTTTGGTCTAAACATTATTATTTTATTTAAAAATCAAAATGATTATTTTAGGTTGACTTATTTTTGAATCGAGTCGTATTCTTTTTCCCCTATGTCGGGACTAAGAGATTGAATATAGATAAAAAAAATATATATATATTTGCGTAACAAAAAAAAACCCGTTCTTGGTTTTTGGCCCCCTCAGTCACCATCAACACCCCTAATCCATGAAATTAAAGCAAGATGCATAAGACACGACAAATAAATAGATAATTAAAATCAATATACAACAAACAAAAGGAATAGAATAATTAAACAAAAGTAAGATTGTTTGACATTATCAGGAATGTATAAACATTAACTTGTTCTCTTTGCTTTCAAACACCAGGCTATGCAAGTACTGTGCATTTGCTGGTCCTGTACTTTGAACCATCCTAGAGAATGCGCTTCCTTCGTTCGATAGCAGTTCCTCTGGGGTAGAATGTTCTAAAACCTGAAAGATCAAAGATTCAACCATGAGTTGAATAAAGAATCACTATAAAAGATGTCAGAATCATGAAAATTGAGAATGAAGTTGAAGTTAGTTAGCATAAACGTTCTTGATGATTCCAGCTACTTCTTATGGACATCAAATTTTCAGGAATGTGTTCAATAAACTCAAATTTCCTAGCGAGTAGGAAACAAGTTCTGGAAACTAAATTTGAGAGCATACCTGACCAGCCTCAAGCACAAGAATTCTGTCACAGTCAATAATGGTATTTAGTCTATGAGCGATAATTAGCATTGTGCAGGATCTGAATTCTTCTCGGATGGTTTTCTGGATAAGAGCATCAATTCTAACATCAACAGAAGAAGTAGCTTCATCAAGAACAAGAATCTTAGATCTCCGCAGCAGTGCTCGAGCGAGACTTAGTAGTTGCCTCTGTCCAACACTAAAACTCTCCCCTCCTTCAAAAACCTTGACACACAAAAAAAAATAACTTCACAGTTTGCATTACACTATAATCAAACTTAATATTGCATCTGCAAAATTATGAATCAAAAACAGTCATTGACTTCAAATCAGCTTTAAATAAACATTATGAATCAAAAACAGTTCATTGACTTCAAATCAGCTTTAATCAAACACGATGCCATATGTTTTACAGAATGTTTGCCCTAAAGGGGTATTTTCAACCACAAGAGCTTAATATTAGTTTTTGTTACACATTCAATGGTTTTTAAATAATATAAAATGCTATATATATATATATATATATATTACAAAAACATTTTGACAGATTAGTATTCACTGGCAGAAGATAGTTTGATAAAGAAATTTCAAGATCATACCTGAGCATCCAGACCAAAAGAACTATTTCTAACAGCATCCTTCAAATGTGCCCTCTCTAAAGCCTTCCATAGGTCAGCATCATTGTGTTCACTGAATGGATCAAGATTAAATCGCACAGTCCCTATAAGAAAATGGGTGACAATTACAATGACATGTGTTGAAAATAATCCATAAAATGGCTTAAACTGGGCAATGGTTTCTGGACCAAATCTCAAGTTATAGATTAGCAAGCTGTCAAGTGGAAAGAGAAAATAAAAGAGAGTAAAAGCATAAATTATCTCTACTCATCTGAAAGTAAATGAAATTGAACTACCAAAATCCAGTTTTCAGTTTCTCTTGACAAGTACCTGAGAAGAGAACTGGTGATTGTGGTATGATACTGAGAGCTCTCCTCAAATCTGTCAGTCCGAACTTAGTAATGTCACAACCATCAATGGTGATTTCTCCTCTTTCCAGTTCTACGATACGGAACAATGCATTTAACATGCTAGATTTCCCAGCTCCAGTTCTTCCGACTATTCCTAGCTTTTCACTTGGTGAGACTGCAAAGGACAAACCATGTAAGACTGGAGGAAGCTCGGGCCTGTAACGTAGAACAACATCCGTAAATTTAATTAATCCTGACAAAGGCCAAGAAGAAGGAGGACGATTGTTCTTGTCTATGGCTGGAGCTTCGGAGGGTAAATCTATATATGTGGAAACACGCTCAACAGAGTTTAAGCTATTTTCAGCTTTACTAGCTTGTCTTAGAACATTACTCAACAAATCAGTGATGTTCGAAGTGTAACTAAGAAGTAGACCCATTATAGATGCAAATCCCACATGATTTTCAGTTCTTCCATTCCCCAAAACTGAAAATGACACTATCAACCAAATCATCATCCCTCCTAAAGTTACCAACCTTATGGCAAGCCAACCATCTGAACTAATAGTTACGAGACTAAATCTAATATTATTGTCCATATACTTCCCATTGATGATGGACATCCAATCATATGCTTTATAAGCACGAATACTTGACAAACCATTTAATGCTTCTCCAAACTGTGCATAAACTGGAGACCTGGTGATGGAATCCAGACGTTTCACTTCACGGGATGTATTCTGTACAACACAATGCATCAGCAACGTTATTAGAGCGTGTACATACAATGATGATGAGAAAATTTCTAACATAAATATGTTAATTCAACATCAGCAGAAAACATATGCTTGCAGAAACTACATGTTGAGTATATCTCTTGACAGGCAGCATGGAAGCCCAGAGCGCAAAGCATATGTCCAACAAAATGGGTTCCTATTGGATTTTAGGATGCTTACCCATGTTTTAAATTAACATGTCTTTTCTCCCAAACAAAATCCATAGGGTTACCTTTTATAGAGTTCATCTCCTAACAGACAGTGGTCTAAGGTTACTCTAAATTTGAAGAGACATGCATTTGACTTATTTAAGACCTGAGTGGGCTTATCTAAAAGATTACTCTTTACATGTGAAAGTGGTAAAAACAACAAGAAAATGATACTTCGAAGAAACCACCTCATAGAGCATCCCAACCAAAATACTAAAGTTACATTCTTTGCAAAACCCATAACAATTTCCAAAAAACAAAATAACTAGGGATTTCCCAACATACCTGATAATATAGATAGGCTGAATAAAATAAGATCAGAAGTGGCATTATGGCCCACAATGATATTGTGCTCACAGTGCCTATCAGCACAAAAGTTGAAAGCAACTGCCAAGCTAGGTTTAGAAAATTGTTGGCAGAATTGGCAACGTTACGATCTATTTCACCTACATCCTTCGCAAACCTATTGATTATCCTCCCAGTTGGGTTGGTGTGGAAGAATAGCATTGGAGTTCGTAGGATGGAATCTAGCATGGCATCATGAAGTCTTTTGGACGCATGAAGACTTGAACTGATTAACCAATAAGAGTTTGCTAGTGTCACAGTCACCTGAACCAGAAATACATGAAGTAAGACCACAAAGACCATAGCAATTGCATAAATTCTAAATTTTCTCTCACTACTATGTTCAAAACAACTGTAAATGAAACAAAAGCAGAATGGATTCACTTATTTCTTTCTTTTTCCTGCTAAGATCATACAAAATGCTGGGCCTCTAAGATATTGATGTCAATCACAGGTTGCAAACAGACCTGACCAAATGATAGAAGTCCATACACGAAAATGAAGTATCCTGGCCTATAACTCTCCAAAGTGCTTTGATTTGTCCAAAAACTCAACCATGTACTTCTTGAAACTCGAAAAACTTCAGTTAATAAGTAGCACAGAAAAAGTATTGAAACCACCCATACACCTCCTAATGCGTTGTTGTACCTGCATATGAATATCAAACTGTATGTGTCAAGTACAAGCACAACAAGTTTCTCTTTGAAAAACTAGGATATAATAATGTATCCACATATCAGAATGGTCATCAGTAATCAGACAATGTTACTACCAGTAGTTCCAGCCTTCATGCATAGTGAAGGCTCAACTACATGTCCAGCCAAATCATACTGGGGTGCTTAAAAGTTAAAACTACAAAGACTTTGAATAACATGGGAACATCTACAGTAAGTAGTTGGTATCCAACTGGTGTAAAATGATTTTGCATACAAAAGATGAATATTTGAGCATCACTGGTCTTCAGGTCATCTGGTGCTACCTTGGCCACAATTGTGGCATGAAAGTTAAAGATCTGGAAATATGTTTTCAATTTGACTTGCATTGATGTTTCCTTGGTAAATCAAAGAGGGCTTCGCCCATGAACTCGATTTTTATTTTGTGGTGTTGTGAGCAACATATAAACATCCATAGGATGGACTCAGAAAAGGGTCTTTATCATAAGGCATTGTTAGGAATTACCAAAAACAAATTACAATTATTATTATATAGCAAGAATCTTAAATAAGCCCCCTATATTACCTTATCAAAACATTCCAACTGACAACACCTCTTTCTCGTTCTTCTTGCTTGATGAGAATAGACTTCCCTTCTTTCCCTTTCATTGTAGAGGCTGCCTTTTGTGGCAACTCATTTTCCCAATTAGCTTCTGCTTTTGAGCTTTTGTGGTCCAAATTGTCACTTTTCTCCTTTTCTTTCACTTGCTCTTCCATTTTCCCTGCATTTTCCATCAGCTTCTGGAATAGTTCGCTGTTTTTAAAGAGTTCCTCGAAGGTTCCCTCCTCTTTAATCATACCTTCACTGAGAAGAATAATTTTTTCCACTTGTGGAAGGAAATGTAGCTGGTTTGTCACAAGAACCCTGGTTTTTCCTTGCAACCCTTCTTTAATACAACTGTTAAAGACCTGTAAATAATTTGAGATTAGTCTAATGTTTAGCTTAAGAGGAAGCTCACTTTTAGAGTTTCTGTGTAAAGTTAGTGATTGTCATAAAACACTAGAGTAATATGAAAAGGAAACATGAAGAAATTCTCTCCAGCTCTTATCATGGTCTTCAAGAAATAACATTCTCGGAATGAAGTTACAGAATGTTCATTTCGTATAATATAAGCTTAATAATAAAGAGCTTCTCATCACTGCAAACCATATCAACATCACTATAAATTAAGCAAGTAGCACTAGTTATCAAATTAACTTTGATATGAACTTATACTGTTTAACATGGCCTAATACCTGTCGGGCAACGTGAGCATCTAAAGCACTTAAAGGGTCATCGAATATGTATATATCTGAATTGGAGTAGAAAGCCCTGGCCATGGAAATTCTTTGCTTCTGCCCACCACTAATATTGACTCCTCTTTCACCTATCTCAGTGAGGTCATGGCCCTGAATAAACAATTATGAGCTAATGATGTAAGAGATATTTTGAATTAAACAGAAGCATTTGGGAGAGAGAAAGGAATTCGCTTAACTGCAAATAAGTCAAGATCATGTTGTAATGCAGTTACATCAATAGCTTTCCCATATCGTGAAGGTTCATATTTTGACCCAAATAATATGTTGTCACGAACCTGTAAGATGGATTTTCTATGTCAGGAATGTGCACCCCATTGAAGCAAACCGGAGAATACCAGAGAAGCGACAAAGATACAAAATATTAAATAATTAGATCAGAGACAAAATAATTCCAACAAAGTAGAATAAGCTGTAACTCACAGTAGCATTGAAGATCCATGGAACTTGAGGAGCATATGCAACAGTCCCTCTTATAACAACACATGCATCTTCCATAGGAGGCAGCTCTCCAAGCATTGCTGATATAAGTGATGTTTTTCCTTCTCCAGTCCCACCAACGATTGCGACTAAGCTGCCAACTTGTATGTTTAATTTGATATTTGTCAACGTTGGATTTTCTAGCTGGAGAAAGGATGAGATTTTAAGATTGCTTGGATAGGAAGAATGTCTGAGAATTAACATCAATAAGTTGACTACAAGAATAACATGATGTTTTTACCATCACCACTGCCTAACAATGTTTTTAGTATAATTTGTAAAGCAACTATGTTTAGAATACAGAATTCCAATCAAATGCAAATACAAGAATTTCAAACAAATTTCATATGAAACTACCCTCCAACCACAAGACCAATTTCTTAGATGCTTAAGCTTTAGAAGGTAACCTTTAAATCCCATGAAAAGTTCCCATTTTCAATTGAGATAGCTGGAATTCCTGGTTCAAGAGGTGGATTTGGTGCTAAAATTCTCTCTTCAGCTAGAAACAGTTCCTCCAAGCGTTGCAATGATATATTTGCATTTACAACCTACAAAACAAGTTACTATTAGACATCTAAGAAAGAATAGAACCAATAAGAGCACTCGTGCATGAATGCAGGGTAGGATCTTAACTACAACATTAATTACAATATGACAAGAATTTTCTTGTAAGCACATGCACAGATTCAATGAAGAACATGGAAAATTTGTCTTTAGATAGAATCATGCAAGAAAATATATAAAGCTAGTACTTTTTTGTTCAGAACTGTGTTTTATACCTGTCCAGTTCAGTTTTGGCATAATTAGTAAAAACCTTCTGTGAAAGAAATCTTCTACAAAAAAACACAACCAAATATTTTGGTAAGAAACATTTTATTTTGGAATTTTATAGAGACAAAAGTATTTTGTTGGCAAGAAGTTTTTTTTACAAGGGTTCCTAGTAATAATCCTAGTAAGTTAAAAACAAAATTCTGAAGTTTTCGAAAAAAGGAACAAATTCATGCTTTCTGGAGAAGGCTTGTACTTTAGACCATTTGTGACGTGAAATTATAAAGACTAATGAAAAAAATGCATGACAATTTCTTTTCTTTTCTTGGAATCAGTTAAAATCAAAAGCAACATTGATAACATCAATGAAATTTGAATATTATCAAGCAATATAATTAGTGAAATAGAAAAATTACAGAACCTGGCTCAGTAAGTTAGGAAGCATGTTTAGAGGGTATCTTAACACTTGAAACAAAGAAAGTGATGTAAAAGCCTTTGCAGGGGTCAAGTCTCCACCAAGCAAGGTGAATGTGCCGAATGAAACAAGTGTCACAACAACTGGAATGCTATTCACCATAAAACTGTTGAACTGCAATAAAAGGGAAATAGTCAGCCAATGCACATGCAAGGATGCCATACATTAAGTAATAGCAATATGGCAAAATTGCCTCTGATTGCATCTGCATGTGGAGGATGAAGATCACTTGTGCAACAAAAAAGTCACGAATCATGCCCTTTTAAGTGTTTAGTTATTGTGTCTCCTTTGTGAATCATTACCAGATTACATAAACTAATATGCTTATTTACACATTCGAGGAGCAAACCATTATGATTCTACCACACTAGAGTAACTGGAATCCATATTTACACATTAGAGGAGCAAGCAAATGATAACATACATGTCAGAAGCATTGTTAGGAGATAGATTTTATCAGTATACATATATAGCTACATGTTCACTATGAGTCTAAACAAAGTATACAAGCTTTTCTTTTTCACAAGAAAAAAAAAAGTTCACATATTTATCATAACACATAAGTATACATGACTCTACAGGTGGTGGGATGTATGATGTAATGTAATTTTTAGCAATTGTTCAAACACAGGACAAACCATACTTAGTAGTTAGATCAATTTTACAATTTTCTAAATTTTATTATGAATGTTAATTTAAATGGAACCACTGAAGCATCATGCTTTAGGCATGTTCTTAAAAGGGAAGAAGCAAAAAAATAAATTCCAATATATATAGTGTGTCCCATACAGCAAATAGTAATTGGGCACTGCGAAACAAGGACAGCTCATCATTCCGCACACTTTGAACCCTAAATTGAAAGCTCTTCTCCCATGCATAACATCTGAAATATTTCAGTGTACTGTCAAAACAATCACTTTAAATGGAATGAAATTAAAAATATAAGAGCAATTCTTCTTAAACTTAAACCATACTTCACAGTGTCCATGGCAGCCAAGATTTCATTCATGAGGCTGACTCTTTTGTCTGTCCTATGCAATCCTTCCTTAGTTAGTCGTGTCATTCTGTTCAACAAGATTGCCTATCACACAAAAAGATCAAGAGAATGAGAATTGATATTGATGCAATAAAAAAAAAGGTCAGATACCTAATATAAATGCAGAAATCTATCAAGCTATATAAGTAATTAAGATCCTTCTAAAATCTAATGACTTGATACAACAACTCGAAGCATATCACGTGTGTTTCCTATCACATGATTTAAGTTACTTTTCAACCTTCTCATATTGCAAGTTGTCCAAAAAATTATTTGATTGAAACTAGTTCAACTCTAATACACAACCATGTAGGGATTTTAACTAAAATTTGTAACTTTTGCAGGAGTTAATTTTCTAACATTTGATTGCATATTTTGACTCAAAATATCTTTTCAGACACAGAACACAAAAACTTGAAGCGCAAATCACAGTAATATTACCAAACATATTAGTTAACTTACAACATTATGCCCAAAATAACATATTGCTTCATACCCGAATGCACTCCTTGACCTTTTGTAATCAAGTGCAAAGGACACAAAAAGTAAAGAAGCCTATGCATTAAAAATAACATCCAGAAGAAAAATTGATACTCATTGCAAACACCTTTTTTCCCTCTCTTCAAAGTTCCAATGTTGGCAAGTCCTGTCTTCAAGAACTAAGTTATGGAGAGTGGGAGAACAACATTGTTTTTGAGTTTCATATTATGTGTGAATAGCAAGAAAATTATGTGATGTGGAATAAAATGTACCTTCCCAAATGGTATTTGACCAATGGCAAACCAAAGGGCCATTCAAGAACATTCTAGCCCTAGTACTTTCATAGCTTAGGAGCTAAGCCATTGATTTACCTAAAGTTTATTGCAAATAAACCTTGATATATAAGGAGAACCTTATGCACACTAGAGGTGATAACTATCAACCAAATTAACCATTAGAGGGTTCTCTCTAGTCTATATTGGGGCCTTAGAGAATTCTTGTTGTTAGAATCTTATGCGTTTATGCTAGAATATTATGTAATAACTATATTATTGACTTGAAGCTCAATCTATGGGATTGTGAATGTATTTTTTTATTTAAGTGTATAGGTTACATATAAATAAACCCACACCACCATCAGAGTAGATGCAAAAGTTGTTTAATATATAGTCCCTCGTTGTTTCACTTTGTCTTATAATATAAATTATATCCTTATAATTTGTATTTTTTATATTTTACCACGGTACCAAAGCCAGATCCTTATTAGTTGTGTATGATAACCTACACTACTGTCAAAAAACTTAAATTGTTAGGTGAAGTTCCAAGATATAATTTATATTATTCTCTAACACACCCCTTTAAGTGAAAGTTCTTCAGACTTGAAACTTACATAGGCACACACTACACCTTGATACCATATCAAATAATCATCTTATCCTAAAAGCTTAAGTTGTTAGGTGAGGTCTCAATATGTAATTTATATTATTCTCTAACAACTATCCTTAGGGTAGATACACAAGTTATTTACAATGCAATTTCAAGTTCACGTATCATATAAATTTTATCATATAATTTATCTTTTATATTTTTTCACTTGCATTACGGGTCTCTGGAGGTCAAGACCAAACTTTAGATAAGCATATGACCACATCAATAAGCATTTTGGAGTTCTTGTAAAATTTATTTTTTATTGGTATTAAATTAGTTATGATCGAGCTAAATGATGGAAAAACATCTATATAGTCAACCCTAACTAGTTCGGGGTTGAGGGACACTTGTTGTATCCCTATTATACCCGTATAGGAATTTCGCACAAGTTGCATGTTATAAACTATGAAATTAAGACACTACAGATGTTGGTTATAAAACTATAGCACCAAGTTTAGCAAAGGGAAGAATATTTCTTACTTGTGTAGGGACCATGATAACAAGCACTAGCGAACCAAAAAGTGAAGCAACACCTAATTGCTGGTAAAGGAGAACCATGGACATGGTGATGCAAAATGGCGCGGACCACAATCCATGAAGTAGTAGGCATATTTGCTATAAGAAGCAATGGTGGTGCATTTATATACAATGAGAAAAGAATAAAAATATTGGACAGGAAATGTAAAAGTCAAGAAGGATAAACGGCTCAATGTCCCCTTATATAATTAAATAGGTCTCCAATACCGTCCCTATATTTCTAATTATGTATATCATATCTTGTATAGTATCACATTCTCTAATATATTCAATTATCAGTTTTTTAGGTTCAAATTGATAAAAGTGTATTTCTCCTTCCAAAACTAACATTGAACAACACAATTATACAAGGACAGAATAAACATGATTAGAAGTGTTGAGATATGGTTGAGACTTCCAATTATATAACTTCTCAAAAAATATTATTTTGAAAAAAAATTAATGACCTAGTTGACTTTAGCGGAAAAATAAAAGATTAAGAGAGATTAGAATAATGGTATTGGTTATTAATATATGAAATGTTCAACTAAGATAAAATAATTACATTCCTTTTAGAAAATTAGTTATTTCAAATGGTTTCCTCCCTCTTCCCTAGTAATTATTTGTTACGTGGAACACTCAAATCCAAGATTTAAGAACAAATCGATCAATGATACCTCCCACCTACCTTGAAAAATCTTAACAAATAAAAAAAATTGAATATTTAAGAAATAAAAAAAATTGAAAATTCTTATCCATTTAGATTTTTTATAATTTTTTTGAAATTAAAAATTACTTTTTAGATAAAAGATTACAATTTTTTAAATTGTTTAAGATATAAAAAAATTTCAAAGTTTCTCGACCATTAAGATTCTTCACAATAAAATAATTAGAATGTAAGAACGTAATTAAGACTTACCAAATTATATAAGAACATATTCAATTATCCATAAAAATAAAAATAAGAAAAAAGATAAAATCATTGTAAGCTTCTTTTAGCAAAGCAATTAATTTTGGATTTTGGTAAAAATGAGACTAGAAAGTATCTTATATTTTTTTTTTATGTGTGACTAACATATGGATCATTCACTTCTAAATAGTTTTATAGTAAGTATCTATAATATAAGATAAATATTCCATGCATTCATATAATTGTATCATGTTTCAAGTAAACATGAATAACTAATTCTCTTTTTTTCAAGAGATGAATTACTAAAAGGACATTAATAGTTGTTTATTCAAAGCATACCTGAAGTACATCAGCATCTGTTGTGATCATATTTGTTATCTTCCCTGATGGAAAGTTCTTTTGACCCTCATGAGTTAGTTTCAAGGATTTACGAAATATACCAGCCACCTGTAAATGAAAAAAGGCTGATATGAAAATAGTTAACTTGCTCAAAAACAGTAGAGTTCGGATTTAGAGTGGGCAAGTGGCCACAATTCCAAAGATAAGCAATGTTGAAGGAGATATTTCAAAAACAAGCTCACAGACATCTAAATATTGTTTAAGATATAGTTTTACCAAAGTTGACCGCAACCGAAAACCAACACGCAGAACATTCTGGTAATACCGAGATTCGCATAGCGCACTAAACAACTGAACCAAGTAAATCAACCAATCAATCCATAACCAAAGGTAAATAAAACTCATTGCTTAAATAATGTAAAGATGGAGCATATAGTGTAGGTTCCAGAATCAATATCCATAACATAATAAAATTAGCCAAGCTTAAAGAAACAAGGTTTGGGGAATAAAGGAAGTGGCTAGCCACATACTCTAGCAACATACAAATAAAGTTGGTTTAGGAACATGAAGAATTGCTTGAAAAGAAGTCACAAAAGTAAGCATAGACCAATCAAGCCATGCATTACTAAAACCAATAGCTCTTTCCATTGTGTAAGCAAGATTGGCCGTAACATATATATCTTGGCTTGTTTAAGCCCTTAAATTGGGAGGGAGGTAAAAGGTACCATAACAATTTGAACTTGGAAATTCTACTATCACAGATGAGTTAATCACATTACACATCCTTTTTTCCTACTTCATTTATATTTTTCTCATTTTGATAAATTTGCTTTACATATACTTACCTAAATCTGATGTGAATTTATCTTCTAAGCATTTGAAAAGAAATATAGATTTTCTTCACGGTCAATGAAGTCCCATATCTTGATATCAATAATAAAATGTGTTATCAAAGAAATTTGAATATTAATGAAAACATCGAGATTAATAATAATACAAAAAAAAAATGAATATCTCATTATATTACAGCAGTTATTTATGCTATATTCCTTAGGATCTTTGTTTTAATAGAAAGCACAAGTGGCTAAAGCTTCCTAAGTTTTTAGACTCCATAAATAGGCAACATTATCCAGATCATGTGAGTTGTTGATGCTCAGTTACAAAAAAGAGAGAAGATTGAAATAAAGCAACAAAAAAGAGGTAAATTAAGGAAAAGTAATCAAGCAAACAATAAAAATACAATGATAAAAGCTAATATAAAGTTAATGTTCAAGGGATGATTGATGTGATTTATGTCATTGATTGATGATAGTTTTACTTCAAAATGAGCTAAACTCTATATTTATATACTTGCAGTCATGTAGCATTCCATGGAAGGAATACAAATTCTCCAAAAATACTTGAGTCTAAATTGATATAATTTCTTACTAAGACTACTAAATAAGAAAAATGAATGACAAAGAGATGATTATGATCACAACTTTCACAATAAGCCAGTCCCATTATCAACGAATGCCTAATACAGGTGTAACCTGTGGTTTCAACATTTTGCAAGCGCTAAAGGCTGAATTTATCATCCATAGTGATTAGATGATTATAACATTGTTCTACCTACTAGATCCATGCCCAAATAAAAGGCACCCAAAGATGTGTGATTCAACG
>Ga0307517_10009771_pt1 | contig 13543 bp, 15 predicted proteins | sample 23_EM_MG_FD_194515 | JGI IMG/M metagenome (GOLD analysis project Ga0307517, IMG submission 194515) | Populus trichocarpa ectomycorrhiza microbial communities from riparian zone in the Pacific Northwest, United States - 23_EM | ecosystem: Host-associated > Plants > Roots > Unclassified | place...
TTTCGTCCTGTCTGTTCCAATACTATTGGAGCCAACCCAGTGGTTGGATCCCAGTCGACTCTAAGAGGACCACGTCAGGGGGTGGCTCAGTGGGGGTTTGCTGAATACTAACCGTCGGGTACGTGTCGACGTATTCTTGGATGGTGGTATTGGTCAGGTCGGGAACGATCAGTGTCAGGTTCGCCACCTTGCTAACGTCGTTGACGAGTTCATTAATGCCGACGAGAAGTGCAGCCTTGTCGTTGGGATCTGTGAACCATGGACTACACAGAAGTCAGTGCTGTGAAAGATTATTGTAGAACCATCATCACTCACTCCTGCAATGACCTGGGTAGCAGGTTGGCATCGAGGCCGATCCTACCGCGCGAGGTGAGACCGGTAGACAAGTACAATGTAACCGCGAACGCGTTGGGGTCATCATAACCACCAGGACGAGCAGTTCCTTGAATCTGGACAAGGTTTTATCAGATATTTTACAAAGGACATTCCTGCTGAACTGTCATACGTGTCTTATCTTTCCGTCTGCGCCAGCGGCTGTCCGCCAGAAATTGATTCGTGCAGAGGCACTGGCAAAAACTCCAGTTCGATCGGTCAGGTATTGCTGGGCATCGGCAGGTCTTGGGTTCGTCCAGATCCGACTCCAGTTGTCGTAGGAGTCGACCGACGGGTGTTTGAAGTTCAACTGAGATTATTGTTCAGTCAAACACAGTAACGGAGGGAACTCGAACCCTTAGATAAACCCGACTCACGGTGATGGCAGCATGGTCAGAAACATTGGAGCCCACGGGGAGATCGATATACTGAGAGGGCGGCGGTAAATACTGGCTAAAGGTTGCATTCCCTTCCACGATCCGGATCATATCAGAGGGACCGATCCCACTCTGGATCAGGATCTTCGGAGAACCAAAGGCACCGGCAGAGAGAATGACTCTCCCCTTCGCCGTCAGAGGAACGACACCATCCGGCCCCAAGCTAGTGTCGTTCGTGCGGACCCCGGTGATTTTGGAACCATTGCGAACGACGTTGTGAACCGTAGTCCACATTTGTAGCTTGAAGTTATTCCTGGCCCTCGCCGTGCGGAGGTACGTCGCAACTGGCCCTGCACGCATCCCTCCCTGGAACTAGACCGAAAGTCAAGGTATGGCCTTGGGGAAATAAATGAAACACCGTACATTGTAAGCAGTCCATCCATAGACTCGATCCTTGTCGTTTGGAACGGAATTGATGGTGACTTCGCGGAAGCCTCCGAACTTCAAGAGACTGGAGACGACATCGAATGTTTCAGGCAAATAACGTTTACCGTCTGGAGAAGGGGCGTCTGTCGAGGGGAGTCGCGCTTTCAATTTATTTGTGTAAGGTTGGTGGTCTTGCCACCCCCTCGGCCATCCACCCGAAGTGGCGAAGTCAACATCTGGTGGGTACCAGTAAAGGCTGTTGGTCAATGGTGAGATGGTGGGACAACCACCCAGTCATTCCAACTCACCCTCCGTTGACGGAAGTTCCACCTCCAACGAGGCAGCCCGCACGTACATTTAGGTCTCCACACCACCAGAACTGGTTCACGCCGCTGGTCATCGATTGATACAATCCGGGAACATCAAATTTGGTGAGCTGGATATGTGTCAGGTCGATTTAGTAGAAGCAATGAAGGCACAACCTACGTTAGTGCCAGTAGCCCATGGTGGAACATAGTCACCCCCGGTCTCTGCGGTACTGGGGCCACCGCGCTCAATGACCAAAACCTTCTTTCCCGCCTCGGAAAGTCGATCGGCAACGACTAAACCGCCAGGACCGCTGCCAACAATGATGTAATCGTAGGGGGTCGCAGTAGGAGCCGGCCCGTTGATGGTTGTGGTGGTCGTAGATGTCGGTTCTAGACCCGTATACGCTCGTGGGATGTTCGCTTCCCAGAGGTTAACTGGGATACTAAAGTGAGTAGGTGGTTCACGGTAGAGCGAAAATCGAGTCGCGCTCACAGTCGCCGTGTTTGTTGAAGTTAGCGTCGAGGTTCGGTGGTGCGTTAACCGGGATAGCCGGGTGAGCCAATAATTCCATGAGGCTAAAAAGCGCTAGGGTCGAAAATACCACAGCTCTAACCTTTCGGAAAGTCGGATCTGGAAGTGCGTACGTCGTGAGGACACCCGCTCGCACACCGCTGGCACCTGAGACCCCGAAGGTTTAAGTACTTGAAGTGAGCTGTCCTTACGTAAGAGAAGGGAAGCTGTACGGTGACCGGACAAATGATAGCTGAAACGTGAGGCCAGCGGCCTATCCGGCGCTGTGGACAATGTCGTTTCAATTGACTCAGCCCACACGAGGAAGATCCAAGTTCCAGCATGGCCCCAACCGCGGGGAAACCGATCCATCTGACATTCCCAGGTACCTGGTCGCAACCTGGATGACAAACGTGTTCGAGGCTGGATAGCAAGACCGATTATCGCTGGACGAGAGTCGGGCAATCATGATCCGAGACCATACGTACAGAGAACTCGTCGTCGTTGACGTTACTCCTATCTTCCTGGAAAGTGGCACCGTTCCCGGGGTCTGTCCAGACTGAGCTGGCTTTCCCGACAACTAGGAGTCGAGTGAATGGATTTATGGATGTAGAACGACGGGATGAGGGGTACCAGACGCAACCAGGGGCAAAAGCCCAACCGCGGGACCCTGGGCAGAACGCCTTCATAGTAGAACGGAGAAGCTTGGAGGTGGGATGTTGAAAGTGTTAGTGGAATCCGGGGTAGACCGAGCCGCATCGTCCCGGGTGTGCTGGGGGACGGGGCGATCTTCTAATCACCTACGTGGTGGTCATGATCCCAGTTTATCCGCTGGGACTATCGAATGACTTCGGCCATGGGCCGTCGCGCAGAAAAGTGCATCGGTCAACCGTTAATCTTCCTACGATGAATTGAACTGCTGGACTGGTCCGGGCATCTGTTTGAACCTGGAGACAGGTATCTCGATACCCGAATGTTTGAATATGCGAAACCGCCGTAAGCTAACATCAAGACCTTCTTGGCTTTCGGAAGCAACTCGAAACAAAGTTTTCCGAGGATCGATGGCCACAAGACTCCCCACGTCGATAGAGGGGAGGGTAGAGCTATCAAGCGTCACGCTTCCGCGGCCGGCTGCCTCCCCCCCTTGTCGAACAAATGGACGCGCACCGGGTGAGACTAACTGATCCTTCAGAGATGACGTGAGGAGTGGATAGAAACAACGGACCTGTCGGTGTCTGGGTAACAGATTAAGCCACTTCGTGGCGAAATCCTCCAATGCGGTGAATATTACGGGTATCTGCCCAAGCTTGATTATATTCCCCAAATGTCGTCCTGTTGTCTCTTTCAATCCGGATTCTGGTCCACTTTCAAACGTAGAATCTTCGGAAAGTGCTTGAGACAACTGGTATTCCATGCCCACATACGTTGATCGATAGTGGTTATGCAGCGGGCCCATCCACTTTGCAGCGTATCTGGATGTAGGGTTCCGTCGGTAGTCGATGTAAACTTGGCCACTGTGAAAGGATGATATTCCAGGGGCGCGGTGATTTGATGAGCGGGGCGGCCAAGGAGCAGTTTCCGTGGAACGTACTCCGGGTAGCGTAAGGCCTTTGGGCACGCGGTCGCGGAGGATAGTTGCGAGACAGTCATCCTGGCCAAACAAAGGGTCAGCGCGGGATCACAGACACCAGGGTACACCCCAACTCTGTGGGGGTCCACGAGATCAAACATTTAGTCGATTTTATCAACGCGTTGTCGGTAGGCATTCCATCATACCAGGATCTTCTTGTAAATAACAGAGGTTCGGCCTCGTTGACAGAAAGGTCGAGGTCAGAGAGACGCGCTCAATGGCGGCAGCAAACGTTTCAACCTCGTTGGAGAGGTCAAGACCCACTGGCAGCGAGAAGGTGCAGTGCTCTCCATAATTCGTTGTTGCGTCATCACTGACCCAAATATCGACGAGATCCGTCCTTCCCCGGAATCCTAGCGAATATATGTGGGAGATGAGATAACGGTACCGTCGTCAGGTGCTATGTCGAACGACGCCGAATACTAAACCCAATCACGCGGCGATGTCCGTGGGGAACGAATTCACTGTGACTGCAAGCGACTACGGCGCGTGTGAACTGGCCTGAACACAACCGTAAATCTACTGATAGTCGACATCGCTCATTTGGATAGCCCCGAGACTCGTTTCGGCGGAATATATCATTGAGCATGTTTGCGTAATACAGGGATAGATATAAAAAAAGAAGGTATATAGCGTAAAGCATACAGATTCACCAGGCTGCGGAATGCCTTTTATCTTCGTATTCGCACAAGAGAAGCAGAGGTTTCCCAGTGACCTCGAAAAGCTTAGGCCCTTCACGGACCGCCAGGCAGCGCCAAAATCTTGGCTACCGCCTGTTCGGCCATGGCCATGATCATCCCATGCGGATTGCCCATGGGTATGGAAGGGATAATCGAGGCATCAACAACGAACAGATTGTCAGTACCAAAGACCTTGGTATTAACGTCGACGACGGCTTTCGTCCTGTCTGTTCCAATAGTATTGGAGCCAACCCAGTGGTTAGATCCCATTTGACTCTAAGGAGACCACGTCAGGGAAGCAGTTCAGCGCGGGTCTGCTGAATACTGACCGTCGGGTACGTGTCGACGTATTCTTGAACAGTAGTATTGGACAAGTCGGGAACGATCAGTGTCAGGTTCGCCACCTTGCTAACGTCGTTGACGAGTTCATTAATGCCGACGAGAAGTGCAGCCTTGTCGTCGGGATCCGTGAACCATGGACTACGCAGAAGTCAGTGCCGTGAAAGAGTCATGTAGAACCATAACCACGCACTCCTGCAATGACCTGGGTTGTAGGTTGGCATCGAGACCTATCCTACCACGTGAGGTGAGACCGGTGGCCAAGTACATCGTAATTGTGAACGCATTGGGGTCATCATAACCACCGGGACGGGCACCCCCCTGGATCTGCGCAGGGTTTGATCAGATATTTTACGAAGGGCATTCCTGTCAGAACATCGTACATATTTTGTCTTTCCTCCTGAACAAACAACTTTCCGCCAGAAATTGATTCGTGGAGAGGAACTGGCAAAAACCCCAGTTTGATTAGCCAGGTATTGCTGGGCATCAGCAGACCTTGGGTTCGTCCAGATCCGACTCCAGTTGTCGTAGGAGTCGACCGACGGGTGTTTGAAGTTCAACTGAGATTATTGTTCAGTCAGACACAGCAACAGAGGGAACTCGAGCTTTTGGGTAACCTTGACTCACGTTGATGGAAGGATTGTCAGAAACATTGGAGCCCACGGGGAGATCGATATACTGAGAGGACGGTGGCAAGTACTGGCTAAAGGTTGCATTCCCTTCCACGATCCGGATCATATCAGTGGGACCGATCCCACTCTGGATCAGGATCTTCGGAGATCCATAGGCACCAGCAGAGAGAATGACTCTTCCGTTCGCCGTCAGAGGAACAACGCCATCCGGCCCCAAGCTAGTGTCGTTCGTGCGGACCCCGGTGATTTTGGAACCATTGCGAACGACGCTGTGAACCGTAGTCCACATTTGCAGCTTGAAGTTACTCCTGGCCCTCGCCGTGCGGAGGTACGTAGCGACTGGCCCTGTACGCTTCCCTCCCTGGAACTAGACCGAAAGTCAAGGTGTGGCCTTGGGGAAATAAATGAAACACCGTACATTATAAGAACTCCATCCATAGACACGGTCCTTGTGGTTTGGAACGGAATTGATGGTGACTTCGCGGAAGCCTCCGAACTTCAAGAGACTGGAGACGACATCGAATGTTTCAGGCAAATAACGTTTACCGTCTGGAGAAGGGGCGTCCGTCGAGGGGAGTCGCGCTTTCAATTTATCTGTGTAAGGTTGGTGATCTTGCCATCCCCTTGGCCATCCACCCGAAGTAGCGAAATCAATATCTGGTGGGTACCAGTAAAGGCTATTGGTTGATGGTAAGACGGTGGGACAGCCACCCAGTCATTCCAACTCACCCTCCGTTGATGGATGTTCCACCTCCAACGAGACAGCCCGCGAATACGTTTAGGTCTCCACACCACCAGAACTGGTCCGCGCCACTGAACATCGATTCAAACAATCCGGGAACATCAAATTTGGTGAGCTGGATTTGTGTGTCAGGACGATTCGGTAGAAGCGGCGGAGGCACAACCTACGTTAGTGCCAGCAGCCCATGGTGGAACATAGTCACCCCCGGTCTCTGCGGTACTGGGGCCACCGCGCTCAATGACCAAGACCTTCTTTCCTGCCTCGGAAAGTCGATCGGCAACGACTAAACCACCAGCCCCGCTGCCAACGATGATGTAATCATAGGGGGTCGCAGTGTCGACGGTAGTGGTGCTCGTAGATGTCGGTTCTAGACCCGCATACGTTCGTGGGATGTTCGCTTCCCAGAGGTTAGCTGAGATACCAAAGTAAGCAGGTGGTTCATGGTAGAGTGAAAATTGAGTCGCGCTCACAGTCGCCGTGTTTATTGAAGTTAACACCGAGGTTCGGTGGTGCGTGAACCGGGGTGGTCGGGTGAGCCAATAATTCCATGAGGCTGAAAAGCGCTAGGGTCGAAAATACCGCGGCTTCAACCTTTCGGAGAGTCAGATCTGACAGTGCGTACGTCGTGAGGGCACTCACCTGCACACCGCTGGCAACCAAGGGCCCGAAGATTCACTTTAAGTGAGTTGAGCTTACATAAGAGACGGGTAGCTGCATAGTGACCGGAAAAAAGTAGTGGCTGAATGTGACCAGCAGCCTATCTGGTGCTGAGGGCGGTACTACCCCTATCGACTCAGCCCACATGAAGAAGATCCAAGTTCTGCATGGCCCTGACTGTGGAGAAGCCGATCCCAGGTTCCCGGTCACAATCTGGACGACAAACGCGCTCGAGGCTGGATAGCAAGACCGATTATCGCTGGACGCGAGTTGGGCAGCCGTGCTCTGAGACCGTATGTGCGGGGGACTCGCCGTTGTTGATATTACTCCTATCTGTCTGAAGTGGTACCGTTCTCGGGGTCTGTCCAGACCGAGTCGGCCTTTCCGACGATTAGGAGCCGAGTGAATGGATCTATGGGCGTAGGCTGACGAAATGAAGATACCAGACTCAAGCAGGGATAAAAACCCAACCGCAAGGCTCTAGAACACCTTCATGGAGGAGCGGGAGAGTTTGGAGGTGGGGTGCTGAAAGCGTCAGCGACATCAGAGGTAGACCTAGCTGCATTTTTAATGGCCGGAAGAATGCTATGATCCATCAATATCCCAAACCGAGCTTGAATCGCGTGGTTTTTCTTGGTGCAATTCCAACATGGGGAACTTCACGAATAGCGCAGCCACCGGAAACCCCCCAACTCCATAGGACGACCAGAGGTTTGCGCCACTGTTACGGCCAGGGCCAGTCGTGAATCACCAGATCACACCCCTTTCCGGTGCCAAAAATCCAGAGGTTTATCCACAAACAGGCATGAAAATATAGACGGTGGTCAACGAGATTACAGACCCAAGTCTAGCGAATCGAGCTCTGGTGCTGAAACAAAGCCAGGCACGATTTCAGGTAAGAATGGACAACTGGCATTCAGCCACGCCGGCGACGATCATCGGCCTGTTTCAGTGGGGAACGGGGGGCGGACCGAAAGCGTGACGCAGTCACATGCATACCGACTGTTATTGTAGCCGTTCCCACGGCCACGTGGATAAACTGGCAGATTAAGGTTCAGACATCACCCAGCCACTCTCCAAGACATCCCACACCTCCGTCAAGGCATAATCCTCAAGAACAACAATGGGCTGTAAGCACCGTCCACGACAAATGACCCTCTCGTTTACTTACAATACGCCTGCATTCTAGCCAATAAACCCCGTGGTCTCCAAGCAGCTCGTAAGCTCCGCACCGATCGTCGTCTGAATCGATGGGTCTGTCATTATCTCGTTCAACAGTGGACGTCCTTGAACTGATTGCGGCGATGTCGCCCCGAATTCACAGGCGGACAAGACATATAAAAAGCGCGCCTTGGGAAATGTCTACAAGACGTCGCCAACTGGAGGATCCTCACATGCGAAGGGGATCGTTCTGGAGAAGGTCGGGGTCGAGGCCAAGCAGCCCAACTCTGCCATCCGGAAATGCGTTCGTGTTCAGCTGATCAAGAACGGCAAAAAGGTCACTGCCTTCGTGCCCGTAAGTTGTAGTCATTACTCCCGCTTTGGGCACTTCGAGTTGACCACTGTGCAGAACGATGGTTGCCTGAACTTCGTCGACGAGAACGATGAAGTCCTGATTTCTGGTTTCGGTCGTAGTGGCAAGGCCAAGGGTGATATTCCGGGTGTGCGATTCAAGGTGGTGAAGGTATCCGGTGTGGGTCTTCTTGCCCTCTGGAAGGAGAAGAAGGTAAATCACCCGGCAACTCGATTTTGTTCTGTCACTAACGTGTCTTTCTTCACAGGAAAAGCCAAGGTCGTAAACTACTTCTGACGACTCATGGCCTAGGGCTTCGTTACCTGCTGTCCTACTGTATGCATGCTCATCACGCTCAATGCTGTAATCATGGTGAAAACGCGATATGGAACACAAGATATCCACAGTCAAACCATGCGAAGAATATCAAGAGTGGTGGTGTTCAAGAGCAAGTTGCAGTGACTACATACAATCGTGCGGGGGAGCAAAACATTAACCATTAAGACGTGTAAGAATTAACGTAGAACTATCATTTCATGCTAGGGGAGAAGTCGACACTGATACCTTGGCTGGTGAGGTATCTCGTCAGATCCCCGATGAGTTGGATCTGCTCTTCGATTGTGAGCCCACTGACGATGGTCTGGAGAACGGAGCCGACTGTCACTCTGTTTTCGCGGATCAAACTGCTGTAATAGACGTAGGTGAAGACACCCATCAAGAATCTGCAACGTTGTCAGCAAAAAACGCGAAGAGTGAAACATCAAACATACTGGCAATCCATTCGATCAGTCATTCCCCCGTGCCCAGGAATGCTATGACCGAAATCCTTGATGTTGAAGGCACGCTTGAATCCGGAAGCAAAGAAACCACCGAACGGTGCAACAAGAGAGGCAAAAATGGCCATGACGAGGACATGGAAGTGGTAGGGAGTGTACGGGAGTGTCGAAATGTTTCGCCCAAGCTGTAAGGTAACAAGGTCATTTACAAAGGTCGAGGTAGAAGAAGGGGCAGAGACGCACGAGACCGGATAAGAAGACCCTGAGGGGGGCCAAGATTTCCCACTCCCTCCAAATGAAGACCGGGTTGGGGTCACACTTGTTGTCGCTCCAGGCATTTACACCAAGGTCCCTGACAGGGCAGATCATATACTGCCATCGCATGAATAATGTCCCCCAGATAACACCAAAGAGCATGGTACTGAAGAAGGCACCAACAAAACCTTCAACGGTCTTTTTGGGTGAAAGCTTGATGAGAGGTGTGCGACCGATGGTGATACCCCAAACATAAGCGAACACGTCATTACAGATGACCAGAGAGGCGGGAACCCAAAACCAGATGAGGCCTTCAAGAATATTGTTGACAATGAAGTGGCTTGATGATGGTCAGAGCCCACGCAAACCGTTCAATGAGAAGCAAATCACCTCGAGACGACAATGAGCATCAAACTCATGTGTACCCAACCAAAGAGTCCAAACTGCCTTCGAAGGTAACCCTTCTTTAGTGACATAACGAATCCGACGAATCCGATGATGTATAAAGTAAAGCTGATGATCCTGTGGTTCGTAGCGAAAGGCATGAGTTGCGCATCAGCGAAGACAACGTGCTAAATGAACGGCGATTAGATGAGGACGAAGAGATGGTGATGGTCCCGTACCTTGAAATAATAGATAATACTTTCTCCGTAAAGGTAATAGTTGGCGACGGCAAAGAAGTACCAGTTAAGCGTTTTGCTCCAGGGATCCTTCTCTCGGGGTGACTCTTCTCCGTCGATATTCTTGATAGAAAAGAGAGCGGTGACCTCGCGGTAGACCGCCATCTGACAAACCATAACAAGCAAAATCATGTATCCATGACCTAGCAGGAGCAGCGCTACGAAGGGACATAAATGGAAATCACATGCACAGGGGTAATGACGTACCGATGAAGCCACCAATCATGATAAACGTCCATAGCGTTCGAGTGAGGATGTTTTGGCGTTTTCTCTCTGGGTTGTCAGACTGTGCCGGGGGGGCCGTAGCAGCGGGCTGCGTGATCAATTGCGGAGGGGGGATAACAGTGATCTCGGACTGCTCCACTAAAGGGGCAGGCTGCACCGCTGGACGATCCTCCTTGACCTCACGTTTGCTCGGCTCGGGGATTGACGGTGTAGTTGCAGGTTCCGGTTCTCGAACTGGTTCCGGTGCTGGACGCTCTGGATGGCGCACGCGACCATTTGTAGTTGCTGGATGATCAGCGTCTGAAAGGGGTGCTTCGTCGACAGAATGGCTATCGGTCTCCGAAAGTTCGAGAGGATGCTCGAGTGTACCGAGGAGAGGAGAATTGCCAGGTTGTGACGAATTAGCGGAGGCTTCGCGTCGTAATTTTGCCGTAGCACGTTCCTGCTGTTTTTTCTCGAGACGAGCAGCACGGGCAGCCTTCTTAAGGGCTGTTTTTGAAGGCTTTGGAGGTTCAGTCCTAGATGAGACGTGATGAGGATGCGAGGCGATAGCGTCATAGGTTGTTGCTGCTCACTCGACCGGTGGTAGTTCGACGACTTCAGGTTCCTCCTCGAACTCTGGTTCCTCGACGTCAAGGGCCGCGAAAGCCGTGCGAGAGATGATTGAACCCTTTGGCTGGAGTGTGGCCATGGCGGTGAATGTCAAGTGACCAGGGTAGGTTGGCCGTGCGGCGATGACTATGGCCTCCAGATCAGGTGATCGGACTGGGATTGATCTCACCTGTTCCATTGTTAAAGAACAAGGGCAGCTGTGGATGGGCCATGGACAATCTCTTGTCTGGACAACGACTGCCCTTATTCTTTAACCACCACCATCCTACCTTCGCCACACGCGATGACCATCGCCCTCGCTGAGCTCCCCGCCTCCTCCCTCATAGACATCTGTGCCACCCGGCCTCAGATATCCACACGACCTCTCAGGCCGTCCGAATACTACCCCCCAGGAGCGTCGCGAACCTCGACGGTTCGAACGGGTGCGTAAAACAGCTGTATCTTCCACTCGTTCTCAACGAACCTGGTATTTAGGTGTCGATGCCGACCAGATCTACAACGCGACAGTTGGGCAGCACTCGTACGTCCTCCAACAGCTCGAGGAAGCCGAGAGGAATGCACGAGATGCTCTCTTTGCCCTTGAGAGGATGGAGGCGGAACTAGCCCGCGAGACTGCCGCAATTGATTCCACCCTCTCCCGCCTCTCTGACAGCCTTCCCCCGCACGAGTTCGAGCAGTTGTGCGACTTTGCGTTCGGCCAGAGCAAGAAGGATTGGGAGAATTTGTGGAAACACGAATGGGTGGAGGATAGCACAGAAGGGGACAGGACCACCAAACGCCCCAGTGGCCCGTCGAAAAAGCCACGATCCAACCCTCCACTCTCTCCACCCACTCCCCAAGCACCCTCTTCACCGTTGCCGCCATCCTCTCCTCCCCCTCCCACTTCCCCTGTCAACCCACAGGGCCGCCTTCCTCACCGTAGTCCTGTCCGCATCAACGGAGTTCCTTGGGACGAATACCAGTGGCCAACTCGTCCTCGTTCCCCTCCCCCCCTCGATGGATTCAGAGCCCCATGGGGTTTCGTCGATAATTTCGGCTCTACGAGATACAGGCCCGCTCCACCGGAGCCTGTGGCCGGTCCGTCTCAGCCGCAGCAATCTCGCCGACTCAAGCGTGATAGGCGACGAGTAGAAATGCGTCACGACGGTACCTTCGTCCTTGTCGATCCTAAAGAAGATATTGAAGCTCAGCGTCGCCAAATCAAGGAGAGGATGCGGCTGCAAGTCCAGATGAAGCTCCCCCCTGAGGCCGAAATTTCGTTGTGGAAGATCGTCCGGATGAGCGATACTGACCGTGTTCAGGACCCGCCCGTCACCTGGTTCAGGATACTTGAAGACGACAGACCTCTCCCAGATGACCTGACGAACCCGTTTGCCCAGGACGAACACACTCCACCAACGTACCCGGAACTTGATCCGAGCCATCCAGAACACGACCAGGGTGAACAGGAACCCGAGTCGGAAGTTAATCTCCACGTGCAAGGCAATCAGCAATAGTGATCTTCTGCCCGTGCCCACCCGTGGTAGTTGACGCCCTCTCAATATCATCCTCCTCATTCATTTCGGTCCAACACTTGGAGTACCTGGCCCACCCGATCTCAGAGCCCGCTCTCATCCTAGGTCCCCTTGCGATACCTTGTGTCGCCCAGTCTTCCCCCCTCCTCCCACCAGCGGCCCCCTTCCATACTTCCCGCAACACCCGCACCGACCCTTCCATCCGCTATGTCCGTCCCCCGGGCTTCTACTTTGTAAATTACAATTTTGGAAATAGAATTCGTGCTGGCACTTGACGTGATCCAAGTGACGTTTTTTCCTCCATTTCATAAGGCCGATCGAAAAGCCGGGCCACGTTTATCAGAAGGCTGAGAAGAGTTCCACCGAGTGACCGGTGGGGCGGGCCCGATAGCTCGGGTGGGATCGATATTCTCGCGCGCTTCCTGATTCGTTGGGACGTTGTGGGCCTCTGGAATTTCGCCATACTGGTCATAAAGACACTTAGTGCGGTGGTTGTGCAATGTTCACACGTCCGGACCGTCATGTGGACGGACGGATTCCCTCCCATCGCACGCTTACCCCTGGCTCACTATACCAAATGGGAAACAAGGAACAACCAATTACGGATCGGTGCAACGAGGCAGACACGAGGCGAATGTCAGCACCAGGGCAGACGGATCGAAACGAGGAACCACCGAACCTGGGCCACTTCAACACCCGTAAATGCACGCTAACGTGATGTGGGAACATGGATACAAGGCACGTCATGTCCACACTCGCAGCCTAGAACCGAGAGTCGAATCCATTAAGCCGTCCCCCAGTTTGCTTCGGCGCAGCATACAACGCCCACTGTCCTCCGTCGGGAACGATCCCGAGGCGCACGTTTTGTCCATCTCGTCACCCCGAAATCTATACCCATGAATGGTAGGTACGATTGCAAGGAAATATGAAATTTGCGGTGAGAAACTATCCGTCTACTTTGAACATTGCGGCCTCTATGGGGGTAAGTTTGTACGTGAGCTAATGTTTCATTCATTTACCGATGCAGAGTCCAGCAAAACCCCATTGATAAGGTATTGTGTCGCGCATAAATATACAGCCCTGCTCCTTGGGAATTACTTTAAACCTCCGCGGGAGATGCGTTGCCCCATCCGGTGATCTGAGATGATATGGTGCACGCAAATAGGTACGGGCCGTGATATCATCTAGAACTTCCAGTCGGATTCTGCCTCCAGGGCCCACGGGACTATACGTAAAAGGAAAAGGGGGGTCAGCGGGAAAATTTCGCGGAAAGGTTAAGGGGGGAATTGGAAAA
>Ga0307517_10009773_pt1 | contig 13542 bp, 11 predicted proteins | sample 23_EM_MG_FD_194515 | JGI IMG/M metagenome (GOLD analysis project Ga0307517, IMG submission 194515) | Populus trichocarpa ectomycorrhiza microbial communities from riparian zone in the Pacific Northwest, United States - 23_EM | ecosystem: Host-associated > Plants > Roots > Unclassified | place...
CCGCCTCCTAGGAAGAGACAGAAGACAGGTTCGTTTGCTTAGCCTTTGCTTTTCTCCTCGATTTTGACATATTTCATGTTTTGTTATAGACCATGCGAGCTCGAGACTTTCCAACGTCAGCACTGCACCGTCTGATAATTACACCTTGCGGCGGACACCACCATGGTCCTCTGATCCCCCTGATATCAAGCACGAGGCAGGTATCCCGATGGACGTCGACGGCCTACCCCCGCAGAATCCTATCCCGCCAAGTGCGTCTCGCATGGCGTCGCCAGTCAACGAGGCTATCACAAACCTGGTGACTCAGCCCAACGGTGTTGTGATAATCGAAAAGTTGGATACGCCTGCTATCCGCAGGGAGAAAAACATGCGCCGGAAGGCCGAAAAGCAAAGGTTGGCGGGCGTTGCTGCCAGCGCCCCCGTTTCTGTGGATAGTAGTGGCAACCCCCCTCTTCTACCCCCTATCAGTGCAGTTTCTTCCTTTGCTTCTTCACCGCCCATGGCTGGGGCTTCTGTGGCCGCCTCGCAGCCGCTGCGGCTACCGCCACTGGTAATGCCGAGGGAACAACTGCATGAAGACTTCGACTCAGAGTTGAGCGAGTTGAGTGATGACGAGACCGACGCCGATGCCCATGGAGAACCAGACGATGAAATACAGGATGAGATAGCAGGAAATGTGGCGATGCCCCCTCCTGCCCCTTCTTTGCCTGCCCCACTTCCGATGGAATCTGCGCCCAAAGTACAACCCCCAAGGAAGAAGTCGAACAGGAAGAAGGCTCTAAAACTAAAGGAGGAACCATTTGAAGATAGTACAATTGGTATGTGGACATGCACAGAACTTTTGCTTCGTACCGTATGTTAACGAACTGAATTTATAAGTTTGGGCAAAATCTGGTTCGAATCTTCTGCCTGTAGCTTTCGTGGATTTGATGTTTCTTTATCTTTTTTTCAGAGTCGTTCCCTTGGTGGCCTGCCGTCGTTTTTGCAGATATGAATGAAATGGTCCCTGGAAATATCCTGGTTGTGCACAGGGATAAAAAGCTGAAGCGGAAGCTCAAGTTGTACATTGTTCAATTCTACGACAAGACGTCGTCATGGTGTGTTGTCTATCAATCTGGAACCTTGGACAAATGGTATTGACTTTGGTTCCTATCCAGGGCGAGCGTTGCGAGGGATAAGTTACAGCTCCTCGGGGAGGACAGAGGTGCGTAAATCAAGTTTACATATGTTGTTCCAATATCTTACCTCTTATGCGCCCTGTAGAACTCGATGAAGATTTGTTATCGAATAATATGAAGCAGAAATGGAAGTCGTCGGCCTCTAAGCAGATGTGTCGCGAGGCGTATAAGTTCGTCTCGTCAATGGCTTTGCCTGAACTGTTGCTTATATCATTTTCATAGGAGGGCACTGTCAGACATGGATATGGAAGAAGGTGGTCATCAGCACCTCGATATGAGTGAAGATGGAGATGCGGGTAGTTGAGGGCCTTTTCCTCACTCGGATTCTAATTTACTCTTTGGAATTTTTTTGTGCTCCTATTTTATCCAGTGGTTTCTTTTTGGTCTACCCTATTGTATTCTTTGCCTTGTTGATCTGATTTCGTGTCCTAACGATGCTCCTTATTGTGAGATTATTTAAAACCCGCAATCGGATAAATTCTTTGGTACAAAGTATGTAATCGCAGCAGCAGTTATCAGTCAATGAATCGGCTGTTTCCGTTGTAATTTCTCCCAGTGCACACTCTCACATAGTACCATCTCTCTGAGTTCTTTTTCAACGGGGCTCTTTTTTGTGCACAACTATGCCGACCTGAGCGCTACCAATCCCAGCTTCCTCGTTGCAGTGGTCGGTGTCTTGCTCAAACGCCGGATTGCGCCCACAACAGCGCTGATCGTCTCTAGATCTAAATCAGCGTCGCGAAAGCTTGGCGGCCTCATTGAAATGATTGGTGTCACCTTCGCAGATACCATGGCCAGCCATTCAGTTGGATCCTTGCGCAGCATCTCTTTTCTTGCCAAGCAAAGCTTGACCCTGCTTGCACTCTCGCTTTCCTCTCGCTTAGTCACAGCCGCGAATCAAAGCTAACGTCCTCAGGCGGCCATCGTTCCTCCATTGTGATCTCTAAGATAAATAACGTCAGGGTTCTTTCCCTGTTATAGGGTTGTGCATCAACTTTCGAACATGTTTTTAATTCAAAAAAGGCTGGATCCGTACTTATCTCTGTGTATATCGGGCATTAATGCATTACGGCCTATCGGCACCTGCTTCTTCAAATCATTCCACACGGGTTTTTCTTACACCAAGCATATAAACCCGTTGCTAGGAAATCGCCGAGGACGTTGGAAGTTTCGCCACTCTGTAACCCAAACATCTCGACAAGCACTGTACGACAAGCACTGTAAAGCGAGATGCTGAACCTCAAGCACCTATTTGGTGGGCTGCCACCGGCCATTGTCGATCACCAACTTCTCCTCATAGCGGTCGGGACCGTTGGTTATTGGATAATCTTGGGATATTACAAAGGGCAAAGTCGAAAGGTGCGAAACCGTATCCTTGCTGGCAGAACGATAAACGCTAACTGGTCTGTATTTCAAACCCGCTTTATCCCCACCAAATCACCGCCAACCGGAAACCTTCCAGCTTACGCATATCCCGTCGACCAAGTCTGCTGTGCCACTTTTCTCCCTCCTCGGAGCCTTGAATTACTTGTTGGATGCGAAGAAGGTGATCAATGCTGGATTAAAAAAAGTGAGTATCTTTGCTCCTTTACCTCTTGCAGGCGATGTTGAGATATTTTTCCCAGTGGCCGAATAAAATGTTCAAGATTCCCGACTTGCTGGAATGGATCGTCGTCGCCACAGAACCTAGTATGATTGAAGAAATCAGGAAAGCACCTGAAGATGTGTTGTCTTTCATGGATGCCCTTGAGGAAGTGAGTAATTCCTGCTCGAGTTCTCGTTCAACCAATTGAAACGTTCCAGTCACTTCAAATCGAATACACCCTCGGAGGGCACTTGAAAACGGATCCATATCACGTCCCTATCATCCGAGCGCAACTCACCAGGGCTCTTCCACAACTCGTGCCAGAGGTTCAGGAAGAGGTTGTCGATGCTTTCAATGAATTTATACCTTTGACCAATAGTGAGAATTTTCTATCATTTACCGTCTTATACTGACGTCAGAATAGATTGGACTAGTGTTAAAGTATCAGAGGTCTTCATGAAGATCATTTGCCGTGCTAGTAACCGCATTTTTATTGGGCGCCCTCTCTGTGAGTCACCATCTACCCCAACACTCAACCTTTTCCTGACACGAGCCAATAGGCAGAGACCCAGATTTCGTAGCCCTCAATGTTCAATTCACAATCGATGTTGTTCAGGCTGGGACCCTGCTTCGTCTAGTACCCCCTTTCCTTCGACCGTGCGTCATTTTTAGGGCTTTGGGATATTCGAAAGAAGAAAAACTTATCCTGGATTTAGGTTTGTGAACAAGCTAATTTCGAATGTTCCAAAGAGAATACAACATGGTTTAAAGCACTTGGCACCTGTCTTTGCTGCTCGTCGAAAGCAACGCGACAATAACGAAGAAAAGCCGGTATGCTTAACCTTGGGAAGATGTAATCAATATCAGAAACTCACAAATTCTGCGCAGTTCGACCTCCTTACATGGCTCATGGATGAAGCAAAGGGCAAGGAAGCCACGGACTGGTATCTCACTTCACGTATCCTGACGATCAACTTCGCGGCGATCCACACATCGTCGATGGTATGTCGCTTTCATAACTATTGTGCAAACCAATTTTTAAATTTTTGAGGAAGAGTTTCACGCATGCATTCTATTGTTTGGCTGCCTGTCCTGAATATATGAAGCCTCTCCGAGAAGAAGTGGAAGAGATTATTCAACGGGAAGGTTGGACGAAGACGGGCCTTGATCAGATGTACAAAATCGACAGCTTCATTAAGGAGTCGCAGAGGATGCACCCGCTCGGAATCCGTAAGTCCCATGTGGTACATCAGGTGGTGCTTAGATAATTGCTTACCTTGCCTCCTCAGTCCCGATGCAGCGAGTTGCAGTTAATGACTATACCTTCTCCGATGGGACGATGGTTCCTCGTGGCACGACTGTCGCCGTCGCACTAGACAGCGTCCACCTGAATGAAAAAAACTACCCGGACGCACTCACATTCGACCCCTGGCGGTTCGTCAAACTCAAAGAACAAAACACGACTGGAAAGAGATTCGATATTGTCTCCACTGGCCTTGACTCGCTCAGTTTCGGGCATGGGAGGCACGCCTGTCCCGGGCGATACTTCGCAGCGTGCGAACTCAAACTAATGCTTGCGCATTTGGTGATGAATTACGATGTGAAGCTTGAGAATGAAGGTGTGAGGCCTAAGAATATGTGGGTTGCGTCGAATTGTGTGCCAAATCCGAATGCGAAAGTTCTTTTCCGGAAGAGGGTTCTTTAGGTATATTTTTAATTTCTATGAAAGGCGGTTATCGAATAGTTTTGTACACCTAACTACTTACCTCAAGATAGTCGAGCAATGGATTCACATCAAAGTTCGTGTTGTATGTCCGTTGACTTCCAGCGTGCCTCATACATCATGATCAACGCGTCAACAGTGATTTCACCAGAATTACAAGGCTTTTAGAGGATTCAGATCAAATTCAGATGCCCTCAAGCGCCCATTCCGGAACCATCTCTTCAGTCCCCACTCCAGACCATGCAGAGATTTTCATGTCAGATTCATCGGCGAGATACTCGAGCTCCAGCTCAAAAAATTCGTCCACCACATTTTCAAGAGATTCCCAGAGGTCGAGGGTCATCCGCCGACCCGGATATTGAGAAAAATCAACTGCGACTCTCCACAAACTGCTACCCTGGAACCTGGGACTCGTGCGCCTGATGATCATGGTTTCTAAGGCCTCGTCAGAAAAGCATGCCAACATTTCGCATTCGAAGGTTTCGAGGTTGGGGCAGAAGGTCGTGACTAGTAAGTCATCGCTCTCTGTGGGGGTGAGTGCCTCTATCACTTTCGCCATTGTTTCCTCATCGTCGTCACGGTTGAATATCTCACGTTTGACTTTGTTCATTGCCCTGAATGCAAGGTACTTGAGTGAGGAAGCACAAGAAAGGCTTCTAAGGATAACTTCCGAAGTGAGAGCGATCAGATCAAGTGTGAGAGTAGTTAAGGAATGCAGAGTCGAAAGGGTGCCTGGAAGATCGAACCGAGGAAAATTTGGTAGGCGTTCACTGCCGAATGAAAGATCACAAAGGTTTGGGAGGTGGAGGGAAACGGGAAACCCTACTTTCTCATAGAAAGTAAGGCTCTCCAACTGACGAAGTTCAATCCGTTTCGGAAAATTGACGCTACCACGTTGGATCGAGACCTCGAGCGTACATTTTACAATGTTGGTGCAACTAATCAAGAGTGACGCAGCATCGCTGGGGGTGATGAGGGGCCCGAGCAGGGACAATTCCGTTAAAGTCGACCGATGGATGCCTAACTTCACCAATAGAGGAGAGGGTAATGAAAGTGAGTGGAAGGACCGCAGGCTCGGAGTTAAGAACCATTTGAAGGGTGAAAAAGAACTGGGCGAATGGAAATGGGGTGGCACATCCTCTAGATCTCGAAGATGCACCGATCGGAGTATGGGAAGTTCGAGCAAACTGAAATGTTGGCTACAGTCCGACATCGTAGAGTCGTCCCATGTAATGAGGAGTTCCAGATCTTGCCATTGCTTTGAGAAGGGAAGCAGTTTCTGAAGTAAGGGCAGCACAGGGCCATTACGAGCGGAAGCTCGAGGTTCGAAAACCGAGATTGAAAGAGGATGCGACTGTGACCTTCCGAGCCACTCGCTGACACCATCCAAACGGCGGCGTATACCAACCATTGCTTCTTCCATCCTACAACAATATACCTCCGGGTCGATGTCATCACTGTCAGGTGTTTCACCCAAATGGAGAACTGAGATGTGAATTCTTGCCCAAAGTCGAGGGCATGAATAAGCGAAGCTCCGCCACGAGCTGCAAATACGTCCCAACTTGAGTGGTGCCTCGAGAGTGCTCATGGCAGGATGGCGCTGCGTTGGAAGACAGAACACAAAGATCCTTTCCATTATCTCTAGAGGAAGTCGACGGATGGGCGAGAGGAGTGCCTGGTAAGGTTGGATTCGTGCGTAGATGTCATCTCTTTTTGCTTGCAATCGACTGATTTCAAGATCGAGCTGTGTGATCTCAGAAAGGGGTGAGACGAGGTAGGCGTTTATGAGTTGTACATCCGATTCAGAGGGAATGAAATTGGTTCCTAAAACTGAAGCAAAAGGGGTGTTAGCATCCATTTTATTTGCGTGTCCGGTTCAAGAGGGGATGACGTGAGGCTCGAGTACGCTCCGATATCAATTTCGTTGACGATCATGTGGCCTTAGGATCCGGAGACATAGTGATATAAATTTATGCAGGCCTGGAAAGAATGGCAAACACATCAATAAAAGGCTTGGTTGTTGGTTCCATAATGTAATAAAGTGCTTTTACCTTGAGATATTCAATGTTGAATGAATGCCACTAGAAAAGGGAATTTGAAAGAAGCCCGCCTGCAGGTTGCCTGCAGGCCTGCTGTTGGATAGGCGCCGGGGAGCCGAATCTTCTCGAAACCCCACTTCCTTCTTTCCACCACCATGTCCGCTGTGCCACAGCTAGGGGGACCTACCCCAAATTTTCGAGGTATTCCGGACAAGGCGAAGCCATGTCCCCAATGGATAAAAGGCAATTGTGAGCTGGGTAATGGGTGCAAATTTCGTCACGAGGAAGGGGACAAATGCGAGATAGAGGTACGCCCATTGATTGTTCCGAAAGTCCCTCCCCGATTGAGCCCCACTTCAAGAGGAAAGTCCAAAGGGGCAAGAAAAAAGACCGCAATCCTCGATCAATGACCAAGAGGTAGGAAAACTCATTAATGATGGCAGTTCGAATATCCATACTTTTCTTCAGCGGTAGTTCAACGACATTAACCGACTCAGGAGCTCCTGCTCTCGCACAAATGGCGTATACGGGGATGGGGGCTGGCGACTCGACTCAGAAAGGCAAGGAAAGAGTCGTCTCCGCGAAAAAGGAACCAAACAATGTGATAGACAACTGCTCGACATCAGAAATACAAATGTGTAGAGATTGGAAACGGGGCAAATGCGCCAGGGGCGATAAATGTCGCTACAAACACGACAGTTTACAAGTAAGGATTCCTATTTCATGGATGCCGCAGCTTCGCAATGTTGAGGGTCACATTTTACACAGCTTCCGAACGTCAAAGTTCAAGTGACGGATGAACCGTCTAAAATTCAGAAATCCCGGGGTAACGATTCTGCAAAGAGTGGGAAGCCCGTTACACCAAAAATTTTCAATGCAATCGAAGGCTCCAGATCGCAAGAACGAAATTCGGCACTATTTCAATCGGGGGCCCAAACAATTGGAAAGGAAGTCGATGTCTTGGAGAGGTTGAGAATGGCCATAGACGATGCCAGGGAAGCGGGTCAACGAGAGCGACTTGCCCTCGAAGAAGAAAACAAACGCAAGGAAGAGGCCATGGCTGTGGAAAGGGCCGAAGGAGAAGCAAGGCAAGGGGAGGTAGCGCTTAGGGAGGAGGACAATCGGCGCTGCGAGGAGGCTATGGCCAAGGTGAAGGGAGCAAGGGTAAGGGCAAGGGCCGTCAAAAAAGAAGATGCCCGGAAAAGGTCGAGAGAAGCCAGGGAAGCCAGAGAGGCGGCCGAGCGAGAGCGTCTTGCCCTCGAAGAAGAAGAGAACCGACGCAAAGAAGAGGCGCTGGCGATGGAAATAGCCGCAAGGGAGGCAAGAGAAAGGGAGGTCGCATTCAGACAGGAGGAGAATCGCCGTAGAGAAGAGGCCATGGCGAAGGCGAAGGAAGCTAAGGAAAGGGCTACTAGGGAGGCAAGAGAAGCGAGAATCCGCGAGCGAGCCTTGAAGAGAGAGGCTAAAAAGAGGGAAACCGAGGCGAGGATTGCACGAGAGAGGGAGGAGAGGGATGCAACCGAAAGGAGACGTCGACTAGAGATTGCAGCTCAGAGAGAAAAGGAGGCTGCTGTTGTGGAACAATATGTGGTCTCTGAAACTAGCCTCGTTAGCTGCAGTGCCGGGTTCAACATCCAGCATGTCATTCCAGGATTCGACCTCTGCCGCATCGTCATCGAAAATCTTCCGAGAAATGCCAAACGAGAAGAAATTGCCGACATCTTCATGCAGCAAGGCATTCACAGCTCCGAATTCTTGATTTTCCAGGTGAAGGAGATTGGAAACAAACAAGAGGCGGTGGTGCTCGCAAACGCAGAACACGGGGAAGCAATTTCCTTGGGTTTGGATGGTATCGAATTCGGCGAAGAGGTTCTGAGCTTCAGCGTTAGCGACAACGCGAGTTGGAATGCACTCGGAACTGCAGGCCAAAACGTACCATTTATCATTGTTTCCTGGAGAGTCCCTGCCGAAACCATTGTCGTTGGTTACTGCAGCATGGAAGAGGCACGGAGGAAAATGCGAGAACTTGACAAGAAAGTCTGGAAAGGCCAGCGAATCAATGCTAAAATGAGCGAGCGACCCAGGCAGGGAGGCTTTCGAAACTTTGTTCCCGAGTCCATCAAGCTTTCCAACTGTCCTCCTGGGTCAGAAATGGACGAAGAATTCCATCAGCTTGTAGGCAGCGATGACATCAGGCCATTGAATTCGAGCGCATCATTCGATCTGCAAGAGTCCTTCAATCTCATTCATCGGCGAATTTCAGGTCTGTGGGGGGTCCGGATCAATACCTACCGGGTTTTAAAACAGGGCAACCAAGCCGACGGAGAGGCCAAAGTCAAGGTCGAATTCGACGACTGGGAGGACGCGAAACGAGCGCATCTCACGATTGACAAGCAACATATAGGATTTGCGTCGCCCTGTTACCAATGTTGGTTGCCGAAGCAGCTTCAATACAAAATCACAATCCCTCGTCAGCAGTATGACTCCCAGAAGAAGCAGTGGGACGCATTGGGTGAGAGAAAGGGTGTCGATGACCCATATGTTCAAGCAAGGATAGGCGATCGTGGGGTCGTGTTTATCGAAATTGTAGGAAAGGAGAAAGAGATGGCAGGCCCCCTCAAAGTGCGTGTGGAAAATATGATCGCCGGTGAAAAGCTCGATCCGGCGTTGTGGCATCCTTCGTTCACTTCGCCAAAAGGCAAGGCGTTTTTCGATCGAATATACGCGGAAAAAAAGGTGTTCCTTCGAAACGACTTTAAAACCCAATCTTTCAAGATTTATGGAGAATCGAACGCAGTTGAAGAAGCTCGCCACATGATCCAAGGAAGGATTGAAAGCCTGGGGAAGATGGAAACCACGAGAGTATTGAACCGAGAATGGGTGGGATATTTTGTTCGGGAGGGAGTTGGAAAGTTGATGGAGCTGTTGGGTGAGGAGAACGTGAGGCTAGATGTTCAACCAAGGATATGCAGAATCACCATCAAGGGTGGCGAGGAAGCGAACCATTACCTGCAACGGCTCATCGATCAGGCCCGAGCAGCAGTCATCGTTGACTCTGTCCTACCTGGTGCGGGGGACACAGAAACTTGCCCAGTGTGCTATGGCGATCTTTCCCATCCAGAGCAACTTGGTTGCGGGCACTCGTATTGTTCAGGGTGCCTCAAGCACTTCTTGACGTCTGCAGTCGACAATAAGACCTTCCCACTGCTGTGCGTTGGAAATGAGGGAACCTGCAATGTTCCAGTTACCATCCCATTCATTCGTCGCTTCCTTCCGGCCCAAACCTTCAAAAATCTCATCGAAGCCGCATTTCATAAATATCTCGAGCAACACCAACAGGAGTTGAAGTATTGCACGACTCCGGATTGCAAACAAATCTATCGCCGTCGCACAGACAAAACGGCATTGCAATGCCCAGCCTGTTTTTCGACCATTTGTCCTTCCTGCGACGAAGAAGCGCATACAGGTGTGAGTTGCGAAGAGCAACGAATCCTCAGGAACCCAGCCGAACAGGAGCGCTTAAATGAACAACTTGCCGCATCGAGTGGTTACAAGAGGTGTCCGACTTGTAGAGTCATGATCGAGAAAACCGAGGGGTGTAACCACATGACTTGCAAGTGTGGAGCCCACATCTGCTGGAGATGCATGAACGTGTTCCAAACGGCGCAACAAACATACGACCACTTGAGCACGGTGCATGGAGGTATTTACGAGGAGGCGCCAGCTGGTGTTGTCGTTGGGAACGCTTGGAATCAAGACTTTCTGGCAGGACAAAGAGAGGCATTGGCGAGGATCGAACGTGAACGAGTGGCTCGAGAGCAGGTCTTGCGACGTCCGATGGCTGCAGTTGTCAATCCTTTTGTGGATCAATACCAAAACGCCGACTATCGTGCCCAACTTATGGCTGAACAGTTAAGGCGTGAGCATGCGCGTGCAGCGGTTGAGGAACAGGCAAGGCTTGTACGCGTTGCTGTAGAGGAGCAGGCGAGGCATGTACGAGCGCGTGAAGCTCTTGTGGAGCAGCAGAGGCGGGCACGAGAGGAACAGGAAAGGTGGGTACGAGAGGAACAGGAAAGGTGGGCACGAGAGGAACAGGAAAGGCGTGCGCGTACAGCGGAAGCGCAAAGGCAAGAGGAAGAACGTGGTTGGTGTATCTTGATGTAAAGAGTGGTGGAGGTCAACCTTCAATGCAGTGCTTTCGCCCAAAAAGACGCGTGTTGCAAATTACTATGAAGGCGTGTACAAGTACAATTCTGATCGTGGGTGCACGGGCTGGTAGCCAACCAATATGGACCATCAAATAAGCAGAAAGGATTCAAAGCGACTGGGCTACTACAGTTAGGATTTAAAATAAATATGAACGAAGAAGGGCATTTACCACCAATACTAAATGAACCACCATTAAAGTTCAATCGATGACTCCCAAGTGATCTTCCTTTATTGTCCCAATCGCAAACTGTTGGAAGCTTGAGGAATAGTCCATGTAATGGTTACGAAATGACTCACAATTTCTGTCGCGTCAACACGCGTTCCAACAATTTTTAGACGTATGCGGGTATTTTTTTCAATGATCTGAGGAGCGCGTATAGTCAGGAACATTGACGTGGATGCTGTGAGGTTTTACCTGATCATCCGAAGCGAACGATGGCGGATTGGAGTTGGGGTCAAATCTCATATCAGGATGGATGAGCTAGAAAGAGCGTCAATAAAAGGTCAACCCATTGCGGTGCGAACGTACTTGATGAGACACGAAGACTGATAATGGTCCAACGTCGGCGAAGAAACCCATCTGAAATAAAAATCAAGTCAGAAACCCTAACGCACAAGATATCCACCTACCTTGTTGACATTATTCACCACACCGTCGACAACCTCTCCCTTGAATGGCTTGAAGACAATCGCGCGATATCTTGTGATGAATTCGGCTTGCCCACTTCCACTCAGCACCATACCCTTGCCAATATCCAATATCGATACCACGGCGATGATATATCCAAATTGGCCTGAACATGTCCCTTCGACGTCCGAGTATAATTTGGATTCCAGGAAGTTGAGCATCCGAGGGCCAAAGTATGAAGGGTGCAGAAGAATGGTGTGTGTTAGCTCTTTCTTCAGAAAAGTTGATTAGTGAAGTTCGATTTAGTTCCTCGCCAAAGAGCTCACAATGAAAAACATCCTAGGCGACAACGACGAATTTAGAGGATGTGGGCAAAACCAAGGATTGTGCAGTTCATGATCTTTTTTGTCACGCACGCCAGGAATTGTGACTACAGTCTTTCAAAAGAATCATCAATATCGGCCGACTAGCTCAGTTGGTTAGAGCGTCGTGCTAATAACGCGAAGGTCTTGGGTTCGATCCCCACGTTGGCCATATAATTTTTCTTCTTGTTCTTTTCTTTTTGCCACAATCGGTTCCAGGTCTTCAGGAACTTACCATTTTTGTCATGAAAAGAGCAAAAATAAATAAATAATTGAGTTGATTTTGTCCATTTTGTCTGCAGACGGATCGTTGTAGTTTGACACAGCCACTAATAACCCTCCCGCAACCATCCACAATGACCACCCCAATATCACTGGATGAAGAAGTTCGCCTCTACAGCACCAACGCTGAAAGAGATAAATACAATACCCTGGCGACGTTATATGGCATAATCGTCGCCCTTGACTATCTTGAACGCGCCTATGTTCGCGATTCGATAACAGCAGCTGAGTGAGAATTGTCTTCTGTTCTGTTCAGATTGTCGGGGCTGAGCATCTATGTTGCATTTGAAGAGATACTCGCCAGCATGCACACGACTCTTGTCTCAATATAAGACCATGCTGAAGTTAGTCGGCGCTGATGTGCCCAGTGTCGATGATTTCATGAAGCGGTATCGGGTGAGTGTACAACCCGATGTCGTCTTGATCGTCAGCTTATGGCCGTTCTCCGATAGATGGATAACCCAGCAGCTTTACACAGAATAAAAGTTGGTGTCCCAGCGACAGTCGAACATTCGAGTGAAGCCGGACCTGAGACGGGCAAATGGATCGCGGAGACGACACAGGTATGATATTGTCCTTCTGTGTCAATGATCAGTCCTCATCTCTTTCTCAGAGCTTTATCACTTTCATGGATGGGCTTCGCCTTCGTATGAGAGCTAAAGATCAACTACATCCAATGCTCCAAGAACTGGTCACTGGTTACGCAAGATTCAAGGGAAGCAAGGATTGGGAGGGGCGCAGTCGGATGGTTTCCTGGTGAGTCCCTCAATTGACCATCGAGCAGCCTATTTTGATATCGGATACACCAGGCTTATCACACTAAATGGGATGAAAGCCTCGGAGGAATTGACGGAGGAGCAATCTCGCCAGGTATGGTTCTCGACAGTCGCTTTCGCATCTTATTAACAATGGTCCAGTTAATTTTCGACGTAGAACACGCTTATGCTGAATTTTTCCGAAGTCTCGGTGGGGAAAAGGATAGCGTCTCGTGAATGGAGCCCAGGAGCAGAACGACGTCACCATCGCGAGAGTGCCACGGGTGTTTGTGAGGTACGTGGAAATCGTTGCTTTTATACCTATGTGTTCCCAGGTTCTCCACTGAATCATCCAGGTAGTTTTATGCAGGTTATCTTCTGTTTAATGATCTTCTTTTGAATGGGATCCTCTATCTTAACCTCGTACCCTTTTTGAGATTTTCTTCGATCTTCATCTGTCACCTAATCTCTGCTGCGGAAAGGTCGCTTCTTCTGGCTTGCCAACGCCTGCATACCTTCCTCGCCTCTAAGTGAATTTTTTCTGTCGGCCCCAGGTGAAAAGACCCACATCTGTTAGCGTTATTTGTATTATGTAAAGCAATCTTTCAATGAAAATATGAATTTGACGAGCGGAAATTCCGAGCCTTCTTGATCAAACATACCAGAAACGTGCATGGGGTTTGTCGCCTTTCCAGGCCTCCCAAACAGGCAGCGGAGCGGGCGGCTGCACATGAATTTCCGACGATATCCCAGCAATATCCCACAAGATTACCGCGCATAC
>Ga0307517_10009774_pt1 | contig 13540 bp, 15 predicted proteins | sample 23_EM_MG_FD_194515 | JGI IMG/M metagenome (GOLD analysis project Ga0307517, IMG submission 194515) | Populus trichocarpa ectomycorrhiza microbial communities from riparian zone in the Pacific Northwest, United States - 23_EM | ecosystem: Host-associated > Plants > Roots > Unclassified | place...
CTGTTGGTTAGCCTTTGCTTCCCCCAACACCCCCCCCCCCCAAAAAAAAAAAAAAGTGCTTTAATATTGGGGTAGAAAATCTCACTGCAACTGGATCTTTTATGTTCTTTTCAAATGAATTATTGTGGTAGATAGCATCATATGATGCAGGAGTCAAACAATGGAGTAGAGAGGTCTCTGCGACAGTATAGTTGCCTTTTTTAGAAGCCTCCCCTTTTTATCTTCCTTCAATTACTCAGTAATAACCTAATGAGGTAGTAGGTATTATATAGCACTGAAGGATATAGAAATGGATTTGTTCGGGGGCATAATTGAATTGGATTTTGATGCAGAAAAATCCTTATTGTGCTAAAACTTGTGCGATGAAGATTTCTCACACCCTCTCACATGCAAGATTGCTGACCCCTTGAAGAGAATATGAAGATCCTGCAGCTTCAATATGTCAGGGCTATTTTAGATGTTTTTAGCACAAAGTCTGGTCTCCTGTCAAACTGTTCTTAGACTGTGCTTTGTTCAAGATACTCCAGATCCAAATTAGGTGTGTTGTAGTGATTTCAGGGTAGTGGAATTAAAAAATTTAAATAAGCGTTGTTGGTGCATAAAGCTTCCACATTCAAAGGATTTTCAGCTTTTTCAGGCTTTCACATGTTGATGACCTTTATGATAGGAGTAAGAGTTATACAGTTCATGCTGTCAACTGCAAAATGATTATTAACCATGTGCTGTCTTCTGGTGCTTAAGCTAACCAGTATCTTGGCAATGCTGACTCTGTAACTTCATCTGTGGACTTGGTTGAAAATGCTTTCTATGTAATTTATATCTAGGGAGAACTCATGTTTATATTTTTTTTTTCCTTTCTTCATCTTGAAAGTGTCTTGCTTTTCTCTTTTCTGATTCCTTTTGTTTCATTTTTTGCAAGAAATGAACCTCCTGTTGTGCCAAATGAGAAACCGAAGAAAAGGCAAAGAAAAGATTTATTAAAGGCACCTAATGACTCTGATGATGGTCGCATTTCAAATAAACCTGCAAAGCTGGGAAAGTCAACTGTGGAGAAGTTGGCACCGCCTCCTGGAAAGAACTCTTCAAACCTGTCTCAAAATTTGACTATGATAAGTGACCAATACGAGAAGTTCCAGAGTCAATCAAATTCACCTGGAAATTCTTCCAAAAAGAAATCTGCAGAAACTAAAATGAAGTTGGATCCGTCTTTGTCAGTGAGAGGTTCAAATGGTGATGCTTATGCATCCCTGGCAGAACCACAGGATATTGAAAAGTCAAAGACAGGAGGCCTCCAGCCTAAGAACCTCACTAGCAAACCTAAAGATGCAAGTGGACTCTCTGATTCTTCAAATCAGAAGTCTCATGAAAAAAGTGCTTATGTGCAACCCAAGTTGCAAACTGCAAAAACAGTATACAATGCTGAAGATCTTGAATCATCAGCTAGATCAAAAGAAAAGAATGGGGTCCGTGAACTTCCTGATCTCAATCTTAATATTTCTGATGGCAAGATTTACACGCAAGCAGCAGTAAGCTGACTTTTTTTAATTTTTTAATTTCTTTTCCTTTTGAGATTTTTTAGCCAAAATTAGTAATATTGGCATTAGCATTTAGCTCTATTTTTAAGATGGATTCAGATATCCATACATTGCAACTCTGCAAAATCTGGAAATGAAGATCCTGATGTTGTATCTGTGAATTTAGTCGTTGAACTCTTACATGCAGATATAACTTTGAATCTTCACTGGTGTATTAAACTGTGCCCCATGAGTTTCAGAGATAAATATTTGGAATAATTATAGTTTTTTATTTTTTTGGAGAGGAGAAGGCAGTGTTGGAAAATAGTCTCTAATGCTCGCATGCATGTGCAAATTATTTTAGAACCATTTAGTCTTACTGTGTGCTGACATGGTTTCTTGTTCCAGAGAGATTGTAGTTAAAGGCTTTTATCATGTACTGCATTTCTTTCTTGTCACAGAAACTATTTTGTATGTCAGTTTGATAACATGTTCATGTTGCTTGTCTTGATTTTGAATGTAACACTTTGCAGAAAACTTCACATGTCCACAGAAAGGATGGTTCGAGTGTCAGGCCTAAAAGTTCAATACTAGAGAAGGCTATCAGGGAGTTAGAGAAGATGGTTGCAGAATGTAAGCTCAAAAATACTTGTCACATGTACACTCCCAATGACTATAATATGTGCAAGTTTCTTGCAAATTGAAATGTTCTTCTCTGTGTAAAAATTACAGCAAGGCCACCTGCTATGGAGAATCAAGAGACTGATACTTCAGGCCAGGGAATTAAAAGAAGATTGCCTACAGAAATAAAGCTGAAGCTTGCCAAAGTTGCCAGACTAGCAGTACTATAATTCTTAACTTTTTAAACACTGTTCATTGCGTACTCTTTTGCTTATCTTGTTTTTGATAGTTATACATGGAGGCTGCAAAGAAATGTAAAATGTTTACTTTCCAATGGTTGCAACAGGCAAGCCAAGGGAAAATGTCAAAAGAGTTACTGAATCGTCTAATGAGTATTCTTGGTCACTTAATTCAGCTCAGAACACTGAAGGTATCTTCTTGTAGAAATTGAAGACATGACTCTTAAATATGGTTGCTTTGCTTCCCTCTTCTCCCCCCTCCCTCTCCCAGATTGCAACCACAATTCTCATCTGTGATATCTCCAAGTAGTTGAGGGAAGTGTTTGGATGATGGTTGTGGTTGTGGTTGCTGCGCCTTGTGGATGTAGTATTAAGTTAGCTATTTGGTGCTTTAAATCCTGTCACTCTCTTCTTAGTTTTAAGAAATTCTGAAGAATTGAATCTGGGAAACCAGTTTTAAGTCACCACTTCTCATTGATACATTTCATTTTATTACTACTGAATATAAAATGAACAATTAACCTTTTTTAGATCGAAGAAAATTTAATTATAGATGGAAATGATCAAATCACACAATCAAGAACAAGACAATCTTAATCTGAAAGACCACTAACCACAATCACATCACTTAATCTATTGATGTGGGAAGAGTTTCTGTGGTCATTCAAGCTCTCTACGTTGCCATGATAGCATTATGACAGATTAAATGAAAACATGGTAGTAATTGTTAGTATGAAAATGAATGAAGTCTGTATTATCATCGCTGTCTTTATGCGCCTTGGCTTTCAATATCGTTTACAGCTTTTGTGGAAATTTTCTGAGCTTCTCGTTTTTTTGCTGCAGAGAAACTTGAAAATAATGATTAACACAGGCTTGTCAGTGAAGCAGGAGAAAGATGATAGGTTTCAACAGATAAAGAAGGAGGTTGCTGAGATGATTACGACACGTATCCCTTCTGTGGAGTCTAATGTATGTTGATACATCTCTCTCTCTCTCTCTCTCTCTCTCTCTCACACACACACACACACACACACACAAACTCAGACTGGCATTCAGAACTGTTGCTTAGGGCCTTCAGGTACAATGCTCTTTTTGCTGGAGATTTATCTAGAAGTCAATGGTAGATGAAACTGTTTTTTACATATTTCCCTAGTCATCATTTCTTTTCGTTTCTTTCTTTTTTTTGAAAGGATGAAACATATTAAATGCTGATTGGTGACATTCTTGTCAAGAATTAATTGAATACTAGCGCTTTTGCATCTGAAATCTTGATATAATTGATTATCAATTAATGATGCCTTAACAGCACCTTGTTGATGGAAGTATGAATGTTCCTTGACCATTGCATGCTAACTTCTATTGCTTTTTAAACACTGTAGAATTGATCCAATGATTTCTCAGGCATTAGTTCAGCAAGCTGGAGCATCTGATGATTTTCAAGAGATTGGTTCTGAAGAAAAAGGGGCCCTTAAAAAGAAATTTAGCATGGATGTTGTGTTGGAGGACAAGATTTGTGATCTCTATGACCTTTTTGTTGAGGTACATACCTGCTTAGAATGCCTTAATTTTTTTTTTGTGGAAATCTTTTTCTCAATGCATCTCATGCTTTGCTCTGATCTTGATGATTATAGGGATTGGATGAAGATTCAGGTCCACAAGTCAGAAAGTTGTATGTGGAGGTTGTGATTTCTTTTCCCCAAACATGTTTCGTGGTGCTTTCATTTGCCTAATATATTCTTAGTGCTTTCATATGCCAAATATATTCTTAAAGACGACATCCATTTTCCACAAGTTATTTGCCCTCTACAGCTCTACTATCACCAACTTCTTTGCCCTTCTGGCAATGTTCTGATTCTTTTTGTTTATGAAGTCTAATTGGAATCTGATTTGGTTTTCTCCAATATGCTTTTCACGGTCTATTTCATCTGTGATTTAGCTTGCACAATTGTGGCCAAGTGGTCTTATGGACAACCATGGGATCAAGCGTGCAATCTGTAGGGCAAAAGAGAGACGAAGGGTTGTATACTGCAGAAATAAGGTATGCAAGTTCCTCATATCTAACTCCGCTTCCCCCCATCCCCAACCATCTTGTATTTGAAACATGAAGGTTACTATTTCCTAGATGCTTCTTTTTTTTAAATAATATAACTGGAACTATGTCTTGACAGTCTTAGTTTACAATCCTAATCATATAACGTTGGACTATGCTGTGGTGAATTGTGATTTATGAAGTGGTTGGCATTTGTGGGTCTCAAAAAGTTGTTTAAGTTGACAGAAGATTGCTTTATGTAGACTCAAGCCAGATATTTTTTTTTTTTTGTGTAATTACGATTAAAACAGGAGTGGAGGTTTTTCTATCAATGGAATATAACATCTACTGTGGTTTGTAGATGTTATATATTGGAATTAGTGATGCCTACTGTTTTATTACTGCAAGGACCTTTACTTCTTGTTATAGAAATAAGTTTTTTTTTTTAGTTGTCTTTTAGTACCACCAATTCTGTTGGTCATTATGTGAAATACTCTGAAATCCCATGCATCTTCTGCTTTCTTTCTTTCTTTCTTTCTTTCTTTTTTCTTGGGATGCTGATGTTGAAATTGATTTGTAATATTTAGGATCTGGAGAAAATGAAGAGTAAAAAGATGTTGACTCTTAAACAAGAGGAGGGTGTTCGAGCTGAGTCTGGTTTAGTTGCTCAGCCACATGTGCAAGAAAGGGTGGCCATGGAAATGGCTGGTCCTGTTTTGGCTTTAGCTAGTAAGCCAGTTTCCAATTCCGCAGCAGCATCTGTTCGGTTACCCAGTCCTTCAGCAAACGGTCTTGTAGTGGACAAGCTCAAAGAGAAGCCAAAAGGAAGTTCAAGCAATTCCATGGATGAATCAAAGATGGGTGTCGATGGTGCTCTGACAAAGAAGAAGGTAAAGAGGAAACCAGAACAAGAGTTGGATGAAACACATCTCCGTTCAGAGAAGTTGCATCCCCAATCTAGTGGGGAAAGACACAAGTCACTTAAGCATGCTTCTGTTCTTCCCCCCCAAAAGTTAAACCTTCCATCAACTGCCCCTTCGAGTTTCGAACCATCTAGCTGACTTAATAATAGTTCGACTAGGATGTCTACACCAAAAAAGTGATTGTATAACATAAGTCCTTTTTTCTTTGCCTTTCCCTTTCTTCACAGCTTCATCAATTCTGACTAGCTGATTGATACCATTTTTGCAATTGAATTGTCTTGTTTGGCGAGTTGTGAATTGAAGTATCATCTCATCTCATCTCAGATAAGAGATGCAGATTGCTTGTGCAATATTCCCTGCTTTGAGGCATCGGTTTGAGACTTTCTGTTCTATTTATTGCTTGCTCTTTAGTTTGATCCGCCGCCTTGTTTTTTTGTAGTTGATAGTGGCTAGCAGTGATATCTGACTGTCAGAGCAAACTGTGATTTAGGCAGATGGATGGAAGGAGGCCGGTTGCTTTTGAGAAAAAGTCGAGTCTCGTTGGTTTTGTGCTTTAGAACTGAAACAGAGACTTGCAAACAGGCCGTGGTGATAAGTTTATACCACAGGGAGCTGAGCCTTGGTAATGAGATGTAAGAGTCCCAAAGCAAAATTCGCTGACAGGACAGCCCCTTTGGATCCAATAAACAGACCATTAGCATTAAGCAACCAAGAAGAAGTTAAAACAGGAAATCATGTAAGACATGTCGCTCTTTTGAGGATAGAGCGACGTGCCGTTGTTGTGGACAGTACCCTCTAATAAAATAAAAGCAAGCGAACGACATCACATGCTTTTCTTCAGGAGATGAAACGACATGGGTTTTCCAAGATATCAAAAAGCGACTTACCATGGGAGGGTTGAAGCATACATTACAGGAGGGACATCAATGATCGGAAACGCAATGAAGATATTATTTTTCACATGAATATATATTAAAATATTAATTTAAAATAAAAAATAATAGTTTTTTTAAAATATTTTAAAAACATTTTTGTAACATAAAAATAGAGACAGAACCCATCTATCCATCCTTTCCCGCGCTTTCATTTTATTAGCCCTTTGTGGTTTCACATTTCCCCACTTTTCAAAATTCTCTCCCCTCCAAAACGACAAATAAAAATCCCTAGACTCTCTACTACTTTTTGCTTACTAGTCATCTCTCTCTCTCTCTCTCTCTCTCTCTCTCTCTCTCTCTCTCTGATGCGGTTACCCATAGCATTTGCAAGAGATAGAAGATGTTGAATACGAGGCCTTTCAAGGGAGCGAACGTGTTTATTTCCAGGAACCTGGTTCCGCCTGAGGTCTTCGACGCTCTTCTCGACGGTCTCAAGCTCAACGGTGCCGATGTATTTCTCTGCTGCGATCCTTCGCGACACGGCCCCAACGATTTCCACATAATCTCTTCTCCCGATCATGTAGGTTCTATCAATTAAACAATTCCTGCACATTTCAATTCAATTTCACCTTCGTTTGATTCTTTTTATACCTTTCAGGAGAAATTCGAAGATCTTAAAGCTAAGGGCTGTAATTTGCTAGGTATTGTCTTATAGTTTTTTTTATTTGTTTTCTTGCTTACTGTGCTGATACGCGTAGTTTCAATAAGGAGGGATATGGCTGTATGAAATAACTTGCTTATTAATGAAGTGAATTTTGTTTATTGACAATCTTTATTTGTTTGTGTAATATTGAGCAGGTCCTCATTGTGTGCTTTCTTGTGCAAAAGAACATAGACCACTTCCTAAACAAGGCTTCACTTGCTGCCTTGCAATGGATGGTGTCAAAGTACTCGCGTCTGGCTTTGACATGGATGAAAAGGTAAGTATTGTGCTTATCGATGGGGACTATACAAGAATTATTGCCAACTTTTTTTTTTTGTTCAACGGTTATAGACAATATTTATATACATTTTCAAACGGGTGTGGTCATGAGCACGCTTTTTTCTTTTCTTTTCTTTTTGTTCAAGGGTTAATGGCTCATTCCAGCCTCTCTCTCTTTTAATTCAGAAGATTGTTGGGAGTCCAAATCTCAGTTTCCATGTCCTTCCCTCTCCAATTATTACATGTATAATACTGTAGGTTCCAATATTTTTTATTTTGTTTCAGGTTAAGATAGAACAGATGGTAACAGCAATGGGTGGGGTGTTGCAGACTAAAGCATCTGTGGATGTTAGATTTGTCGTAGTGAAGAATGTTTCTGCTGCAAAGTACAAGGTCCAGCTCTTGACGACTCTTGTTAATTCATAATGTTTTTCTTTTTGTTGTAGTTCTTTTGTTTGTGGACAAGCACTACAATTAGTTTCATGCCTTGCTCTACTTCTCCTCTCCTGCTCTTTCTCTGTATGCATGTGTATTAGTGTCCGTGATGCGAGAAATTAGCTTCTAAGACTTCCAAAAACTAATTGATGCATTTTGTTGAGCTTGATTGTGCTCCTTTTTTTTTTTTGAACCACTGGAGCTTGTCATCAAGCATGTCTTCTTAGGAATTGTTTTTTTAATGATGCTGTTTAAACTTAACATTTTCCATTGACACTGGATAGAGGTTGTGACCGAGTCCTGTCATTAGATTTCATAGTGCCCCACCCACAAGGATTTGACACGCCTTAGAAACTTCATCATTTAATGGCCATTGCCAATCTACTTTATGATTGTTCAATCTTTATTATCCTTATTGTAGAGGTTTAGATGGTCAGGTAGAATATTGTTAGGATATGTAAATTTACATTGATAAATACTATAACTGCTCTTCTGATTTTTTATTTTTTTCCTTTTCCTTTTCGCAGTGGGCTTTGAATGTGCTGAAGAAACCAATTGTCACTATTAATTGGTTATATCAATGCTGGAATGAGCACCGTGTTGTTCCTCAGGAATCGTACAGGGTTCTTCCTTTTTCTGGATTAACAATATGTGTTACAAGAATTCCAGCAGGTTATCATATAAGCTATTTTCTTATTGTTGCTGCTGAAAAGATATATTTCTCTAATGCCGGTTATCTAATTTTCACAGATAAAAGGAAGGAGATTGAAAAACTCATCATACAAAATGGTGGGAAATATTCTGCTGAGCTGACCAAGAAGTGTACACATTTGATATCTGATATATCCTTTCCTGTTTTCTTAAGAAAACCATTGATTTTGATACTGTTTTATACTCTTAACTCTCAATCTCGCATTACAGCAATTTTCTTTAAGTGTTTTTTTTGTTAACAAAATCTTTCAGTCTATTTTAGTTTTCATACAGATGGCCTCTCATGTGTTTTCTTTTATTTGCTTATCCTAGACTGTTGTAAGCTTGTATATCACACATGCATCTGTGATTGTGTTGTGCAACTGCTCTTCAGGGGATTTAAAAATCTCATACATTTTCTGGGCTTGGGAAATATAGTAATAGATAGCAATATATGTACAAGAACTCGCAGTCCTGAATGATAAATATTTCTAAAGGCGTAATCAAGCTTGTGTATTTGTTTTCTTGACTGCTTGTACGCTCCTGAAGGTGACAAATACAAGGTTGCCAGAAGATGGGGCCACATTCATATTGTAACGAGGAAATGGTTTGATCAGTCTATTGCTTGCAAAGGTAGTGTTTAACATTATAGATGCTATAAATTTAAATAATATTTTGAAGTAATTTTGTTTTTATTCTTGGATTCATAACATGTTATTCAATCAAGTTTTTAGAGATTGTAAAAATTGCATCTGACTTGGAAATCACCTTCTTTGATGAATAGCATGTCTTAATGAGGAGTCGTATCCTGTCCAGGGTGGTTGTCTATCTTCAAGCAAAACAGTGAGGGGTCCCATGATTGCACACCACAGTCAAGACAAGTGTGTTGGGAACACACTTTCTGTCCCATCCTCAGTGGCTTCAGAATCAAATTTGCCTGCTACTCCGTGTGCTGGGTCTTCAGATCCAGACTTGGAAGCTACACTCTCACAGAACATGTCTTCTATGTTTTCAGATCGTCCTGTTTCTATAAAAGTGGTGGACTGTGATAAGCCTATGGTAAAGGAAACAATCGAAACAAACCTTGATGGTTGTGTTGCCAATGACTCTCAATCTGAAGATAGTGATATGTACTTGTCGGAGTGTAGAATATCACTCGTTGGTTTTGAAGCTCCTGAATTACGCAAACTAGTTAATATGGTGCGGAGAGGTGGGGGGTCGCGGTATATGACTTTCAATGATAAATTGACCCATATCGTTGTTGGGGCTCCGACAGAGGTGTAAGCATTCTGTGCCTTGGCTTTCTTCCACTATCCTTATTTGTTTCAGGTTCTTTTAAGCAATGGTTCTCATGTATTATCATCCCATGCCAACTTGCTTATGTTTTCAGTTAATTCAAATTTTGTTGATTTGATCTTTCTGCTTGGCATGGTGAATTTGGGGAATCTCTTATTCTTTACATTCTTGGTCTCTCACATGCTTAATGTACTGTAGTGAAAAGAAGGAGTTACGAGGGCTTGCAGCTTCTGGTGTTATTAATGTTGTTAGAACTGCCTGGCTTGAAGATTGTGATCGTGAAAAGAAAGAGATCCCTGTTCTCTGTCAGCATATTGCATATGATTTACTTCTTCCCAAAGGTTTTCTAATGACTCTGTGATGACTGTCTTTTGATTTTTGTTTGTTTTGTTCTATTCATGATCATACTGGACATTTTGTTACTTATTTATTTTTTATGTGTTTTGCTGAGATTAATTTTTGTTCTCATAAATAAGCTGTTAAAAATCTCGTCATGCATGTTTGTTATGCTCTCTAACTCCTCAACCATCATGTAGATCCTGTGAGCTCTCTCAAAGGAACAATTACAGGCATGGCTGGTAATCAAGCTAAGAGTTCCATTGTTCATCCAAGCATTCACTCTGATCAGGTGCTTGGTGGTGCAAATTCTGGCCTTAGAATGCCATCATTATTGAAAGAAAACAGAGATGTGAAACCAGAAATGAACATAAATTTGAGTATCCCTGTGGAAGGGACTGTGAGGTGGTCCCAACAAAATGTATTTCCTGTTGTAAAAGATCCAAAGAAGGGTACAAAAAGGACGCAAAATGATTGCAGTGATCAAGATGTTCAAAGGATGAAGTCAATAAATGTATTTCAGGGGAAAACATTTTGTTTTTCAAAAAGCTTTCCTGAAGATAGGGTAACCAGTTGAATTTGGCATTCTCTTGTACATCTATATCCAACTATTGCAGTTAAATTATTGCATGAAATGTCTGGTGATGTTCTGAATTGTTTTATTTTTTTCCTGCCAGAGATCTGAAATTGTGCAATGGATCAATCTAGGAGGAGGTGAGGTATTGATAGATAAAGCAAAACAGAAAGTGCACTTCATGATTGAATGCCATGGTGTGATATCTAGGTCTGCTGATGATCCCTGGACTCTTTATGTGTCCAGTCACTGGGTCCGGTCTTGTTTGGAGGTATACTTGGGTGACTTGTAACCATTGATGTTCTTTGTTAGTAATGTTTCATTGTGGCATGTGATTATTTGTTGATCAGGATTTGAATTATTGAGGCTCAGATTCTACTTCCAGTTAAGAATAGCATGCACATGCATCCATGTTCCACCTCATATTTAACTTTATCACTTCATTGGGGGGAGGAACAAGAAATGGGAGAGATTTTTATGGGAATATGTTAAATGGAGAGAAGTTGGGATATGAAGAAAAACAATTAGCACTTGGGTGTTTTCTATAACCTTTTCTTACCTTTCTTAGCCGATGCTTTAAATTATTCTTCAAGTAAAAGTCCATGGATTCTTTCCTAAATAAATACACGCAAAAAGAAGAGGTTGAGAACTCCAATTTGATTTCACTTATTTTACTAGGCACCATCTTTAGGTATGCATTAGGTACCTTTTCTTCCAAGAAGAAGTCCATGGATTGTACGTATAATTAATTTTTTTTAACTTTTCCCACAACTTTGCTATCATGAAAAACACAATTTCTACCATCAACTTAAGAATTATTTTCATTCCTCAAGAATAATAGCCTAAACTGAATACTCTTTACTTGTCTAATAATCTGCTTGCTGCTGCTGCTATAGCTCCTTATTCTTTCTATTGTATTTTTTGTTTTTGTTTTGTTTGTTGTGGCTTCATTGTCTGCTAATCCATTTCTTACAATTGCTAATGAATGTGATTGCTATTGAAGGGTGGATGTCTGCTGGATATTGGTAGTCATATTATATATTCTCCACTTCCCTGCCGGATTCCTTTGCCTGGTTTTGAAAAATTCCGCTTTTGCATCTCACAGTATGAAGAGAAAGATAGATTGCTATTAAGAAACTTATGCTTTGTTCTTGGAGCTAAATTTGTGGAGAAATTGACTAGAAAGGTCACACATTTATTGTGCAAGTTTACCAGCGGGCCAAAGTATGAAGCTGCCTGTAAATGGGACATATGCTTGATTACATCTGAGTGGATTTACGAGTGTGTCAGGCAGGTATATTCCTGATACTTTTCTTTGTATGCATGCACACGCCATCCACTTGCACTTGAACTTGTGAAATTTAGAGTGGTACTTGTTTGCACAAAATATCTTTATACAACCTGCACTGTTTTGGCAGAATGAAGTTGTTGCAGTGGATCAGTTTCGCCCAAAAGAAATTACCTCTCAAGATGAAGAGGCAGGATTATGCACTGAGAGCCAGTTTCCTACACAAGATGTTCAAATGATGTCTGGAGAGAATGCATCTCAATTTATTACTCAGCCACAAGGCCTTAGAAACTCATCAGCCCAAAATGGGGGTAGTTTAATCAACAGCTTCATGGAAGAGGCCCAACAATCTATTGATATCTGTAAAAAGGCAAAGATTTTTAAAGATAATGATCAGAAGAGTCTGCTTTCATCTCGAGTTCATTTGAGTGATTCTACCCTGAATATGAATTCCACTGAAGGTGACAACGCAAAAGATAATGGAGAATCTTCTCATGACATTCCTGATGTAGCTGCTGCTATTGAGGACTTGTTGGAGCAGACAAGCAAGGTAAAAACACCAGTTATTTTTCGACTGCATGGTTAGCATTCAATTTATTGGTTAACTAATTCTTGTCTGGTTTTCCTACAAGATTCAAGATCAGAAGTCACCAGGGAGGAGTGGGTGTGATAAGAGTGTATCCTTAGATCCTGATTATTCTTTTAGATATATACTATGCGACTTCTGCTTCTGTTTAATCCTTGACAATAGAACAGCTATTTTCATCTGACTGTTCAATGCTTGGTGAAGGCCATGGGGGTTCTCCCTCTGTGATCGGGTTACCGAAGCACTGGTTAAGTAGGCAAGTTTTTGTTTATGTTTGCAATCAGTGTGTATTTTTGGTATCAAATAAATGATTATATATATGTTTTTTTTTTTTTTCAAACTGGTCCCTTGGTAATTTTGACTGTTTGCCTTGAAACTTTAAGATAAGAGAGGATGTCAGCCAGCGGATAGAAATATTCTTTGTTAACTAAAATCGAAAATGCCCTCTTGATTAGGGCTGCTTGTCATTATTGAGGGCACAAAACCTTGAGAACAAGAAAAAGTCAGAATGTCAGCCAACAGATAGATTTTCGTGCTCATCTCAAATTCAAAGTGCCCTCTTGATTTGTGCTAGTAAAGGTCCTTTTCCCCTCCTTTTATTTCGTGCACTTCTTTTGAATTGTTGTTGTTCCTCTGTTCTTTTCAGGACTGGGAGAAGAGATGAGCTATCCAGTCCCAAAGAAGCAAATGGAGGACCATATGATAGTTTCAGCGAAACACAAACAGACTCTCAGGTTTCAGCTCTTTAATCGTCTAAATTTTTTTATCAGTTACATGATTGTTAAAACACAGTTGCAACATCGTGTTTCCTTATTGGATGGAGGAAGGATTCTATTGCAATGATGGTGCTTGATGCTGTAAATGTAGGTTGTTGGTTATGAAGAAGATTTGACAGGGAGGCAAATGCTCATAGATAGAGTTCGTACCAGAAGTAGCATGACCTGAGCTGAAGCACAGGCGCATTCCTTGTCTGATTTAAAGGTAAGAAGTATCTCGGGAACACAGAGCACTAAATGGAAAGGAAGAGATAGTCAATACAACTATCAATTGAGGCTACTTTTGTCCAATAAAATTGGGCAGCGCCACGCTAACACCACCAAAGAGTGGTTTGACAAACAAATCTATATATATATATATATATATATATATATA
>Ga0307517_10009775_pt1 | contig 13539 bp, 9 predicted proteins | sample 23_EM_MG_FD_194515 | JGI IMG/M metagenome (GOLD analysis project Ga0307517, IMG submission 194515) | Populus trichocarpa ectomycorrhiza microbial communities from riparian zone in the Pacific Northwest, United States - 23_EM | ecosystem: Host-associated > Plants > Roots > Unclassified | place...
AGCTAGGGGGGTGTCAAATTCTGGTTTTTTGATGGGGGTTTAAATGGCCTTTTACATGGTTTATTTGGAGGGTAATTTGATCTTTAAGGAGTTGAGATGTCTCAATCAATTGTATAAATTTAGCTTTTGAAGATTTCATACCTGTCCTAGGCCTATATTTTTGTTCAGGCTTGTTTGCTCTTTGGTTTATGGATTATTTCTGATTTTACCCTTAAAAGGTTTGAGCTTTTTGGATATTTTGTTTTCATTTCCCTTTCTTTCCTTCTTCCTTTTCTTTTTCTGCTTCCCCTCTCTTGCTTAAGTTTTCTGTCTAAATGTCATCAGAAAGGTGTTTTTGTTTAATAATTTACCCTCTTGGGTCACACTTTCACATTCCTTGATTGGTATGTTGTTAAAGGCACCATTTTCATTGAACTTGTTGGTTCTATGATGAGACTGGTTATATGATTAATTGGTTGGTTTGTTGGCAGTTATTTCACTCCTGACACGTATGCTAATGAGCATTCAGCATGTGCTGCTAGGCTTGCGGCAGGATTGTGTGCTGATCTTGCTTCAACAATTTTCTCAGGATGGGTGAAAAATGGTTTTGCTATGGTATGTCTGATTGCATGTTATGTAATTTTGTTGGTATTGTCAAGGGGTGGAGGAACTGTCTATATTATGTTCTTAATGATATTTAATATCAATTAGGTTCGGCCTCCTGGCCATCATGCTGGTGTAAGAGAGGCAATGGGATTCTGTCTTCATAATAATGCTGCAGTTGCTGCGTTAGCTGCTCAGGCTGCTGGTGCCAAGAAGGTGCTTATAGTTGATTGGGTAATGTCCTTGTTGACTGCACTTGATACTTTTTTTTTTTTGCTGACAGCTTTTGATGCTTTTTGTTGCCAGTCTTTGTTCTTTGCTTTTGACCAGTAAGCTGAATTTTTTCTTCTTTTTTTATACTTCTACAATGATTTTTGCAGGATGTCCATCATGGAAATGGCACACAAGAAATTTTTGATCAGAACAAATCGGTGAGCTGTACAATATGTTTTGTTATCCAAATAATACTAAAGGAGATCAAATATGTTCCTTTTCTCGAAACTGAAAGTAAAAATTTCCATACCTATCCTAATGAATGAGCTACGCACTTTATAGTGCTAGAAGCTGATTTGCAATTCGTTTTCCTGTTGTCTTTTTATCAACCCCATCAATTTGTTTTTGAAATGGAGTAAAATGAGGTAATTCTAGTGCCTATATTTTTGGCAATGTTTTAGAATTAGGCAATGGAAACACCTAGTATAGAGAATTTTGAAGTATTAAAGAGATTTCCTTCAGTAATGCAGAGCAGTCTGTTATAAGGCACAATTTAAGCATTCTAAGCATGCTCTGGATATCTTCTCTCCTTTGCTGCATTTAATGGTTTTTTTTATTCCTTTTGTTTTTGTGTTAAGTGCTTTTGTTGATTGACTTGCATATATCTATAGGTTTTATACATATCTTTGCATAGACATGAGGGGGGAAAGTTCTATCCTGGCACTGGCTCTGCTAATGAGGTATTTGACTCATCACACCATTTGCTTTACTTCTTAAAAGGAGGATTAAGGCTCCTAATTTAACTGAAAGGAATCTATAGAGGGACACATAAACCATTCTCTTACTACCTCTGTATATCCAAGAATTGAAATTTGCCTGTCTTTTTCCCTGCTGTACCCTACTACGAGTTCATTTGAAGGGAATGACTCTATGATCCAAGAAACTGAATTCATTGAGCTGGACATATTCACTGATTGAATGTGTAGGGAAATACAACTTTGTTTATCGAGCTTTTCAATGAAAAGTTTTCATGAACTGATAATGGAGACGTGCATTTATTGAAATATTTCATACGTCATCTCCAATGAATTAAAGATTATCCCTTGCTACTGGATATTGTTATTCAGTTGTTATTTTATTAGTACTATTGCTTTTATTATCACTGTGATTTGGTTTCTTCTTTTTTTGTTTTTTGTTTGTCTTTGTTTTTGTTTCTGTTTTTGAGAATGGTTGTTCTTATTGTAGTCGGACCTATCCTTAGTTGAGAGTTCAATAATCCATGTCCTAAAATGATAGCTCTGTCAATGATGTGTTATAATTCACACTGAGGATGTTTAGCCATTAAGATAGAGAGGGAAGATATAGTGTGTTTGATTTGTGCAGTTAGATACAATTTATGTTAATCTTTGTAAAAGTAATGCACATGTTTTTGCTCTTTTTCCTTGAGGTGAATTATTATTTTTGAGCTCTGAATGATATGCTACTGCTTGAGGAAATTATTTAAAGATGATGCATGTCTAGTTTATAGGAAGTAACAGGTCTGAACAGTACAGGTGGTCAAGTGTAGAAGAAAATTCACTGAGTTTCATTAGAAGAGGTTTTTAAATTGATCTTTTCACCAGATATTGTTATGTTAGATATTTCTGAAGCCAAAGCTTAAACTACTTTGGAGCTGGAAGAATATGGGTATGTAAAAGGAACGCTGTTAGCATTTGAAACTCAGGAAATTAGAGACCAGGCCTGGACCTCTGTTCATTTTGTTCCCATCATGGTCTCAGAATATTTCATGGGACAGGAAGGTTGGCACTAACATTTAAAATTTTGGTTTGGGTTAATACACAGCAAATCTTGGTTGTGTTAGTAATAGAGCAGGTTAATTGTGATTTCTCCGGTATTCAGTGTCGAGGACTTTATTGTGTTAAATTATATAATTTGTCGCAGTGTGCCTGTGTACATCATTTTTTTTTTCCTTTTGAGACAGAACACTGTATCCATCTTTACTATTTGTTGTTGTTTGGAGCTTGTTACTTTGATGGATTACCCATGTCAAGATGACAGTATGGTACCAGTATGAAATGTGTTGGACCCAGAGATTTTAACTTTGGACATGAAGTGGAGAAAAATGAGTAGTTTCCTGCCAGTTAGTGAGATTACCATCAATAGTGCTTTGCCATCTCCTTTCCAAGGTCACCTTTTACATGAGGCTCTAAATGAGGCTACAAAGGCCTCAAGGAGAGCTGCAAGACGTGGAGCTCCCATGAGGCCTAGTACATTGTCTTCATTACCCTTTCCTCTCCCTCTCTCTCTCTCTCTATATATATATATATATATATAAACATTAGATAAAAAAATGAAAAGGAAATGGCTAAGATTGACTGAAAAAAAATGTAATGAAAAGAGAAGGGAAAAAATTTATGCAAAGTAATATTATTACATCCTAATGTGAAGGCTCGGTGTATCTGCAAAGCTGCATCTAAAATTGGGACACTTTTAGGATGATACATTTTATCCTACTAGTATTTTTCTCTTCTGGTTAATTTGGTTTTACATGCTGTGTAATTATCATTGACCTATATATCTTCATATATATGCTCTATTAATTTTTAGCATCTTGCTTCGAGTGTGGTAAATGTTCATGGATGTTTTTGCAGGTTGGTAGAAATGGTGCAGAAGGATCCTGTGTAAATATTCCCTGGAGTCGTGGTGGAGTTGGTGATAATGATTATATTTTTGCTTTTCAAAACCTTGTGCTACCTATAGGTTGATCTCTTTGTTATTTCATAAATGTGAATTAAATTTAGCAAGGGATTGTCTGCAGTCTGTGCTTTGGCAATTGTGTATATAGTTCTGGTTTTTCCTTGGAGGAACCAGGTTTGGGAAAGACTGCTTGTTTTGTAAAATATTAATGGATTTTGCATGCTAAATGTTGAAATCTGCTTCTATGTGGAAGTGGGTTCTTTTGCTTGTGCTCTTTTTTATTTTAAAAATATTTAGAAGAGAGTGCATCAATTGTCTGGCTATAATCAGTACTCTATTATGTAATTTAGCCTTTGGGTGATGAAGATATAGTATGGACTGCTGGTCTGGCATAAGTAGCTAGATTGGTAAGGAAAACTTGAGGTTGTAAATGTTTCTTCTAAAACCGTGTGCTATTGTGCTGTTTGTGTATTAATTTCTAGTGTCGTGTTGGTTTGCCATAGGCATGCTTAGGTGCAGGATGCTCTTTGCTGAGGTGATTTTTTAATGCTTACTAATATTTCTTGTTGCCTGTGTAAGAAACTACAGTTAAGTATTTGTTATGTGTTTGTGAATGAAGCTTTGTTATATCTTTCCATGGAATGTTTACCATCTTGTCTTTGTTCCAGTGTTTTGTATGGTTTGCAGTCGTTTTGTTTCTCATAACAAGTGCATGTCTTTCATGCCTAAAACATTCAATGATGCTTGAACAACATGATTGCAGCCACTGAGTTTGCTCCAGATTTCACCATCATATCAGCTGGATTTGATGCTGCAAGGGGGGATCCTCTAGGATGCTGTGATGTAAGGATTTTGCTTTTTGACTGAACTGTTTGCAATTGTTTCTTGTCTTCTCATTTCACAATATATACTATTTCTACTGAGCTATTTGGTAATTTTCATCGTGTTGTAAAATAGTCTATTGATGCATTAATTGCTTGCAAAGAACTGAAGGAGCTCTGTCCATCCAAAATTATCGACTTTCTTGCCATTTTTTCTTTTGATGTTCCATGAATACCATATCTACTTCTATGCTTCTTTTATTCTTGATGGTTTGTCACATTGACACAGCAATGATGTTTTTGTAGGTAACTCCTGCTGGCTATTCACGAATGACAGATATGTTGTATACTCTTACTGGTGGAAAGTTGCTTGTTATTCTAGAGGGCGGGTTTGTCTACTAGTTGACTCTTTAACTTTATTATAATTATCTCATGTCAACTGAGTTCACATGAAAATAATTTCATCTGTTGCAGATACAATCTACGCTCAATATCATCTTCTGCCACCTCAGTGATCAAGGTGAATATTAAAGTACCTGAAATCACATAAACTCGTCATAGATAAAAACATTTAAATTTGGATGGTAGACCTATATATGAATCGAAATTTACTTTCCATAACTCTGCATGTACCATGAAGAAGTTACATGATTGAAATTGTTAAAAAAGATCTAGGGGTGGCGATACCATGGCAGCCAAGTCCAAGTGGTACCTGCTAACCTCCTAAAATGATCAGACTCTAGGGTCTTCAAACTGACCTTTGTTGTCTAAAATCTAATTACTTCACTGACTGGGCATTTGTTGAAAAGGTATTGCTGGGTGAAGGTCCTGGATCTGAATTGGGAAACATTGCACCTTCCAGAGCTGGTCTTCAAACTGTTCTGGAAGTCATGAAGATTCAAATGAACTTCTGGCCATCTCTTGGATCTAGCTATGCAAAATTGCAATCCCAATGGGGAGCATACTGCAATACAAGTGAGAAATTCCTGCTTGCTATCATTCAGTTTATTCAATTTTTGATGGTTCAGATCTACAATGCCCTTCTCTCAACTTTGTAGTCAAATTTTAACTCGGAAAGATGTTTAGAGATTTTCCGTTTGTGTTTTCACTACTCTCAATACCTGCAGGAAAACAAATAAAAAAGCGGCAGAGGACTGAACCACCCATATGGTGGAAATGGGGAAGAAAGAGGCTGTTGTATCATATCCTTGTTAGGCGTCTTCATGTAAAATCGAGGGGGAAACCTTCTCTTCATTCATCGTAGTGGTAGTCTGAAATTTTGTATATCAGTAACTTCTAGTTCTGTATGACTGCTACACCTTAGTGGTAGTATTTGTGCATGCTGCGTTGCTCTAAAGCCTCTGAAAAGTGAGTTTCGTTTCCGCCCCTTCTGGCCCCCTTCTGTTTTTTAAACAAATTGCTGTCCCTTCATTTGTTTCTCTTTTTGTTGATAAATGATCAAAATGTGCTGAAGCCCCCAGTTTTTATCTGAAGCTCTTTAAAAAAAAAAAAAAATTGGGTCATGAAATAGCAATTTCATTAAATACGAAGTATTGTAGCTATTTTCAAAATCCGGTGGGTATGAAAATGAAAATTAATTGAAAAAAGATAAAACAATACAACTAATTAACGTATTATAGGGTTTGGTGGCCCGCAAATTTAAGTACAAAATATTATGTTAAACGGAGATCGTTGGAAATTACCCTAAAAATGCCTTGTTTCTCTCTTGTCGAAGTTGGACAACCAATCAATTGTGCTTCAAAAATGTATTTGTACTGGCTCGGTTTTTCAGATGGAGTTCTCATTATTTTGTAATTTTTCTAGAGGCAACAGGGAGATGTTTGACAGAAGAAATACCAAGTATCAGAGCAGTCACCACTGATCTTGTTGAGATGTTTGATAAATTAAGCAGTTATGATTAGCATAGAATACAAAATTTCAATGATAAAAAATGCAGAGTCCCTGATACCTTACATCTAATATCAGTCACCTTACATCTTGTTGATCATGTTCTTGATGAATGAATCTTCATTTTCAGTACCCAGCTAGGAAAAGAAAAGTCCTCTTAGCAACACCCCTCCTTCGTTCAAAATCCTCCAGTCTTCTGGTGAAATTAAGCAGTTTTTGGTGGTGCCGTTGGGTAAGCAACAGGAACCACGTATGGAGGGTGGGGATGGTGTCCAGGTGGGGGAAGCATGACCGGAGTTCCAACAGCCGATGCCATGTGACCTGGAGGAGGGGCAACTGGGTGTCCAAGCGGCGGGCCATACATGGCTAAACCAGGCATATGGGCTTGTGTCCTATGCTTCACTGGCGGTCCCATAGCAGGAGCGGGACCAGCAGGGCTTGTGTTCGCTTGTTGACCAGTAATTGGTGCTTGATGAGAAGACACATCTCCATTGTTCAAACTTGTAATATCATGGATGCTAGACCTCCTCCTATCTCTATTCATTGAGTTCAATCGGATGAAGTATTTTTGAGCATGGCTTGCCACTTGCGTTGGTGTTCTTGATATGACAAAGTTTCTTGATATGCTTCTCCAATCTCCTTTGCCGAACTTGTCAAGACCAAGTAGAAATAACCTGCAGGGAAAAGAAATGAGAGAGAGAGATTAGGCCGGTGCCGAACTAATTATTCAAAAAAAAAAAAAAAAAAAAAAAACCTTGTACAAAATTAACATGTGGTTTGCGAAGAAACACAAGATTCTAGTTCCACTTAAAGTTTGCAACCAACCAATGAACTGCTACACCAAAAGCAGTCACTGTCTGCTACATTAAACTAATCAACTTTGTTCGTTTATATTGGTAATTACCATAACATGAAGGAGAGTTTAAATATAATCCGAAGAGAAAGTAGATAGAAATGGACTTACCTATGCTCTTCTTCTGTCCATGGAATACCTTTCTTTCTTTCTTGTTCTGATCTTGATGCTCCTTTGCCTCCATGTCCGGATGACTCATGACCTAACCCCACAAACCCACTTCCATAACCACAATTCAATTTCTTAACGGTAGTCATCGTCCCAGAAAGTCCATGAAGATCCTTAGTTGAAGAAGCGGCTTCCTCTCCTTCATAATTTGGTATTGGTACGTTTCCTGCCTCTATAGCACAAACATCTTCTACTAGTATTTTGTAGTGTAGTTTCAACTCTTCAAGACTTTTGCTAGGCACCATTGAAGCAATCTTTTCCCATTGCTCATTTGAATCCTCATCAATCCAATGCATCGCTATTGCATTCTCAAAAGTTTTCTCTTCATCTCTCGTCCAAGTACCTACGCTTGCCATAGTGTGTTTGCTCCACAATTAATTCTTTTAGGTCAATATATGGTATGATATGGTGATAAAAAGTATGTCAACGGATGCATTATGATCCCTCCCCCCTCTAGTTATGGGGTTCTGCTGGGAAAAGAAAGGGTGCGTAGGATAAGGAGAAGAAGCATTGGTGTGTACGATAATTGGTGGGGTGTCCAACTATCAATTTGATGAGGACTCCTTTGTATACATTGTAAGGGCAAGTTTGTCATATTTATATCATACTTGGAGAAGTATATAGAAAAATCTCTCCCTTGGGTCATCACGCTTCACTTTTTTCCTTGCAAGGTGCCGCATTCTCAATCATGGAAGAGTTCAAATTGAGAGGGAGAGGTCCCTAAGAGATTCCAAATCTCCAATTGCATGTAATTTCAGCCACACTCTCAAAACTATGATTCCGACCCACTCTCCATTATGATTTGCCATTGAGTCCATGGACTTGCTAGCTCTTAAGAGTTGATCTTTTTGTCAAGTGAATGGTGACCGATTTTTGAAGATGTAATTTCTTATGAATCTTTTCACTTGAGCTGGTTTTAGGGTATCAATTGATTTGTCAAATAAAAGTAAAGTCTAGTTGTTGCATTTTAATTTTAAGGTAGATTTGCTGAGATGAGAAATACTTTCAAGAGATGGAAAAATTATTACACAAATTCTTTTTTTTATTTTTTTTATTATGTTTTGTTTTTTAAACAATAGCTACAGAAGTATTCAAGGAAAAAAAAAGAGAAAAAGCATAGGCCACCCAATTATCTTTTTAAATGCGCACTCGTTATTACTCAATCAATCATCTATGTAAGTATTAACTTGGGAATCAATACATCCTGGTGTTGTTCAACTACAAGACCCTTTTTTTTTTTTGCCATGTGTTTTTTTTTCCTTGTAAATTATGTCAATGTAAGTTTGGGACAAGCTAACCTTATGCTTTTGTAGAAATATTTCTTTCAATATTTTCTTCCAATATGTTACCTTAAAGGGTATCGGCCAATCACCAATCTCTTCATCAATGACACAACAAGGCACTATAACCAATGACAAGCACCAATCTCTCTATTAATGATATAATAACCATTAACTTATTTTTCTCCACTTATCACGAGGTAACTCTCTATCATTTCTTCACTCTCTACAAGGTAAGCTCATGTGACTAGAGTATATAAATACCTCGGGTTAATGAATAAGTTAAAATAAGCAGCAACACAACTCAAAAATAAGTCAACACAACAAGACTCCATACATAAAATAGATCATATTGCTCACCTATTACACTACTAATCTTCTCCATTATTTTCATGCTCAACATACTTCTCTTCTCCTACATTTACTAGTTTAAGCATCAAATAACCCTCATATTCTAATAGAGAACATGTTTTTGCAGGTGAGTGAGGAAGTCACCCTGTCAACCCACTAAACCAATGGTCAAGTCTAGTCACTCTAAGTAGTGGACAAGTCCATCATCACATTAGCTCGTCAACCATGTCAATCCCAACCACTTTATAAGCCCAAGATGTAACCATGAAAAGTCCAATCTAGTTTGAAGTCTTCACGACTTCATCAGTGGGGCTGTTTGTGAGAACTTGAACAAAAGTTGGTTCATTTTCGTTTACACCTATCACCAAAAAGTTATTTTCATGGCCGATGACTTAGAAAATCTAGGACATGAAAGATTAACTAACCTCCCCACCACAAGTACTCCAGATCTCCACCGGCTATCTCATGAAGTGAAAGTGCTCATTAATATTGTTTTAGCTATACAACAATAGATTTGGAAAGATGACTCTAGTTTCTTAAAGGGATAGAGAAGAACGACGTGGAAACAAGTAGGTACAATAACACTTGTATGCTAATTCTTTGAAGAAGTTTCTCCTGCTATGAAGAGCACTTCTCAATAAGTCCTAGCCACAGAGGTGGCTATTGCTATCAATTTCCCTATGAATTTCATTTGCATGCTCCTCATAGAAAAACACCTAGATAGGAGACAAGATTAATAATTGCATGAGCTTCTAAGAATGAACATCGTTTTCACCAAGTGAGAGATTCTCTACTTTGTCATTAAATGCTATGTACTCTTCTCTCTAAAGATTGCATCTTCGTAAAAGCTAACTTAGACAAAAATCATAGTCTTACAAGCTTAAGAGAGTGCATATAAAAAGTGTGAAACATTATAGAGTTTATAACATAAGACAATAACATTGTGTGTAAAGTCTTTATGACAATATTCCATGGATCTATTTGGACTTGGTACCATAGATTAGAGTCTGGCTTCATCCTTAACTTTCATAATCTTAGCGTCAAACTCATCTCTCATTTCAGTAAAATTATTCCAGCTAAAAAAAGTATCATTAAGCTCTTCATCATCACACAATGAAAATATTAGAGTATCAAAGTATATCTCCAAAGGTATTAAGAAAGAATGCTCAATGTGAGAAGTTTACTCAAATTCATTACTATTGAAGCCTTGATTAGTGAGGTCTATAACTACTCTTTTTTAGAACAATTGTATACTCTCCCTGATTGAGCTTTCTTCAATATGAAATAGGTGATCGAAAACCATATTCGAGTAGAAAAAACAAGCATAACCAAACAAGAACACCCCTGTTTCCATCCATAAAGAGAAGAATCTCCTAACCACCATTGATTTCCTAGGAGCCCTAAAGCATTTTAAAGGAACACCAACAGATCCATTTGTGATCGAAGATATTCCTTTATTTTATAACCATATTTTTTTTTACCAACATAAGGGTTTAGGTATTATTTTCTATTAAGAAAAAATAATTTATACGATACTCATCTCCTATGAAGAGTGGCATGAATATAAAGAACCTTAATAAATTTTGTTTCTTCCACCATGATAATGGTCATAGTACTAGGAATGTCATGTTTTGAAAACAGAGATAAAATTATTGATCGCTATAAATCACCTCCAACAATTTACAAGTAAGGAAATACAACCTAAACAAATAAGAAAATATCCCTACGATGCATTACTTGAGATTAAATGTGTTTTAAAAATTGTATCTTTACTTGCATGATAAAATCTTTTGAGCTTTTTAGTTAAAGCAGTATTGTTTCCCAAAGAAATTCTCCATGTCCACAATGAAATATGTATATATTTATATCTTCAATAAAATCTTCACATCTCCATGCCATGTCTCCATACACAATGCTTTGACAATGCTTTCACGATCATTGTCATAGGGGATATCTTGATGAGATAAAATAAGAAAAGGAGTTGCCATCATTTTTTTGATAATTAGAAACCTAAACTAGTCTTTTATAGGCTCTAGGTAAGAGCTTGATTATATTAAAGAGAAAATTAAAATCACTCTAAAACATCCTATTGAGGTAAGCTACTTGTTTGTTTTTATTAATAAAAATATACCTATTGTCTTTACATGCTAAGAATTTATCTAAATTAGATGCTTGTGTTTATTGTTGGAAGTAAAAGGTTTCTAAGACATAAGATATTGATTTGGGATCCACGTCTAGTAATAGGGTCTAATCCTTACTTTTAGAATATGGACGCGAGATCTAGAAGAATGATAAATGATAGATTAGGTTCTGTCCCGTTTCCTTTGATTACACAATTTGTATTTTTTATTTTTTTAAAAGTAAAGTTTCAGCTTCACGAGATTTTACCATACTTGAGTCGATTCTTCAATAAAAAAAACGTTATATTTTTTTTAAAACATCACATGGTTTCAACTTTTCAGAAATAAAATCCTCTTAAGGATTAACAACTCAGGAGTTGAGTTTTTTATTAAAATAAAATGATTTTTTTATTTACATATTTTTTAAGAAGACGAGGTTATATTTATTATAATTAATTTTTTATTAAAAAAACTCAACTTCTTAAATATAAAACCTTTTTAAGGATTATAACATTCCCAAACAACAATGATCGATCAACATTACGCAAAGAAAACTATATGATACACGATTAAAACACAAGACTCATATGTCCATACATGAGGAAAGATGGGCTATACATTACAAATCATTCAACTCAACAAAATTAATACAAACAAATATGACCTAACATAAGAGCAATCATACACATGTCGCAAGAAAAAAGAAGAAAAAATCAATCACATATCGCAAATTAATCAACATGAATTCAAACACCTATCGTAATTTAATAACACGAATGAACCAACACATGAGATTTGAACTTGACCTTATGAAGTAGCTAGAATTAGCAAAAGCATTGGAGCAGAATGTGGCAGCGACATGGTGCTAGAATGGCGCATGTGCAGTGGCGGTATGGATGGTCACGTGCGGAATTGAACTAGTAAAACTAGAGGCAGAACTGAGCCAAAATGATCTATGATTTATGCTGGATCTGGAGGCATACTTTCTGCTAATTTTTTGAGAGGAAAAGTTTTGTTTTTTTGGGTTGATTTTGCTTGGATCGTTAGGTTAATTTCTTGCTGGAACTGGGGGCTGTTAATTAGGTTGTGTTTTTGCACGGATTTATTGTAACACCTTTAACTTTTTAATGCAATTTTCACTTTTTTCAATAATCATAAATGTATAAAATAAAGTATTTTTTTATAAAGAATTTCCCTATACTCAATCATTTTCATTTTTCACACATGTTACAAATTATACATTTCATAAATGTTCATCTCGTGAGAGATTTATATTTCTTTTATTTTTCATTTAAGCAAAAAATTATATTATTTAATTTTAATGAAGTTTCAGTAGAGTTTTCTTTATACTAGAACTCTACCCATAATTTTATTATGCTTTAATTTACCTGCAATAACAAACAACAACAAACCTCGAGCTTCGAGTAACTATATTCCTCGATTTATTTCAATACTCCTAGCTTGGAATTTACATCATATATGCACTCATTGATATATTTTCCAATGATCATTACTCATGTTTTATGTCAAACTTATCCATTAATTCATTACAATATTCCTAGATGATATTTGAATTTTGTTTAGTGTTTCGTTAATCTCGTATCATACCTCAAATTCATACTTTAATTAAATTTTAAATTTATTGATTCCATTCAATACCTTTAATTCATGCTTGAATTCAACTATTGGATTCATTAAATTCATAATTTCCTTATAGATGGCTTATGCTTAAAAATAATCATATTTATTTATTCAATTCATGAACTTAATTTTCCAATCACGTCTTTTCCCTTGAGAATAACCATATCCAATTACTCACTTTAATATCCTCAACTCGTACTATACGTTGGCCAAGTATTCACTATTCCATTTCAATATTCATAATTTGCATATTATTTCGGTTGCATATCTATAATTAACCCCTTCCAATTCTCATCATATATAGTTCATACAAAGCTAATCATTATAACTCGTTAATTTACTTATCATACTCTACATCATCTTTAAGTTCATTGTTTCATCTCAATAATCATAATTGGTGATCAAATATTAGCTATATACTCCTTGATTTCTTTTGACAATCCAAACCCAACCTTTGTTTCAATTTCTATCAATTATTCATTTGGATACACAAATAGTGTCTTTTGTTATATTTTATGGTCTAGATTTATTAATCTATTTCATTAATCCTGCTAAATTTTACAAATTCTTTTGATCAATGAAGATGGTGCCATTGTGATCAATTTTAATGCCCATCTTTCATCACCTAGAATCTTTGATTCATTTCAGTATTCATAAATCATAATTTACATCATTTGTATTCCTCAATTTATTTTGATACTCACAACACATGCTATAACAACTCGGAATTTCTTATTAATTTAAAATACTTGTGACTCATGTTTCAAACTATAATAACTCTTTCCATTAAGCCCAACTTAACACTTACATAATATGCCCGTTGTTGCGGTTAGCCTAGATTTTACAAATTAGTCCTGCTATTATGGTTGAATTAAATTCCACATATTTGTCCCGCTGATGCAATC
>Ga0307517_10009777_pt1 | contig 13536 bp, 5 predicted proteins | sample 23_EM_MG_FD_194515 | JGI IMG/M metagenome (GOLD analysis project Ga0307517, IMG submission 194515) | Populus trichocarpa ectomycorrhiza microbial communities from riparian zone in the Pacific Northwest, United States - 23_EM | ecosystem: Host-associated > Plants > Roots > Unclassified | place...
TTCTAGCTTAGGCATCACTATAATTAGTGCAAACACGGACAGAGAAGCAGAAAACGACCTTACATAAGTTACATGTCAAATAAATCTGCATTTGGGCATTAATCGATCAAAGTCAATCCATGGGATACTTGACAAACTGTATACAACACAAAGTGGTTGATTTTCAAGTCTGTTTGAGGCTGACTAAAAAACCCAGAATACTTCAACAAAGAGGAACAATTTAGTTGCATCTCAAGTCACAGGACTGAAAGGATTTGAATCTACCAAAGGTTAAAATATTTTCTTATCACTCTACTTTCAAAGTGAGCCCATAACTTGCACATGCACAAGCAACACATAAACAAAGCACAAGAAAAATCAGAACCACTCACCGGACAAGAAGAGTCTGTCCATTTTGAAATGCAAGAGCAGTGAAAAGAATGATTACAGATAGTTGTAAGAATTCCACCCATGTCTTGGTCTAGTCTCTCTGCAACATGAAGAATTAGGACCATCTCCCACAGCATATGTTAGTGATGCATGTTACAATATCATGTGTGTTAATTTCCTGTTGAATAATAAATCCAAAATAACAAATAAGCTACACAAATACAAAAACATTCTCCATTGGCTCATTGAAATTATATCAAGTTTAGACTCACAATTTCCTTAAGACCCAAAGCTAGGCCAAAAAAACATAATGGTTAGATACACAAGGTATAACTGAGATATTGCTTATATTACAGTAGTCTCCATGTCTTAGCAACTTCTAGGTGGGAGCAAGGAGGATGAAAAGAAGAAAAGATATGAAAATGAGCAAGCAAGCCACTTCAGCTACTGAATCTTAAATTTTACCAGTACAACTCAGAACAATATAGTAGATAACAGTTCGGGTTTCCAGCTAACTTATGAAATAAAATTGAGAAGCAGACAAAGAGTATATTCTAAAGCAAAGAACCCATGAGAAGATCTCTCTGACTTATCCACTTGCTTTCTCAGCATGTACCTTACCTGCTTAATTGCATCAAGTTTTGATCTAGTAATTATTCTTTTTACAACCACCACTAGGAGCCGTGTTTACAGAAACTGGAATCAAAATAGAACAATTGTGGAAAAAAAAAATACATTAGAAATATTTGGACCTTGCCAAATAGATAGAATTTTCCATGACCTCTCAACCTAATTAATGTCACCATCACAACTTAACACCAACCCCCTCCCATTCTCTCCTGGTAAACAACAGGATTAACTTAAAGAGAACAATGAGTGCATCAGTAACCCCTTTAGTTAATGAACTCTGTAAGAAACTAACTGAACCAAAGAAACAGCGCACTGGAGATCATGGGGGAAATTGTAAAATGCATTCATACTTAAACAAAGACCATGCAGCACTCAATAGATGTATAGTCCACTAAGCAAAGAGATTACTGCTTCCAAGTAAACAGACAAGCAAAAAGGGGTTATTCTCTTAATAAAGCTTATCGGCTTTTCTAGCAATCTTGTCTCTTACTGAGCATACTGTTATCATTTCTTATACTGTCCATCTTTTCCTATAATAATTTCAAATTCCATTCTAAGATACGAAGCATTATCAAAAGGCAGATTTGCAATGATAACAAAACATACCAAGACAAACTGGACATGAAGGCTGTTCAGCTGTGCTTGTTGTAGATGGCTGAGAGTGTTCGAGTGAACCACTGTAACCAGTGAACTGGACATCAACTGTGAAAAGCACCTGGCACACTTCTTCCTGTATGAATACTAAAATGAATAGGTACCAATACAACAAGACAATTAATTTTAAGAAATAAGTACAAAATGAGAGCAACAGGATAGAAATTGTTAAAGAAAAAATGCCTACCTCCAAAGAATTATATTGTCTACCATTGAAATGAAGGTAGAATTTATCAGTAGAGTCTTGAGTGTCAAATCTTATAAGTATACTATATTGATCCTCCATTCCGTCTAACCTAACATTCATTGCAACAAATCAATACTTTGACACAAAAGAAGAATTTTTTAAAAAAGTAATTATTGAAATCATTAATATTACCTAACAATTCGCATCTCCAAAATGTGGTCAATAAAAGAAGCACAAAACTGGCAGAAATCAGCATAAGTCATGTGGTTTGGCACTCCAATCACAGCCACAAGAGGTTTCCTTCTGACCTATGCCATTACCAACAAAATTAACAATCATTAATCTCATCATCAAAACCAAACACACAAACATAAACTGATAACATGCATACAGGGAGATCTGAAACGGCATCGTTGGAGAAAAGGTGCATGACGCCTCGTGTCTCTTCAATCCTAGGGTTTCCAGAGGAGAAAGGCAACGCCTCACTCAATGATGACGATGATTCCTCAGCTGTAAGTTGCCAGAAGTGGTCCTCTGGCGAAGCCCTGCTGACTGCAGCAGTGCTTGAGCTGGATGACATGGCTGTTGAAAACATTAACAACTGTAGTAGTCATCATCAACTTAAAGCCTAAAACAATAACATTAAAACATTACCCAAGAAAGAACATAAACATCAACGAATGGCCTGAAATCCATTCAAACCTCAACTTTTCCATCTCAACCCAAATACCAGGCCCCTGAGGCTCAAATCAACATTGTCTCAACATCCATCACATGAACCCGTTTATTTAAGCAAAGATTATGATATTATGAACAAAACAAGAACCTACAGTCCCTCCATTTTAATAAAACACCAAGAGGAGCAGATTTATTCGAAACAATATAAAACTACCTCCAGATTTAAGCATAGTAAAGAGACTTCAAGAACCCAAATCCTGGATATCATAGTTTTCATATTATGCAACCTGGGGCCAAAGGAAGCCTAAAACAGACCCAGCTGAAGCTGAAACCTTTTGACACCCAGAATTGCACAAATAATACTACCTTTCTATTCAAACCCCCACAACCAAAAGGACCATTTCCATGTATTCAATAGAAAAATCACACCAAGAGCCTCTCTTCATGTATCGGAAACACTAAAATACTTCTGCAAACATTTCGAACGCTCAAAAGTCCTATAGGAGTTCCCATTACATCTCAAAAACAGAAAGCAAACATGCGTTTAAAGATATCAAAATCATTCAAAACAGAGACATGTAAATATGCGTTTGAGGAAGCAATTAGGCAAAGGGGATCATACCTGCAGTGAATGACTCTGATGGCCTTCACCAACTCTGAACCAACAGCCTTAGTGAAACCTGGTTGATTCGACCCAAAGCAAAGAGCGGTTTTGAGATGCTACCAGTAATGGATCGTGGCTGTGGGAAGAGTTGATATGGTAGCTGGCGGTGGTTGTTGCTGGGGGCTGCTTGAGGTGCGTGGTGGTGTGATCGTGTGCTGCCTTTGTTGAGGCAGGAGATGACGACGGTGGAGAGAGGAGAAGGGTGGTACTGTGGTGGTGGAAGTTATCTGTTGATTGGGTCAGTGGTGGTGGTTTTTTTATATTCGCTCCGGTTTCCCACTTAACGCATTTTTTAAGGACCGGTTACCTACACGCATCATCCCTGTATTTTTTTTATTTTTTTTTTTAATTTTAGTTGACTTGATCAATGCATCGCCTTACCCAGATATTATTTGATAGCACCTCCCTCTGTCACTTAAAAGTATTTATGTGCACATAGGTCTAATGATAAAATATAAAAGCGAAAGGGTCTAGCTCAGTGGTCAACAGGTGAGACTTGTCTTGTTCCCTGTCTCGAGTTCGACTCTTTATGTGCACGTCTGTCACCCCCGCGGTGTCTTACCTGTCTACTTGGCTTGCAGGATGTTCAGTAGACCCGAAGAATAGTCGTGGTGCGCGCAAGCTGGCCCGGACACTCCGGGTTATCAAAAATATATATATATATAAAAACGAAAACCCCAATATAGTCATACTCTTAAATATATAGCATTGAAATCTTTTTAATTAAATTCAATTTAATAATTGTAATAAAGTTTCATATTTGAAACTCTTTAAAAATAATATAAAAATAAATTAGATATCAACTCATTCTCTTTAATTTGCTTTATCCTTAATTTTATGGTTTATATAGTATCTAGAATATATAAATGATGAGCATTTGAATTTGATTTTGTGTGTTATCTATAGTGATTGTACTGAAGGGGAATTAGAGGTAGAAAGCGAAGAAGGCATGGTGGTTGAAGGAGACGAGTTCTTCATTGTTTAAAAATATATTGAGAGATATTTAAAAAAAAAATAAGATAAAAGAGTCTAGAGTACTATATAAAACAAAATTAATCGAATTCTATTATAGAATATATATTATAAATATGTAAAAATTAATTTATCTATTAATTGAATTCAATTTAAACACTATAATTAAATTCATTTTTTTATTTTTTTTATAGTAAATTGGTTTCAAACATGCAATTAAATTTTATATTCATTTCAATTACTCTAATAATTTTAAATTTTATCAAGGTAAAATTACTCTGAAGTTCCTATGGTTTAGTTATTTTTCACTTTATCTCTATTCTTTCAAAAATTATTGTTTACATCTTGGGTTAATTTAATTTTTAATTTTGTATGAAAAGATTAAACTACCCTTATATATAATATCACCATCCAAATACATATTAATTCATTATTTTGCATTTGATTTTATTTTCTCCCTCTCCATGACTCTTTCTCCACTAACATATAATCAATATAAATCGAAACAAAATCTTTTTTTTTTATCGATTTGTTTTCTCTTCTCTTCGTAATCCACAACACCTTTTATGAGTTATAAATAAATTATTATTTTTTCAAAACTCTAAAAGAAAACTTAAATTGATTGTAAATAAAATCTTCTCTTTAAATTTGGGTCTCAGTTATAAGAAACTTTAAGAATAGATGTAAGACAGAAAGGTACCATGAAGCATACCAATTCAATGATGGAGAAATAGGGACAACGAGAGGATGATTAAAGAATACGGAGGTAGCAGGTACCATGTAATGAAATAAAATATGAAGGGAATTTTTTGCATAAACCAATTATGGTCAGCAACTCTATTTATATAAGATTTGTATAGATATACAAGGAAGTAAATAATTACAATGAATTACAAGAATGATCATTAGATAAAATTCAACAGTTCTAGTCAAGGAATCATTTTTCAATTGTCATATAATTATTTTTTTGTTGTTATGGGATCATGAGATTATCCTTTCCTTGCTTGATTATTTCCATTATTAGCACAATTTTCTTGATTTGATATGTGAAATTGTTAATTACTCACATTTTCTCAAACACAATAGGTAGGAAGACATGTGTTTGTTTCAAAACCATAAAAACTAAGATGAGGACAAGCCTTTAATGAATCCATCTATAATCTAATTATTAATCCATTGAATTGAACATGAAGAGCTTTTCATGTTGCATGTTCTAGCATAAAATGATAATCAACTTCTATATGTTTTTTGCTTGCATGCAATATTAGGTTAGACACAAGATGATAATCATAAAATAGGATAGGAGGATTAGCCAAGAACATACCTAGATCACAAAGTATGATGAGAATCATTAAACAACACCACAAGATCTATTACATGTGTTAATTGGGTCTATTACAAAGTCAATAACTAAGAAGATTAAATAGACATTCAATGGGATAACTCAATATATTTAGGCCTAATTTCATCCAATAACTATGGTTCTTTTATTCAGGTAATTATTAGGTCAGGTTCTTTTCTAACTTAATTTTAGCTTTCTTAGGTTGTATTTAATCTTGATTGTAGGTTTTAGGTTGCTTACCTTTTCGATTTGCATCAATTAGTATTAGAGATTGCCTCTAAAATCAGGTTTCATCTATCTATCTTTAAATTAAGTTTTTTGTTCATGTTTTGATTCTGTTTTGCATTGTTAGGTTCAGTCTTTCTCTTAAAATTATCGAACCCTAGTTTCTTGTGTCTTGAGTTTTGGTTTTTTCTCTAGTTTAGATTAGCGTTATGTTTTCTTTTAATTATATATGAAAAAGAAATGTTATCTTTCAATTTAGTATTTTATATCTATAATCAAATCACAAAATCAGGTTGATTAAAATTGGTCTTGTTGAAATTAGTAGCCTTTGAAAAATTCCAATAGAAATCAGTTTTATTGAGTTATGTTATGTTGAATTTGAGTTTATTTCAGCATTGATTTTGGGTGTTGATGAGTTATTCTTGAATTTATTTTTAAAAAATTTATTGTCTTATCTTTTTGCATACATTGGATGAACTTTATAAGTTTAAAGTTTTAGATATATTTTTGTTTAGTTCAATAAAGAACTGAAAATGAAAATTAAGAGTGGTAAGAAGCAAAAAAGTGTCGTGATGTGCACGGTATCGAATGACGGACCTACCTCCTACAATTGAAAGGGTTTTGAGTTTAATCATAAAGTTATGATTATAAGGTTCAGGAGTCGTTACCTAGTATCATGGTCATTAGAAAACCTAATGGTCTACGAGAGTTTGAGTAAGGGGACTGATTGTGCAAGGAAAAGACGCATCACCCTTAATACACCCTACCTAAGGTAAGTTGCATTGATGATTGATTGTTTTTATAGATCATGTTTCTATCTGTTGGTCTCATCTACGCCCGACTCGGTTACGTCGGGTACATTTTCCCTAAATTTTAACCAAGAAACCTAATTTCAATTTTGAGAATTTTGATCAAGATTCATCTAAACCTTAATTGAAGTTGGATAAATGGATCTAGAACACTTTACTAGTTGATCTTGTATGTTTTGAATGTCTTCCTAGTGAATTTATACCATCCTTCTTTTTCTTCCTTCAACTTCCTTAGTTTCTCTCTCTAAACCCCACTTTTCTCACTTTTTCTCTCAAAACCTCTCATCCCAAGTAGATTTGGTGTGGCTTTTCCTAGTAAAAGTGTCTCTAAACACTTTCTAATCCCTAAATCTGAAAGAAAACATCAAGTTTTGCAAGAGAAAATGAAGAATCTATGCCCCTTTTTCTCTTTTAATGGTTGTTGTCATGAACAATGTCAAGGAGGAAAATTTTTTGTTAAAATTAGGACAATGTCATTAATGAGTCCATGTGTTATTTCCTATTTTTTTCGACTAACAACACTCTCTCAAGACCTTACCAAACTTTGATTGCCCTGAAATTTTAACCCCTAATGTAACAATATGTCAAGAGAATCCTTGTAAAATTTCAGCCAATAATGAGATTGAGAGTTAAGTCAAACCTAGATTGATATCATAAAACTATACAATATGTATTTTTTATGCTAAAATCTGAATTTTCTTATAAAGTTTTACATTAATTTATTTGGAATTTTCTTCTGTTTTTTTTTTTAAATGTTCTCACTTAAAATTTATAAAAATTATTCCTTTAAACTAATTATTTTACTCGATCTAGAAATTTATGCAATTTATCACTAGTGAACATTTAGCCTACCAATTTTAGTATTTTATCTTATCTGAAATTTAAATTAGTTTACTAGGGATGTTCAACCCAAATCATAATAATTTTTCTTCTAATTTATCATATTTTTTTTCCAGGGGCTTACAACTACAAATGGGTGTACGAAATTAAATGAAAGTTGATGGGTCTATTAAATGCTATAAAGCCTAGCTAGTAGCCTAGAGGTATTATCAACTTGTGGGTATAAGACCTCTAGTGTAATTGTTAAGCCAGCTACAATTCTGATAGTTTTGGTTATTGTTGTTTTTAAGGGTTGGTCTAGTCATTAATTAGATGTTCATAATGGTTTTCATAATATTAATGTTAAATACATCATCCTCTAAAAATTGTTAATCTTTATCTTCTTTCTCATATATACAAACTTGAAAGGTCTTTATATAGAATTAAATAGGCATCAATTGCCTGGTTCAAGTGACTCCACTAATTATTGTTAGGTCTCGGCCTCTTGTGGGTATCAAATTGATAGTTCTCTTTTTATATACAGATCATTAACTATCTACATTTATATTATGATTTATGTTAATGATATTTTTATGACATCTAAAGAACTTTCTTCTGTGACTAAATTGATTGCTTGTCTTGGCACATGATTATTTATTCAAAACTTGGGTTATCTGAATTCCTTTTTTGGTATTGAGGTACAATATACTTCTCATGAGATATTTTTCTCCCAATCTCATTGTGTCTCTAATATTATGCATAAGGCTATCATATCTTAATATCGACCACTTTCAACATTGATAGTAATTGGTTCTCATCTTTTTATCACCTTTAATGATGGCTCAACATATACTAACCCTACTTTATATTGTAAGGTGATTAGAGCTCTTTAATATCTTACTTTTGCATGGCTAGATATTTTTTTTCTATTAATAAGGTATGTTAGTTCATCCATGCTCTTTCTAAAGACAATTGGCTTACGATTAAACATGTATTATGTTATGTTCATGATATATCTCACTTTGGCTTATCTCTTATTGCCTCTTATGATCTTCTATTATATGGTTTTAGTGATTCTAATTAGACTAGTAATGTCAATTATTGTAAGTCTAAAAGTGTCTATGCTATTTATCTTGGTCATAATCTTATCTCTTAGAAGCCTAGTAAGAAAAAAACAATTGTTAATCTTTTATAGAAACTGAATATAAGGTTATTGCTAATACTAATGTTGAGTTATAATGGCTCTCCTTTTTTTTTTTATCTAAAATTAGTTATCCATCCTCTTATTTTCTCATCTTATGGTGTAATAATCTTAGAGTAACTTATCTCACGATTAATCTGGCTTTTCATGCATACATGAAACATGTTGAAATTGATTTTCATGTTGTTTATGATATGGTTGCGTAAAAAGAATTACAGGTTTAGTTTGTTGCCACTGATGATCAAATAGTGAACCATTGAGCTCTGCCTTTTTTTTTTTTTCCGATTCAAATTGGTTGTTATTGCTCACTTAACATACAAAGTTGTATTAGATCACAATGATGATAAGGAAACTCTAGAGATTTTCTAACAATAAAAGAAGATATATTTTTCTTGTTCTATATTTGTCATGTTCTATATTTTTCATGTTCTAGATGGAAACACCATTTTCATGTACTGTATTTTTTTTAATTGTAATAGGGTTAGCAAATATGTGTGTGTGTGTGTTTTGCTTCAGCTTTAAAAGAATTTGTTGTCAAGGATCTTATTAACATGCTTTAATTCAACTAACTGTTTAGTTGGCTTATTTCATCGTGCTTCACACTGACAACCCTGGATACAAACTACGGTTGCTTGGTCAAAGAACTCATGACTCAAAGCAGTATAATGATCCATTATTGGATGATACTGGTGGCTTGATTGTTGGAGATATTGGTGATTATCGTTTAGAATGAGATATCATTATTGAAAGTTGGTCAGGGACTTTATAGAGAATCTCTAAATTGCATCCAAAATTTATGGCCTTGCAATATCCTTTTTTTTTTTTTTTTCATTTGGTGAATATAGTTATTGGACTAACATCAATTTTGCCAACGATGATGATCAAATTTCTAGAAGGCATCAAAATGTGCCAATGAGAGTATTTTATGCTTATCTTATTTATGAAAGGGAATATGGTGAATACGCTATTACAAAAGATGATTGTCTTTACCAATAGTTTTTAGTTGACACATTTTCCAATGTTGAGAAAAACAGGCTTGATTACATTAGAATGAACCAAAATGATCTTCGAACTGAGCTGTATCAATGCATTAATGAAATTGTTCTTAGAGGGGATGCTCAAGGGTCAATAACCAGAAAAATTATTCTCCATTTCTTCTTTAAATGGTAGCTCACGATACATGATAAGCAATTACTAAGATGAAATGGCCATTTGCAGGGCATAAGAAAATCTGGATCTTTTCATCACATTCACATGCAATACAAACTGGCCTAAAATCCAAAGAGAGTTTAAGAAAGGCAGAGTTTATAAACATGAAGACAAGCCTGATATAATTACATGAGTTTTTAGAGCAAAGGTTCTAGATATGTTGAAATTCATCAAATCTAATGTCCTTTTTGGGAAGACAATTGTTGTTAATAGGATCTTAACCATTTCTTTTTCTTTCTCATCATGCATTTTTTTATTCATTTTTATTTGGTTGTATTTTTCACCTCTATAGATGTATGCACAATTGAGTTTTTTTTTAAAAAAGATCTTCCACATACACATATTTTGGTTTGGCTTGTTTCTAAATTCAAATGTCGAATTGCCGATGATGTTGACTCGATTGTTTTAATTGAAATACCAGATATGAATATTGATCCTTTATGTCATGAAATTATCTCTAAGTTCATGATACATGTTCCATGCGACGTTGTGAAGTCGAATGCACAATGCATGTTGGAGGGTAGATGTGCAAAGTCATTTCCAAAAAAATTCAAAGATTCAATTGTTTTTTGTAAGAATAGGTTTGTTTATTGCAAGCGACGTGAATGTCATGATAATTTTGTTCTCAATGATGGAATTATGTTTTGCAATGACTATATTGTTCTGTATAATAAAGAGCTTTTGATGCGGTACAATGCACATACATATATTGAGATATGCTGCCAATCAATTCTTATTAAATATTTGTTTAAATATGTCAACAAAAGACCTGATAGATGTTGTATGGTGCTCCAAAATGAATCGAATGGTGAAATACAAACGTATCTTAATTGTCGTTTTATCTTCCTCTATGAAGCTTTTTGACGTCTTTTCAAATTTCTTATCCATTCAATAAACCCTCTAGTTGAAAGACTTCATGTTAATTTGCCTTTTCAACAAAATATTGTGTTCTCAAGTAGCGAGTCCCTTCATTATGTTTTTAGAAGGCCAAGTATTAACATAACAATGCTTACTGAATGGTTCGAGTGAAACAAAAAACATTTGATGCATAAGAACTTGGCTATTCAAAATTTCCAAGTAAGTATGTATGGGATGCAAGCCAAAAAGAATGGGTTATGAGATCAAGGGGGTTTAACCTTGGATGTATAACATATTTGCATCTTGCAGCTAGGGATCTTTATTTTTTAAGATTGCTTTTAAACCATATTAAAGGGTTAACATGGTTTGTTGATTTAAGAAAAGTTGACGAGATTGTTTATCCAACATTTCAGCTTGCTTGCAAAGCATATGGGCTTTTAGGCAACGATAAAGAATGGTCTAAGGCTTTTTGTGAAGTCATTGCAACTACGACATCTTCACAACTTAGACGACTTTTTGTTAGTGTTATTTTATTTTGTGAGGTTGTTGATCCTGTGGTTTTATTCAATTAGTTTTGGCATTCAATGCACGATGACATCCTTTATAGGTTGAGGACATCTTTTAAAATGCCAAATCTAATTTTATTTTATTATCAACTTAGAAAACTATGTGTTATATGAGCTTGAATAGATTTTCAACGCTGCTGCAATTATACTTTAAGATCATATATTGCCAATACCTATGACCAATTCTTAATTGAGATTAGGAACAAGCTTATAAAAGAAGAACTTAATTATGATCTATTTAACCTTAAGAGTCAACATTCATTGAATTTTCCCTTTCTCAATGATGGACAAAAAATAATATATGATTCAGTTGTTGCAGTCATCCTTTAAAAGAAACAGACTTTAATCTTTGACCATGGCATGAAGGAACCGGTAAAACTTTTCTATGGCATACACACATCATCAATTGCATCAGATTCGAGGGGTTAGTTGTCCTTGTTATGGCCTCATCTGGTATTACGTCTTCTTTTACTACAAGGTGGTCATACAATCCATTTAAGATTCAAAATCCCACTTACTATTGATGAATCATCAACATGTCTTATCAAGAAAAACACACATCTCTCTAGCCTCCTTCAAATAAATTATCTTATTGTCTAGGATGAAGCATTAATAAATAACAAATGTTGTTTTGAAGCTCTTGACCATTCAATATGTGATGTTCTCTTAGGGTGTGACAATTGTTATGGAGGTCTTCCATTTGGTGGGAAAACAATTTTGTTTGGAGGTGATTTTCAAAAAAATAATAATAATAATGGCTACGAGAAACCATTTTGTCATGCTTATGAGTTTCATGGATAGTTCATTCTATTCATGCCAATTAAATTATAAAAAATAACACAACTATTTAACATCTCTTCACAATGGATACTACACATAAGTTTAGTTATGAAAACCATATACCCTCAGTTTCTAGCTTTTTTTCACAGTCGTTTTTTATCAGTTTAAAATCACTTTACTTTTAAACTTTCTTTTTTGTTTTTCAACTTAGCAGCACATTATCTCCACCTTCCCTTCCTCTTTGCAACCTTTTTTCTTCTTTTTAATTTGACAACTAATACAGCTGGTTGCTTTTTCATTCGTAGAAGATCTCCATTAGTAGGATCACACAATCATTTTGTTTATGCAACGATTCCAAAGGTTGTTTTCCTATCAGTTTTGCATACCCCTATAGACTACTCCAATAACATTTAACTCTTTTACAGAACAATGTTACTCTCTAACATTACTGTGGCATTGTTTTGTTGATAATTAGTGAATTCATGGTCTTTTTAATGTTTTTTTGTTTTTGGATAGATATAACATATCATGTGTTTTTTAACTTTTAAAATATGATTAATGAAATCAATATCCTCCAATCATATAAGTTCTTACTTTTATAGTGTCTTTGCAATATCATTATTTTCACACAATTGATTTTGTTCAGTCTCTAATTTTTTATTCACTAGCAAAACTTTTTTTATCCTCATGCAATATTAACTTCATCACAAGTTTATATTACTTAATTAACGCTAATTTATAATTATAACACTATCAAACATATTTACTTCACAAGCTCGCGACAACGCACGAGCAAGACATATAATGTGTGTATATACATACATACATATAAAGATAACATAGTCATGGTTCAACAACAAATCTACTTTTCTCTCTTTTTTTTTTTAAAAAAAATCAAACATTTTTTTTATCAACCAAAATAGAATTTTCTCAATTCTATATATTAAACTTTTTAATTTTTTAAATGAAATAATATACTTACAAAGACTTTTTTTTTCTTGACTAAGAAAAATCAAAGAAAAATGAAATATTTATGAATTTTTTTATTTTAAATTAATATATGAAAAATAAAAAAACAACTTAAGGTTTTCTTAACTACGAAAAAAAAATATCTTTGATCATATTATTATTATTATTATTATTATAGGAGTTTAAAAATACTAGTAAGCTTGAACAATTTCCTACTCTTCGCATATTCTTTAGATCAAATTGAGTTTAAATTGATTATTTCATGCACGAGTTTGATTTAGGATCCTTTCAACCAATTACTTTAGTACTCCTAGAAGAAAAAAATAAATAAAAAATCCCACTCAACCTTTAATTTAATTTACACCCATAATTAAAAACAAAATTCCAATTAGGAAGTCACTCACAGCTCCGTCTTCCTCCTTCCTCTTTAATTCGATTCCCTCAATCATGCCATCTCACACCTCATAAATCAATCAAAACCAAAAACCTCTCCTCTCCTCTCCCGACCCGACCCGACCCGATGGCTAGGCGCTCCATACCCGTCCTAAAACACCTGCTAACCTCCTCCTCCACCCCCACCCTCCGCCGATCCGTAACCTACATG
>Ga0307517_10009778_pt1 | contig 13535 bp, 15 predicted proteins | sample 23_EM_MG_FD_194515 | JGI IMG/M metagenome (GOLD analysis project Ga0307517, IMG submission 194515) | Populus trichocarpa ectomycorrhiza microbial communities from riparian zone in the Pacific Northwest, United States - 23_EM | ecosystem: Host-associated > Plants > Roots > Unclassified | place...
TAGGTTGAATTGTTCCACACGAATATCCGGCCGGGTTGAAGCTGGACACTTAAGGTGGCGGTTCCCATATTGAGTGTCCGGCTTCAACTCGGCCGCGGGAGTCATACATGATTCGCGGGTATTGAACGGAATGTTTTAAATGGGATGAATTGTTCCGTATGAATATACGGCCAAGTTCAAGCCTTACACTTATGGTGGCAGTGCCCATATTGAGTGTCCGGCTTCCACTCGGCCGCAGGAGTACTACATGATCAGTGGGTGTTTAAGGGAATGTTTTAAATAAATTGAATTGAATAGGCGGCCAAGTTGAAGCCAGCGACTTAAGGGAGAGATTCCCGTAGAAAGTGTCCGGCTTCAACTCGGCCGCATGAGTTCTGCGGATGATTAATGCGAAACTATGCTCTCCTGTGGGAAGGGAAGCCAACCAAAGTAGGGGGTCTGCATGGCGGCCGCACCGGGCGTCTTGTGAACAGTAAGGGAATTATGGAAATGACAGTAGGGTGCAGACTAAGAAAAAAGCGACGTAGGATGGCAGCGGACGGAAGCGGATGGAAGCGCATGGAAGCGGACAGATCTAGGTTGCCAGAGGTGTGAGGGTAGCAGAGATGGTCGCCGGACGCGCGCAACCGCAAGGAGTAGGCAGGAGGCCAGTAGACAAGAGGATAAGGGGGCGGACACAAGGGGGAGGCACTTGGAGGGGGTGGGGCCGCAACCAGCGCGTCGGACGCTGTGGAGGGAAAGTGGGGCGTCCGGGTGCACCAGACGCAAGAAATGAAAGGCAAAGAAGGCATGGGAGATCCGGGAGGACCGGACGCAAAGAGCAGATGCTATTCGTCCGGAAGCGGGCTCCCTCCGTCCGGAGAAACACGTTTTTTTGCTGATGCAGCTCGAGCGTGAAGGGTATTGTCCGGTGAGCCACTGCATCCACCGGCAGGTAATTCCTGATCGGAGGGACAGGGCGAGGCGTCTTCCAGTGTAGGGGGAGGTAGACCGATGATAGGCCTCTAGTCATGGCCCGCGACGAGTCAGGCGCCCGGTGCGCCGAGAGTGAAGGGAAGGAGGGGTGAAGGCGAGCCGTTGCAGGGTTCACACTAGGAGGGGAGCAGACAACTCTGAGCGCCGCCAGCCTCTGCCGGTGGGCGATTAGGAGAGAAATGGGTGGGAGGCATGACTCCACCGAAAGTATCCCGGTGGGTGTAGCGGAGAAGCAGTTAGTGGTCCACCTTTGAACCTTGCGCTAGAATGTATCGAGGCAGGTTGTTGAGCCCACACTGGGTGTGAACAGATCCGCGCCGTAGAGCAGGATGGGGGCAACCAATGATGTCGCCAATCTGTGGCATAGGTAGAGGGGGAGGCCCGCGCCGGGTGGACCGAGGTGATGTATGAGGGCGAACGCACCCTGGGCAAGGGCCAGGCGCCGCGAGAAATGTGCAGTGGGGTCAAGGGCCGGAGTGAACCAGTAGCCGAGCCACCGAACGGAGTTGCTGGGGTGTAAGACTTCCCCTTTAATCTGAATAGGTGAGACACACTTCGGCGAGTGCCTCTGGCTGGGGGTCCTCCAGTGTAACAGCTCTGTCTTTGCGACAGAAAAGGAGACGCCCAGGCGGCACGCCTTCCTTTCTAGCCTATCGAAGAGTTCCTGGAGCCGGTGGATGTTGCCACGGTAGGAGAGAGAGGCTACTGTAAGGGCGAAGTGGTCCACATACGAGATCATCAGGCCCCGAAGGATCCTGAAGTGCAGTGGTGCCACGGAGAGAAGAAAGAGGAGCGGGGAGATCGGGGAGCCTTGGGGGGCACCTATGTTGACGGGGCCGGGGTCCCTGGGGCCCCTTGGAAGATTAGGGTGCAGCTTCGTTCCCCTAGGAAAGACGAAACCCAGGAGACCAGATAGGGGGGTATCCTGCCTTCCCTTAGGATCCGGGCCAAAGTGTTGTTGTCGACGTTGTCGAACCCTGCCTTTATATCCAAAAACAGGGAGGAGCCCTTGAGATGAGGCCACTGCAGGGTTTTGATGTCGTTGGTGAGGGTGAGGCACGCATCGTAGGTGCTGAACCCAGGGAGCGAACCGCATTGGTTGGGGTGCAACAGCCCTCTAAGCCGGGCTGCCGTCAGTAGGTGGGCTGCTATAATCCTTTCGAGGATCTTTGAGAACGTGCGGATCAGGACAATAATCCTGAAGAAGGAGGGTGATTCGTAGGAGGCCTTTCCTGGCTTGTCGCGTACCACGCCGTTTGAACCTTTTAGCGATGCGGGATGATACCTCAGGAGGACCAGTCGGGCAAGTATTTGGAGGAGGATTGAGGGGTTGATTTTGTTGACCTGCTTCCAGGTGGAGTAGGGTATCCCGTCCGGGCCCGGGGCCGAAGTCGGGGAGCACTTGGAGAGAGCGGCGGCTATCTCGTTTGTTGTTAGGGGGGGTACCGACTTGTGTGCCCTAAGCCTAGGCAGTAGGGAGAAGCGTTCCTTAGGGGGGAAGAAGTGGTCCAGGAGGACATTGTTCATTTGTTGTGGGGTCTCGGCCCCCGGGAGGGAAGGGAAGCGCTGCTGGGCACGCCCGTAGGCGAACCTCTTGGCCGTCCAAAGGCTCTCAGGGGTGGCGGTCAGCAGAAAGGAGGACTAGTGTTTGTTCTTGGCGGCCTTGATTGCCTTGAAATACCCCGCTTTCGAGCTGCCAGCAACTTCCCGCATGTGTGGGGTGTCGTTCTTTCTGGCCGATCTGACGGCCTTATGATATTCGCGACGGAGGATGGTCAGGTGGGAAGTCCACCAAGGTTTGGAGTGATGGGAAGGCCTGGATACTGGAGTGTGTTCTTTGAGGAGAGCTACTAGAGGGTTGAGCGATTCTGACATCCATTCGTCCAGCTTCGGGGGGGTGGGGCATGACGGTGTGGCCGGGACCTTGAAACCCTTAATGATCGGGTCCCGTGTTTCCCAGTCCGTGTCTGCCCATTGCTGGCGTGCGGGTTTCTGGTTCAGGGAGGGTATGGTGAGGGTGATTGTTATTGGTATGTGGTCAGATCCAGTTGAGGGGAGAGAGGCCTCCCAGCTTTTTACCAGGGGGAGGAGCGGGGGGTTTGCAAAAGCGAGGTCTGTGACTGAGGGGCGAGCATTGCCCACCAGAGGGAACCTTGTGTACTCACCTGGGGGATTGAGGAGGGCGAAGCCAGACTCTGCCGCTTTCTCGAAATAGGGAGTCGAGGACGAGATCTCCCGTGATGAGATGTGCCGTAGAGGGTCCAAGAGCGGGTAGTGGATGTTGAGGTCCCCCACAATCAGGAGGGGAAACCCAAGATCGGGAAAAAGAACTTCTGAAGGGACGGAGTGAATCATGTGGTCAACAGTGTTGGTGGAGTAGGCGTTAATAACCCTGAAAGAGTGGAAACCGGTGCCAAAAAGAGGCTCATTGGAGGAGATATCGAGGGCGAGGACATCATCTACCCCCTCAAACCTGGGGAGCACCGTGTAGTTGGAAAAAAAAGACCTATGAACGTAGGCAGCCACTCGTGGCTTCCTGACTGGTGGAAAGAAGGACTTGAAACCATTAAAGGAAGGAAGGTGAGCCTTGTTGACAGGTGGATCCTGCAAAAGGACTATCGAAGGGTAGGTGGCCGCTTCTCTGAACGACTCAAACAAGGAAAGAAAAACATTCCAGCTCCCAAGGCAGTTATGTTGAATGATAGAAAGAAACGCAGGGGCAGGGGCCGGCCCTTGACCCAGGGGAGGAGGCATGGGTTGATTATTCATTACCGGGACGAACCCGACGACCGAGAGGGACAGGGGAAGAGCTCAGCTCCTCCAGGGGGAGAGGACCACCGAAACTGTGAGTAGTGCCAGGACGCGTGGAGGGTCCAGCCGGGGGAGGTTGTCTGGAGGTCACGAGGTGCACCTCAAGGGGACCCTACCCGGACTGGGGAGTAGTGGGTGCTGGGCCGCCATCGACCGCCAAATCCATGGGGTCTTGACCGGTTGGGGCTGGGGCTGGCGAGTTGGTTCGGGAGGGGACAGGCCAGGGAGGTTAAGCCGGACACTCCCTGAATGTGGCAGTGTGGTCATTACCGCAGTTGCAGCAATGGGGGGGCGAGGTCGGGCAACAGGACGGGACTGGCTTATTGTTTCCGCCCCTGGGGCAGGTGGGATTCTAACATCTGTGAGCCGCGCGAGTATGATGAAGCGCACAAATGGGGCACGTGGGGTGGGTGGCGGGGCATCGTTGATGGGCGTGTCCGTATCTCCAACAGTTTCTACACTGGGAGGTTCTGGAGGAGGAGAAGGCAAGTTCGACCTTGCGTTTCTGGGAGAGGATGACGACCCCTGCTGTGAGGGCCGATACGTTCTGGGGGTCGACGGTGATAACCACCGAAGTGGCCTGCTTGGTCTCCCTAGAATCTCAGCTAGGGTTAAGGTACCTGGCTGAGAGAATCTGGGTCGCTTTGTCGTTGAGGATTGCTTGCCGGATATATGGGAAGAGTTCCTCTTCATCTTGAGGGAGAAAACATAATAGGAGACCGTGGATTGCTAACTGCATGGCTGTGGGAGCTAGGACGAGGGTACACCAGGGGTTGTTTCCTACCTGGAACGACTGGTTTAGAGCCTTGGTGAAGGAGACGAAGTAGGGGGCGTAGGAGGCAGCGGGGGTGGCTTTGTCGGTGACGGTTAGGGAGATGGAGCCTCGAGGGTTGACAGTGGCAGAGAAACCCAAGGGGAGGAGGCAGTTTGACTCGCGAAGAACGCGAGCAGCGATGTCAGGAAAGGTAGCGGCAATAGTGAGAGCGTCCGGGTGAGGGGAAGGGGACTGGCGGGGAGCAAAGAAGCATCATTGGGCACCTGAAAGGGAGGGAGGCCCCTTTTTGACAGGAGGGGCCGCCGTACTCGCAACAAGTTGCGGGGAAGGAGGCTTCCCAGCTTTGCCTTTGCCCTTGCCGCCCGAGCCTGAGCCGGAGGCAACTTGCGCGTAAGAGGGGGAGGGGTGGAGGTCAGGGTGGAGGTGGCCTGGGGTGAAGGAGGCCACGTCGTATGCCCACCTCCGGAATTCCCCGGTTTCGTATGAGTGTGGGTAGAGCTTGGCGTACTTCTCAGGGTCACCGAACGCCTTGCCAAGCCTCGTATCGTAGAATGGTATGAGGTATTTAGGATCGTCAGCCGCAGCTGAGGGAGGTGTGGGTGGTGCATGGGCCCTTTGTTTGCCCTTCTTCGATGGGGGGGGGCTAGAGGTTGGATGGGGTTGGGGTGCCCACTGTGGGAGGGGGGCAGGTGCCAGGGGGGCAGGGATCGGGGCTGACACTCGATGTGACAGGTCAGGTATGGAGGCTTGGAGATCGGTGATCCCCGGAGCGGTTTGTGGTTCTTAGGTGGGGGGAAGGTTCGCGAGTTAAGAGGAGATGTCATGGAGCTCCTCCCTAAGGTTCTCGTTTTCCTCGGATATGGTTGCGACCGCCTGGGTTACCCCGCTCAGCTCATGTGAGACGGTCACCAGGCCCTGGACGAGCTGGGAGAGGAGAACTATCGTGATAGATTCTATGGGTAGGGTGCCGGCCTGCGCATCAGGGCTTAGGTCCAGGAAGTCTTGGTTGCTGAGTCAAGGGCGCTTCTCGCCTGAGCGAGTTGCCTCATCATGAACTCGATGGGGTGATCGGTCGAGGGTGTTCCTGAACGCGACGGGAGGGGGGAGTTGAGGGCAGAGAGCGTACCGAAGGCCTCGTTTCCTGGGGAGAGATTGTGGGGGTTCGCCATGACGGTGAGCAGTTGAGGAAAAGTGGGCGAGGGGTTTGATTCGGACGCAAAGCGGGGTAGAGTTGAGATTGTATGTGAAAGGTAGGGGGGGGGATGAAGTTTGCGAGAAGCGTGGCCCTATCCCTTGGTCGGTTTTCTTTTTTTTTTCTTTCTTTTTGTAATCATGCGTTATTTGTTTCTAGGTACAAAAAGCCTTATGCAGCGCTAGCTATGAAGAGAAAAAAACCTATAAATGCAAACCCACCGCCCGTTTCACCTCTTTATGGGAAAAATCAAACACCCCGAGTCCATAGGAAAAGCCTCCCCCGCCTAGCACCTAAGATAATATACCCCAGACACGTAAGGAAACGATACATAGAAACGTACAGGTAGAGAGACCCAAACACTTCAGCAGGCTCCCCAAAACAAAAGAAACGACGGCTGTTCTAAGGCCCTTACGAGGCCTGAGGGAGAGGATAGATGATCGCCGACACGGGAAAACACAGAAACTGTGGGCCCACAAGAACCACTCGCGCAGTCACGCAGGTTATTACATCGATCCAAGGCGTTGGTCCACAGCCACGGAGGCAGTGCTATATCACGACTAGGCGTAACCGAGGAAGGGTCGAACGATCGGAGGGGGAGGAGGGCGAGCGGAGCCACCGGGCAGAGGGGATGTCAGCCAGGAAGGTGAGCAGTAGGGTGCCAGCCTGGGAGGAGGATTAGCAGTAAGGTGCCAGCTTAAGGGGCAGTGCGGTGCCAGCGGACGGAACCGGGAGGGGGGTAGAGGAAGGATCGCGAGCGGGCTACCCACAACCGACAAACGGGCCATAGCAAGGGCTTTTGGGACGACAGAGAAACGGAGTGGGACCGTGATGTTACTAACAGGAGCTTTCCCCATCAGGGGTACAAGCCCAGCCAACCGGAAGTCTTACTTCGACCGAGAGTCCAGGCGCCATATCGCGGACCGTGAACAAAGCGAGAAGCTTTCCGGCCGTGCAAAATGCTAAGCGAGGTGCGAAGCAAGTGCGGTGTAAGGGGGAGAACTGAACTTCATGAGCGGGTGTCAACGATGAGCAGGAACAAGAACCCCAAGGAGGGGAGGCACGCGTGCCTCAGGAGAAGAGGGGAGATGGCTTAACGTCAACCCATAGGCAGTAGCCATGATGGGGAAGGAGAGGTGGGTAGGGGAAAGTGACGATGATTTCCGGTGGTATTGAGATTTCAATCGCCGGAGGTGAAGGAGAGATGGTTCGTGCCCCGATCCCTTGGTCGTTTTTGTTTTTGTTTTTGTAATCATGCGTTATTTGTTTTAGGTACAAAAAGCCTTATGCAGCGCTAGCTATGAAGAGAAAAAAACCTATAAGCCCAATAACAACCCCCCGCTTCACCTCATCATAGGAAAAATCAAACCCCCCAAGACCATAGGAGAAACTCCCCCCGGCTAGCACCTAAGACTCGCACCTCAGACACGTAGGGAAACAACTCATAGAAACGTACAGGAGAGAGACCCAAACCCTTCAGCAGGCCCCCTGGTAACACTAGGAAAAGAATCAAAGAAATGACGAGATGTAACTACTATTGCCAATATGCCTAACCAAAAGGCCCCACAGCTAGTTGCCGGAAGGGGCAGGCCGGGTCACGGTCGGGACTGACCGGAAGATGGCAACGGGTCGGCGTTTAGGAGAGACCAAGGAGGCAGTGCAATACCATGATCAACCGTAACCTAAGCGAGGTTTGCGACCGTAGAGTAAATCGCAGGAGGGAGAGAGGTAGGTGGGCGAGTGGAGCCACCGGGCAGAGGGGATGCCAGCCAACGATGATGAGCAGTAGGGTGCCAGCCGGTGAGTAGCAGTAGGGTGCCAGCCGGTAAGGAGCAGTAGGGTGCCAGCCAGTGGGGAGGATTAGCAGTAAGGTGCCAGCTTATGGGCCAGTACGGTGCCAGCGGATGGAACCGGGAGGGGGGTAGAGGAAGGATCGCGAGCGGGCTAGCCACAACCGACAAACGGGCCATAGCAAGGGCTTTTGGGACGACGACGAGACCGGGACGAGACCGTGATGTTACTAACCGAGGCTTTCTCCATCAGAGGTACAAGCCCAGCAAGCCAGGGCCTACTTTGACCGAGAGTCCGACACCGTGACGCCGACCGTGAGTTTAGCGAGAAGCTTTCCGACCGTGCAAAATCCTAAGCGAGGTGCGAACGAAGTGCGGGGTAAGGGGGAGAACCGAACATCATGAGCGGGTGTCAACGATGAACTAGAACAAGAACCCCAAGGAGGGGAGGCAGGCGTGCCTCAGGAGAGAAGGGTAGATGGCTTAACGTCAACCCCTAGGCAGTAGCCATAATGGGGGAAGAGAGGTGGGTGGGGGAAAGTGAAGATGATTTCCGGTGGTGTTGAGATTTTAATCGCCGGAGGTGGAGGAGAGATGGTTCGTCCCCTATCCCTTGGTCGGAACCAAGCACCTTATATAAGCATCTTCCCACAACCCTAACCCTATTGACTCATCACCCCGCGCTACATAAACCTCTATGACTCGTCCTGAGTCATAGCGCGAAATCCATCGATAACTCATATAAATTATCGCACAACATAGCGTTTAACCAATCAAAACTCATAAACCAAGTCATGTGCTCAAACGAGTCACATGCGTGAAACCCATGACTCATAATATGAGTCATGTGCGAAAGTCATTACATCATGTGACGTCACAATCGTGAGTTATGAAACAATCAACCAATCATGATATAACAATAACTCGCGAGTGAGTAGTCATGTGAGAACTATGAGTCCAGTGACGTCATAGTGTGAAATCCAACACACCTTATGACTCACTGTATGAGTCATGTGAAAGCTGTCTCGCTTAGTCACGATTTGTGACAGATAGCATGAAATCTATTGTGACCAAGGTGACTGAGGTCAGAAACTGGTAAAGAGGGGACGCTTCGGTTATCTTATGAATATATGGTCTAGCGTCAGGGGGCGTCCTGAGTATTATATGCCCTACCCGCATCAGGAAAAAAACGTTTTTCACCGGACTTATCGAGCCCGCGTCCCGACGAAGCCAGTCGGCTCTTTGCCTCCCGTCCTTCCGGATTTCCTGAGCCCTCTTTGCCTTTCTTCTCTTGCGTCTGGTACGCCCGGACGCCCCACTTTCCCTCCAAAGCGTCCGACGTCTGCTTTGCGACCCCACCCCCTCCCAGCGCCTTCCTGTTGTATCCGCCCCCTTATCTTCTTGTCTACAGGCCTCCTGCCTACTCTTACCAACTGCGCGCATCCGGCGGCCCTCCCAGATCCCCTCTCATCTCTAGCGACCTAGATCTGTCCGCTCCCGTCCGCTGACATCCTACGTTGCGCTTTTTTTAGCCCGCACCCTACTGTGACTTCCATAATTCACTTACTGTTCACAAGACGCCCGGCGTGGCCGCCATCGAGACCCCCTACTTTGGTTGGCTTCGCCACATGAGAGAATAAATTGGTATTATTAATCATCCGCAGAACTCACGCGGCCAAGTTGAAGCCGGACACTTTCTAAGGGAATATCTCCCTTAAGTCGCCGGCTTCAACTCGGCCGCCTACTCAATTCAACCTATTTAAAATATTCCCTTAAACGCCTGCAGATCGTATATTACTCCCGCGCCCGAGTTGAAGCCAGACACGCAATATGGGAACTGCCATCTTAAGTGTACGGCTTCAACTTGGCCGCATATTCATGCAGAACAATTCAACCTATTTAAAATATTCCCTTAAACGCCCGTGGATCGTGGAGTACGCCGGGCGGCCGAGTTGAAGCCGGACACTCAATATGGGCACTGCCATCTCAAGTGTACGGCTTCAACTTGGCCGCATATTCATGCAAAACAATTCAATCTATTTAAAATATTCCCTTAAATGCCAGCGAATTGTGTAGTACTCCCGCAGCCGAGTTGAAGCCGGACACTCAATATGGGCACTGCCATCTTAAGTGTACGGCTTCAACTTGGCCGCATATTCATGTAAAACAATTCAACCTATTTAAAATATTCCCTTAAACACCAGCGGATGTAACAAACACATTCCCGACAGTGTTTCGTTAAAAGGGGAACGACTAATCGCAGTGCATATCGTCATCGTTGACTATCTTCATAGTCTCGTTGGAGGAAGCCTTATCGCTATAAGACCAGAAGGTACAAAGTCCAATCGCTAGAGGACTAGGTGCTCGCGTTTGAGCCGTAAAGGTTTGCGTAAGAAGTTGAGTAATAGGTTGGTATATCTTGCACCACAGGAAGGTCACTGTCAAAGGGCTTGGCCCGTGCTCCAGTATCCAAGTGTTGTATTACTTAGATGGTTGCGTGAAGATCCAATCTCCTTGGGTGTTTTCTTTTTTTTTTTTTTTTTGTAATCATGCGTTCATTGTTTCTAGGTACAAAAAGCCTCATGCAGCGCTAGCTATAGAGAGAACAAAACCTATAAATCAAAAACATAAATATAAGAAAGTCACGGCACCAGTTAAATATCCACTGTCGCGCAGGTTTCTCCTCCGCCGGGCCATCGGCCACACAGAGAAAGGAAAGTACAAACTAACAACTTAGTTGTCTAGAAAGGAAAGCCTGCATAAGCTAAAGGAGAGAAAAACCCAAAGACCCTATACCTCCGGTAACGAAAAAACACGAAAAACCGGGGGGGGGCACCCTGGGGGGTGAGAGAGAGAACGGGGGGGAAGAGGGGGGAGTGGTGGGAGGGAACATCGTGGGGGGAAATCCCGTGGAGGTGACGCCTATGAAGGAGGCGAGTCATTTGAGAAGGGGGAGGGACGACCAGAGTGGGGCTTCGGGACCGACATCAGTGACGCCGTGGAGAAGGCGCGATCTGCTGTGCTGCTTTGAGGGGCAGGATAGGATGGCGTGCTCGAAGGTTTCAGGTTCCAAGCCGCAGCGGGGGCACGAGGTATCGGCATCGAGGGACCTCCATGTTGGGTGGGCGGCCACGTAACCTTTACCGGCCCTCATCTGGTGGATTCTCCCGGCCACGAATTTGCCCAAGCCCATGAAAGGCCTCGGGTGAAGTGCGGGAGGGTGCAGGTAGTACCCCGGGGTCGGGAACAGGGAGGCCCACTCCTCGAGGAGTGTCTCTCTTACCCTCTTCTTCAGGGCGGAGTAGGTGCTGTCTATCAGGGACTGGGGCGGGAGGACAGGGGCAGGGCACACCAGGTGGGAGTTGATCATAGGCATCCTAGAGAGCCCGAGGGTGAAGGGTATTGTCCGGTGAGCCACCGCGTCCACTGGCAGGTGGTTCCTTATCGGTGGGACAGGTCGGGGCGTTTTCCACATGCAGTGTAGGGGGAGGTAAACGGACGATAGGCCTCGGGTTATGGCCCACGAGGAATCAGGCACCCGGTGGGTCGAAAGCGAAGGGAACGAGGAGTGAAGGCGGGCTGTCGCTGGGTTCAAGCTAGGGGGGGAGCAGACCACCCTGAGTGCTGCCGGTCTTTGGCGGTGGGCGATCAGGAGGGAGACAGGTGGGAGGCAGGACTCCACCGAGAGTATCCCGGTGGGCGTGGCTGAGAAGCAGTTTGTGGTCCACCTCTGGACCTTCCGCCAGAACGTATCGAGATGGGTTGTCGTGCCCACGCTGGGTGTGAACACATCCGCGCCGTAGAGTAGGATGGGGGCAATCAACGATGTTGCCAATCTGTGGCACAGGTAGGGGGGAAGGCCCGCACCTGGTGGACTAAGGCGACGAATGAGGGCGAACGCACCCTGGGCGAGAGCCAGGCGCCGCGAGAAATGTGCGGCGGGGTCAAGGGTCAGAGTGAACCAGTACCCGAGCCAGCGGACAGAGTTGCCGGGGCGAAACAGTTCCCCTTTGATTTGAATAGGTGAGACGCATTTTGGCGAGTGTCTCTGGCTGGGGGTCCTCCAATGTATCCGTTCTGTCTTGGCGACCGAAAAGGAGCCGCCTAGGCGGGACGCTTTTCTTTCAAGCCTGTCGAACAGATCCTGGAGCCTGCGGATATTGCTGCGGTAGGAGAGGGAGGCCACCGTAAGGGCGAAATCGTCCACATACGAGATCATTAGACCCCGAGGGATCCCAAAATGTAGTGGCGCGACGTAGAGAAGAAAGAGGAGCGGGGAGATCAGAGAGCCTTGGGGGGCACCGACGTTGGTGGGGGCTGGGGTCCCTGGGGCCCCTTGGAAGACCAGGGTGCAACTTCGTTCGCCCAGAAAGGACGAACCCCACCCCCCCAGGAAACCAGGTAGGGGGGTATCCCGCCTTCCCTAAGGATCCGGGCTAAGGTTTTGTTGTCGACGTTGTCGAATCCTGCTTTTATGTCTACGAACAGGGAGGAGACCTTGAGACGGGGCCTCTGCAGGGTTCTGCCGTCGTTGGTGAGGGTAAGGCACGAGTCATAGGTGCTGAGCCCAGGGAGCGAACCACATTGGTTGGGGTGCAACAGCCCTCTGAGTAGGGCTGCCGCCAGTAGGCGGGCTGCTATGATCCTTTCAAGGACCTTCGAGATTGTGCAGATCAGGACTATTATCCTGCCAATCTCCTTGGGCGATCCCAAGTCCCTTATATAGGCATCTTCCCACAACCCTGACCCTGGTGACTTATCACCTCGCGCTACATAAATCTCTATGACTCATAGTGAGTCATAGTGCGAAACCCATCGATGACTCACATGAGTCATCGCGCAACATTCCGTTTTTCCTAATCATAACTCACAAACCAAATCATGTGCTCAAGTGAGTCACATGGGTGAAACCCATGACTCTTAACGTGAGTCATGTGCGAAACTTATTACATCATAATCAAACGATGACTCGCCAGTGCATAGTCATGTGAGAACTATGAGTCAAACGACGTCATAGTATAAAACATAAACAGGGGATGACTAATAACTGATTAGTCATGTGAAAAACAAATTAGCTAAGTCAAAATTTGTGACAGCGGATTGTGTAGTACTCCCGCGGCCAAGTTGAAGCCGGACACTCAATATGGGAACTGCCACCTTAAGTGCCCAGCCTTAACTCGTATAAATACTGTACCTAATTGGATAGAATAATTTAATATATTTCATTAAACGTCTGCAGATCAATCCTGTGATTCACTATCCATTGCCTCTCCCCGCTAGGAATTACCTGTGCCTGTCCGATCACTGCCCCTATACTGACTATTCGCATGTCTCGACCATTGACCCGCCTGCCGACTCGAAGATGTCCGCTCGCAATGTGAAATCTGCCACTATTGACCGGATCGAGTATGCAAACCAATGCCAACCGATGGACAGCTCCCGCCTCACTGAGAATATTTCTTATCTTGAAAAGTGCTAGCAACCGTGCCACCACCCGTCCTCGTAACTCTCCATAGTTCGCTTCCCCACCAGTCTGGACCCATACCCAATCGTTTCTGGGGCCCCCGTTACGGAATGCCTTTGTTCCAGTGCAGCGGGCCTGGTGGATCTGGAACCTGTCAGTTTCCTGAAAGTCGGCGACCTGAATTTCAAGCTGAGCAAATCCTTCTACAGGGAGTAACCCTAGTTCGGTGGGGTCAGCTGGCAACCACCGGTCATCCGCAGCAGTCTGTCTAGTAAAATGTACTAGTAGTATCTCCTGCATCATGTCGGAATAATGGATATTGAGAGTTGCGCATAGTTCGGTTAGCGTGCTGGTGTTCTTCATACGGCCTTTAAGAACCCGGCGAGGCGTACTGTGACTTGAAAAAGCCGGCATTTCCATCCCACTATCTGCAGCCACGATCACACCTTTAACTTTCGAAAGTGCTTCTATAGTCTGCAACCTCATTCCTAGGGCATGTTGGCGGCCATATTGCGACAAGATCTGCCG
>Ga0307517_10009779_pt1 | contig 13535 bp, 17 predicted proteins | sample 23_EM_MG_FD_194515 | JGI IMG/M metagenome (GOLD analysis project Ga0307517, IMG submission 194515) | Populus trichocarpa ectomycorrhiza microbial communities from riparian zone in the Pacific Northwest, United States - 23_EM | ecosystem: Host-associated > Plants > Roots > Unclassified | place...
AGAGTGAAACACATAGAGCCAGACTTGAGATATTGGTAGAGATGCAAGAGGCCTTGGCTAATAACTCAAAGATATGATCTAAGAGAACTAGTAATAAGAATGATAATTATAAGGAAATGGACAGAAACATATAGTATTTTGTTGGACAAAGGATATATATTAGTTCTAGGCAGTGAAACAGAAAGTTCAGTTCAATTAAAGTATTTTGTTGCCTCCTCAAAGTTTCAGAAAAGCTACAAAAATGCAAGGATTCATTTTGATTCAACCCAAAACTAAAGATGATCTTTTACCCAATAATGATTCTTAGACATACGTACATATGTCTATCTTTTACACATGCAGGGGCAGATTTCAAAGGGTATAAGAATATGAATCTTCTAAACTTTGAGACATGATTTCCTCATGAAAATTTAAAAATTCAACGGTTGTGTCTGCATTTGAAAAACGCCATAAATGTTATGGTTTCATACACACAAAACAAAAAGAAATAGAATTGCATAATCTTTTGCCTTTGCTGCTGCTGCTGTTGCTACTGTTGAACTTGTTGCTGAGGAGAAGGTGTGTTCATCATGTTCGTAGCAGACCGAGGTGAATTGGCATATGGCAGCGGGGATGGTGTTGTGTGGTCAAATGAAGGAGCACGCGTGGCATAAATAATTATCTTATTTTATATTTGATGTGTTTTGGATTATACTGGATAATTTAAAATGTAGCTCACAATACAACTAAAAATATCATAAAGATAAATTATATAGGTTGCTTTCAGTTTAATGATCTAGTTCATGGGTTTGAAAAGTTAACTCGGGTTCACATAGTTTTTTTTATTATGTATTTTCTTTGTAACTTTTTTATTTTTTATATCAGGTTATTTTGATCTCATGACCGGGGGTGTGAATTTAGCGAGTTCACCCTGGTTATAGGTTTGCTATGATAACTTGGGTTGAATTGGAATGAATTTTTTTGTCTTCTTTTTTTTATCAAATTTTATCTTTTTATATTTAATAAGTTGATAATTAAATTTTATTATTTGCTTTATTTTTTAAAAAATATTTTTTTAAGTTATTGTGATCATGTTTTTTTTGTTTTTGTTAATTTAGTCTATCTATTGTTGTTGTTTATTTTTTTAATTTTTAATTAAAATAAAAATTAATTTATTTGATTTAATCAAGTCCTCAATTTTATTTAATTTAAAATAAAAAATATTAATTACATATAAAATTATCTCATAAAGAGTAAGATTGTAGATATATTGTACATGAGTAATTATAGAAAAAATGAGCTGTTGGTTGTTGGTTGCTGTGCTATTAATTCGTGAGACATTATAGCGTCGTACAAGTCATTGATGAGACATGTAAATGCTCTACAACAAAGAAGTGGGTGTCTATCGCGTCATATTAATAAAGAAAATGTGCCTATAAATTCTACAATAAGGAATTAGGTGTGAGCAGTGTAATACTAGTAAATGGTTGTGTAGTGTCATACTAATAAGGTGTGCGCCCATAACTTCTGTAAATTAGGTAATGCAAGGTGGTTTATATCAATACTTTTTCATACCATTCTTTTTTTTTTCTAACCTATTGACCATATATTTAAACTCATTTTTATTTTTATTTATTTGCTATTTATTTTATTTTTAAATTTTTATAAATTTACAATTTAGATTAATTTTTAGTTTGGTCTGATTATGAAATCTAAAAAATAAAATTCAGTAGCACATAGCAGGTAATCTTCCAAAATTTTCAAGTTCTTTTTAATAATAGATCTTAACAATTAAGCACATATTTTATTTTTTATCCAATTGTCGACATTCTTGTATAATCTTTTTATATTCCGATTACTCTAAAATTTTAACCTAATATAGAAAACTATATTAGGAGACTCCTTGTAAGATTTCAACATGATCAGATGATTGTATTGAGAATTATACTTGATAGTATAAAACTAGTTGGTAGGTGATTTTACACCAAAATCCGAATTTTCTTGTGTCATCTTTACATGGATCGTATCGGTTATCACAATAAATTCTCAGGATCATTTTCTTATTATAAAATATATTTATTTTGTCTTTTTATCATTTAGTTCATTTACATATTTAATATCATTTCATGGTAATATTATTGATTTCAACCAGGTTTACATGAACACTTTTCATACCATTATTTCTTTTCCTCACCTATTGATAACATATTTAAAATTATTTTAATTTTTATTTATTTTATTTTTAAATTCCTAGAGGTTTATAATTTAAACTGATTTTCAGTTCGGTCGATTATGAAATCTAAAATAAAAATTTATGGTTTGATTGTTTTTTTACCCCAAAACGGAACAAATTAAAAATAATCACACCTAGTTTTAATGATTTATGTTATGTATCTAGGTATATATTTGATTTTCACAAACACAAGTGATTGAATTTTAACCTTTTTTTAGTAATATTTGCTCTATGGAAATAGAAATAAAACTACGTTGCCTTTTCAAAAACGATTTTATGAAAAGAAAAAAGCAGATTATTTTGGGAATAAGACATATAGTTCACTTTTGAAAGAAACAGAAAAAAAAACAAAAAACCTCTGATATAGTACTGGTGTCAACGTTTTCTTGGAGTAGCTTCACACTGAATACCAAGAACAGGGACTAGCACATAATCTCCCTGTGTGTTGGAATCACTCCAAGAAAAACTCAACTCAGAGTCGTAGGATGGCAAAAAGTAATAGTCTTTCATATTATTTTCATCCTCCCTTGAATACTAATACAGTCTCTAGTTCCAACTAGGAAAATAATAAACTAGGAAAACAATAACAGAATAAATTTCTAAATCCAACTAGGAAAGTAATAAACTAGAAAAAGTAATAACAGAAAAGAAACAAGATTGCAGCGGCTCCCATGTTGATGGAGGCTTTGATCACAAAACTATGGGAAGTCCTTTTCCCTGATTTGCATCAACTACCACTCCCCCTGAAGAACTTGACTCTGGCAAGTTTTGACTGGTGTATGTTGTAAATAGGTGTGGGTGTAAACACTTGATCTCTGAAGCTTGCAACCAGACAGAGTCTGAACCTGGACGATTTTTCCATTGCACTAAGAACCTATAATAACCTCCTCGAGAGTGGTAACAAATTGATGGTCATGAATGGCAACAATCTCATCTCGTGGTGCTGTAATTTCTGGAACTCGTGGTACTAGTGTTATGGCTGGAACTGGTAGTGCAGTAATGTTTTTGACATTGCCCTTGAACTCCGTAAGATCTTCAATGTTAAAAATAGGACTAATACCAAAATCAGTGGGTAAATCAATGACGTAGGCATTAGAATCCAATTTCTTGGTGACTTGGAAAGGGCCTGCTCTACGTGCATGTAGCTTAGTAAAACTCTACGGAGGAAAACGCTTTGGACGCAAACGAACTAGAACCATATCACCTATCTTAAATTGTTGATCCTTGCGTTTTGCATTTGCCACAGCTGCATAAGAACTTGTATGGGTGGTCGGGCGCTATTTGCATTCCTCGTGAACATCTCGCATATAGTTGGAGAAATCCAGCGCAGCCTCGCTTGGCCGAGGTGGTGATGGTAATGAAATAATATCAAGTGGAGTGTTGGGTCGAAAGCCATAAACCACTTCAAATGGGGTGCAGCCTGTCGAACGGTTAACAGAGTTGTTAAAGGTAAATTTGGCGTGCGGAAGCACTATATCCCAGCTAGTCACATGATCCGCGACCAGGCAACGTAATAAATTTCCCAAACTTCTATTGGTGACCTCAGTTTGGCCGTCCGTTTTGGGATGGAAGGCACTGGAGAACATCAAATATGTTCCCAGTTTTGCCCACAATGTTTTTCAAAAAAAACTTACAAACTTAACATCCCTGTCAGACATGATCGAAACTGGGATACCATGCAGACGAATGACCTCTTACAGAAATAAGGCAGCAACTTTTGATGCATCGTAAGTCTTGTGGCATGGGAGAAAATGGGCCATTTTGGAAAAATGGTCAACTACCACTATAATCGAATCATGTTGCTGCAAAGTTCTTGGCAACCCAAGGACAAAATCCATGCTAAGATGCTACCAGGGTCTGTCTAGGATGGGAAGTGGCGTATAGAGCCCTGCGGGTTGCTTAGTGCCTTTATTTAATTGGCAAACTCGACACCGATCAACCACGGGATGCACGTCCCTCCGCATTCGAGGCTAGTAGAATCGGTCAGCAACAATAGCAAAAGTTTTATCATGACCGAAGTGGCCAGCTAAACCCCCGCCATGGAGCTTTGTTATCAGAAATTCCCGAAAGGAGCCACGCGGAACGCATAGCTGTGATTTGAAGAATAGGAATCCATCTCGCGACACATACTCCTTCTCAGCTATATGCCCTTGTTTAGAGATATTATTCCATACACTACCAAAGTCCTCGTCGTTGGTATATTCTGTTTTCATACTGTCGAAACCTGCAACATTAGCTGAAAACATATGCAATAAGTGTGGTATCCTGCTTAAGGCGTCGGCCACCTTATTTTCCGTCCCTGACTTATGTCTAATAACGAATTCAAACTGCTGTAGATAATCCATCCAACGAGCATGTCGTGCATTAATTTTATTTTGGGAATTTAAGTGTTTCAGGGAGTCATGGTCTGTAAAGAGGATAAACTCTCTGTGGATCAAATAAAGGCGCTAATGCTTGAGTGTTTGAATTAAAGCATAGAATTCCATGTCATATACCGAGTATCACTGGCGAGTGTCATTAAGCTTCTCACTATAAAAAGCAATGGGATGGCCCTCCTGACTCAGCGCCCCCCCGATTCCCACATGTGACGCGTCACAAGCTACTTCAAAAATTTTGGAGAAATCTGGTAACTTGAGCATTGGTGCTTGCCCTATCTTTTTTTTTTAATTTCTGTGAATGCTTTGGCAGCTGCCGTACTCCATGCAAATTTCTTTTCTTTCAGGCACTTGGTGATTGGGGCCATGATTGTGCTGAAATTGCGAATAAATCGCCGATAAAATGTGGCCAAGCCGTGAAAGCTCCGGACTTCAGATATATTCTGGGGAGTTGGCCATTGCTGTACAGCTTGCACCTTTGCAGGGTTAGCCTCGACACCTTGATTAGAGATTATAAAACCTAGAAACTTGGCACTTTTCCTCATAAACGAACACTTGTCTTTATTAATATAGAGCTGTTCAGCTCTTAGGACCTTCAGAACCTGTTCGACATGGCTTAAATGCTCCTGCACACTTCGGCTAAAAATTAAGATGTCATCTAAATAAACAACAGCAAATTTGCCTAAAAATAGTTTGAGAACTTGCGTCATTACGCGCATGAAGGTGCTTGGTGCGTTGGTTAGTTTGAATGGCATGACTAGCCACTCAAATAGACCATCTTTTGTCTTGAATGCTGTCTTCCACTGGTCACCCACCTGGATACGAATCTAGTGATAACCACTTCGAAGGTCGATCTTAGTGAAAATAAAGGAGCCATATAGTGAATCCAACATATCATCAAGACAAGGAATGGGAAACCGGTACTTCACATTTATCTTATTAATTGCTCGACTATCGATGCATATCCTCTAGCTATCGTCCTTCTTTGGTGTAAGTAAAACCGGGACAGTGCAGGGCCTGAGACTCTCTCGAATGAAACCCTTGTCCAGTAATTGTTGAATTTGACGACTAAGCTCTTCATTCTCCGTTGGGCTCATACGATAGTGTGGTAAATTAGGCAGGGTTGATCCCGAAATCAGATCAATGGCATGTTGTACCTCCCTCATTAGAGGTAGTTGATTTGGAATCTCATCAGGCATGATATCCTAAAATTCTTCCAACATTGTCGAGAACTCTGTTGGAATAATGTCGTCCTCCTGCTTCACCTCACGGCTCACTACTAATAGCACCATATCTTCCGCTTGTACAATTCGAGAGAATTTTCACATTGTTAAAACTGGGACAACCTCATTTTTTGTATCAAATTCTGAAATCTGTAGGGGATCCAATACAAATTTCTTACCTTGGAAATTAAAAGAGTAAGTATTAGCATACCCATCATAGAGAACTCTCCGGTCATAGAGCCACAGACGTCCCAGTAGCATATGGCACACAGTCATAGGAATTACATCACATCAAGCTTCGTCAACATATTTTTTTCCCAATGAAAATTTAACCAAGCAACGCTGCTTCATTAGGACTGAATTGGCCTCATTAACCCAGCTAATCCGGTAAGGGGTGGGGTGCTTCTCAGTCTTCAGCCCCAAACATTCAATGGCAGCTTCGGAGATCATGTTCATGCTGCTGCCATTATCAATAATGACATTCAAAGCCCGACCATTATGCTCCATACGAGTGTGAAAAATATTGGTGCGTAACCATTTGGGATTAGCCTGAAGCTCCTTTCTAGTTCCTGTCAATATTCGATGGATAACACAGCTAGGTAATTTTGATGCACTCAAGTGTTCTTCGTCACTATGTCTACTCCCATCAATTTCTTCCTCCTCCATGTCTTCAACAGTGTCCTTTATTAACAATTCTTTTTGACAAATAAATGCTAACTTTTTATCCCTTGTAGGGCATACAACAACATAGTGTTCGAAGCCTTTACACTTGTAACATTGTGGTTCTTCATTAGAGGCTTTGGCTTTTCCTTTATAATCTCTAATGACCCCACTTCTAGTTTGATCCCTCAGTGATGGGAGCCTTTGGGTTGAAGAAGCTGGGACAAGTTCTGATTTTGAATCCCACAACGTCATTTTTCTCCCAATAGAAGGCCCTATTTGTTTCTCAAAATGGAGTGACAATTGATACGCCTCTTCCACGTTGATTAAGCATGCAGTCCACATTTCTTTATGCAGGTCGCTGCATAATCCAGTGCGGTATCGGGCTAAAGTTTGTTGTTCAGTTTCCATAACCTTACTACGTACAGTCAATTCGTGGAAGCGATCTGTAAATTGATCAACACTTAATGAACCTTGTCTGAGTTGCAACATCTCCTTGAACATCATTTGCTCATAGTCAATGGGCAAATATTTTTCTTTTAGTCTCTCTGTCATCTCTTCCTAATTAGAAATTCCTGGTTTTCATGTTTGGCACAATTATTCTTCCACACTCCCCTACCATGCTCATGCATGGCTCTTTAATTTCATCCGAACGTAACGAACCTTCCTATCCTTTGAAACAACAAACCAATCGAAGTAATCCTCGATAGCTGTTAACCAGTCTTCAAAAGCATTGGGTTCTAGTTTTCCAAAAAAATCTGGAACATCAACCTTCATTCTTTTGGTCAATTCATCAAGAGGTTGATAACCTGCACCATGATCCTCATGTCCTTTGTGCATGTTTCACCTATGACATCGAACTTGAGGTTCATGACCCTCAAACTCCTAATTTCCTTCTTCTTCCTCATAAACATCTCCATCACTATCGCCCAACCTCTCTCTATGAACTGCTCTGCGCCCTCACCAATTAAAGGGACCATACTCCTCTCGAGCACAACGCTCCTCCATGACATCTAGTCGATGAATAAGTTGCTCCATCACTATGGCGATCTGATCAACCTGATATTGCAGTTGAGACTGGTCTGTGTCTCGGGTGTTTGGGTTTTGATGGCTTGAGTTTGGGTTGTTTGTGTTATTCGGGTGTTAGTTGGTTGGGTTTGAGTTGTTTGGGTTTTGGTTGGTTGGATTTGGGTTGTTCGGGATTTGGTTGGTTACCATGGCGTACGAAGTACCACTGCGGGTTACAAGCATGGACGTAAAACACCGCAATGAATGGAACCGGGTAACCACACTGAAGCTCTTATACCAAATTGGTGTCAACGTTTTCTTGGAGCAGCTTCATGCTGAATACCAAGAACAGGGACTAGCATAAAATCTCTCTGTGTGTTGGAATCACTCCAAGGAAAACTCAACTCAGAGTCATAGGATGGCAAAAAATAATGGTCCTTCATATTATTTTCATCCTCCCTTAAATACTAATACAGTCTCCAGTTCCAACTAGGAAAATAATACACTAGGAAAACAATAACAGAATAGATTTCCAAATCCAACTAGGAAAGTAATAAACTAGAAAAAGTAATAACAGAAAAGAAACAAGATTGCAGCAGCTCCCATGTTGATGGAGGCTTTGATCACGAAACTATGGGGAGTCCTTTTCCCTGATTTGCATCAAGTACTGCCTTGTGTTTTTGTACTAATTATATTGTATATCATGTTGTAGTATAGGCGAGAGGTAAAGCAACTTACATTGCAATATTATTGTAATACAACTCACACATTTTCCATTCATTTCTTGTAATCTTTATACAGCCCTGAAATCTGGCATTTCTCATGGGGACAACTACATTTGAATTGGCAATGATTTGAATTCATCAGTTTCTTTGATACGCCCTCGCAAGAACGGGCTACCATCAGATAGGCCGATCTTGTCACATAGGAAATCTGTTCATTGCCTGAAGAGAGGCTTGGTGAGCAGATCAGCTAGCTGGTCAGTTGTGTGGACATGTTGAACAGCAAGAATATTTTTCGCAACCAAATCTCGCACAAAGCGAATATCAATCTGTATATATTTCATCCGAGAATGTTGGACAGGATTAAAACTCACTTGTGTTGCACCCATATTATCACATAAGAGGAGTGGTGGCTGTGATAGACTAAACTTCAGTTCTTGGAGCAAGGATAGTAGCCACACGGACTCTGTTGCAGCCATTGCCAAAGCCCTATACTCGGCTATAGTTAATGATCGTGCAATTACACGTTGCTTTTTAGAACTCCAGGAAATTGGTGTGTTACCAAGGAATAGTAGGTAGGCTGAAGTGGATTTCCTGTCGTCCAGACTATCAGCCCAATCAGCATTCGAGAAACAAGTCAATATGGTGTTGGATGTTTTGCTGATAGTAACACCATGAAAAATGCATAAACTGGGAGAGTTTATTGACAGCAAAGTTGATATCAGGTCGTGTGAGGGACATGTATTGCAAAGCGCCAATATCTTGACAGTATTCGGTGGAATCAACAGAGAAGGAACCATCATCCAGTTGTAAGGAAACATATGTTGAGAGAGGTGTGGTGACATCCCTAGCACCGTCCACACTAGTCTTGGCAAGTAAATCTCTGATATACTTGTGCTGAGTGAGAAACAAGCCGGCTGTAGTAGGAATGACCTCAACACCAAGAAAAAAATGCAGTGACCCCAAGTCTTTGATGGAAAATTTCTGGCCAAGATGATCAATGATGCTTGCAACAAAAACTGAATTATTGCCTGTAATAATCAAATCATCAACATACACTAGGCAGTAGGCAATAGTAGAACTAGTATGAAACACAAATAGAGATGAGTCAGATTTAGAATTAATGAAACCAAACTCTGTTAGTGCATGTTTAAGTGCAGAGTACCAAGCACGAGGTGCTTGTTTTAGGCCATAGATGGCCTTGGTAAGACAACAAACATAATCAGGATGTTCCGGATTCCTGAAACCAGAAGGTTGCTTCATATACACTTTTTCAGTGAGATGCCCATGAAGGAATGCATTATTAACATCCAATTGCCTCAAAGACCAACCCTGCATCACAGCAATAGCTAAGACAGTTTGTATGGTGACTAATTTAACAACAAGACTGAATGTCTCTTTGTAATTCAGTCCTGGTCGCTGATTGAACCCTTTGGCCACTAGCCTGGCTTTGAACTGATCAACAGATCCATTAGCATGCCTTTTAACCCGAAACACCCATTTACAGCCAACAATATTACAATCAGTTGGAGGGGGTACTAATTGCCAGGTATTGTGACACATTAAAGCAGTTAATTCTGAGGACATGGCTTTACGCCATCTGGAATCAGTGAGTGCTGCAGTAACACTCGAGGGTTCCAAGGATGATGGGACAGGATGTTTGGTAACAAGGAAGGATTTTTTTGGTTTATGGATGTCTTTCATGGACCTAGTAGTCATGCGGTGGACTGGCACCTCAGTGTTTTCAGAGATAGTAGGGGCAAACAATTATATTGAAGTATTTGGATTTAAAAGCAAGGGAGAAGAGGGAGTACTTATCTGGAGAGGAGACGGTGCAGAGGGTGACCCATGCTCAGATGATGGCAAGACTTCAGTACCCACATCCGGAGAAGTGCTGGGACTAGCAAAAGAAAGCTTTGGTAACAAGATCATCACAGATGAATGTTGCTCAACAGATGGAGAAGGATGGGAACTGTTATGATCTGGTTGATGAAAAGGAAAGGACCCTTCATGAAAACTTACGTGTCAAGAGGTGATGATTTTTTTTGGTTAATGGCTCAAAACATAAATATGCATTTTGGGATAGGCTGTAACCCATGAATGTGCATGGTTTAGATTTCAGCTTAAGTTTATATTTATTATATGGCCGAGTTAACGGATAACAGAGACAACCAAACTGTTTGAGCTTGAGATAGTTGGGCCTTTGGTTGAATAATTTTTCAAACAGAGATTGATTATTCAAGGTAACGGTGGGCATGCGATTGATAAGATAGGCAGCAATTTGAAATGCATAGGGCCAATAAGAGAGAGGCATATGAGCATCGGTGAGTAAGGTAAGACCAGTTTCAACAAGGTGGCAATGTCGCCTTTCAGACATACCATTTTGTTGGGGAGTGTGGGGAGCAGTAGTGTAGTGACTAATGTCATGGACAGAAAGATAAATTTTGAGGCCAATATATTCCCCACCATTATCAGAATAAAGACTTTTAATTTTTATGTTGAATCGATTTTCCACAAGATTACGAAATTATGGAAAAATGGTTTGAACATTTGATTTATGAGTCATGGGATAAAGCTAAATATATTTGGTATAATGATCAACAAAAATAATATAATATTTTAAGCCATTAATTGCAAGATCATGAGATGTGCCCTAAACATCCGTGTAAATCAATTTAATTGGAGTAGTGCTGGTAAGTCCATGAGTACTAAATGTTTGACGATGAGCTTTATTTTGAGAGCATGAAGTGCACAGAGAGGAATGACCATTTTATTGGTAGGTAAAGAAAAAGCATGAATGAGATGATGAACCAATTTGGACGATGGATGACCAAGATGTTTGTGCCATCCATCAGGTGTAGTACGTTCATGAACATAGGCAACAATATTTTTCTTGGTGGATGGTAGATGCTCCGGAAATGGGTACACTCCATCTTCACAATCGACTTTGAGTAGTATCGCCCCCGTGATCCGATCCTTTACCAAAAAATAAGTAGGATGAAATTCAATATAAACATTGTTATGCTTGGTAAAATGGTGAACATAAATGAGATTTTTATGAATGGTTGGAACACAAAGAGTGTCACGTAAATGAAAGACATGATTGGACGATTTAAGAGACAAGGACCCAATATGAGACACGGGCAAACCTGATCCATCACCAATTACCACCTCATCAGTACCATCATATTCAGAATTAATCATCAGATTAGAGAGATCAGTGGTCATATTGTGAGATGCTGCTAAGTCAACTAACCACTTGTGATTTTTTTGTTGAGAGCAAGCTGCACAATTTGCAGTGAAATCAGAAGTAGACATTTTGGGACATTGTTTTGCTGTATGACCCAGTTGATCACACCATTGACATTTCAGTTTAAACCTCCTGTGACCCGAATTGAATGACCCATTTCTGTGAGGCCTACTGTGTCCACGAGAGTTATGAGAAGCAACTGGGGGGCACCATTTAGGCTGTCTGGAATAAGAAGAAAACTGAGGGCTCCATCGACTAGAGTAATTAGTAGTGGGTACAAACTGGGTTGCAGATTGGTGCTCAAGCCGCCGAAGATAACTCTCATGATTGACAAGAAGGTCATGAATTTCTTCAAATTTCAGAGAAGTCTCGCGGGCACGAATGGGAGCTGCAATTTCTCTGAATTCAATACCCAATCCATTGAGTATGTATAGAGTTAAATCATCATCTGAAACTAGATGATCAATGATTGCTAGTTCATCAGCAATCACTTTGCTTCCTTGAAGGAATTCAGTAACTGTGCGAGACCCACGATTGCTCAGGGTCAAATCTTCTTTGAGCTGCATCACACGCGTTTTTGATTTCCCCGTATATAAACGGGTAAGTGCTATCCAAGCCTCATGGGATGTTTTATAGGCAGCAAGAAGAGGGGTAATGGTGGTGGAGGTGGAGGTGAGGATGGCATGTAAGATGAGCTTGTCTTGGCGAATCCAGTGGGAATTCGTAGCTTTAGAGGCAGTGGAATTCAGTGTATCAATGGCAGGGCATTGGTGTATACCCGTTACAAAATCAATAAAGTCATAGCCAATGAGTAAGGCTTCAAATTGAGCCCTCCACTGAGGAAAAGTAGAGGGGATGAGTTTTTCGTTGATGGTTGTGGCAGCATTGATTGTGATGATGGGTGAGTTTGGTGAGTTGGTGGTAGATGCATAGATGGTGGTCATTTTGCAGGAAGCAGAAAGAAGGAAGTAAGAAGGATGAATACTCTTTAGAGATTTTCAGGCTCTAATACCATAAAGCAACTTACACTGCAATATTATTGTAATACAACTCACACATTTTCCATTCATTTCTTGTAATCTTTATACAACCCTGAGAGCTTAATTTCAGAGATTCGAATGTGTGTAAGGGACGAATATTTACAATCAGAATCAATAGTAATATTTGCAGGAATAACAGACTGATCCTATAGTTATGGAAAGCACAAAATCTGGCATTTCTCGTGTGACAGCTACGCTTGAATTGGCAGTGATTTGAATTCATTAGTTTCCTTGATAAGAGGTGTAGAAAGTTGGCTCTTTTTTTCTCTCTTAAAAATAGAAGGAAAACCCTCCTCTTTTTCAATCGAAACACTCCTCGTCCACCGCCGCATTAAGCAAACCCACCTACAATCAAACGTGGCGTCAGTGGATATTGCACGGTGGCTGGGCCACACACTTTTCTCAATGACCCAAGTGTGAAAAAGGGAGACATTTACCAATTTCTCATAAGATCATTCACGAGGTAGGAGGTACCTTTCGGGGTCTTGCACTCTTAGGCTATGTTTGTTTCCCGGAATTCACTTTCCGGAAAACCATTTTCCAAACTTTCATGTGTTTGTTTGCCATTAGAAAAGTTGGTCAACGGAAAACACTTTCCAATCAAAAGAAAATTTGGCTTGGTTTTCAGGAAAGTGTTTTCCTTGAAAATTTGGGCGGAAAACACTTTCCGGAAATTGTGAAAAATTTAGAAATGTCATATTATTTGCTGATTATATCAAATTTGGTCCTCAAACTTTTGATTGCTATATATATTTTGTTTTGATTATTTATTTTTCAATTTCATCTCTTAAAATTTAATTTTTATATTAACTTTGGTCCTCATTTTTATAATTGTTATTTGCTTTTTCCTTATCATTTTTTTATTGAAATTTTTTATCTATCAAATTGGTCCTCATTCTTTTGATTGTTACTTATTTTATTTAAAATAATTTATGAAATGTTAATTATTATTATTTTGATTTCTTCATCTTTCATTTTTTTTTTATTTTTTAGATTTGATCTCTATTATTTTGATTATTATTTATTTTATTTGAGATAATTTAGA
>Ga0307517_10009782_pt1 | contig 13534 bp, 14 predicted proteins | sample 23_EM_MG_FD_194515 | JGI IMG/M metagenome (GOLD analysis project Ga0307517, IMG submission 194515) | Populus trichocarpa ectomycorrhiza microbial communities from riparian zone in the Pacific Northwest, United States - 23_EM | ecosystem: Host-associated > Plants > Roots > Unclassified | place...
TTAAATTACATATTTGGCGTCTATTACACTAATAAATGTTTATCCTACCCTTTTCACAGCTATTGGGGGGCGGGATGGGATGGATGCGAGCGGGGCACAATGGATGACGTGTGCTATAGAAGCACACGTCATCCATCGGGTGCTCGCCGAGGACGCCCTTATCTTATCAAAGGATTAGGTATCCCATAATATCAACCACATTCCGAATTTGGAAGAAAATCGGTACAGGCAGAGAATCTACGAAAACAAGGAAAAATGGTACTCGATGCTCATGGAAGTGTGGGTTCATCATCTTCATCCAGATCTGCAGCCTCGTCCTCTTCTGAATCGTCAGAATCACTGCCATCCTCATCATCAGATGGATTTTCCGCGGATGTTTGAAGCGGCGCCTCCCACAGCCTTCGGAAATGACTGCGCAATGCAGTCTGAACATCGGCCTGGTCTTGTGCATACGCTCTGATACCCTCCGTGACATCCTTCGTTAAATCCGCCCTCGCATTAGCACGTTGCATCCACCACTCCGATTTCCATTCCAGGTACTTCAGCACGCGGTTCATCTCCTCCTTCAGCAGCATGACTTCCTCCCATGCTCTAGCCGCACGCGCCCTGCTCTTTGCCCATTCCAAGCGCAAGATATCGTCCCCGCCGTCGTCCGAACTCGCAGCCCGTGATGTTGTCCATATCCACGACAAGGTACGACGTGTTTCTCCAGTCCCATCGCGTTTACTTCGAACTTCGTTGTAGAGCGTAATGCCTCCACCGTCCTCGGTGCTGGGCGCTACCCCTGGTTCTTGACCATCCTCCCAAATTCCCTGGCGCCCTTTTCTAGGGCGTAGGCGATTCGGATCCTGGTACCCCCTTACGTCGCCGTCCTCCAGGACTTTGAACACCTCCTCCCATTCACCAGGGCCCTCCAGGTCGTAAATGGCCTTCCTAGCCGCACGATACTTCTCCGCGGAGGCTCTCGCTCGCTCATGCACCCGGTCAATTACCACCCTCGAACGCAATCCCTCCCTCTGCCCGCGTACTTGCTTGTTCTTGTACTCGACCATCCGGCTCTTCAACCTCAGAATCTGACGAACGCTTTCTAGTGCATCTCGACACTGGCCAGAGCGTAACCTTTCTTCCATTTGTGCAAGTTCTGGCCAGCAGACTCTGGCTCTTTCCTTGGCAGCGATGCGCGACGGAAGCCATACCACACTGTCCTCTGGGTGCGGCGATTGGTTTGGAATGGTGGAAGTGGCGGAATTGCCGCTGGCGAGGTCGGTTTCGTACTGGAGGAGACCGGGCATGTAGATGGGTAGGAGTTGCTCCCAAGCACGAAGCCGCGTTCGCAGCATGTTGCGTTGCTCCGTGAGGGTTCCTTCTTTCGCGAACGTCAGGTGAGATGAGATGTCTTTAGCCCTGCGACGAATGCGGCGCCTAAGGGTTAGTTAGTAAGTTAAATACCAATTGAGGACCTATGAAGCACGCACTGTGTCTCTTCGATTTCCAACCCAAGCGCAAGAAAAGAGGCGGCACTTGTGTTGTGCGGAGATATACCCCCGGCCGCCAAGCGCCTCTCCTCCTCCTCGGCAAGCTCTTTCTTCACCTGGGCTTCGGAAACAGCTACCAGGACATAGAACCCAGTGAGAAACAACCAAATAGGTAAGTGTAACAAATAAGCGCACCGGTGTCGTTGATATGGTAGGGGTTTTTCTTCGTCTTGGGAAAGTCATCCTCTTCCCAATCGATGCACATCCTTTCCCAAATTTTGACCAAATCTGGGTTCAAGGAGTCCGTCAGACCGCGATGCCCTTCCGCCTGGACATTGCGGTCAGCGACTGCCGCCCTATACTTCCGTAGGAGTGTGACCCCCAACCCGATGTATTTCTGCCAGTTCCAGAAACCGAAATGGTCATCGAGGACATCGTGACGCGAACCAGGTCCTTGGGTCTTCGTGGAATTCCCTAATGCATTATGCGGGGCCCAAACTCGCTCAGGGCATTCGCAATCCGAGTGTCCGACGCCAGGAATGTAATTGAGGGAGTAGACTTGATGGCCAACCACCCCATGCATAGGTTCATGAAGCTTCGGAATGGCCGGGATGAGTTTGATGGGTCGTGTGGGCTTGATTTCCTCTGGCCAGTGCTCCTCCATCCTCGTGAAGAGATTGACAAACCATTGACAGGCAATGTCGTAGCTGATGAGGAGCATATGGACCATGACGATCTGGAGGACAAGCGCAAAAATATAGTCCATGTTAGGATACCTGGAAAGGATTCAACGGCGCGAAGTAGAACCCAAAATGTGGTGCGCACCTTTCCCCCTTCTGAAGGTTTCCAACACCTTGGGGCATTATCATCTCAGAGCGGCCGCAAACCACCGCGTTGACGCCAGTGTATCGTAGACCAACCGAAAATTTCGTATTGGCCTGTGAGAGCGCCTGAAATCCAACACATGTGCTGATCTAAAAGAAGGTTTTAGGCAGCCGAGGCGTGAAAAAGAAGGAGGGCTTACATCCTCGTCGCTTGCCCGAGAGAGGACGTACTTCTCATAGGGAATCCGCGGCGCCATATAGGACCAGCCAATTCCTAGGCCTGGGTCCTGCGAATAGTTCGAAACGAGTTGGTTTTTAAGTCGAAAGTTGGCGTCCATACAGAGGAACATCATGTAGAGAAATCTTTGAAAGCAGGCAAATAAACCCTCTACACAAAAGCGGCGTTTACGTTTACTCACTTCATTCCAATGGGGGCGTTCTCCCATCCATCAACCATATTTATCCCAGGCCAGGGGCACGATGGGCAACGAATCGCCAATTCCCCAGGCTTCGTCTCCGCCACACCCCCAGCATCATGCGCCCTCCCTCCCCACTTCAGCATCTTGAGGTGGCGCCATTGGAGTATTGAACGGAATAGAGCCCTATAGCGCGACTTCGGGACATCGATTCCAAGGTTGGTAGTGGATTTCTCCAGTGTTTGATAGAAGTCGTAGGTGGAGGCCTTCGTAGTTAAGGCGAGTTCGTGAAGGTGGCGGAGGAGTTCGAACGTAACACAGGTCTTGACGGCAATTTGAGAACTTGGGTACCATCTGCGTCGAAGGAGCTGAATGTGCTGAGGAATAGCCCGCTGACAGTCGCAGTACTGAATTGCAACCTCGTGGATTCCATTCGTATGAAGAACCAGCATACTCGCATGGCAAGGAACCGAGTTATCGCAGCGCATGCTGGCGTGGTTGAGCTGGACTTTAAGTCCCAGAGCCTTGAGGGAGGACTTAATAAACCGGGTTCCCGACCATTTCTAGAAACGAAGGTCCATTAGAAATGCAATCTACCCCATTAAAAAACAATCTTTACCTCTATCCGATGAAGTGGGTGGCCCCTATGCCTTCTAATGCAGCATGCGGCACAGGTGAGGTCCGGCAGGAAGCAGTCCTCGCAGCGGTATTCCGGAGCACCCAAGACGGAGGAAGAACGAGCGACGCAGTCAGGGCACTTGTCGGTACCTCCAGCGTCCGCCCGACCTGCCCAACGAACCATTTCATCCAGGTAAGTTTGTCGATGAAGTTCCATCCATACAACGTGCGGCCGCTTCTGTAAGACACAAGAAAATTCGTCAGCCTATTCATTTCATCGGAGAGTAAACAAAACTCACTGAAACTCTGCTCCGCTTTTTTTTGGACGAATTATCTGGGGAAACAGGCTCCTCCATAACGTCTCCTTCAACCAAATCATCGTATAAGTCTCCATTGGGATCCAACGCGAATTCGGAGTCGTCGGGGGGGTCCCAGGAGTGAACTGAACTCCACGAAGTGCCATGGTGAAGGTCCCGAGGAAGAGCAGTAGTGCGGATACTTCCGCCGACTCGTTTAAGCGTTCCTTCGCGGGAGTGGATGGTGTCGAAGTCGAAGTCATCGTTCAAAAGAGGGACTGGATCATGATAGGAGCTCCCAGGATCAGGACGTTGGCGCTTGGCGGGTCGAGGGTTTGCCATTCACATAAGGGACAATAAACAATAGACCTTCGTTGAATGGATTCGTGGGAACTTTCATAATCTCAGCATTGCTCCAAGTCCCGACTAGTGACTCTCAGTGAAAGAAAACCGGATAGAACCGGAGAAAATCATATTCAATGTGGTTCCAAATTGCAAAGATAGCTGGATTTGAATGAATGACTTATTGGAGTACCTCAAACTACATCAAAATAAAATCTAGTGCTAACATTGGACCATATCGAGGGCATTTGAGGGAGGCCGATTCAAGGCCGATTCAACGAGGTTGAAGCATAACGAACCGAAGCAATTAAGCAAGATAAAAGCACGGAGAATGACATAGAAACGGAAGGAAAGTCGGAATTCTTGAAGCCAAGTCAGCGTAGCACTGAAATAAATCATAAAAACACACCATTTTTAAGAAAAAGCACCAACTCGGCTAAACGAGCGAAGCGAGCTGGCGTAATAAGAGCTGTGAGGGGGACATCAGCACCAAGGTTAGTAGAGAGAACATGACAAGAGAGAGAACGATAGGAAAGTTCTGCTAGAGACGTCGAAGAGCCGAGATAAAGTGAGAAAGGGGGAGCTGATGCTAGCGCACCTGTAGTCGATTTTCCGGATATCAAAATAGCTGCATCATCCTTTGAAAGGGATTCAAGACGAGTAGAAGGGACAACAAATAGTCAATTTCTGAGGGTAAAATATTAAAAATGAAAGTCGGAGATGAACGAGAAATATACATACAAAGAATTGACAATGGCTGGAGGTGCGGCTGGAGGTGGCGCAACCGCCGGAGATGCAACTGGTATGACCGTGAGAGGTATGATTGCTGGTGGCGTGATTACTATCCGCTGGCGGCGTAACCATTTCACGTCCAACTGCTGGTGGTGCGACTGCTGATGGCGCAGCGACAACTGGTCATGGTACGATTGCTGGTGGCGTGATTACTATCCGCTGGCGGCGTAACCGTTTCACGTCCAACTGCTGGTGGTGCGACTGCTGATGGCGTAACGACAACTGGTCATGCGACGACTACTGGCAGGACCTGTGGAGAAGCAGTCGCCAAGTTTGAAAGAGTTGGCGCTGGAGGAGCTGGAGATGGGAGAGGACGAGTTCTGGGTAGACCTCAGAGAGAGATCAATAAGAAAGATGTCAGGAATGACTCACCCGGAAGAATAGGCGAAGCCTTACGCATTGAGATTGACGATACAGCTGAGGTGACCTTGATCAGCTCCGTCCTTCTTCATAGTAAGCATATATTCCAATATCAAGAATACAAGACCACGCTTACTCGATTTTATTACGTTGGCATTTTGCATGGTTGTAGGCTTCGAGAAAGCGACGTTTCCAGCTCTTAGAAGCTAGAGTTGCATTGGGCTTTGAAAAAGGTCTGTTAGTATCTTGCGAATAGAAAACGAGTGGAAACCTACATCGAGCGCCATAAAACCCTCTTCACTCAGCTAGCTGCACACTTCCCGAGGAGGTATGGGCTCGGCTATGAGAACGAGTAAAGGGACGATCAGCACAGCGGAGGTTGGGAGCAAGGACGGTCACACTGAAAATAGTTGTTACACGCCATTTCGTTACACTTCTATTTTTGGTTACAAGTCCTCGAACTAAGTATCTGGAATGAATACCCAGTCAAAATTTTGAATAAACCGAACTTACGATCACATTGCGAGTCATTCGGACTTTACTCAATGGTTTCTTTTTTTTTTTCATGCAGATCTCACGATACGAATTACTTACTTCTAAGTTCTGGGACGAGATGGATCATGGAGGAGAGCATGGATGCTCTGTCGACAGAAGTGAAGCTGTGTCGCTTTCCGCTGGTAATAATGATTCTCGAATTCCCGCACGAACTCTACCGAAAGTCTATACTTCGACTACATCAGTAACTTTGCATTTTGGATTCTTAGTTTCTGTCAGTTTATAGGTAATTTTGACGATTTCCAGGATTCCCGAAATCCGGAAACCTGGAAACCTGGAAACTACTGAATACATAGTGGTAGACTGTATAGGTCACTGTAATTTCCCTACCCTAGAATAAACCCATGTGCATGGTGATTCCGAGCTTCTGTAGTTTTCAAAGTTTCCGCATCTTACCTGATGAGATTTTGAATACATCAGGAAAAGTCCATCCGTCTGGCATGGTCTGGCACGTCTGACACGTCTGGAATGTCTGGCGGGTTTAGCTGTCAGAAATTCTTGACCCGTCATTATTTCTCAGATTTTTTAGATAGCCATAACTGTGTCAGAATCTGTATTCTCGTCAGACGGTCCACTTCTATTGCTGCACGCCAGCACGCATAAGTCCGCCAGTCTAAACCCATCTAGTGAACCAGTAGACATGATGATCTGCGTACTTATTTACAAAAAAAGCCTTAAAGGCATCTAGAGACCAAAAATGACGAAAATGAGGGGGAATGAAACGGCTACCGTAGACAGGAATCACTGTATTGAAGACTCATCAAATTACAAACCTAATGCTCTACTAGTATTAAAGCTCGACAGTCGAGCTGATATATATTTACTTATACACGCAGACAACACTCTGATTAAGGTTACAGTTGTGCCAAGAACCCATAATATCACTCATCTAAACAACAGTTGCATTAAAAGCGCGGGACAAGTTCAAACCGTTCAAGCCAGTTTCTGAATTTTGGGACATGAGTTTCTAGGATTCCTAATTTCATTATTTTCCATCAGCTTCCGTCAGTTTTTGTGGTTGCGAAACCTCTGGAAACTCATTTGCGAGATAACTGCCAATGTAGCGTGACTAAGCGCTGGTGCAGAAGTCGCACAACCTCTTCCCCCATTTGCGAGCGTTCATTCTTCGGCAGATATTTAACTTGCTCATCCACAGTGCATTTGGCTTGTTGGATTGCAACAGAAGCTCTTATCTGAGGACCGCACCGAACCCATCCCCATCCACCTGAGGTTCCCCGAGACTGGATTTCTTATTTCACTAAATGATGTCATCTATTTCTTTGGCGCTGGCCCGGCCCTGTTAATGGGAGGTAGGAATATTTGTACCTCAAATGAAAATTTGAACCATTCAAAGGATCTTTAGGTGAGTTATTAAGAGTTATCACTTTCGGTGTCCAAACTACTGTTTAAATACTAGGTTACTGTACATTCTAAAATGTATTCGATAGACTATACATAATTTAGCCCTTTGATACCAAATCTCGAGATTGGAGCTTCCCTTACTAGTTCAACACAATCATGTGCATTCGGATAATGGACACACGTGACGCGCGCTTCCACAATTTCGCCAAATATGCACTAGGATTTCAATGATCATGAGATTAGTAAATTTGGCCGTCTTTGTATTGAGTTTTTTTCGTGGATGGTTTATTTTAGTGGGTTTCACTAGATGCAGGGCTTTGCAGGGACAACTGTATTAATTGAGGACAAAAATCTAAGGGTGAGGCATACAGCATATTTTATAGGTCAACGGCATAAGGGGCATAGAGGCATATGAGGGCATACAGGTAACGAAGTAAAAGAGATCGGTGGCGCGATTGCAAGAAAGAGTCAAAACCTAAAAGGAGATTATGCGCCGTTCACCAGACTATCTAATATTGCATCAAGCTCCTGCAATCCAGCGGCGCTGAAGTCGGAGATGCCGTAGTCGCTTTCGTAGCCGTCATCACGAGAAAGAACCGAGGTGCTGGGAGCATTGCTATTGACTGGAGTCCTCGCGGCTTGGGTAGCAGATCGCAAATCGGTACGTGGTGCCTTCATGTATTTTTCAATCTTCTCCAGCTGACGTGCTCGCAGGCTAGCTTTCTGGGCGTTAAGAGAGGCGGCAATGTCGTCGGGGTGGCCGTCGGCATTGAAAAAATCGCTGGGGCTGTATCCCTCTGCAAAAAGGGGTTTGAAGCGCCGGGTACCCTTAACGGGAGTAGCGGGTATGGGTGAAGGTAGCGCAGAGGGGTGGGAAGGAGAAGATGGGTATGGCTTCTGTGGTAGAACACTGTCGTCGTCGTCGTCACCAATGACTATCACATTCCTGCTCTTGCCCTTCTGGTGCGTGTGGTCTTCGTCATCGGAATCCGGGATAATAATTGCATCTTCGTCATCGGAATCCGGGATAATAATTGCGTCAGACTTAGGAAGAGTCGAGACAGGAGGCCCTGGCAACGGAGTGGCCTTCCCAAAATTTGGAGAAGGGGAGGGCATCGGGAAGGGTTGTAAAGTGCGCGATATGGGGGTTGGAGTACCAATAGACTGGGCACGAACGGGTACACCCCCTCTGGGAACCTTGAGGGGAAACTGGAGTTTAGCGGCATCTTGTGTAGCGGCGATGGGGGTCGACGCAGTTGAGGAGACCGATATCGGGCTTCCTGCAGTCGAAGCGATGAAGATAGGGTGGTTTTCGGTTCCGGGATTAGCGGATCTGGCAGGAGCGCGAACAAGGATATGCTGGGTGGCAAAGAGGCGAATGGGGTGATCCTGAGTGGCAGCCGTGGGAGCGATATGAAGCGTGTTCGCGTCATAGTGGGCTGTGTAGAACCCAGCCGCTTGGTCCCAGTTCGCAAATTGATGCATAGAGAACTTTTGAGACTCTGCCAAATTTATTCTGCCAATTTGTCTATTTTTTGTTAGCACAGCACAGCCAAACTGAGTTAGTTGCTTACTGGCTATCGAAGATCCCGACACATGCACCAACCGTAACGACAAAGTAACGACGCATCGGGTGAACTGGGCGGACGAGATCTGCTGGGCGACGTGCACGTACCCCCGACGCATTCGGATTTCGATCCGGGAAGTCTGGCGCAGTGTCCATCGCCTCAGCTTGGACTGCGGCGGCCATTGGACCTAGCGATAAATTAGACTTATTTTTTTTGTAAAATCGACAGACTGTAAACGCACCAGCGGCAAATGGGTTATCGTCAGCTGAGCCGCGGTTAGCTGCAGCATTGCCGCCAGAGCTGGGAGGGACTTCAGAGAAGTTGGTACGATCGGTTTGAGCCATGTGAAAAGTAACTGGTAACGGTTGTTGGATTTGCTGGCTTGAAAGTTTATGCCTTTTATCGAAAAGGGCATGCGGCAGCGATGTACATTGTACAGGTTGTGCAGAGTTCCTAATGGAAATTATTAGTGGGATCTCGAATCTCGAATAAAAGATCTACATACCTTTTACGCAATTTTTTTCAATAAAAAAGTGCTCGGATCATCAACTTGGGCAAGCTTCTTGGAAAATAAATTCACGTTAGTGCATTGTACCTAGATATACATTTAAAGATCGACTTACAAATTTTTTTTATTGGCGGGGTCATCGGTCCATTCATGCATTAAATTTCTCTTTCAGGTAGTCCGCAACCCTTAGGGATCGTGCAGAATTTCGGATGGAAAGGATTTCCAGCGTTAGTGGGATCTTGAAACTTGGACGAAGGATCTACATGCATTTTAGAGTCGTTCTCGCTATAAAAAATAGGTCGGATAGTCCGCAACCCTTAGAGATCGTGCAAAATACCAGCGTTAGTGGGATCTTGAAACTCGGACGAAGAATCTACATGCATTTTAGAGTTGTTCTCGCTATAAAAAATAGGGATCGACTCGCAAATTTTTATTATTGGCGGGTCATCGGTCCATTCATGCATTAAATTTCTCTTCCAGGTAGTCCGCAACCCTTAGGGATCGTGCAGAATTTCGGATGGAAAGGATTTCCAGCGTTAGTGGGATCTTGAAACTTGGACGAAGGATCTACATGCATTCTAGAGTCGTTCTCGCTATAAAAAATAGGTCGGATAGTCCGCAACCCTTAGAGATCGTGCAAAATTTCGAATGGAAAGGATTACCAGCGTTAGTGGGATCTTGAAACTCAGACGAAGGATCTACATGCATTTTAGAGTCGTTCTCGCTATAAAAAATAGGTCGGATCATCGTCTTGGGCGGGCTTCTTGGGGAATAAACTCTCATGAGGATATCGTATCTAGATAGTGAATTTAAAACTAACTCACAGATCGATTAATTTCTATTGGGGATAGGGAATCAATTGGCAGAGTTGTGGTATGATTTTCCGTTCAAGTTCTCTGTTCGAGAAGCGATTTATACGCTGCTATGTCTCTAACACATTCCCCTAACCGAACTACTTTACCTCCCTTCCAAGTTCGTTTCCTAAAATACAAAGAGTAAGCGTTCAAGCATGAAGGGTGTGAGGAAACTTACTAACTGGGGTGTAGATCCTTCATACGCTCAAGGCGTCCTTCTACTCCCTTTGAAACTTAAGGAATAACAGTAAGTATCTTTTTGCGAAGACACGGACGAACTTACTTGTGTTGATCAAGGTTAAAGCCATTAGCCATGGTCAATCCCGGTGCTTTTCGTGGATCGCGGAAAGAATTCTTGATGGGCGAAAAGGCCGCATACAGCGCAGGCATGACTGGTGGATATGGCGTAGATGCGTTGACCTTGATCCAACGTCGATACTTCAAGCGCTATCCAGTCGATTTGCCACATCACGAAGAACCAACGGCCGAACACCTGGCAGCAGTGGATGACGACGCACCTGAACCTGAACCAGAGGAACCAAATCCCGAGACCATGACAAACGAGGAGTGTGAGGCGGCGACAAAAGAGTTAGACAGGAGGCAGACGATTCTGAAGTTTCGGAAAGCAGTAAGTTGTTCATGTTTGTTGCTAATGGTTATCGCTAACACTCGCTAACGTGGCCATTGTTTCAAGCAAATCAAACGTTGGATGGCATACCAATACATGAAAGATCAAGACCTCAATCCCAAGGAGTCTGGGGCTAGCAACCCTTATCATGCTCTTTTGTTCCAACTCACCGGGAAGGAGATGGGCCGCCCTCGTCGCAAGACCGCAGTCAACGTCTGACGCAAGACCCAACGTACGACGATAGAGGCGAAAGTCAAGGCTCGCGCAGCGAACTCTGGAGCTACGAGGGATAAGCTGGCAGCTCTTCGGGACAAGTTTGCAAGGGAAATATTTTCTACTTTGCCGGAGGCTGAGCAAGAGCACTGGAAAAATCAAGCCAACATCGAGTCAGAGGCTGCGTTGGCGGCTTGGAAACGTGATATGGAGTCAGACCCCTCAACCGATCCAGCAGATCGTCAACGGTGCGTTCATTCTATCTCCTGTATTCCAGAAATTGACCAGGGCAGTAGTTGCATCCAAGGACTCGTTCGCGTTGCTCAGCCCTTTCTCGATATGATTTGCAAGGCCACTGGGTGGAAGGCATCGCTCATAGCTGGAGGTCCTGAACCGGCCCACGAGGGTAGGCTCAACATCATTAGGTATGCCCACCATTAATCCGCGTTGTACAGTATTAACTGTATATTTTGTTTTATAGCGTTCACTCGGGCTACACCTCTGGGGACATCAAGATGAATTTCAGCCGTGCTGAACGTACTCGCTTCAAGAAGTATATCGTCCCAACCTACGGCAGCTTCTTACAAATGTGTTATTGTGAGTTTTCCTTTTTTTTTGCTCAAGGTCTAAACTAACCCATTTTAATTGTAGCCCCGGAAGAGTGCCGTGCGCGTGCACTGCGTGTTGGTGAAGGGTTCTCGCCTCTGGAGGCGGAGGAATTGGAGGCTGATGGCGCCACCATCGACCCCGTCGTTATTGAGCGAGATGATGCGCCCCCTCGGCCCACGACCACCCCTGCTCCAGCTGAAGCCAGTACACAGCTGCCGCCATCTCGCGGACAATCTCCAGCCCCTTCTCACGGGCCAACACCAACACCGTCCCCGCCCCCTTCTCGTGGGCCAACGCCAATGCCATCTCCACCCCCTTCTCGCGAGCCGACACTAGCACCTTTACCACCACTTCCAGCGCCCTCTCCTCGTCTATCGCCCTCTCCTCGTCTATCGCCCATGCCCACCGTTCAAGCCTCATTGACTCCAAATGCGGCTCTGCCTCAGTCGCCCCCAATCGCTGCGCCAACAACTAACGACACCGCTCAGGGTACGCAGCAAGAAGTGGCCGAGGACGCACCTATTGCACAAGGCGTTATGGAGCCAGAAACTTCAGTTGGGCACAGCAGGAAGCGAGGAATCGGAGCTGCAGAGGCCAGCACGAATCCCAGCGCTTCTCCCCAAGGCGTCGACGCCCCTCTTGCAAAACGTATGAGAACGCGCGCGGGTGTTGCTGCTGTTACGGCCCCATCGTCGACTCGTGCTTTACTGCCTCCAACACCATTGCCTCCCCCACTCCCCTCCATTGAACCTTCCCAGGTGAAGGTCGATATCCCACCCGATGCGCCTAAATGGTTCGAGAGCACACTCTCGATGCTTCAGGTAAAGGAGTGGGGTCCTTCTTGGGGTGCACTTATCAAAGCGTGGACGGATTTCGAGGTCCGTCACGAGTTTAAGGAGGTGGCGAAGCTCGGAGCGAAGAATCGCCCTGAATGCATCCAAGAATGGATGCGGCGCAGGCGGTCTACCTCCTGGAAGCCGCCGATTAATGGAGTTTCCGCGTATGAGTCGAGTTTCATGAGCTGGTGGGCGTCATTACAGCCCGATTGGCAGTTATTGGCAGATGGGAGGCTTGATTTTTCGGCCGTGGAGGGCAATTGGGATGGACTGCGAAAACCTGGGCTGAGAGGTCTTCATAACATCGTTGTGGGCCTTTTCTACTGGGCGCTGGAGGTAGAGAATGAGAACAAGGGGCGTGCGCAATGGTTGATCGCCGTAGACGACTGTCATATGGTTTGTGGGTGTCTTCTTTCTTCGGCGGCATAGTATACGGTCCTCGCACCTTTGGAACACTCACATTGTTCATGTTCATGTAATCTCCTGCTCCAGCCTTTTTTATAATCATGCCGTAGATATTTTTTATTTTAATACAATGCCTGTGATGACTGTTCATCCAAATGTGGAATGTGGTTGAAACATCATCTGGAACTGTGTGCCGGCTGCATCCATCAATCCCGCCCCCCAATAACTGTGAAAAGCATAGGATAGACTTTTATTAGTCTAATAAGTAGACTCCAAATATGTAATTTCCTATAACATGTCCCCAACACCCCCAACAACGAAGGCGAGTCCCGAAGTACGACGTGTGCTATAAATAGCACACGTCATCCATTGTGCCCCGCTCGCATCCATCCCATCCCGCCCCCCAATAGCTGTGAAAAGGGTAGGATAAACATTTATTAGTGTAATAGACTCCAAATATGTAATTTCATATAAGATCATATTCCCAACACCCCTAACAACGAAGGCGAGCACCCGATGGATGACGTGTTCTATAATTAGAATGCGTCATCCAATGTCCCCCGCTCGCATCCATCCCGTCCCGCCCCCCAACGGCCAGGGAAAGGGTGGGATAAATTTTTATTACTATAATAGACCCTGAATATGTTTTTTCCCCACCCGAAACCCCCGCCAATTGCACCCAACAGCGAGTAAGCGCCCCCAGCATCCATTCTGGTGATGTTTACATGTGTTTACATGTCCCCGCCTCACCCAGATTTATCCCCTGCATGCCCCGCCCTCTCATCCGGCATTCACGGCATCAAAAACACCCCTACCCATCAAAAACACCCCTACCCATCAAAAACACCCCTACCCGCCCCTAATAACATACCC
>Ga0307517_10009783_pt1 | contig 13534 bp, 10 predicted proteins | sample 23_EM_MG_FD_194515 | JGI IMG/M metagenome (GOLD analysis project Ga0307517, IMG submission 194515) | Populus trichocarpa ectomycorrhiza microbial communities from riparian zone in the Pacific Northwest, United States - 23_EM | ecosystem: Host-associated > Plants > Roots > Unclassified | place...
CAATGGAGAGAAGATAGAGTACAACCAGTTCCTCAAGCTGGTCAACGACCAGGAAGACCAATACAAGAGCAGGGGCGGCCAGGTGAATGAAGGCATACAGCAGAACATCCGCGACAATGTCTGGAAACAGATGATCGAGGACGCCGTATTGACGGATAACTATACTTCCCTGGGCCTCGACGTCAGCGACCGGGAAGTCAACGATATGCTGGTCGGCGCCAACGCCATCCCCGATATCAAGCAGGCTTTTACCGATCCCAAGACCGGCCTCTTCGATTCACAGGCCGCCGCGGCGCAGATCAATCAGCTGCGTACTATATATAAGAGTGGTAAAAAGACGGACAGGGCCTATGAAGGCGCCAAACGTTTCTTCGAAGAATCCGTTCCCCAGATCCTTAAAATGCGTCTCCGGGAAAAATATATGGCCCTCCTGGCCAACAGCTCCTATGTCCCGAAATGGATGATCGAGAAGCTGAATGCAGATAACAGCCAGATGGCCGCTATCTCTTATGTCAACACCCCCTATTTTACCATCGCCGACAGTACCGTAAAGGTCAGCGATGCGGAGATCCAGGAATATGTTGATAAGCATGCCGATCAATTCAAGCAGCAGGAAAGCCGCAGCATCGCCTATGTCGCTTTCAACGCGGCCCCTACTTCTGCCGACAGCGCTAAGATCCACCAGCAGCTGATCGACCTGGAGCACGATTTTGCCACCGCTGCCAATCCCGAGGCCTTTTTGGCAAGGGTAGGCTCCGACAAAGGATTTGACGACAATTTTCATGCGAAGTCCCAGATCCAGGTCCCTAACAAGGATTCGATCTTCCCACTTGCCAAAGGCTCACTTTTCGGACCTTATCTTGACGGCGGCAGCTACGTGATCGCCAAGAAGATCGATGAAAGGACGATGGCCGACTCCGTTAGGGCCCGCCATATCCTGGTAGCCATGGTCAACCTGCAGACCCAACAGCCGACCCTGGACGACAGCACGGCGAAGAAAAAAATAGACAGCATTAAGAACCTCATCGAACATGGAGCCCGTTTCGATAGCCTGGCTTCCAAACTTTCCGACGACGAAAGCTCCAGGATCAAAGGCGGCGACCTGGGGTACTTCACGTCCGGCCGGATGGTGAAGGAATTCAATGATTTTTCCTTCGACGGAAAGACCGGCGATAAAAAGATCGTAAAGACCCAGTTCGGATACCATTATATAGAGATCCTCGACCAAAAGAATTTTGAACCCGCCTATAAGGTCGCCTACCTCAGCAGGAAGATAGAGACCAGCCCCGAAACGGATCAGGCGGCTTCCGGCCTGGCCAACCAGTTCGCCGGGCAGAGCCGCGACGCAAAGGCATTCGACGAGAACCTTCAGAAAAGCAATCTCCAGAAACAATTCGCCCCGGACATCCAGCCTTCCGAATATACGATCCCGGGTGTCGGACCCAGCCGCCTCCTGGTCCGCTGGATCTATGACGCTTCCATCGGAGATGTTTCCGAACCTTTCTCCGTCGGCGACAAATACGTTGTAGCCCAGCTCACGGAAATAAACCACGAAGGAACGATGAAGCCTTCCAAAGCGCGCCCCATGGTAGAGCCGATCCTGCGTAACAGGAAAAAAGCCGACCTTATCATGAAGAAACTGGGAACGCCCGCCTCCCTGGAAGCAGCGTCGGCCGCGGCCGGTCAGCCTGTTCAGAAAGCAGACAGCGTTCTTTTCTCCTCTCCCTTTATCCCGAATGCAGGCCAGGAAGGAAAGGTCATCGGGGCTGCCTTCAATAAGCAACTGGCGGGAAAACCCGCTTCCCAGCCTATCGCCGGCAACGGAGGCGTATTCTTAATAAAAGTGGAGAATGTAAGCGCCCGGTCCAATCCCTCCGCCGATCTCGAACAACAACGGATGACCCTGGAGCAGCAGCAGCGTTCCATGATCAACTACCGCTCGGTCGAGGTCCTGAAGAAGGTAGCTACCGTCAAGGACGACAGAGGAAAATTCTTCTGATAAAAATAAAGATATTGTTCTTTTCACGACAGACACCCCCGGATCTCGGGGGTGTCTTAGTTTATTGCACACATTCCGTTATGTCGTACCTTTGCTGAATAAATGCGGGTGTATGAATGAAGAGATCATTAATAAGGTAGCCCAGAACACCAGCCTGGTCACCCTGGACCTGGAAGATCACTATCCCAAAGAAGAGATCGTCCCGTTCAATCTGAAACCCCATTTATTCCGGGAAATGATCCTCAAAGAAAAAGAATTCCGGGCCTCCCTGCAAGATATCGACTGGTCAGCCTATAAGGATAAGATCGTAGCCGTCACCTGTACGGCCGATGCGATCATCCCCCTATGGGCCTATATGCTGGTGTCCGTCAACCTGGAACCCTATGCAAAAGAAATAATAATGGGGGACGAATCAACGGCCCTCCGCCAATCCTTCCTGGCCAGGATAGCAGCGATAGACCTGGCTGAATTTGTGGACAAACGGGTGATCGTAAAAGGATGCGGGGACCTTCCCGTCGGTGGCTTTGCCTATATGGAGATCGCAAAAAGATTGCGACCGGTCGTAAAAAGCATTATGTACGGCGAAGCCTGCAGTAATGTGCCGGTCTACAAGAAAAAATAGTCTGCGACCAACCTTCCTTAAAACCTATAGCTATGGATGTAGAGATCTTAGCCAGGATCCAGTTTGCCTTCACGATCGGCTTCCACTATATCTATCCACCCCTCAGCATTGGATTGGGCCTGATACTCGTCATCATGGAAGGCCTGTACCTGAAGACGGGCAATAAGATCTATGAACAGGCGGTCCGTTTCTGGATCAGGATCTTTGCGCTCATCTTCGGCATCGGCGTGGCCACGGGCATCATCATGGAATTCGAGTTCGGCACTAACTGGGCTACTTACTCGAAGTATGTGGGGGATATTTTCGGGAGCGCCCTGGCCGCGGAGGGTATTTTCGCCTTTGCCCTCGAATCGGGCTTCCTGGGCGTGCTCATTTTCGGCTGGCGACGCGTAAGCCCCCGGGTGCATTTTTTTTCCACCATCATGGTCTTTTTCGGATCGCTCTTTTCTGCCGTCTGGATCGTAGTGGCGAATTCCTGGCAGCAGACGCCGGCCGGCTACCATATCGTAGGAGAAGGGATGAACGCCCGGGCGGAGATCACGGACTTCTGGGCAATGGTCTTCAATCCCTCGAGCGTCGACCGGCTCCTGCATGTCTGGATCGCGGCCATCCTTGCCGGCGCCTTTTTGGTCCTCAGCGTCAATGCCTGGTATATCCTCCATAAGAAACACCTGGAAATAGCCCGCCCCTCTTTTAAGATCGCCCTCACCGTCGCCACTGTTTTTTCCCTCCTGCAGCTATACATAGGAGATCGCAGCGCCGATGGCGTCGCAAAGTATCAGCCCGCCAAACTCGCCGCCATGGAAGGACATTATGATAGTTCGGCGCGTGCGGACCTATACCTGATGGGTTATGTGAATAAGAAGGAAGAAAAGACCGTCGGCCTGAAGATCCCCGGGGGCCTCTCCTTCCTCGTCCACGGACATTTCGACGCACCCATCAGGGGTCTGCGGTCCTTCCGGGCCGACGAACGCCCATCACAGGTCAACGCCGTCTTCCAGTTCTATCACATCATGATCGCCGTAGGGACCGCAATGATCCTGCTAAGCCTCTATGGTTGCTGGCTTTGGTGGAGGAAAAAACTTTTCGATCGGAAATGGCTGCTGTATGTCTTCGTCTGGAGCGTGCTCCTCCCGCAGATCGGCAACCAGGCCGGCTGGTTCACGGCCGAGATGGGCCGCCAACCCTGGGTCGTCTATGGTTTGCTCCGCACCTCCGACGCCCTGTCGAAGACCGTAACGGCCAACCAGATCATTTTTTCCCTGATCTTATTCACCCTTGTATATATCGTTCTGTTCGCGCTATTCCTCTTTCTCCTCAACCGGAAGATCCAGCACGGCCCGGTGGATCATGGAACGAAAGAAGATATCGAAAGCGGCGCCCGGCGGGATAATCCGCTCCTGGAGCACTGACGAACGGGGATATATGAAAAAATGAATGACCATGCAGACATTTTTAGGAATGGATTATAACGTTTGGTGGTTCCTCGTCTTCGGAGGCGTGATCAGCGGGTATGCCATCCTGGACGGGTTCGACCTGGGCGCCGGTTCACTGCACCTGTTCCTGAAGAAGGAACAAAGCCGCCGGATCGCGATCAATGCTATCGGACCGATCTGGGACGGCAATGAAGTGTGGCTGGTCATCGGCGGCGGCGCCCTGTTTGCCGGATTCCCTGTCGCCTATGCCGCTATCTTTTCGGCCTTCTATGTGCCTTTTATGATCTTTATGGTCGGGCTTATCTTCCGGGGCGTCGCCATCGAGTTCCGGAGCAAAGAGCCGATGCTGTGGTGGCGAAAAAGCTGGGATATCGTTTATTGCGTCGCCAGTATCATCATTTCCCTCTCCCTGGGCCTGATGCTGGGCAATGTCGTGGAAGGGATCCCCCTGAACGCGGATCATGAATTCGCCGGTAACTGGCTTTCTTTCTTCAATCCCTTCGCCATCCTCGTCGCCATCACTACCCTGGCCCTTTTCATGATGCACGGCGCTATCTATCTCACCATGAAGACGGAGAACCGGCTCTTTGTAAAACTGCACCTCCTGGCAAATAATTTCACGGTCTTTTTCGTAGTGAGCTTTGTCATCACCACCCTCTATACCCTGCTCTATATCCCCCACCTGAGCGATTTCTTCAGGGGCCATCCCGCGTATTTCAGCATCCCCCTGCTGATGATCCTTTCCATCGCCAATATCCCCCGCCAGGTAAAAAAAGGAAAATACCGCTACGCCTTCATCAGCTCGGCGGTGACGATCGCCCTGTTGCTGATCATGGTTGCCCTGGAGGTTTTTCCCTATCTGCTCTATTCACCCGGCCTTCCCGCCAATAGCATCACCGTCTATAACGGTGCCTCCTCGGTCCGCACCGTGAAGATCCTGCTGGTGATCGCACTGATCGGGACGCCCCTGGTAGGGCTCTATACTTGTTTTGTTTTCTGGACCTTTAAGGGGAAAGTGACGCTGGACGAAATGAGCTACTAAAGAAGCTTGCCCTGCATGATAACAAAAGCCACGGTAAAATAAATGATAAGACCCGTCACATCCACGAGGGTCGCTACGAATGGAGCGGAAGAAGCGGCCGGGTCGGCGCCCAGCTTTTTTAGTAGCAAGGGCAGCATACTGCCCGAGATGGTGCCCCACATGACCACGCCGATGAGCGCGAAAAAGATGGTGGACGCCACGAGGATCCAATGCTCGCCATAATCGTATAAGTGGAATTTCTGCCAGATGAAGACCCGCAGGAAGCCGACGATGCCCAGGATCAGGCCCAGGGTGAGCCCCGAGAAGAACTCCCGCCGGATGACCCGCCACCAGTCCTTGAAGCCGACTTCTCCCAGCGCCATGGCGCGGATGATGATGGAGGAGGCCTGGCTCCCGGAATTTCCCCCGCTGGAAATGATCAATGGGATGAATAGTGCCAGCACGACGGCCTTGCTGATCTCGTCCTGGAAATGACCCATAGCCGTGGCCGTTAGCATCTCCCCCAGGAATAAAATGATCAGCCATCCCGCGCGCTTCCTGATCAGGCTGAAGAAAGGGATGGTATTGTATGGCTCGTCCAGCGCTTCGGAACCCCCGATCTTCTGCATTTCACGGGTGTCTTCTTTTTCCGCCAGCCGCATCACATCATCCAGGGTGACGACCCCCAGCAGGACGCCTTTATCGTCCGTCACGGGAAGGGCATAGCGGCTATTGTTCCGGAATACCCGGATCGCCTCTTTCTGCGCGTCGTTCACCTTCAATGCGATGAACTGGTAGTCCATGATCTGTGACACGATGGTCCCCGGCGGCACGACGAGGAAATCCTTGATATTGATATCGTCGATAAGGATGCCCTGGTCGTCTATCACGAAAAGGAAGTTCAGGGTTTCGGAGGCCTGGCCTCTCTGCCGGATAATATTCAATACCTCGCTACAGGTATTCGTCGCCTTGATCGTTACATAATCCGGCGTCATCAGCCGGCCCACGGAATCCTCTTCATAACCCAGCAGCTCCAGGGTCTCGGCCCTGACCTCCGGGTTCAGGACCTTCAGGAGCTCCTTTACCGCATTCCCGGGCAGGATGGACAGGAAGGCCGTACGGTCATCGGGCTGCATGGCATTCAGCAGCTCGGCCGCCTTCTCCTCCGGGAGGGATTTGATGATGATCTCCTGCCTGTTCTTTCGAAGGAATTTAAAGGCCCTGGCGGCATTCTTCGCATCCAGGTGCTGGAATAATTTTACAGCCCACTTACTATGACGGTTCGTAAAATCAACAATATCCCTCGGGGTCAGTTTGTTCAGCTTCACAAAATCCGTGAGGCGATTGTGCTGTAAAAGGTTCTTGATATCGTTAAAGTTGAGCATACTTCAAATGTACATAACCCCGACTTTCTATAAGATGGGCGATAATATTATTTTAAAATAAAGAGGACTCTCCCGGGCTTGTTTCAGGGGGATAAGAGGAGGTCGATCCGGTGTACGATGAGTCCTTTGCCCACAGGCAGATCACCGTATAAGAGATTGGCCGGATCAGGGTTGCCGGCGCCTTTGAATTGTATGGTCCCATTCTGGACGCTCACGGCCACCGAAGGGCCTTCCAGTGTGGGAAGGCTGGTCTTGGAAGGCAGATCGCTGATAAAGAACAATCCTTTCACGACCTGGAAACGCATCAGGCCCACCAGGGTAAGGCTGTCGGTTGAATCGATGGCGGGAAGACTGTCATATCCCGCATTTCTGAACGCATTGTTATCCGGGGCCAGCAGCGTATAGGGACCTGTGAGCAGCAGCGTATCATAGACATGCGTCCGCCGGAGCGCCTCCGCCAGGAAGGTCAGGCTGGTATCCCCGGCCAGCAGCTGGCTAAGCGAGTCGGACGGGGCCTGTAAAAGTCCGCCCAGGCGGTAGACCAGGGCATTGCCCGTAGAGGCCGTGTCCGCAAAAACGGGTATGCCGTTGAAGAAGAGTTGGGCGCCATCGGAGCTCCCGTAGATGGAAGACCCTGACAGGGTAGTATAAGCCGTATAATCAGGACCCTGGGGGGCCGTGATCCTGGAAGGGATGAACTGGTATCGGACCAGGCGGTCGGCGAACGAAGCCGGGAGAGAATCCAGGCCGGCCTCCGTATAACCCGCCGCGCGGAAGGCCTCATTGGTTGGGACCAGCAAGGTGACGGAAGCGTCGGCCAGCAGCGCGGTCTCATTGGCCCTCAACAGGGTTCGGTGAAAAAAGCTCAGGGTGCTGTCCGAATTGACCAGTTTTTGAAGGGGGGTGAGATCGTTCGGGACAGCCGGGGCAGCCTTTTTGCAGGCCCCTGGGAAGAGACAGGACAGGGCGCCTATCGCTAAACCCCGGGAGATGAATCCCCCAATCCCCCAATCCCGAAATCTCAAAATCCATTGCATGGCTTATCCTCCTTTTACAGCTTTTCGTACAAAGCCCTCAGGCGATCGCGGGTCATGACCTTTTCCCAGTCCTTCCCCAGCGCATTCTCCCATAAAGGCTTCATAACAAGACTAACGTCGATCATCGCATTGAATTGTTCATCGGTCAATCCTTTCGTAATATGCTGCGGAATATCGATCCGGTTCTTTTCCACCATCTTTTTGAACTCCACGACCCCGGCGGGATAGAATTCTTCCAGCTTGTCGAATACGATGCAATTGCCGATGCCATGCTTGGTCCCCAGCAAGTAGGATAATCCATAGCTTACGGCATGGGCCACTCCTACCTGGGAATAGGCGATGCTCATCCCTCCGGCATAGGAGGCCATCATGAGCTGATCGTCGCTGTCCTCGTCCCATTGTGATTTTTGTACGAATACTTTCTGGCACAATTGCAGCGCTTTTTCCCCGTACGACCGGCTGAACTCATTCAGGAAAGTCCCTTCCAGGCTTTCGATGCAATGGATATAACAGTCCATACCGGTATAGAAGCGTTGATTGAGGGGTGCGCCGGCCGTCAGCTCGGGATCCAGTACGATCTGGTCGAAAGGCGTGAAGTCGGAATTCATGCCCAGCTTTTTAGTGGGGCCCGTCAGCACGGTCGTCCGGGATACTTCGGCGCCCGTTCCGCTAAGGGTGGGAATGCCTACCTTATATACGCCGGGCTGCTTCACCAGGTCCCAACCCTGGTAATCGGAGGAAGAGCCGGGATTGTTCATCATGAGGGAGACCGCCTTGGCGAGGTCCATGGCGGAACCGCCGCCGATGCCAATGATGCCGCTGACGGCGCCGAACTCCTGTTTCAGCTCCGTCGCCAGCTGATCCACATAAGTTGTTTTCGGCTCATAGTTTACATCGACGTAAACGATCTTGTCTTTGCCCCGCAGGGGGATACGCTCCGCCAGGGCTTTATGCTGAAAAAAATGATCCAGCAAAAAGATCATAGGAGCTTCGCCGATCCTCCGGGAAGCCAATATCTCATCCAGTTGGTTAAAACTGCCCCGTCCATAGACGACGTATCCGACCATTTTAAAATTACGGAACTTCATGTGGCAAAAATAAGGGAATCTTTCTGCTTGCCTGTTCTCAGGAGGCTATTAAGGCGGCTGCCCCGAAAACGCCGGCGCTGTCACCCAGCGAAGGCTTGAGAAGCGGGACTTCCACCCGGTTGTTGAAGATGAACTTCCCCAGAGCCGCTCTTCCATCCGTATAGATCTCCGCCAGGTTACCCACTCCCCCCCCTACGACGATCACATCGGGGTCCAGTAAGTTAACGAGGACAGAGACAGCCATTCCAAAAAAATGAGAAAGACGATGAAGGGTCTCTGTAGCGGCAGGGTCGGACCCCTGTTGGTGGCGGGCGGCGATCTCTTTTAGTTTTATCGAATGGCCTGTAAGGGATTTATAGAACCTTTCGAGGGCAGGTCCCGAGATGACAGTCTCCACACACCCGGTCTTTCCACAATAGCAGGGACCCCCGGAAGCATCGAGAAAATTATGACCCCATTCACCACCGATGCCATGGCGGCCGCCCCATATCTTTCCGTCCATAACGATGCCGCCTCCTACGCCTGTTCCCAGGATGATGCCAAATGCCATCCGCGCCTCCGGCGCTTCCTGGCTGACGGCTCCCCAATGTGTTTCGGCCAGGGCGAAGCAGTTGGCGTCATTGGCCATCACCACGGGCAATTTCAAGGCTGCTTCCAGGTCTTTTTGCAGGGGCTGGCCATTGAGGGCGGTGGTATTGCTGTTCTTCATCGTTTGCAGGGTGGGATCCAATACTCCCGGTGTGCCGATACCGATGGAGGAGGGCCGGAGCCCGGATTCTTTTTGCATCGCGGTCACCAGCTTAACGATCTGGCCGATGATATGCTCATAGCCGCCGGCCGATTCGGTATCGACGCGCGTTCGTACAATGGCGGAAGGCCGATGGATCGATTCCAGGATGATGCCCTCAATTTTAGTTCCGCCCAGGTCGATTCCCCATAAAGCTTGGTTCATTTAATAAATATAATGCAGGAATATTTTAGCATTACTGAAAACGTCGTTCCGGATGAGAAAAATAAAATATTTGTCGGAATAGTATCAGGCCGGGGCGATTTATAATAAGCGGGCCGCTCTTTCCAGGTCCTCCGGCGTATCGATCTCCACGCCCATGTATTCGGTAACGGCCATCCGGATCGGCACCCCATTTTCCAGGTAGCGCAGGCATTCTATCTTTTCAGCCGCTTCCAGGGGGCTCATGGGCCATTGGGTGAAACGGATAAGAGCCTCTTTACGAAAAGCATAAACGCCGATATGTTCATAATAGACAATGGCGGATTCCCTGTTACGGGGATAAGGGATGACGCTGCGACTGAAAAAAAGCGCATTATTATTCTTATCGAGGGCCACTTTCACGTAATTGGGGTCCTCTATCAGGCGTTGCTCTTTTAATACCTGCACGAGGGAAGCCACCTGTACCTGCCTGCCTTCTTCGCCCTTGAACAGGTCTAATAATTTTTCCAGCGGCTGTTTCTGTACAAAGGGCTCGTCTCCCTGTACATTCACCACGATGTCTGCGTCCAGGGGGGCAACGGCCTCGGCGATACGGTCGCTGCCGCTTTCATGCGGCTGGCGGCTCATAATGGCTTTCCCTCCGTGTGAGACGATCTCCTCGAAAATAATGGGGCTATCGGTAACGACCTGTACTTCGTCGAACAGGCCGGTGGCCAGGGTATTCTCGTAAGTGCGCAGGATCACCGTCTTTCCACCCAGCGCCTGCATGAGCTTTGCAGGGAAACGGGTGGCTGCATAACGGGCCGGGATCATGGCAATCGTGTTCATGTGCTGTTTTTATCCGTAAAAATAGTTTTTTAAACGTATGCTTTTTTTTATATTTAATGTGCTTAACGATTTTCGCCTGCCTTTCATCTGCTTTCCCGCCCAAGCGGCTACCAAAACTATTTTTACTATGCAAACCAGCGACCTGCTAAATGGCTATTACGTGGACAATAAAACCTGGGATGAAATGTGCACCGAACAATCCGTGCGACAGCAATACCAGGGAGTAGTGGATTTTATGCAGCAGATGAGCATAGAAGAGCTGAACAAAAAAGAAGAGCTGGCGAAAAGACTGTTCATGAGCCAGGGCATCACCTTCACCGTCTACAGCAGCGGGGAGGGCATCGAGAAGATCTTCCCCTTCGATATCATTCCCCGTATCATCACGGCGGCCGAATGGAAATATATCGAAGAAGGCATCCGGCAAAGGCTGAAGGCCCTGAACCTTTTCCTGAAAGACGTATATAACAACCAGTTCATCCTGAAGGACGGCATCGTCCCCAATGAAATGGTGTATAGCTGCCCGCACTACCTCCGCGAAATGCATGGCTTTCCCGTTCCCCATGATATTTATGTACACATCGCCGGCATCGATCTCATCCGGGACCAGGACGGCACCTTCTATATCCTGGAAGATAATCTGCGTACGCCCAGCGGGGTGAGCTATATGCTGGAGAACCGGGAGATCACCAAGCGGATCTTTCCCGACCTGCTCCCGAAAAATAACGTGCGAACAGTAACGGAATACCCGACCATCCTGCACCGCAACCTGGTCTCCCTTTCGCCCAGGCAGACAGCCAACCCCACCATCGTCCTGCTGACCCCCGGCATTTATAATTCAGCATATTTCGAACATACCACACTGGCAAGGCTGATGGGCGTGGAGCTGGTGGAGGGGCGCGACCTCGTAGTGGACAACCACCGGGTATATATGAAGACCACGGCGGGCCTGCAACAGGTAGACGTCATCTATCGCCGGGTGGATGATGAATTCCTGGACCCTCTTGTCTTCAACGCGGACAGCATGCTCGGGGTCGCCGGTATCATGAGCGCCTATCGAAAAGGGAATGTCGCCATCGTCAATGCCACGGGAAATGGCGTGGCGGACGATAAAGCCATTTATACCTATGTGCCCGCCATGATACGGTATTATCTCAACGAAGAACCCATTCTGAAGAATGTGCCCACCTATCAGCTGGGGAATACGGAAGAAAGAGAGTACGTATTCGCGAATATGAATAAAATGGTCATCAAAAAAACAAATGAGAGCGGAGGCTACGGCATGCTGATGGGCCACACAGCGGGTGAGGAAGAGATCTTCCGTTACCAGGTGGAAATAGCGAAGAACCCCCGGCAATATATTGCGCAGCCGATCATTAGCCTTTCTTCCGCACCCTGCTATATGGGAGGAAGGTTGAAGCCCAGGAGAGTGGACCTCCGGCCCTATGCGCTTTGCGGCCCCGATTGCATCGAGATCGTCCCGGGCGGATTGACCCGGGTGGCCCTGCGGGAAGGCTCCCTGGTGGTAAACTCTTCGCAGGGAGGCGGAAGTAAGGACACCTGGGTGCTGGCCGGCTGAGTATACTTAATAATATTAACTCACCACTGACCACTCACAACTCACTAAATCATGCTAAGCCGCGTCGCCGACAGTTTATATTGGATGAGCCGTTATCTGGAAAGAACAGACGGTGTCCTGCGCATGCTCAAGATCAATTATGCTTCCTCCCAGGATGATATCCAGGAATTCTCCTGGAAGCAGGTCCTGCGGACCTTTACCTACCTCGATGATGCAGAGGCCAAACCTTTCGTCCATCATTCCCGGGCCGTCCTGCAATACATGGTGACGGATAAAGAGAACAGCAACTCTGTATTGAATATCGTTACCCGGGCAAGGGAAAACGCCCGGAGCGTTCAGGACCATATCACCAAAGAGCTCTGGCAATGCCTGAATGACTTCTACCATACCATCCGGGACGAGCAGCTGGTGCGCGGCCTTCAGAAAGACGATCCCGTCTCCATCCTGGATATCCTTATCAAGCAGGGCCTTTTGTATTACGGGATCACGGACATCACCATGTCCCGGGGAGAAGGCTATGCTTTTATCAACATCGGCAAATTCCTGGAGAGAGGGATCCAGTCCCTGGATATACTGGATGTAAAGTTCAGCGACCTCAATGATGATTTTACAAGAACGGATACGACCTACTGGAAATACATGCTCCTTTCGATCTCCGGGTATGAGCTGTACCTGAAGACCTATCGCAGCGGCTTCGATGCAAAAAATGTCATCGAGCAGGTGGTCCTCAACCCAGATTTCCCCCGTTCCGTCATCTATTCCGTCAACCAGCTGCACCGGTACTTCGAAAGGCTGAAAAGCGGGGGGAATAAAGAGGCATACCGGAAGATCGATTTTATGATCGGCCGCATCAAAAGCAAGGTCAACTATTCTACCGTGGATTCCATCATGCTGCAGGGCCTGCATACGTATCTCAGCGAGGTTAAGGAAGAGCTCTGCGAAGTGGGAAATGCCTTTAACCAGGAATATTTTGCTTACACATGATCTTTGTTTAAAATGCCGGACATGCCTTTTACAAGGATTTAACTATTTTTGAACCACTTTTCATCACACAGCAGCGAGAACCTATATTGATGCCCCGGTTTACCATCCATCACATAACGAAGTATACATACGAGAGCCCGGTACGTGACAGCGCCAATCAGGTGTTGCTCTTCCCTGTCAAGGACGAATACCAGGAAGTGCTGAAACAGGAGCTGACCATCACCGGCGAGCCCGCCCTTGAGATCTACAAGGATTATTATGGCAATGAAGCGGGCTCCTTCTCCCATGCCGAACCGCATAGCCTGCTGGTCATCGATTCGAAAGTGGAAGTGATCACGAAAGCCCCTCCCCTCCCCCTGGACGAAGCCAGCCCGCAGGAGCAATGGGCCCTGCTGAAAGGGATTCGCTGGGAAGTGCAGTACATCGATTTTTTAAAACAGAACGCTTTCGGGGCCTTTCCGGAGATCCGGGAAAGCGCCCGCCTCGATGAAATGACCCTCCTCACTCCCCTGCAGGCCGCCAAACAGCTGACTACCTTTGTCTATGAACAGTTCCAATATATCAAAGGGATCACGGACGTAGAGACGACCGTCGAAGAGATCTGGAAAT
>Ga0307517_10009784_pt1 | contig 13532 bp, 12 predicted proteins | sample 23_EM_MG_FD_194515 | JGI IMG/M metagenome (GOLD analysis project Ga0307517, IMG submission 194515) | Populus trichocarpa ectomycorrhiza microbial communities from riparian zone in the Pacific Northwest, United States - 23_EM | ecosystem: Host-associated > Plants > Roots > Unclassified | place...
GAAGCCACACCCCAGACACCATAGCCTACATGGAAGATTATCTGGACCAGTTTCATAGGATGAAAGATATCTTCTTGGAGTTTCGAGTGACAAAACGCACACAGGCCAAAGTTGACAAGCAACGAAAAGAGATCCGACGTCAGAGAACCCTGATTAGGGAGTGAGAGGCCCCATCCCAACAGTGCCGCATCCGTGACGACGATCGTGACGAAGAGAACGAACTGCGTATGGACATGATTCATGGAGAAACACATTTCAACTTCATCAAGATGTATCTACTAAGCCACTTTTGTGACCATATACGCCAGTTTGGCAATATTCCGATGTATTCCATGGAGATTGGAGAGCTAGTCCATAAGACGCAAATCAAGGATGCATGGCGACAATCGAATAAAAATGATGCCGCGCGCCAGATCGTGCACAGCTATGGTCGTCAACATGCAATCCGGATGAGACTATTGAACTTGGAATCGCTGCAAGCTCGCGGAGCGGATCTCTGGGCCGACGTGCTACAGCATTTAGATAGGACAACCAGCACGGTATCACAGCCGGTCATCCGGAGAAGGATCCTGAAGGGACGTCTGGAGGATGTGTTCAATGTCATGGATTTTAGCCGGATCTCAGGAGTCTCACTTGAGATTATATATCGTGAATTGATCCAATATAGCCGACATAACCTGCCTGCAGTGCACCGTCTTTCTGAGGACCATGCGATGCTTCGATCCCTCCCTGTTGAGCTACTGACACAACTCGAAATACTAGTTCTTGCGTTCCAAGAAGCCGATGTTTACGAGATCCACCGTGCGCAATCCACCTGCGCCCTACACTGGAGAAACCAGGGCAGTCGCAATGATTGGGTTTGGGTACAGGCGGCTACGGAAGAAATGTATGGTGCGCTGTGGGGTCGTCTACAGGCAAAGCTAGTTGCCCTCTTGAAAATCCGGGACGACAGATCCGATGATACGGTCCCCCGGGTCGCCGGTTTCAGATGCTGACCTCAGTCAACTCGGGGCGTCTATCGGGTCTACATGGACTTGTTACAGTGCAGATGATGGAGGATACGCGAGGGTTTACAATCCTTGATATAGGGACAATTCTGGGGTTGGCGCACCTGATCCCGGAGGAGGACCGGCACTGGCTTGTAAATAGGCGGATTGATCTGAGAACATTTAACGAGGTTTATTAAAGAGTCCGGATGAGAGAATCAAGCCTCTGCTATGTGTGAGAATCCTACGTCTTGATACTGTATATACTAGAAGATATAGAAGCGACTTTCTTGAAACCCCGATCATTAGTTCACCAGACCAATGAGGCGTGAGAAGTGAGACGTGAAACGTGAGATGTGAAAAAAAAATGGTACTGCCGCCCCAGACGCCGGCCGACATCTGAGGAAGCAGCCAATTAATTGAAGTTGTGATAGCAGGGATGAGGGGCGGGATACATCAGTATGCGGAGAAGAGGCGAGGAGGACGAGATCGAGAGTCTGAGGCAGTCTAGACGTCGGGAGCGTGTAACGTTGCGTCAGGACGCAAGGAACATTGCAATGCAAGTCAGGACGCACAGGACGCAGGGGACGCAGAAAATACGTCGCTTGCGTCAGGTCGCAACGCCGACAGATCAGACACAGGATCCGTTTTTGCTGATGCGTTCAGTTGCGTCTGTTGCGTTGTGTGGTACCATGGTTGCGTCCTGATTCTCAATTTGCGTTCTGGGGTCCTATGCGTCTGATTCACAGGATGCTCAGAATGCAAGCTATTATTTTTGCTGATGTACGTCCCTGTCGCATCAAGACTCAGGAATTCGCTGTCTTCTGTGGAGAGGATCTTTAGTGTAACCCTGGCGATTCTTTACTCGACGGCAGATTACTCCACAACCGTTGGACGGATTTTGATTCTGTTTGCAGGAGGCTGTTGCGCCCGACGCCAGCCTCCTAACGGTATAAGATATATCTCTGTCCCATCAGAACTCAGAAATTCACTGTCTTCTGTAGAGAGCATCTTTATTGTACTAGTAGCCCTGGCTATCCTTTCCTCGACCGCGGATTACTCCACAACCGCTCGACCGATCTTGATTCCGTTTGCGGGAGGTTGTGGGGCTCGACGCCAGCTTTCTAACGGTATAAGGTACGTCTCTGTCGCATCAGAACTCATAAATCCGCCAACCCTTCTGAGAGTGGTCTTTGGACTAAAGTCATGGAAAGCTCAATGACAGATCACTCCACAACCGCTTGACCGATTCTGGATCTGATTGCAGGAGATTGTTGACCTCGACGCCAGCTTAACAATGATATAAGATCCTGCCCCCCGCGACTTTTATTCATGAAGTTACAAGGTCCGGGATACAGGGTAAGTCCTGTGGAAAGGTCGAGTTCCTGCAGGAGAGGAGTTGCTTCTGAGTATCATGATCGGTCCTGTATAGTATTAGAACAATAGAACACTAGTAGTCGTAAATTTAATACACTGAGAGCATGAAATCTATTGTGACCCAGGTCAGAAAAAAGAAAAGGGGGGACCCTTCACTTATCTCAGGAAGATGTAGTCCATCGTCAGATGGCGTCCTGTGTATTAGGTGCTGTGTCTGGTCCGTCCTGAGGATTAGGTGCAGCGTCAGGTTGCGTCAGGTGGGTTGTGTGGTAGGGTGGTTGTGTCCTGATTCACGATTGGCGTTCTAGCGTCAGGTGCGTCAGATGCACAGAACGCACAGAATGCAGGGCAATATTTTTGCTGATAGTATTCAAAACCAAAAAGAATGCTGACAGTGCTTTGAAAAGATTTCAAGCACAAGCCATTGCACGAGGGTTTTCTCAAGCCCCTGGCATGGATTTCGAAGATACCTTCGCACCTGTCATTCGGTATGAATCACTCAGAATACTGCTTGCAATATGCGCCAGAAATCAATGGCGACCACGACAATCTGATGTCAAATCCACTTTCCTTTATGATAAACTAAAAGAAGAAGTTTACATGCGACCGCCACCAGGGTTAGTGACGGAGACAAAGTATGGAAACTTACTAACCGATGCATACAATATATAGACTTAAGTAATTTGCGAACGAATGGTATGCTCTCTTCACTAAATTCTTGACCTCCAAAGACTTCACCGTATCACACCAAAACCCATGCATCTTTATCCACAAAAAGTTCAACTGTTATATTTTGCTTTACGTGGACGACATTGCAATATACTCAGCTGATACCCCACATCTGACCACTCTCATTAAAAATCTGAAAAAGTCATTTGAGATCTCAGACCTTGGGGAAGCTTCATTCTTACTTGGCCTACACATTACTTATACCTTGATCAGCATAATCCTTACCCAGGAACTTTACATTGGTCCTATTCTCACTCGATTTAGAATGAAAAACCCGAATACAGTATCCATCCCTTTACCGAAAGGTATCATACTTATGAAAGAGACTATGGAACAACCAAAAGAACAAGTTACCACATACCAATCGGTGATGGAATTCCTCATGTACCTCGTTACCGGCACAAGACCTGATCTAGGATACACGATATCATTTCTCGCACAATTTTCCTCTTGCCCCACCAAAGAACGTAACAAGGCTGCTAAACATGTCTTTAGATATGTTAACGGAACGCAAAACCATGGCCTATTCTACCCTTACACAACAACGAACACTATCAAGGTTTATGTTGACGCTAACTTTGCTGGCTGTCACAACACCAGAAGATCTACCTCTGGTTACATAGCTCTATTCATTAACTGTTGTATCTCCTGGCTCTCAAAGAAACAAGCCTCTGTTACAAAATCAACTACCAAAGCAGAATTCGCTACTATGTCATACAGTACCCGCCATATTCGATGGCTTCTCAAAGGCCTTGCTGATCTTCACCTTCATGTTCCAATCGCTATACATACCAATAACACTGGTGCAAGTTTCCTAGCCATCAACCCTCAGATTAATGTTCGAACAAAATATATCGCTGTCGACTACTTCATTATGCGAGAAGCACTAGAAGACAACATATTCATTCTTCTCAAGGTTGAATCGGTTAACAATCTTGCCGATATATGCACCAACGTCTTGGCACAACCTGTGCATCAGTGACTGGTTGGTTTATTGGGCTGTAGATAATGTAGGGAAGTGTTGAAATTCCATTATATTTCCTATATGCATTTCATAACACTACCATGTATTCTTTTACTTAGTTTGTATTTCGGCTCAACCTGTACCCCGCTTACATTACTACAGCTACGATGTATATTATGGTGTTTTATTGATTGTTTTGGGATAATATTTGGGGATTTAACATGTGCTTTTCTATCCAGTGTTAAGGATTTTATGCATCTGTTATGCACTATTATTGGTCATGATATTTCTAACTTGAATATTCACATCACACCCTCATAGTTTCACGTACATTTTTTAGGATTACTTGGCAGGATCTCAGGGTCAAACATGTTCGCACTTATGTTTCTTATATAGTTTTCCCTATATTCCTTTCATACATATGGGCGCACACTTTTGTATAAATATGCTTGCTACTGCCCACCTGTTTTGGAATAATCAAGAACCAGAACTTGTACCAAATCAGCTCTATACTCTTCACCAAGCGTGCCTCGCAACCCCCCTCACACTTGCACAGTATTATCCACATAGAATAGATTCTGCCCCTGGCGTTCACATTTTGAACATTGGGTCGCACTGAGAATGTTATTAAATAAGGTACCCGCTCAAGGACTCTGGTAAGTAGTGGTTAATGTGGGCTTTTGGATTTAATAGTAGTATCAGATGGCCAAATATGTTTCATCAATACTAGTAGTACGCTACTTACCTGTCTACTTACTTCTCTTGGGTTTGCCCTGCAGTGATGAACCCCGCCATTTCAGTTCGGTTTCCTGGCTGCACCCGAAACTGCACCTATTTGCGCTTGATTGATTTAGGGCTTGGTGTTATGATGTGACATCACGCTCCTGTGAGGGACAAAGTCACATAAGTGTGGAGGGGATATATCTTCAGAAATAGGAAAGGAAACGTACAGTCATGTCTAATAAGTTCCAAAGATGCGTATCTCAAGCCCCTATCTCCTGGGTATTGCAGCATAATTTCGAGTGCCCGTATATGGTGTATGTATTACAAACTTACCGGTCCAGTGCTCTAACAATCCAACTGTTCTGGTTGGAAAAAAACTATGGACACCTCCTAGCTAAAAGGATTTAAAACTCATCCTTCCACTATATGCCCCTAGTAGCGGCTAATTGGTTAATGTAATCCCTCAATTTGAATGGCGTGGTAGGCGCTGGACAGCCGAGCACATAGTGAGCAAAAGCATAGACTACAACCGAAGTGGGTGCGCTATGATACTTATGGAGTGCCTACTATAGCACAGCGGGCAGCCTATTGGTCTCTCGTATTTAAGGCTACTTTCTTGATATAATGCCTCTTCCTTATAAGAACACCTCTCACAGCAGCTTACAGGAATTATCCATAGTAGTCTCTTATATACACAAGAGACTTACTTTTCTCTCTATTGTCCTTTCTGATCGCTGAATAGTCTCTCCTTACAGTACATGGTTTTTCTCCTTTCAACCTCCGGTCCTGGCCCTGGCTCCTTTCCTCTCATTTGGTATATCATAGTTTTCTAGAAGTTACGAGTACTCGAGTACAACAATACCGAGCTCAGAAGGCTAGCTTTCTACTTAAAGGGACCAGGATGTTTTCCGGGCACATGATACGAGTCCGTAACCTCCCTTTTTCCAGCTCAACAGGTGAAATTCTATTATGATCTGTAGGTGCTAGAAATTTGCACGGCTTAGCGGGATATCCGGTCCGGCGCGGTCCGGGGTGCTGGGGACCTGGGTGCGGCTGTAGTGTAGGATTGGCTTAAGATTGGACGCTTTGCACCGCACCGCACCCATGAGGTTCTACGATAAAAATAACCCTTTTCTTCAGCCCCCAGGAATCCCGTCCAAATTTTTACAGTATGTATAATACGGTACTCACCCCAAAGTCGTGCGCTGACAATCGTGCATTTGTGAACTCTTGGCGAATGTTATCCCCGTTGATCTGTTCAAAAAATTCCGACAGCGCCTCCATCATCCATCACCCTTAATATCCTGGCCAGCGAGAACAGGAAATGTCACAATACCAGCATTCCAGCAATAACATAAACTCTTTCAACCCCGTAACGGTCAACGTGTCGAATAACTTTACAGCTGCCGACGACCGATCTAATATCCTAGCCTGGCTATCCCCGCTAGAGCCCAGGCTCCGGCACCAAGACATTCAAGCTGGCCGGGTCGACGATGTAGGGGAATGGCTCTTACAAACGAAGGAATTTAGAAGCTGGTGCACCGGTGGCGAAGGAGGTGAATCCAGTAATGCAGTTTTGTTTTGCTATGGAAACCCGGGAGTTGGAAAAAGTTATATTAGGTAAGAAGGACGACCTTATGGAATCGAAGAAAGGCAGGAAAGGCTGACAAGAGGTGATGCTAGCTCATTGGTGATTGACAGGTTGTGTGATCAGGCTGGAGGACGAAGTGCTACTGTCGCATGTTTTTATTTTGACTTTGCCGCTCAAAAGGAACAGTCACCGACGAGCATGCTGGGCGCCCTGCTCAAACAGGTTGTGGGGGGGCTAGAAGAGGTGCCAGGGGAGATAGCGAAAGCTTATGAGGATCAGAAGAAGGTCATCGGTGGGCGGGGACCGCAACTTTCGGATATTGTGAGGATGCTACAAACCGCATCTTCCAAAAAGCCCACATTCATATGCGTCGACGCTATCGATGAATGTGTAGCTGGATATCGAGTCAAACTCCTCGATTCACTAAACCTGGTTCTCGAAAGGTCTCCAGGCACTCGAGTGTTCGTGACAGGGAGACCTCACATTCGGCCTGAGATTGGAAGGTGTCTTGGGAGAGGAGTGACAAGTGTGTCCATAAGTCCCAAGAGAGGTGATATCATTACATATATTCGCACTAGGCTGCGTGAGGACACAACACCAGATGAGATGGATAGTAGTCTTGAGGCAGAGATTCTGAAGAAAATTCCAGATGATATTTCTGAAATGTAGGTAGAAGTTAGGGCAATTGGGAAGCTACCTTAAATCACCCACTAACAGATACACATCTAGATTCCTGCTCGTCTCGCTAAATATCGATGTGATCCTGCAAGAAACTACGATCTACCGCAGGCGACAAAAGCTCAACGCAATGACCGATGGATTGGGGTTGGGAGATGCTTATGGTGCAACACTGGGCCGGATAAAAGGGCAGGGTGGGGAGAGATCGAGACTCGGGATGGCCGCTTTAATGTGGATCTCTCACGCAGAGCGTCCCTTGAAACCCTATGAACTGTGTCATGCCCTGGCAGTGGAAATAGGGTCCCCGAATCTCAATCCCGACAATGTCTCTTCAATTGGGACATTATTAGCCTGTTGCCAAGGACTCGTTGTCCTAGATAAGAAGGCTTCCACAGTCCGATTAATCCACTTTACCCTTCAAGAATACCTCCGGGCTCATCCCGAGCTTTTCTGTAGTGCTCACTCGACAATCGCGGAGATCTGCTTAAGTTATCTGAATTCGCAGCAGGTCAAGGCTCTTTCGACGAATCCCTCTCCTGATCTCCGAAGTACGCCCTTTGTCAAATATTCTTCTTTATATTGGGGAATGCACGCAAAAAGGCACCTTTCAGAATGCACGAAATTGCTTGCTCTGAAGCTATTTGACAACTTGGATAATCACATATCCACTGAGATTCTATTAAAAGCGCAGAGGCCGAATTGGTACGCTCATAATTATCATAAACCTTTCCTGTTCAGTGGCCTGCACTGTGCATCTGCCTTCGGGATTGTTGAGATTGTGGTTGGTTTAATAGAAGTGGAAGGTTGTGATATCAACCAAATAGACTGCACGGGTGGGACACCTCTCGCGTGGGCTGCTTGGAATGGGCATGAGAGAGTGGTACGGATACTGCTTGGACGGGACGACATCGACCCCGACAAATCAGACAATGTCGGACAAACACCGCTGTGTCGTGCTGCTCGGGGTGGGCACGAGGGGGTGGTGAAAATGCTTCTCAGGCGAGACGACGTCAACCCCGAAAAACAAGATGATCTTGGCCAAACACCTCTCTGTTGCGCTTCCTGGAGTGGGCGCGAGGGAGTGGTAGAAATACTACTCAGACGGGACGGTATCAATCCCGATAAACCAGATAAGTACGGCCGAACGCCATTTTGGTGGGCTGCCCGAAATGGGCACGAGGGAGTGGTGAAAATACTACTCGGACGGGACGGTGTCAACTCTGCCCAATCAGACGAGGACAGTCGAACACCACTCTATTGTGCTGCTCAGAATGGACATGAGGGAGTTCTGAAATTGCTACTCGGACGGGACGACGTCAACCCCGACAAACCAAATGAGGACGGTCAAACACCACTCTGGTGGGCTGCTGTGAATGGGCATGAGGGGGTGGTGAAAATGCTACTCGGATGGGGCGGCGTTGACCCCAACCGGCCAGATAACGATGGCCAAACACCACTCTTTTGTGCTGCTTGGAAAGGGCACGAGGGGGTGGTGAAAATGCTTCTCGGGCGAGACGACGTCAACCCCGAAAAACATGATGATTTTGGCAAAACACCGCTCTGTTGTGCTGCCTGGAGTGGGCGCGAGGGAGTGGTGAGGACACTACTCGGACGGGGCGATGTCAACCCCGACAAACCAGATGGGTACGGCCTCACACCACTCTATCGCGCGGCTTGGGGAGGGCACGAGGGGGTGGTCAAAATGCTACTCGGACGGGACGACGTCGACCCCAACCAGCCAGATAAGTGCGGCCTTACACCACTCTATTGCGCCGCTTGGGAAGGGCACGAGGGAGTGGTGAAAATGCTACTCGGACGGGATGACGTCAATCCCGACGAACCAAATGCCTATGGCCAAACGCCACTCTGTTGTGCTGCTTGGAAGGGGCACGAGGGAGTAGTGAAAATACTACTCGGACGGGACGACGTCAACCCCAACAAATCAGACGAGGACGGCCGAAAACCACTCTGGTGGGCTGCCCGGGAGGGGCACGAGGGAGTGGTCAAAATACTACCCGGGCGGGATGACTTTAGTCCTAACACCAGATAATGGCGGCCACACACTGCCCTGGTGGGCTACTAAGCACCCGTTATCAGGGGGCGGCGTTGTTGCGGCCCCGGTGGTTTGCCGCCCCCGCGCAATCGAATGCCGAAGAGGTAGACCGAGTGAGCCCTCAACGAGGCGACACCCTCAGCGAGGCGCGGCAAAGATTTGTTAGCAGTTTGGTTTGGTGCGTACTAAAATTTAGTGTCGAGCCACGCCAAGCCTCGCTGAGGGTGTCGCCTCGCTGAGGGCTCACCCGGTCTATAGCTTTTATATCCCCGAGTAGCGACAACATGTGCCACAGTCCCACAAACCTGTTATCATTGCCATTACTCTTCTGATTCCCACCCAGCACCCTCCCGTCACCCACCACGCCGCCCCGTGGTGATTGCCTTCTCTCCTCTCCCCCCGAAGCTATCCAACCCCAGAGACTCAGCTCCATTACCGGTATTTTCTTTTGATCGAGGATAATCGCGTCCAAAAGGAGTGCACATATCCGCCGCAACTTACCATATACTTGCCTAAACCTCTATAGAGATTTTTTTTATTACCTAGCCGAGTTCTGATTTATGGACTTCTGCTTGTGATCTGGAGTTCGGAGTGAGTAAGGGGTTATTTCTGTCTAATTCAGATAACGGAACTTGTCTTAGGATTTCCGTCATCATATCTACTTTTATCAAATATAGTAACTTTATAATTATCCTATAAGAAATAATCACCACTCAAGCATAGTGAATTAAAGTAGGGAACCCATATCTAAACTCACTATTATCAGAACCCGGTGGTGGTGGAAGAATCACTTGATGTATTTCCTATTTACGACCGAAGGTTTATACAGAAACACATGACTTCTAAGAACTGCCGGCTCGCTCAACCCTACTACTGAACCCCAACTCACATAAGGATAGCCACCCGTTCCTATTTCTAACTTAAAACCTAACAAAAATAAGTAATGATCAAATAGGCCGCAGATGTGTTGACTAAGCAGAAATCCTTTCTGACACGAGTTGATCTTCGAGATATATGCCAACAATGTTATCCATGTTCGAAATTCACCACCCATAATCCACCTCTATCACAGATTCTTGTTTCCTAACGGGGAAAATATGGGCAGCTACGAAACTCGCCCACCAAAATGGAGCACTCGTATTTACCATACCTGAGATCACACGGCTTCAGTCTCGGGCTTGAATTCTATCGCGAAAGGCGCCCTCTCGACTGGAAACTTTCTACGTGGTGATTCGATATTTCCACGCCTCGTCACTCGTTGGGGCAGGACCTACAGCTGAGTTAATTATCACCCTTCCATGAGAATGGGCAAGCACTTACAGCTGTACCTTCGAACCACCATGCGGCCATTGATATGATGGGTCTAAAGTTCGATGTTGAACACGTATAAGAGCTTCAAGTCCTATGACTAGAATGGTCCTTAGTCTCTAGGATGTGAAGGAAATTTGCTTCCGTAATCGGTCCATTCTGGATGAATCCACCAATGGCGTCACTGCCAGGTTTGGCAGCATCATAAAATTGGACATTCCAAAAGTGAGCGGCTTAAACTCTGGCTATTGAAAACGCAAAACTTTTAGTGAGTATGTGTATTAAGAGATTTATGCATTAGAGGGTGAGTTGGGATAGGGAGAAGGCAATTGAATTACCAAGTGAGGACTATGTGTGGAGAGGTGGCAAGAAAGCGGAGGCGGTGGAAAGAAACAGAGGAGTAAAAGGAGGTTTAGCTTGGGCGGAGCCTACTGCGGATATCCACTGAAGCAGCCTGAGGAGTTTTACCTTTTAGAATATCTCTGACCGTGACGGTGGGCGTGGTATTGTATCAGGGACTCGGGCGCGGCCGCACTCCAGGATTGGCTTAAAAAAGGGTAGCATTTTCTGCTAAGTTACCGATGCAGTAGGCGCATGTATAATGTTGTACAGTACAGTACTCGAGTAATTGAGTAACGTATTTGACCTAGTAATGGGAAACTCACTAGAAATGGGACACTTTTGAAAAACCGACTTGTGAAATTGAAATTGATATAATAGAACCAGCTCAAGTACAAACAATCTAGTAATTACTCATATTATAGGAATTGATATCTAGTTTCAGTATATGAACATACATTCAGCATTTTCTTTCTATTGATCTTGATATTTGGTATATAATACAAATTAGATATAATTTGTAACAGCATATAAATGATGAAATAGAACAATTAATATGATACAATTTGGAAATCTTTTAGCATGAGGCTCTTCCTCAGGGTCTATAGTATAATACCCTAAGGTTTTGTGTGAGTGGCTGTCTTATATAACCGGAGTCGTTGATTTCAAGATTGCGGCATTTCTGCCCTCTCTCATATAAACATATCGAATACAAAAAAACCTCGAAACTCACACCAATCGACTTCCTATGTCGCCACCCAAGGATACCAAAGAGAACCGTATTCAGGAAGCCTTAAAGGCCAATGAGGCTGATCCTGGACTGTCTTTACGCAAGTTGTCACAGATGTTTCAAATACCAAAATCAACACTTCACAATCGAATCTCCCAAACATCAACCCCTCGAAAGCCAGCTCACGAATCCCAGCAACTCCTATCCAAGGCTGATGAGGTGGCCTTGACTTCCTGGATCAAGAAGTGGGACGACTATGGATTCCCAACCCGGCGCAGACATGTTTATTAAATGGTTCAAAGCCTCCTGCGTGACCGAAATTGTAGTGATCAAGGTGGAGAGCATTGGCTAAACCGCTTTCTTGGCCGCCATCCAGATTTGGACTCGAAGGTTGGGAGATGTTTGGATAAGGAGAGGGCTTTGGCAACGGACCTGGATTCTTTCAAAAAGCATCTTGATCGCTTTTATCATATCAGGTGCAGGTTTCATGTGAGAGATGAAGATACCTGGAATACCGATGAGAAGGGATTTGCTATTGGATTAGGAGGTGCAGGGACCTTGATTTGTTGTGCCTCACGCCGTAATCCAAGTCTCATCCAGGATGGTGGCCGTGATTGGATCACGGTAGTAGAGGCAATCTCTGGTGGTGCTAAAGTCCTTCCCCCTCTTATTATCTTTAAGGCCAATGCCCATCTAATGGGACATCATACCAATATCGAGATTGAAGAGAAGGAGGATGCCTTCTTTGCAACCTCAGCCAAGGGTTATACCAATGCCCAAATCACCTTCAAATGGTTCCAGGAGGTATTTGAACCACGAACCCGTCCTGTAAATGGTATCAACCAGCATCGGATTCTCGTATTGGATGGCCATTCAACCCATGTCGAGAACTACGAGTTCATTCAGCATGCAATTAACCACAACATTCATCTCATCTGTCTCCCCTCGCATTCAACTCATATCCTTCAATCTCTTGATGTTGGTATCTTCAGTCCACTCTCAACCTATTATAGGCAAGAGCTAGAAGATCGTGTATGCCAACAAGGGTCCTATGGAACTATCAAGAAGGGAGATGTGTTTCCCTTGCTCCAGAGAGCAAGGCTTAAAACCTTTCAGCCAGAAACAATTCGGTCAGGATGGCGAGTCTGTGGGCTTATCCCGTTCAACAGAAATCGGATTTTGAGAGATCCTGTCTTACAAGCAAAGATGGTTCTCAAGACCCCTTTGGCAACCAGACATCCTGGCCTTCACCCAGCTTCTCACAGAATTGAGGGTGCTCCTGAGCTTGATCACATCAGCAAAAATTATTATATGCGTGCTGAGCGTCCCGTGCATCAGACGCTCAGGACGCTCAGAACGTTAACCGTTACTCAGGACGCGACGTCGGCCGGACGTCACGTCCGGACGCCATTCCCTATCTACCCCCTGCGTCCTCAACGTCCCGACGACGTCCACCACCAAGCGCATGCGTCCAGATGCCCTCAGACCCTAAGCTCTCCTGCATCCCGACGATCTCCTTCCTGTGCCTCCCTCGTCATGGCGGAATCCAACTCCACTCTAGCATCCGGAAGACTATCCGGATGCTTAGTCTTCCGGATGCTACACAGCGATATTTGAACCCCCTCTACATCAATTGCCATGTCTGGCTATAGGCTCCCAATGCCTTCCAAATAGCTCACATGTTCGTCGCGAGGGCATCATGATGGCTCACTTGCATACTCTCGACGGCGTCGTGATAGCACACATATTCCAGACGCCGTCTTGACGACGTCGTGATAGCTCATATGCATACTCTCGACGGCTTTGTGATAGCACACATATTCCAGACGCCGTCTTGACGACGTCGTGATAGCTCACATGCATACTCTTGACGACGTCGTGATAGCTCACATGCATACTCTTGACGGCGTCATGATAGCACACATATTCCAGACGCCGTCTCGATCGCTCCACTATTCATTTGTATTACTGAGTGCCATTCACAAAAGCTTCGAGGCGCTGGTGTCCCTTGTATCGTGACTTTGAACCTCATCCGCATCTTGATATTCTATTAT
>Ga0307517_10009786_pt1 | contig 13528 bp, 7 predicted proteins | sample 23_EM_MG_FD_194515 | JGI IMG/M metagenome (GOLD analysis project Ga0307517, IMG submission 194515) | Populus trichocarpa ectomycorrhiza microbial communities from riparian zone in the Pacific Northwest, United States - 23_EM | ecosystem: Host-associated > Plants > Roots > Unclassified | place...
CTTATATACTTTATATGTTTATATTTAATAAGTATAAAAACCAACAAAATTAAAGTGGCGGATGCCTTATAAATATGAAATTAATTTCATAGTTTTAACTAAATTTGATATTATTTTAAACATCTTTCCCTATACAAAAATAATTATATACTTGTAGCAAGTTCTTCAAATTATACTCTATACTAAAAGGAATCAACCTTTCACTATGCGAAACCACAGTAAAAGGCAAATGCCTTTTAGTTATAGGTTTTTTTTTTGTTTTTTTATTACTTTGTTTTTTTTTTCAATTATTTTTTTATTTAATTTAGTTATTTAATATTAATTTTTTTCTATTTAGTTATCACATTCTCATGATACGGATCTCGGGTTTGACGGGTTAACCTGGTTTAGCGAGTTTATCCAATTGACTAAGATTTTTTTTCTTTTTCTTAATTAGTTTTTTCTTTTAATTTCATCATTTAATATTGATTTGATTGAGAATTAAATTTTATGATTTGTTTTGTTTATTTTTCATTAGATTAACCTGATCTTATGAGGGGATTTTATTATACCCCTCCTCACAAAGTACTATTCATCATAATAGTGCTTTGCTTTGTTTTTTTCTTTTCAATTAATCTTTCTTTTTGTTTAATATTAATTTTTTTCTATTTAGTTATCACACTCTCATGATACAAATTCCAGGTTTGATGGGTTAACCTGGTTTGGCGGGTCAACCCAGATGACTCAAATTTTTTTCTTCTTCTTAATTAGTTTTTTTCTTTCAATTTCATCCTTTAATATTGATTTGATTGAGAATTAAACTTCATGATTTGTTTTGTTTGCTTTTCATTAGATTATTCGGATCTTATGACACGAAAATAATGCTTAACGGATTACCTTGAGTTAACTCAGGTTGTTTTTTATATCTTTTATTTAATTGATCAATTTTATCATTTAACATTGGATCGGTTGAGAATTGAGTTTCATAATCTATTTTGAGTTGCTTTTTATGAGAATATCTTGGTTTTAAGATCAAGGTCACGAGTTTTAGCATTTTAACTCTAGTTAAATCAAGTCATTTTTTTAGTTTTCTTTTTAAGAGGTTATATTGGTCTCATTATCATTCAATATTGGGTCGGTTGAGAATTGAGCTTCATAATCTATTTTTAATCTAGTTGAGTAATTTTTTTTTCTCTTTTTTTAATTCACCCTCTCAATTTTATCAATTAATATTAGGAATTAGGTTTTATGATTTATTTTGGTTTGTTTTTTATTAGGTTATCATGGTCTCATGACTTGGTAATAGTGCTTAACGTGGTAATGGTGCTTAACGGTTAACTCGGGTTAACTTAACTTATTTTTTATGTCATTTTTTTAATTAAGATTTTTACAATTTTCATCGTTCAACATTAGATCCAACATGGACGATTAAGAATCAAACTTTTGACTTTCTCTCTATTGAGTTATCTCAATCTCAAGACCAAAGTCGCGGATTTGACAGGTTAACTTGAGTTAAATCAAGTCATTTTTTTTTTCTATAAAGTTATCTCAGCCCAGTGACCCAGGTTGTTTTTATGTTATTTTTTTAATCTCATCCTTCAATATTGGGCTAATTAGGGATTGAAATTTGTAATTTGTTTCAATTTGCTTTTATAGGGTTATCTCGGTCTTACGACCCGGGTTGCAAATTTGACATGTTAACCTGAGTAAGTTTTTTAAGTCAGTTTTTAATTGATTTTTTTTCAATTTCATCCTTCAATATTGGGTTAATTGAGAATTAGACTTAATAATTTATTTTGATTTGCTTTTTATAGGGTTATCATAGTCTTATAACCAGGGTCGTGAATTTGATACGTTAACCCAGGTTATCCAAAGTCAATTCAATATGTTTTTATTTTAATATCAAGAAAAGATATCATTTTAAAATTTTATTTAGTCAAAATTTATTTTCACAAGTTGTATGAGTTGTTTTTAGATCAGTAAAGTCAACCGAGTTATATTGAGTACACCCTCACACGATTTATATTTTTTTTGTTATGAAAAATAAATATTTAAATATTTTTTTTATCTTTAAGAAAAATTTAACTTGATCTATAGCATAACATGAGTTAATCATCTAATAAAACTAAATGATGCAATATTTTTGTTTTTATAACTTATACATTGTAGGTTAAAAAAAAATTATATCTTGTTATATTTTGATTTGCCCCCTAATAAATAATTCTAGGGACGTCACTGGCGTGATGTGCACGTAAGAAACATGACTCAAACTTACATTATATTCAATTAAAAATTCACCTTTTTTTTTTTTCTCTTCTTCTTTTTTTTTCCCCTAATCGTGCGTTTATAAAAAATAATTTTGTAGAATCTTTATTATTCTTCATGAAAAATAAAATACATTCACAATTTTTTTCAATACTTATTAATCATGTAATGTTTTTTATTTATTTAAAAATAGTCCATTTTCTTCTATTAAACCCTAATCAACTCACCAAAATCCATATTTATAGCAATTTAGTGGCTTGTTGCTTCATAAATATTTGTAATTAGCCCCTAATTAATCATAGATATTAATGACCCAATGGGAACCAGTGATTTCACGACCCCACACGGTTTCTAACCCCAAGTCACCTATAATTCTCTCAACACGTGTACGGCCAAGATTCCCTCCTCCTCCAAAACGCGTTAAATCCTAACCTGCGCGCCTTCTATTCTCGTCGCACGTGTCAATAGCCTTTTCAACGTGCCTCCACGTCGTCTTCCACTTAAAGCCGGCAGAAATTTCCTATCATATACTCCCACGTGTCAGTCATTCATTCTCTTTATCTGCCCTCAAATTACCGGCTGGTTACCGGGTCTTCCCTTAACTCCACGGCACCTTCTCTCTCGAAATCACCGTAACCTGCACGATGTTTAATCATCCGAAATAAATTTCCTTGACAGGTTTGCCCCTCATGTAATGGTTATAGGGCGTATTTTACCCCTAAAACTATTGTATTTGTGGCAAAAGAAGACCTGGACAATCAATTTGATTGTATCCTCAAACTATTATGTTTTGACCAATCAAGTCCTTCTGTCAGAATCGTTAAGACTAACGGTCATCACTTGACATCGTATATTCAGGTTTTGCAAAAATATGTATTGACGTTCGAAATTTGACGATTAGGTTTAACTATTCAATTTAACAAAAGGACTTAATTGTTTAAAAAATAATAGTTCAAGGATACAATTGATCAAATTGATAGTTTAGTCCTTACTTTGCCAAAATCCCAATAATTTATGATGGATAAAATAAGTTCTCTTTAACCCTCGTATTGTCATATGACCACATCTTCTAGTCCTCTACCTTTAAAAAAGAGGTCAACCCATGTGGATAATTTGGTAATTTGACAATCTCAATCATGAAATAGATAAAAAACTATAAAGTGTATAATAATATTCAAAAGTTTATAATATATATTCTATGTTTTATTTTCTTCCCATTTTTGGTTCTTCAATTTTGTAGTAGGAAAAGGGAAAAAAAAAGAAAAGAAATGCACCACTACTTCAATTCCTAGCTTGATTCTCACTTGTGAATAATTTTAATCAAGTAAGTTCTTCTTATGATTTTTAATTCTAATTTCAATATTAACAAATTTTTATATTCCTTTAGATTGATTTCCAAAAATATTTTTTTTCATAATTTTTATTGTGGTTTATATGCTAATTTAGACCATATAGGATTAAGAGATTTATGATCTATAAGGAAAGTTTTCAAAACCCAAGCAGCACCATAGTCTAAACAGTTTTCAATTAGCTGTATTTGTATCCTTTCCATTTGAATTTCCTTTTTTTGGGCTAAAATTCTTTAGGGTTTTGTGTTTTATACACAAAAGTGAAGTAAAGTTTGTATCTTTGTGTGTTTGGAAAGTGATTATTTTGTGATAAAGATTGTATCTTTTTGTGATTACAAAAAAAGGGTTTTTGTTTATGTTGTGATTTTGATTGAAATTCTGTGATTTGAGAAAGAATGGAGTCATCAAGGAGTTGGTTTAAGATATTTAAGCAAGGGAGTAGTAATTCAAAAAAGAAAGAAGCTGCAGCAGAGAGTGTAAAGAAGAATAATAATGGTGGTGTTGGTGTTGTTAATAGTGGTGGTAAGCCACCAATTAATGATGCACCTTCACATGCTACAAAGCAGAAAGTGGATGCAGCTAAACAGTATATTGAGAATCATTATAAAGCTCAGATGAAGAATTTACAGGACAGGAAAGAGAGGTAATTTTGAATTTTTGGGGTTTAAAGTTTCGTGCTTTCTGGTATTTAGTTTGATTTATTGTGTTTTGGAACATTTTTTTTTATGTGGGTTTGTTGGTGCTTTTAGAATAATGTAGAATGTTATGTTGTTGTGTTATTTTGGTGTTTCTTTTTAGGTTAGAGTAGTTGTGTTGGATACTGACCGGATAATCTGACATGGGTACCGGTACTTAGGCAAATCGAATGCACGGGGAAATTAAATGAATTTTGAGAATATAGATTGAATGTGTTAGGTTAGTCGAATTGGATGGTATATATGGTTTGGGAATTGGATTTGTTAGAGTTTTTTTTGTAGTTAAAATGGTGTGTGTTGGTCAATGTAGGAGATGGATGTTGGAGAGGAAGCTTGCAGATGCGGATGTTTCTCGGGAAGAACAGATGAATATACTGAAGAAGTTTGAGGAGAAGGAAACTGAGTATATGCGTCGTCAAAGACATAAGATGGGGGTTGATGATTTTGAACTTTTGACCATCATTGGCAGGGGTGCATTTGGGGAGGTGTTTCTCCTTTCAAATTTTTTTCTTAAGTTATTTTTTCTTTGTTGCATTAGAAACAGTTTGGTATTTATCTTATCCAGTGCTTTCTTAAATTATGAATGCAATGATTTCTTTTATATAGCTGTATGATTTTTGGCTGTTCAGAAGTCTTGAGTGTAGAAAAATAAATTTTATGCGAAAAAACTTAGAAGTTCTGTCTTCATTCACTAGTCGTGTTGATGAGCTGATTTATATTATCTTCTTGGGGCTGACAAGATAACTTTTCATTTCTCTTTCAGTCGATCGAAAGTTGTTTTGAGGAAATTTTCATATTGTTATTGTTTTGAAGTTTTTTAAATTCTGTCCTTCCTGTTCTTTTGTCATTACCTCTTGCCAATGAACTCCATATGGTTATATTATTGTGATTACATGTGCAATTTTCATCCAGGAGTTGTTAATTTCACTAATGGTGCATATGTGGTCACTGTAGGTGAGACTTTGCAGAGAAAAAACTACTGGCAATGTGTATGCAATGAAAAAGCTCAAGAAATCCGAGATGCTTCGTAGAGGACAGGTTTGTCGCTGTGGTGCTTCATTCAGATCAATGTATTTTGACAATTTATTTGTCCAATCTACTTTATTTTCATTTTGGTGGTGCTGAATTTTGTTATTCTCCCCTACTAGTTGCATTATTGGCCAAACATGCTCCACAGTTTTTCAAAAAATGCTTTAGATTGATGTTCATTGCGGTCTTCACTACTTGCTTGTAAAGTTATCGTGGTCTATTCATTTATAGGAAATGCTATAAATAAATGAACTGCAGGCTTGATGAAGAAATAGGTGTCTTTTGAAAAGAAAAGCAAAACTATACCCTGTTCAATTTTTTTTTTATCAATGGGATTGTCATGGAAACTTCACTACTAAACGCCAGATATCTCATCTAGTTGGTCCTATGAGGAAGATTCATCCCTATTTGCACTTTCTCTCCTTTCTCATGCAGGTGGAACATGTTAAAGCCGAAAGGAATCTCCTTGCCGAGGTTGACAGTACTTGTATCGTCAAGCTCTACTGTTCCTTTCAAGATGATGAATATTTGTATCTTATCATGGAATATCTCCCTGGAGGTGACATGATGACATTGCTGATGCGCAAGGATACCTTAACTGAGGACGAGGCCAGGTTTTATGTTGGGCAGACAGTTCTTGCAATTGAGTCTATTCACAAGCACAACTACATCCACAGGTTTCCTATTAATCTTTTGATGCCTTTTGTTTCATTAGTTCTGTCTCTGTTATTGGGTAGACATAGTTTATATCTATGTGGAACTGATACTATGTTTATCTGCATCGAATACAAATGCTCCTCATATATTTAATACTGGGAAGTGGGAACTCATATATTCACATTTTCTAAAAAAGAAAGTGGCTTTCAAAATTAATACATCCTGCATGTTCCTTAACATGCTTCAGATTAATGATTAAGATTGCCTATTTGGTGGTTCAAAAAGGTGAGTGCTATCATAAGAACAAATATAGGAAGCCTTATGAGACATGTTTTATTAATGCTTGAACTGGGAATGCTTGCACCATCAAGTTGTCATGAGGCATACCTGTAAGAACATTTACCATTGATAAAGATTGATGTAGACATTGAACAGTTGAAAATGTATATATCAAATCCTTACTGTTTTGGTGCCCTGGTGAACATATTTGTTTCATATCCATTTTTCTTAAGCTATATCGATGATATGCTGACTTTGTAGTTGTTATAGGGAACATATCTAGTGGGTGGTATTCCTGACCAAGTTTGTTTTTGGCCTTTTTCTATGGAATATGTATTGCTGTTGGTGGTGTATTAGTAGCTGTCTTTTAGTTGCAAAAATCTCTTTTTTTTTCACGACTTGTAATTTTGTGCACCTTTTATTTTCATATTGCTTTAAAATTTTCATCTATACACTTGCAATCATGTATGTGAAGAATCTATTCTTACCTCTCTATGACAGGGATATTAAACCTGATAATTTGTTGCTCGACAAAAATGGCCATATGAAGCTTTCAGATTTTGGGCTGTGTAAGCCCTTAGACAGCAGTAGCTTTCCAAATTTTAGGGAGGATGATTATGCAGGTGGAAGGAACTTGAAACCTTCAGCAGAGGGCAATAAACCTCCTACGCCAAGGCGGACACAGCAGGAACAGCTTGTTCACTGGCAGAAGAATAGGCGAACATTGGTATGATCTCTCAGCTATATTTACGATTGCATGCAGCTTCTCTGCAATTGGTAGAAACTATGTTTTCAGGATAATTTAATACCGAGATTTGCCTTGATAAAACAATAAACAGCACCAATTGATGGATGCCATTATGCATTTCTGCTTGCTGTCTCTTTCATTTTGGAATTATTTTGCTACAGTTAATTTATATGGTTTTTAAAATTGAAACTTGTTTCTTCTAAACATTTGTAAGCTGTTAACTGAAAGAAATGAGTTATACTGATGCTTATATTATTTTGCTATATACTTTAGTTTGGAAGCTGCAAAGACCCATTTAAATTTTGATATTTTCATGTCATTTCTCGCAGTTCTGCTTTCAAGTTTTTCTCATATGTTCAGTTCTTTCATGTATTAATTTTCATATTTTGCTTTTCAGGCATATTCAACGGTTGGCACTCCAGACTACATTGCCCCAGAAGTATTATTGAAGAAAGGCTATGGAATGGAGTGTGATTGGTTAGTTTCCTTACCAATGGCATGCTTGATACATTCTATTTTTTTTGTCCTTTTGTTAATTAATATGTCTATTAGGTGGTCTCTTGGGGCAATTATGTATGAAATGCTTGTGGGATATCCACCTTTCTATTCTGAAGAACCTATGTCAACATGTAGAAAGGTAAGAAAACTTTTTTCATCTATTAGAGACATACCTATGTATCAAGCATGTGTGTATGTGCCCATGCATGTGTTTGTACACATGTATGCATGTTTATGTAGGTAGATTTTTTTATTAATTTTTCTAAGGGTCTGAATAAAAATGACATGAAAATGTGACTTCAAGAAAATTTTCTCTGCTTAGTAACAAGATACTGAAAATCTAAAAGTACAGCAATCATTTAGTTTATTCTGCATGCCACTACTTATGGATGGCAGCACATGTCACGCTCCTTATCTCAACCCTTTTCATCCAGAAGGACAGCAAGAACATTTATTTCCCCACGTAAAAAGCATTTTAAGGAAGTAAACATATTGCAGGAGTTTACATGAGAAAAGGGGATAAATTCTGTACATGACAGGAAGGATTTTAGTTATTGCTCTAATGTCTGTCTAGTATCTGGACTAGCAGATGTGGATCCTGATATTCTGATGTCACTAGAACACCATTTGGATCACTGACAGTGGTTATAAGATAAAAGTGAAAGCAACCTAACATCATTTGGATCACTGACAGTGGTTATAAGATAAAAGTGAAAGCAACCTGGTCGTATTTAGTGTCCCGCAGGATGATTTTTGCAAGGAATGTGCTTTTGAGAGACACCACATCTAACTCAAGAACCAAGAGAACTTTTGAAATAAGAAGACATAAGAAAACTTTTGAATAACTTAATATCAAATCCAGTACCGTAGAATGATCCTTCTACTGTGAAAGATAATATGTTGAATCATGCTTATTTAAGAATTTCTTTAATCTTAGAAAAAAGATCTGAAACATGGAAAATAAAAGAAGTCTGTTTTGGTAAAAAGCTTTTATTATAACTCCATTAAGGGGCTACTTCTGTGTTAGGTCTGACTCCCCATATGAATTAGTTTTGGATCTTGATTTACTTTGAATACGTACAAGCTTGTTCTGCTGTTGATTAATTTATCTTGTACTGTCATCTTATTGATAGGATTACATGTCTTTTTCCTCTGAATTGAAATTAAATGTATATTTTTTAATATCATGTGATGGTTTGCTGCTGTATTTGATTGAATAAATTTTATCAAACAATGGTCAATTGGTCCATGCAGATTGTCAATTGGAGAAATCACTTAAAATTCCCTGAAGAAGCTAAGCTGTCTGTTGAGGCTAAAGACCTTATCCGAAAACTTCTATGCAATGTAGAACAGAGGCTTGGGACCAAAGGAGCTCATGAAATAAAAGTTAGCATACTTAAACCATCGTTTCCCCTTTAGTTGAACTCCTGAATCCAGGGATGACATATTTGTTTCTAAAACATGCGTTTGACTTGTTTACACCTCAGTTACACACATGGTTTAAAGGCACCGAATGGGACAGATTATATCAGGTAGAAGCTGCTTTTAAACCAGAGGTCAAAGATGAGTTAGATACGCAGAATTTTGAAAAGTTTGAAGAGGTAAGGAATGGCTGTAAATCTGTGACTTGGTTCCTTTGTTGAGAGGCATCTTTGCTGTTTTCTTAAGGGAATGGTGATTGGTGTTCGCTATGCATTTGAATCTTGCTGGAATTTGTTTATTGTTGTTTTGTTTTTGCTGCTGCTTTTACTCTCAGTGACAATTGACATGTTTGATAAATCCATGTATACAGCTGGGGACTTCTCTGCAATCTTCATCAAAATCTGGTCCGTGGAGAAAGGTAAGCTTAAACTTTTCATAAATCATAACATGGATTCGTGTTCCTTTCAGTAAAATTTATTTTTGCTAGACTCTGAATTCAGAGTGCAGTGCAAGTTCAGTTTGATACTGAAAATGTAGTGCCATGTGATTCACACCCATTCTGTACTATGCACTTGCTATTTCAATGACACTAAAATCAAAACCGCAATAGCTTTTCCTGAATGGTAGGATTATTGCAAGATTGGAAGCATATTTCTCAATTTGGAATTTTCCGTGCTCATACTTTCCAAGTACTTGGTAGAACACTTTCTGCAACTTGCATTGTCCTATGCTGAACAAAAATATATCAGGAATGCTCACTGTTTTGACTCCGAGATCGACATTTCATTTTATGCTATGGTGGAGTATTGTAGTTGTTCATCCTGATTGCATCTAACGAGTTTGTTTCTGTCATGCCTCTTTTACCCGTGATAACGTTTCTTCGTACCCTGATATTGTTTTCTATATTCTATGGAACATTGGATAAATGAACTCATTAACTTTTGTTTTTTATTTGCAGATGCTTCCATCAAAGGATGTGAACTTTGTTGGTTACACTTACAAGAATTACGAGATTGTCAATAATGATCATGATATGCCATCCGTCGGTCTGTGTATCACCCTGAGGATTAGGATAGCTTGATTCCATGTTTAGAAAATCTTTATTAGGACTAACAGTCTTCATTTGTGTTCTCGAATGCAGAGTTGAGGAAAAAGAGTACTGCACCAAAGAGACCAACTATCAAGTCATTATTTGGTACAAACCACAGTCTACCCCCTGAATCTCAACCTCCTTTGGGTTCGATCTACTTTCTCTAACTCCCACTTTACCATGCCTTCTGCAGAAATACCTGATTCTTCTGACCAGCATGCTCAAGGAAGCTTTCTAAACCTCTTACCCACCCAAGTCGAGGTATCGGAAAGCCCTGAATTATCTCCGCGGTCCACTCGAACTTCACAACACCATCACAACCACAAGCCTATAAGAAGATAGTAGAAGAGTACACACATGAGCCGTGATTTTTTATAGTTGCTGCAATTGATTTGGAGGGTTTTCATTTCTTGTAATGCAAATCAGGAAGAAGAAAATGTTAATGCAATATATGTATGTTGTATCTAGCGTTGATGCGCCAAGTAGAAGAAATGATTTCTTGTATAGTCAACTAGATAAAAGAAAGATTAGGGCAAAGTAACTTGTAGTCTTATCAGCTTCTTATTCTCAAATTCTTTCCTTCAAGGTATAGTTCATGGCCTCAGCCTGTGTTGACTATCGAATCCACTTCTACTGTAGAATAACAGAAGCAAATTCTTACTATCAGTTGATGTGATTACGAACTACAATATTTACTCATTTTGGCATCAATTCCGTTTAGTGAAGAAAGAAAGAAAATTCTTAGCATTGAATCTTGGTATGTTCAAGCCTCGTAGACTAGTTTTTGTCATAGGTAAGGGTTTTCTTTTTTTCTTCCTAGGTATCTTCGAGGTTTTGTCGGGTGTCAAGACAGGAACTAAAGTAGCATTAATAAAACAATCCAAACAGGTTCTAAAAATTATTTTTAATATTAAAATAATCCAAAACTATATAAAAAAATTTGATTTTTTTTGGAACGTGATTTCAACAGCGCATAAATATAAAAGCAGAAACATACAGCCTCGTGGTTGAAATTCTCACTCTTGGACTGATAAATATTGCCATGGGATGAGTTGCCTTCGGTGCATTAGCCCAATGTTGGTTTGGCCCAATTCATAGGTAGAGGAAGAAGCACTCTCAAATAGAGTTTTTTTCTTTCAATCATTGATTTTTGATTGTCAATATACATATAGTACATCTTTGATCCTGAAATATTGATTACATGTTTTTTTTTTTTGGGAAAATAGGTATTTTATTAGTTAATCTTATGTTTTTATTTTTTCATCTTGTAATATTATGCTTTTTTTTTCTCTATTTATTGGGAATAGTTTTTCTTGTTCGATAATATTAAAATTTTCTAGTTTTTTTTATATAGAAGGTTGTAATGTATTTTTGACAAGTGAAACATGAATGAATAAAAATAAATATATGAAAAAATCTTTTTATAATTATGGTGTTCTTAATATTTAAGGGTTTTGATTTATAAAAAATCTCATTATATTTTGTTATTTTGTTTATGTCAAGAACGTATAAATTATGTGAAAATAAGATAATATAAATTCGCGAGTCTAAGAGTTTATAAACAGGGAATGCAGATGAAATCGATATTTTCTAAAATTTTGAATTTTTTATTTGACGTTCCATCTCTCTCATCAATATATCAAAAGGAACTTAATCTGAAGAAGTAGTTCCAGACAATTTGCTAGACAAGACGGAGAATCCATGGCACCATTTGCATCAAACAGCTAGCTTTGCTACATGTTATGCCATACTGTGCCCTGATTTCTAGCCTAATTGTTTTTTATTTATAATCCCAAGGGCCTTAATTAGAAGCTCTTGCTATTTCCCAAGCGAGATAAAGTGGGTGAAGAACATAAAAAGAGATGTGAATGCATGACTATGGTTTTCTGAGCTTGATCTGCACTTAAAGGGCCTTAGGATCGATCTCTAAGAGAGAGATAGATCCCCCATTTAATGCCCTAAAGATTGAGAGTAGAGTAAATTATACCACATGGGTAAGGGTCACATGCCACACAATCCAAGGGCTTAATTATCCATAACCTTTATTTAAATATTAACCTTATTATAAATTAATTAAGATGATGGTCTGCCTGTTTCCAATGTGCATATATAGCATGGATTCCTATATATATTATAGTCTCATGTTCTCAAGATTGTGATCTTCATCAAAACAAAAAGAAAAAAATGGCTGGCTTGGATTGCATTGCTTTGTGAAGAAGCTTCCTTAGTTGATGGTATTGTGATATTAATGTTACAATAATTAGTACTAGTTGTTTCTTTCATGGTTATAAAATACAGTCCGACTTAAAATTTAGATCGTTAATTAGATAAATCACGACTCGACCTAAAATTTAGATTGCTAGTTAGATGGCTGGCTTGGATTGCATTGCTTTGTGAAGAAGCTTTTTTAGTTGATGACATTGTTATATTAATGTCACAATAAATAGTACTAGTTGTTTCTTCCATGGTTATAAAATACAGTCCGACTTAAAATTTAAATAGCTGGTTAGATAGATTACAGCTCGACTTAAAATTTAGATTATTATTTAAATTCTGATTTAATATGAATTTAATCTTTAAAACATACAAGAATATATTAGTTAATAAAAATTATTATACGAATTCGTTATATCAACTCATTCATAAACTAAACTAAGCTAGCTATGAATTTAAGCTAAAATCTAAAAAACAATGGTTAATTAAATTAAGGAGAAAGAACAGGTGCCAGGTGGCAACGTCAATGGATCAAAGCCGTCAATGTGGACGAAATCGATGGCCAAGATCCATGTAACCGGTGAACTTGCCGGTGGACGGCCTACGTAGGGTGGTGTAAGATGCTTATGCAAGTGTCTCCAGCGTGCCATATCTATATTAGAGCAATATGTATATTTTTTTTTGTCATGGCAGGCAAGACAATTAAAACAAGACTTTTAGGCAGTCAATGCCCCATTTTAATTTTAATTAATTTCTTGTAATCATACCCCACATCTTGATTAGATTAATTGATTATTGAAAGAAATATTCGTCATCAGCAGAGAAATTAAAGTGGACGGTTGGCGTATTAATGTGCTCCAAATAAGTGATCACCGAATTTTATAATATGGTGTATGGTGATAATAAAAAATATATATATATATATATATATATATGGAGGTGGTGCACATGGCCATGGATGCTTTCGAGCTTTGATTAATGTTGTGGAAAGACAAAAACCCTGTATATATTTTGCTCAGAGAATCCCAGTTCGATTTGTTCTGTTGTGGGGGAGAAGAGTGTCTTGGGGCTTAATTTGTCATGCAAGAACGTTAATATATATATATTAAGTAATAGAATTTGAATCAAGGATATTATTTTTTTCTATTAATTTTTTATTATTTGATTATTATTATTATTATTATCAATTAAGCTGTTAATTCACCTACACGCGACAAGCGTTCTCTTTCTAGAGCCCATCAAATGTATGATTCATTTATATTACTATATACGTACTGGGGTTAGATAGCTTGGCTTTAGCTAA
>Ga0307517_10009787_pt1 | contig 13528 bp, 12 predicted proteins | sample 23_EM_MG_FD_194515 | JGI IMG/M metagenome (GOLD analysis project Ga0307517, IMG submission 194515) | Populus trichocarpa ectomycorrhiza microbial communities from riparian zone in the Pacific Northwest, United States - 23_EM | ecosystem: Host-associated > Plants > Roots > Unclassified | place...
GATGAATTCAACTGTGGGCCGTCCTTTCCTGCAAAACATCCACCAAAAATAAACTACTGAATACAACCAAATTACATTATTAAAAAGAAACGTAAGTTTGACTGCCTAACACAATATTACACCTTTTTACTAGGAGGTTTAGTCATGAATTGGATTGAAAAGGAATGGCAGGTGGGGAAAAGCAACAGCAAGGACCAAAAGAATGCAGAGGCCCTAAAATCATTAAATTGTTTGATATCATGTTTTTGGTGATGAAAATTGCCATCATTATAATTATACTACTATTAATCAAGAAATATTTATGTTCAACCTGGAAAGTCCTTCACTTTGAGATGGATGGTACTTTAAAAATACATCTCCAAACCTCATGTATGAATGCCCGGTCAATGCTCTGTAAATACCAATATAATTTTAGTTTAAATAATTCAAACAGAAAATATACTGGATGCTTAATATCCAGAAAAAGCAACAAAAGTTTACCTCTCTATATAATTCCTCAAAGACTGAGAAAGGGCTGCTGCAACCTCTTCAGAGTCCCCAGGAGCCACCCAAACTCCAGATGCAACAACTACAAAAGAAAGATACAAAGAGATTAAACTCATGATAATATAATTATCCACCATTAGCTCAAGTTCCATACAAATGTTGCAAAAAGCGAACAGCAGAGAAGGTAATGACAATAACAGACATTCATAACCTGCCTGAATCGTTAAAATATGAATTTCAGAAAAAAAATAAAATAAAGGGAGTGGCAGCGACAGAGACTCATGAACAAATGTTACCTCTTAATCTAGACACTGCAGCCTGTGCCTTATCAACGACAGATGAGTAACGTCCAGGAAGGAAAAGCCAGAGCTTTATTTTCTCATCTGTTAGGAAGTTATATAACCAACACAGTCAGACCTCAAACACAGCCTAACCCATGCATGATCACAAGATCAGATTCATTCGTTTGTTTTTCTCTTTCATGGATGGAAGCAAGGACCATGTGGTTGGTAGATGGTCACTGATTGCAATTCTTACCAGGATTATGTAGACCTTGTGATGGATCCCAAGGTCCAACAAAGGAATTGGTCCATGTGCTTAGAAACCCCTCCTTCTGCAACTGAAAATGAGCTGAAAGCACAAGCCATGTAGCAAAGTCTTTCTGCTCTACTTTTACACTGTTCAACCATAAAAAATATCTTTTAATGATCTTTTAACACCTAACTGTGAGTACCATCTCTAATATATAGATGCTCTTGAGTTCAAATCACAGGCAAAGATAAGGGATGCAAATGATTCTTGCCTCTTATCAGGTAAAGAGTTCAAATCAGATTCATTAGGGAGAAACTGGAACCATGATACATGATGCAGACCACCCTGTAGAAATGGTTGATTAAGTTAAGAAAGGAAAATGGAGCAAAATAAGGATAGTTATTAACAAACTACACAAAGATGACATGCATAAAAACTAAATATTCAGATCAAATTGTTATAAAATGGAAATAAAATTCTGTGGCAAGTTTGATCAGGCATTCAGGCAGAAAAAGAAATTCTCATATTCATAAGAACATTACGTGCAAGAGCAAATGCAAAATAAAAAAGCTATAACAAAGATTGAAGCCAATAAGAACAAAAAAAACCCTTCAAAAATGTTGTTAGCCACAAATATGCCAAGATCTTTTGATATTTTACTACCATTTTGGGACAACAAGTCTTCCATATAAGGACCAAGGCAAACTTAAGAACAGAAGGGAAAACAGAGGATCTGAGCCATGAACCTGTTGTTAAAGCCAATTAGGTTTTTTTTTTTTTCATATCTAAAAAGCATTAAGTTTGTCCAGATAACAGAAAAGAATTGTTATTAATGCATGAAAAGGATTTTGAGAAAGCGAAGTGAAGTAAAGTACTTTGGAATAGCTTGACATGCTCAAAGGAATGGTGTATTTGGAAGGAGCATAATTCTAGAATCAATACCAGCACTTACCTATTCATCTAATTTTGGATAAAGAAGCTCAGATGCCATCACTTTAGCATTCTGCCATGTGCATCATTACAGGAGTATCTTTACTATACATGCAACTCTCATTTCACTTGGTCAAGTTTCATGATCTCTAGAAGAATGCCTCATTTCCGCCATGCATTACATCTTTTCTCTCCTAACAAAATCCCTCTCAACCACTGCCTAGAAAAAACCACATCCCGAAGAACTCCATACATAGCAATCCATTTACACAAAACGCATTCCTTTTTAAATTAAGCAGCTAATACGCCACCACTAACACAAATCAAGTACTAAATATAATGCCACACGACTTTTCAGTTAATTCATCTGAAACTTTAAAACCTTGATCCCATCATTAAATCGGATCAAATAACAATCTCAAACAAACAATCTAACTCGAACATCCGATAAAACTTAGCATTTCTCTAAATAATAAACTTGAATTTCAATTATTCATCCAGGCACAAAACCCGAAGAATCCTTTGCACTACTCAATAACAAACAATTCATTAACTAACTACCACGAGAGAGCATTCGGTAATAAATAATAACAGAGCTGAAAAAAAAAGTAAGAAAAAAATCATTAAAAATACATACAATTTTGAATACATTGGTCCACATTTTCTCCTCCTTCTCCAACCTGTAAAAGCTTTCTTTGTTTTTTGCTCAAAAAAGAAAATTACTCCACAAATTACATCTCTCTCTCTCCAACCTGCAAAAGAAATCAAACGGTGAAGCAGTGATATAGTCAACAACTCAACGCCGTTTAATGAATTCGAAAACGAAAAACCCTAATCAACAAAATCGGAAGAGAGAGACGTGATTTGATTGGCTTACCTTATGAAGAAGGAGGAGGAGGAGCAGCAGAAGCTGAAGAAATAAATAAATATACTGGAAGGAATTGAAATGAGGTTTTGCATAAGATGGATTCCTCGCCACTCCAGGGAAAGGGAAAGGCCCAGCCAGAGCTCAAGCCAAGCCAACCCAGTCAAGCCCACGTGTGTTTTGTGTTCATCATTTTCCAAACATTTTTATATTTATTTATTATTAAAAAAATTAATTAACAAAAATATTTTTTAGTTAAAAAAATTGATTTTCTGTTTTCCTAACTTTTCTGTGTTATTTTTCATTAGAAAAGTTGGTTAACGAAAAACACTTTCCAGTCAAAGAAAAATTTGGCTTTATTTCCAGGAAAGTGTTTTCTTTTTATTTCAGATTAAAAATATTTTTTAAAAGTTGTAAAAAATTTAGAAATATTATATTATTTGCTGATTATATCAAATTTTATTCTCAAACTTTTGATTGATATATATTTTGTTTGAATTTTTTTTTTAATTGCATCCCTTAAAATTTGATTTAATTTGATTTTTATATTAACTTTGATCCTCATTTTTATGATTGCTATTTGCTTTCCTCTTATTATTTTTTTAATTGAATTTTTTTATCTATCAAATTTGGTCCTCATTATTTTGATTATTACTTATTTTATTTGAAATAATTTATGAAATTGTAATTATTATTATTTTAATTTCATCATCTTTTAATTTTTTTTATTTGTTAGATTTGCTATCTATTATTTTGATTATTATGATTATTATTTAGTTTATTTAAGATAATTTATGAAATTAGATTTTTTTCAATTTCATTTTCATTCAACTTTTTAATTTGTAAAATTTGTTCCTCACTATTTTAATAAATTTTAAAAAATATATATTAATAAGCTATTTTCCATAACATAACCAAACACTAGGAAGTATTTTCCAACTTATTTTTCATAACACTACCAAACATCAAAAAATAATTTACTTTTCAGAAATTTATTTTCTAAGAAAACCACTTTCCAAAAAGAAACTATTTTCCAGCTAGTAAACGGGACCTAAATATATTAACATCATTATTATTATCATTATTATATAAATTCAGTCATATTCTTACAATTTTATCGTTTAATATTTATTGGGATATATATTATTATAAAGAATTGGGATAGGCTTAATATCTTATTTTAATAGTTTTATAACTATAATGCGTTGTAGCTAAGTTGATTAGCATGTAAGACATGTTAAGGAATTTGTGTTTATATTGGGTCTATAATTTGTTTTTTACTAGATTCACTTTCTTTTTAATTTTGATATAATTTTTAAATATTATTATAAATCAGTTTTTTATTATTAAAATTTTAAATATATTTTAAACATTATTTTATCAAATTTGTGATTTTCTTAGCTTTTAATGGCACAAAAATAGATATAATATTTTTTTATTAACTTACTTTAATTATCATAAAAAAAAAATTAAATAGAATAATGATTACAGTTAATGTGATAGCTAAAATAAACAGAAAACTTATATTGATGATTTTTACTTTAAAAAATTTAGATCTCTCCACCCTCAGCATAGCGCGGGCAAAGATTGATCAAAAACGTTTTTATAATGTTAGCCTTCTTGAGAAATTTGAGCAACTCGAAGTGCCGCCAAGCTTTTTTGGCAAAGCCGCTGCGTATCTTTTCGAGTCTGCACAAGGTGCAACGTTGCCCTCTGAAAATGATACTTTTTCTAGCACAGAGGAGACTCTTGTTGATCAGAACGGAAGTTTCCATGGCAGTTTCATTAGTCGGATGAGCCAGTTCAACAGCTTGCATAGAGTTGATGTCACCATCAAGGTCATTACTGCATTTTGGTCCAGGTCTAGAATTAGATCAAAGCATCCAAAAATCGAACCACCATCTGTTAATAAAGGATTGGTGGATCCATCAACACGAACTGGATCGTTATCTCCTGATTCATTCGCAGAAGTTTTTCACTCTGATGTTTCATCGATCGAGTGAGATTCTAAGACAAGACCACACTCTGAACATATTGTGTCTCCCGTTGAATGGTCGAATACTACCTCTGTAACGAGGAAGAGCAAAACCATTCTTTTCAAGGGCAAGCTTGGCTGCTCCTATTTTCTCTTCTCGGCTCTTGGCTTCTTCTCTGCCTTAATTAGCACAGTGACACTGGAGCAGGATGCATTCCAACACTTCTTTTGCTCCAAAATTACAGTCGAAGAAATTTCTTCAGGATTTCTTTCAGAAAAGTTTATGAAGGTGTTTGGTATTTTTTTATTGCTTCTCCGAAACTCAGAATTCCTTAAGTCAGAGATCCAACCTCGAAGATTCAAATTTATTTTCCTCGAGTCCCCCATCTTACTCATCATCTGTGGTAAGAAAGTCAAGAGCAATGGAAGTGAAGTTCATCAAAATCCAAACAGCCTGCCGGTGTTGCATGACAAAGTTTTATAGAGAAAATCAAAGAATACTAGCTCACTTGTTCTCCAATTTCATCATAACCACAGGAATTCTTAAAGTCGTTAGAACTTGGATTGTTTCCAGAAATTTGAAAACACAAACAAAAAACAGATATCGTTAATGACTCTCATTGATCTGTGTTTGATACAAAAATTCAGGGCCAATTTACCAAATTAAAAACATTAGGCTGAAAAAAATAAAGGGTACATATTTTAGGGGAAAAAATCGATCAGTGGATATTGACAAGAGCTCAGCACCCTAGCAATGTGGAATTGACAAAGCCGCTAAATTAATTAAATTCATGAAATTAAGCTGTAATTAACTCAAAAGAGGGCAAAGAATCAAGTTAAGCAAGGGCAAAATGGGGTATTAAACTAAATTAACACAGATCTTCTGCAAGCCAACGTGGTTGGCAGGGTTCAAGTCTTTAAGCTTAGCATCCTCGTTAAAGTCATCAAAAAAATGAGAAAATAAATGTCAGCTATTGATTCAAGGCTGCACATCACTAATGAACTTTTTCTACCATAAGTCAACAGACCGCTAGCTAGTCAACACAAGCTGCTGGTCTGATTTTCATTGCATCAGTGGGGCAGTGGCCTGCTGCTTTTGTCAAGCTTCTTCAACTCCACGGGTGGCTATATAAGAGGTGTAGCAGCAGCTGGTTAATAAAAGAATCACTAAATTTATCTTCTCTTATATATAAATTTATTGATTAAATCATTTTGAGCTTAAAACTTTCATTTCTTGAGAATTAGGACATGGTTGGTTTATATATATAGTGTTACTAGCTACGAAACTTAGCTTTAGATTATATGGATGGTCACAGGACAGGGAGGTATTAGAAAAGGATCGAAGTTGATAAAGAGTAAAGGAGATGGCAGATGCAGCAATGAGTCTTGCTATTGACAAGTTGGTTCATTTGCTAACTCACAAAGTGAAACTACTGAAAGGAGTCCATAAAAAAGTTGCTTGTATCAAAGACGATCTGGAAATCATCAGGGCTTTCCTAAAAGATGCGGATTCAAAGGCAGATAAAGAAGGAATCAGTGAAGGTGTGAAAGCATGGGTAAAACAAGGAAGAGAAGTAGCTTACTGCATTGAAGATGTCATTGATACGTACATGGTTGAAGCCTGTGCGGCACAACATCGTGATCAACAACGTGGATTAATGGGCTCCATCCTGTATAGCATCTGTTCCTTGGTTAGCAAATTGAAACCGCGTCATGAGATAGTATCAGGGATTCAAGATATCATGGCAAGACTTCAAGAAATCAAGGATAGAAGTGAAAGATTCCGGTTCATTTCTTCAGAGCATGTCACGTCAAGTAGCAATGCGACAACAGTCTAATTGCATGATCCCCGAGAAGAATCTCTTTTCATTGAAGAAGGTGAGCTTGTTGGCATTGAATCTCCAAGAGATGACTTGATAGTCTACTTGGTAGGCGGAGCATCCCAAAGGACTATGATTTCCTTGGTTGGTATGGGCGGTATAGGGAAGACCACTCTGGCTAAGAAGGTGTATGACAATCACGAAGTGAAGAAGCACTTTGGATGTCGTGCGTGGATCACTGTGTCTCAATCATATGATAAGGAGGAGCATACTAAAGAAACTCTATGAAGGCAAAAAACAGCTTGTCCCTAAAACCATTGTTGCCATGTATGTCTCATCCTTGATATATGAGCTTAGAGAATATCTACTATCTCATTGTATTTGATAATGAATGGGAAATTGGCTTCTGGGGAGATGTGGAGCATGCTTTGTTCAACAATGATAACGGAAGTAGATTATTGGCCACAACAAGAAACAAGGATGTTGCTAACTTTTGCAAACGATCTTCATTAGTTCATGTCTATCAGATGGAACCTCTGCCTCAACAAGAGGCATGGGAACTCTTTTGCAAGAAGGCATTCAAGTTTGACTTTCAAGGGAAATGTCCTAAAGATTTGGAGGAATTATCTCATAACATTGTTAGAAGGTGTGGAGGATTGCCATTAGCAATTGTGGCTGTTGGTGAACTTCTAGCAACCAAGGAAAAGGTGGTTCTCGAATGGAAAAGGTTGCTTGATAACCTCGGTTCAGCACTGGTTTGTGATCCGCATGTTGAGAATATCACAAAAATTCTCTTCCTTAGTTACAATGATCTGCCTTACCACCTCAAATCTTGTTTCTTATACTTCGGTATGTTGCCAGAGGATTTCTCGATCAGGCGTAGTAAACTAATCAAACTATGGATTGCTGAGGGGTTTATACAATAATAGCAAGGCATGACGTTAGAAGAGACAGCAGAAGAATACTTAACTGAACTTATCCATCGAAGTTTGGTTCAGCTGAATGAAGCTGGTTTGAAAGGAATTCTTAGAACATGTTGAGTTCATGATTTAGTGCGTGACATCATTCTTTCCAAGTCAGAGGAGTTGAGTTTCCCCACATTTCCAAGAATTGCTCATCTATTGAAGGCATAGCACGGCGACTCTCCATAAGAAAACAAGTGATTAGTAACATTTCGAGGAGCAGCAGCATCACCAACTCTCAAACTCGCTCTGTCATGGTCTTCAATGGAGTTGATGTCCAGAAGCCTTTAATCTCTGCAATATTTACAAAATTTAAGCTTTTGACCATGTTAGATTTTGAAAGGTATCCCATAGATCGCATCCCGAAAGAACTGGGAAACTTGTTGCATCTAAGGTACTCAAGCCTAAAGGATGCTAAAGTACTCAACACTATCTGTCTTTTCTGTCAACAAGGATGAGATTCTTGAAGTGCAAACAATGTCTTCTCCTCCTCCTCGCCTTCAAAGTCTATACCTTCATGGGAAATCAGAAATGTTGCCATGTTGGATTTCCAAACTGAACAATCTAGTTGCGTTGGGATTAGTTTTTTCAAGATTGACTGATGATCCAGTTAAAGTCTTTCAAGCTTTGCCCAGTTTAAAATCTCTTGGGCTCTTTTGTGGATACGATGAAGAGGAAGTGCATTTTGAAGGAGGGTTTCTTAAGCTTAAGTGGCTTTCTCTTTCTGGATTGAATTCCATTATAATAGAAAAAGGAGCGTTGCCCCTTCTTCAAGAGCTAGCTATAGGAGCTTGCCCGCAACAGAGACAGGTGCCTTCAGGAATCCAACACTTGAAAGACCTCAAAGAATTGTCATTTGCAGGGATGCCAGATGACTCCACCCAAAGATTGCCATGCAATGGAGGGGAAGACTACTGGATGGTCAAGAATGTACCATGTCTCCAATACGACGGGATTTATGATCCCAACGATGAAACATCTTATGCAGCAGAGGTGAAAAGATATTTTGGATGATTAACACGAGCACCAAATCTAGGTATTGATAAATTGAATTCGTCAATAAATTCAGCTTTACTTATTTCTCCTTTCTAACATACCACGTTCCTGTAATCACTCATTTTCTTGATAGGTGGCATGGATTGTAGTACTCAAGCACTTCACGGTACTGCCATTCTCAAATATGTTCCATTCCAGCACTTGTTGTTTCTTGTAGTAGCCTCCATGTGAGATTCTACCTGCTGCACAACTAGATTCTTGCTTCTTTGAATCTGTCTCTTCTCTCAACATCAATGATCCGGTTGTGTTGTTATAAATTTCTGAGAATTAATGTGACAACTGCAACTGCTATTGCTGTCGTTGGTTATGTTATGTTGTGTTAATGTTCACTTTTAGGCATTTTTCTTTGATTTTATTATGCTATATATTCATATATTAACTGGCAATGGTGATGGATCTGGTCTCAAGTAGCCCATTAAGTGTTGCAATTTGATAATCTGATTGAGAGGGACTTGCTTTTCTGGGTGGTGGAGGTATCGTTTTAACTTTCCTTCAAGAAGATTCCTTACTGCCACATGAGCCCTGAACAGGGCTGATATATCCTGCAGGGTCCAGTTTACAAAATCCGAGACCAGTTAGCCAGTGTGGTCCGGTGAGTTAATGAACCAGAAGAAAAGAGGGCCTAAAGGAAACCAGTGTTGATTCCACCTTTTCTGAGAGCTGACAATTAATTAACGCATCAGGTTTCTGGCCTTGATAGGCTGCATTATCTTGGACCGAGGAGTGTATTAATCTTGCCTGTAATAATAATAGCAAGAATTAAAGGTAAAGAATAGACTAATCCAAATGTTGGCTGATGCGGGCGTCGCAGCAACCCAATACTGTTTCCGTGTTTTAGTATGGTAATGTTGGAATGTTTTTTAAAAATAATTTTATTTTAAAATATATTAAAATAAAAAAAAATATTTTTATTTTTTAAAAAATATACGAAAAAATTATCTAGGGATAAAGTCTTGATTTCACAGAAAAGGGATATGAGGGTAATTTTGACATCATCTTCTTTTGTTTTATTTTGATTTGCTGTAAAGTAAATGATTATATAGTCCCTCAGCTCTCAGTGTCATTGTAATTTAATCCCTTGGTTTCCTAAAAACTACAGTTATCTCCTCCCCTCTGATTCTCTCCTTACAAGATGCTCCTTTGGTTACTGCACGATACTAAACTGTTCAATAATCAAAATTTTAGCTTTAAAAATACACTTTGTGATGTTTACATGGTGTATTCAATTATATTTTTTAAAATTCTTGAATTTTTTTAGTTTTAAATTAATGTTTTATGTGTTTTTTTATTATTTTGATGTGCTAATATTATAAATGAATTTTAAAAAATAAAAAATATATTTTTAATATATTTTTAAATAATAAAAAATTTAAAAAAACAATTTTTATCGCACACACTTATGCGATACGGCTCACTAGCATTGCATTATCAGAAGGACTCATTTATAAGCAAGGCATTAAAGGGAAGGATATAACCGTAGATTTTTTAATATTGAGAGACTAAGTTATAATCTTATAGAAAATTAAGGGATTAAATAATAATTTACTCTTTATTATATTCTCTTGTATTTGTTTTTTCTTATTTTTTATACTATAAGTAATAGCATTATAGGATAGATAGAATATTAATAGATTAAAAAAAATAATGCCATAAAATTTAATTGAAATATTGGAGAATATTAAAATTCATGTTATATTCTTCTTTTAAAATATTTTACTTTTCACATTCGATTTATTCTTAAAAACCTCCAAAATATAAATTGGATTTATTTGAATTAGGTTTAAATAAACGAGGAGATAAAATATGAATTAGATTTATTTGAATTAGGTTTACTGTTGAAATGTTATGGGGAGGAGCATTTTTGGCATGGTTACCTCAATCTTCATATATTATTTATAAAGTTGAAACTCATTTTAAGAGCAATCAACAATCTCCATTTTCATTTTGTTATCCATATTTTAAAAAAACACATTAACCTCTACATTTTTTAAAAAAATATTAATATAGATTATATTAATATTCTTTTCGAACTATAATGGTGATATTATAATATATTCCTACAATATATCCTGGTAAGAAACTCATCCCATCATCAATCTCCATCCTCCTTCAGCACAATGTAGTAAAAGGATCGAACACCTCACAGCCTAAAATCACTCTCATTGCAATCCAGTTGTTATCCATCACCTGGGAAAAGTCTGAAAGAGACTTGAACTAGCGCCTGATACATTGCCAATTCGTAGCGAGAACCGAATCTAGCTTTATCTGGACCCAATTCATGGCTGTTTACATCATAGCTTGTAACTTTTAAGGTGCTGAACATCCAGAGAAAATAAACACAAGGCAGGATGAAGAAGAACATGCTGAGATCCAAGGTCAAATTACGAGGTTTTAAGAATACAAAAGTTGATCCATAATACCTGTTCATCAAGTACAAAATGTATTTTTAATTCTCTTTCTCAAGGATTGAAATGAGGAGCTCTATTGATTTCAAAAGGGGTTTTATGAAAAATTCAAATCCTTCCACACCCTATAAATTGTAGGTGCTGATAAGCATAAAATTCAGAAATCCTACTTAAAATTCAACAGTATGAATTTCAAAAATAATTGGTTTGACTTGAAAGTCAAACAGGGTATGAACCACCAGAACCAGCCAGAAACTACAACAAAAGTACACAACCAAATGCCGTTATTTTGATAGCTTGACTCATTGCGAATTCCGTCTCTGCAGGAAACTACAACCCGACTGATTTCTCCAGCTTTTGAATTTGGTTAAGGAATATCCAGGTCATCTGCATATGCAAAACATTCAGCAATAAGAACTCTATGTGGTGATCTAAAAACAGTTAAGTAATCAGCCATAGCTAAGCAGACAAAGTCATGAAAGATTAGCAAACAAATGCATGGAGGGAAGGAGGGAGGGGGGAAGATAAGTACCATGACATGAGGAGCAATTCTGACACAATAAACAGGGAATCCAGTGTAAAATTTGAACGGTCCTCCTGACTTGAGTGTCTTTAAGGCACAATCCATGGAGCCAGTGTATGGATACTTTCCTTGGGCATCAGGTTGCATTTTCTGAATTTGAGTTTTGACATAATCAAATGGAAGACTACAAGCTGCGGCGAAAAATCCAGAAACACTACTTGCACCTGGAAATAAAGAGGATAAAGGGAGCTGTTAACCATTGTAACACATCATGCTTACTGTGTTCAGCTGAAATATTAGCCACATGGTGATTCGAATGTCAGATTCAATCAATGAACATGCCTAATATAGATGGCGTAACAAACAAAATACATACATTTTAGAAACGAACAGAAAAAAAAACACGCTAGACTAAGATCCACTTTTCAAATCTTTGACTAAATCTATGTAATATGTACACCCAGTGATTGTTCATGCCATGCTCAACTGATGCGTGCATAACTAACAATGGAATAGTTTTGAAAAATTAATACTCATTGATACAAGTATATAAATATCATGCATGCAAAGAATCTTACCTAACACTGTAGCACCTTCACCAAAACCAAGAGAATCCTTGCAAAACTCAACACTTTGGTCATAAGAAGCAAGCATCCCCATGTTCAAAGCCATTGCCCTTACAACAGTAGGGCCAGCACCTTTCCAGAGTGCCAAAACCCCTTCATCAGCAACAATTCGGTAGAGGGCATTGAAAGCATTTGAGTAGTTTCTGCGCTGAGCAACAGGTAAAGTGGCATCAGCCTGCATACGGATAAGTGCTAAATCCGCTGGGCTGCCCACAGATGCTCCAATCGCACCAGCTGTTAGCCCACACAAAGCCTTCTGATATAGAGGTAAGGGCTTCCCATCATTGGCTTCAATTGCTTTGCTGGTCAAAATCCTTACAAAGACAGAAAGGAATTCAGTAAGCTTGATTTAATTAGAAGTTAGAAGATGGACAACAACATTATAGTTTGATAACAAATATTTTCAAACACTCACTTGAATGTTCCGAGCCGGGCAGTTGTATAAGTGGCTTGCCTCAACAGTCCAGCAGAAAGCCCCTGATCATTAACATGGTAATGAGACACAGAGCACGCACAACACGAACCAGATTTAAATTTAACAACAACAAAACACGTCTTAATTCAAAAGACACTAGGAATTCAATTGGTGAAGTTAAATGCTTCTCGTTGATGCCATTTCTGAGGTGATCTCCAAAAATTAAGACACAAACAAGTAACCAATATCAAATCTTACAAATTTGTTTTAATCTCACAAATTAGAGGACATATTATATTAGATCAAATCTATCAATTTTCTATCGAAAGAGCACAAACCACACCTCCTCTTAAAGCATTCAAATTGGAAAGTTTAATTCCTTTCCCTGTGAAATGATAGCTGAGCTCCAAATTAAACAGCAATGGAGATCCATCCTTTAGCACAGATCTTATAAATGAGAAACTAAATCAACATCACGCAACCAAAAATCCAATATTTAAAGTAACTTGTTCAAACCTTGTATAAAGCACCAAAACCCTCATTCTTTATCATATTCCTTGTCACCTCACCAGCTGATCCTTGACCCAATTGAATCCTCACCTACACAAAACGCAAAAACCCATCAAAACACAGACCTCAACAAACCACTTTACACCATCAAACCAAACAAAACCTTTTTTTAAAAAAAAAACCTCAAATCCCAGATCTAAAAGGTCATTTTAGCTAAAAAAGATTCAAACTTCATATCACAAAGAGCACAAAAACATAAAATAATCAACCACAAACCCCCAAAATCCAAAGAAACACAGGTTTGTACCTTAATCATATCAATTGGCTGGATAACACAGGTGGCAAGCATACCAGATGCACCACCATTAACAAAAGGTTTAACAGTAGGCCATACACCGAGTGATTGTGGTTTCTTCTCCTCCCC
>Ga0307517_10009788_pt1 | contig 13527 bp, 6 predicted proteins | sample 23_EM_MG_FD_194515 | JGI IMG/M metagenome (GOLD analysis project Ga0307517, IMG submission 194515) | Populus trichocarpa ectomycorrhiza microbial communities from riparian zone in the Pacific Northwest, United States - 23_EM | ecosystem: Host-associated > Plants > Roots > Unclassified | place...
GGTGAAAACGACAAGAAATAATTGCTGCAGAATCGAAATGACACCGCATGATGGAGGGGGGTGGGCGAAAAGACAAGTGCGGAAATTTTTCAATACCAGAGTCCGTTAAGGGCACACTCGTCCTGCGCTTCGAAACAGCTTTTGTTGAGAAATGGTATTTTACGTTAAGGGATAGTAGCTTCGTGTAAGCTTTCTACTCACCATTACGGATGTGAGTGTGTACCTGGGGATTGGGATTCAGGGTAATACCTTACGTCACTAAAGTGGAATAAATAGGCTGTTCGTGTTCCCCTTAGCAAGGTAATTAAATTAATCGATTGTCGTCCGCTGCAAGACAAAGCCCTTCGCTTCCGAATGTTTTCCCTTGGAAGAGAGTGAGTGATATGATGTGACTTGCAAGGAAAAAGCAATGTGGTTTACCTTATTATTCTTGGGCGCTAAACAAGTTATGTGACTAGGCGAAAAAAGAGGAAACATGAGCAAGGTTATCTCAGCTTACAGAAGTTGAATGGTTGCGGACAATTCTCTCTAGGCAGTTATGTTGGTTGAAATTCGCCGGGTGTGGAATGTGAACGAAATTCTTCCTTCGGGGCTCACCTGACCCTGAGATTCATACGAATTCGCTTGAGCTTGACCTCTGGAAGACCCAACCGACCGAAAATCCAGTTTTCCTGACCCAGCCCAATTTAACCCAACCCGGTCCTTCTCCAGTTTATCTCTCTGCATTTTCGCGATACAAACCTCACACCAGCTCTACCAGTCATAATAAGTAGAATTGCATCACAAAAATCCTCTTGTTGCTATCCCGAAAAACTACGGTTATAGAGAGACTTACAGGGAAATTCGATTCCGGTAGTGGTAGATGGGGACCCATTTTGCCAAAATTTCTTCAATTTATGTAGGTGCTTCCCCGTGGTAATGGAGGCTATCTGCTAACCAGAGCTAGGAAATACAGGGCAATGTTGCTTCTTGTTGGGCAATTGCAGTACGAGGTTGCGCCCGGGGGAAGAAAGGCTCACGATCCAGTCTAAAAAGAGCAAAACAAAGATATATCAAATTTTCTCGTTACGGGGTTAAGTGTAGCTAACTAGAGTATCCTCAAAATAGCAAACTGAATCATCGAGCTCTGTAAGGCAATTGTAGTGAACCAGGCAGCCTTTTTTCCCAGACAAGAAAGACAGTTATTATTCTCCTTTTTCCTTCTTGCCCTCCGCATCCTGGTCGCCGTGTGCGGGCTTGTGGGGGGGGGCGGTGGTCTTGGCCATATGTATTAGAACATTCGGTAAATTATACAGGACATGGCGATCATACCTGAATAGAGATGACAGGAACACAAACAAACACAACCCTCCGGTTCCCTTTTTGGCCCTGATGACAGGTTAGCGGCTTCACCTGTGAGGGAAAGTTCAGAACATACACTATAAAATTGAGTCATCTCGTTGAGCTCCTTAGATTCAAAGCTATGTTTAGTGCCCATAATTTCGAGTTTGGTCTCCTTATTCCCGAACCGAGTATCCATCTTCTCGTCTAGTTTTCCTATCTTCTCATCTAGTTTTCCAAACTTCTCGTCCAGTTTCATTCCGATCCCGTCACCCAGTGCTTTGGTTTTCTCTTGCACTTTTCGTCCCAGGTTTTGGTTCAGTCCTTTGGCTGCTGTGTCGATCTTGGTCTCCATCCTACTAAGAGCCTCGGTAATATTGTTGTATTTCACGAAATCCTAATACCATTTAGTCAAACTGTCTAAGGAGCTATTATTATGTTGTAATGAGGTTCTACCTTTTGCACATCTGAAATACGAGTTATGAGCTCCTCATTCTTCCTGAAAGACTCCTCCCGTGTCACATAAGGTCCATGATTCTCTGATGATTTGCCCTTGAAGAATTGGGATACCCGTTCCGCAGTGGGTTTCCTCTGGGAAAGAAGGTTAGTAGATGTAATCCAACATTATTGATCAATCTGTATCTTACCTGAGTAATGTGGAATCTTCTGTAAGATCCCATACGGAGGTGAATACCGGAAACGAAAAGGTTGTGTGCGAGCTTGATATGGGACATTTGTTTGATCATAGAGGAATGCATTGTTGAAGGCGTGCCAATGTGGTGTAATGGAAGTGAAAGAAATAACTAAAAGATGTTGGGCGTGGGCATAGATACTATATAAACTCCCCGAACTCCCTATTACGCAGTTAAGGCTGTCAGGCACTTGATACCGCAAACACGACCAGACCATGCATACTAAAAAGTAGTCAATAAACACAGGGCTGCTTCTCAGAATGGGGCTCAAAAATTATCATACTTCGATTGGCCGCCACCCCACAACCAGGCATTTGGGTAAATTTTAGTTTAGCGGGTTTCTACAACTAGAGTAGTATCTATGAACCATCATGCGTCACCAAACCTGTGTACTGTACTTATCCGGCTGTGAGGGCTGCCGAGGCTTGTGGCAAACAGTACACGCAAATTACTATGCGGGGGAGCGATACGATAAGTTGTCACATTCGCTGATAGGCCGCTGTACAGGACGCGTGGAGGGAACCACGAACCCCTATTGCCCGTAATCCAAACAGTGACTATTCTTGGCCCGGGCTTATGCCCGGGCTTATGCCCTTTTCAACCATGCTTGACTTAAATACTCTCGTCTTGGTAAATTACCTTAAACAAAGTCTTCAGAGTCAGTTCATTGCAGCATAAAGAAAGCAAGAAAGAATGGGAGAAGAAAAGTGCGATCGCAACAGGCCCTAAGCGCTGCAGAACATGGAAGAATAGTGGACCTGTCGGCTGCTCTCTCCCGGTTTGTTCAGAGCAGACTAACAGATATCTTTCTGGGTCCGGGAAGGCCGGGAAACTCCCGAAACTCAATAAGCTCTAGAGGGGACTCTAAGCCAACAAATCCCGACCCCTATGGATCTCAAGCAATCAAGAGTCATCCTAAGTCCCAATATCCCATTATTCGTCGTGAGCTCTGAAGCCTATCCTCTCTGGTGACACCCGTATACATGATGGCATAGAGGATGAAACAAACATCATGAAGCCAAATCTCCGATACCTAATGTCCGATCGTAATGGGTATTAACTGTTTGAAGTGATGCTGCTCGCCATACCCTCCCGGTATCTCCTTTGTTCCTTAGATAGCGTTTGGGGACGTGCTTGTTTGTGGCCTCAGAAATGCGCTGAGGACTCAGGCATATGGCTTCGGCTTCGGCTTCGGGCATCTTTGTTTGGACGTTCGGGAAAGCATTTCCTGTGCAGGAATGCAGCCATCGGAAGGGAAGCGGAAAGGTTGTAAAAGAACTTTACACTCTAAGGGAAAATGATGTTTGTTCTTTCATTGTATCAACCCCAGAGTTCGGCAAAGCTGGGAAAGGAGCAAACTGTGAAAAGAAATTTGTCACAGCCTTTTGGAAAGATAGGAGAACTTTGTCAAAGTATATCTCCGGTCTTTGCCTTAGTTGTTGAAGTGGTCGTCGTTGAGCGTTTTAATAGTTTATTTATAACTAGGTTACAGGAGCGACTACCTATCCGGGCTTGCACAACCTTACAGCAGTACGTTCCAAGAAGTACGCCAGTCCCAAATCGCCTTGTCCGTAGTACATCTAGAAAGCGTGAGCCTGAGGTTGTTAGTGAAAAAAATTTCCCCGCCCGAGTGGGCGATCGTTTTCGTTGCGAGTTGCTTGGCGATTTCGTTTCGTTTCGTTTCATCGCTCGTCACTCGCCTTGGATTGTTTTGCTGTAGAAGTCTAGAGTTAACAAACACAAAAAACCCAATATCATATCCCTACCGGTGTGGAATATGAAAACAAGAATTCATTGCTTAGTTTCTAGTCGCCACACACCATAAAATCACATACCTCAGAACATCTTGTCTCCCAGCGATGCATCAGCATAACCACGTATACCGATATCCGCACAGGTGCATCCCCGCATAACTGCATATCGGCACAAACGCAACCCACATAACTCCAAATGCGAATAACAACATAGCTGCGGGACCTATAGGCAATCCAAGAGAAATTCGGGTAGTAGGGTGGGTATGGGGTACGAGATGGAAGACAAAGTTAGCAAAATGGACAGCAAACTTGGCAACAAAATCAGAATGCTAGGCAGAGAGCAGTTAACTCAAACTTCCGGTCAGAAGGCTTTCGATGTCCAGTCCGTCCATTCCTACAGTAGGTTAGGACGGGATGGACTATAGCTCATAGTATTTATTTATTTTGGAGTGCTAAGACGGACTGCGCCCGGCTGGGTGACCACCGACCGGGCTGTAGAGGACTATATTTCTAGGGCTTGGGCCTCCGGCACTAGCTCAAGTTGAAATCACACACCTCCCAGCGAATCATTATATTATACCATCATGATATATTACTCGTGCCGTCCTCTAGAGTCCCTGTTGAAAAGACTGTAATTGATTGGGAAAGGAGCAAAGGGGGGTGTCCCCGGCTGTCTATACAGGAGAGCACCAGCCACTATTTCCCAGGTTCACGCGGCCTCCCCAACCACGTTACCAGCTGACGTATCATACTCCCCCATAGCAGACCATTCAGGATTTGGAAGGGCGCTCAGATGGTCCCCGGCAATACCCTGCCATTTTCCACCATCCCCAGTAGATCACTTCACAAGCTACTCACACCCCCCCTCTAGGATGGAGGCTAATTTGTTGATCGCCTGACGAAAAAAACGGTTGCCTTAGTTACAACGTTTTATCTAGTTTATGAGGGGAACATTCCGGTTCTAGTTTCATCGCCCAAGTGACTGAAGTCGTCTTCTTGATAGGCACTGCGGAGGATGATAGGGTAGCAAGAGCCACTACCTCCCTCGGATGGGTCCGTGTATTTCGTTCTCGTTAAGTACAGTGCAAGGCTGCTCAATGCAAATCAACCCTCCACCTTACCAGTTAGTTTTGCTCAATTGTGAATAGTTAACCTCAACCAACCCCGAATATGACCAACTTCAAGCTTCTCTAAATCACCAACAACCCACAAATTCAAAGGGTTTTGTAAAAGTCTTTATTTGAAGGTTGTCTAAAGGATTATAGAAGGGGGTTAAAGAAATATTGGCTCCGTGTATGGCTAGAGCAATTTCGTTTCTACCCCGGAGGAGAAAGATTAATACAATAAGGTTAACTCTATCAGGAAATATATCGGTCATACTATGCTTAATGCCGCGCAATGGACATCAACGGTCACTGCTCCCTACATTGGCGGTACCTTCTTTAGGCCTAGCCACACTAGCTGCCTGCCACTAAGGAACTAGCAAGCCTCGCTGTTAGAGGTATTTGTTTCCAAAGAATCCTGCCACGTACCTAGGATATGTCTTGCTCACCCGGGGATCCCGATAGGAAAGAAAAATGTCCTTATTGCTTCCACCCTCACCACGCCCTCTATTCCCAAGATATGATTATTTCTACAAGCTGACCCTTCATACTGTTGGGTCGCCCAGTGAGCAACCCTTGATATCTAGCACTCGACTCCAGGGGAGAGGGCCAACGCATACATCGTCACCCGACTTACAGAAGGTGTGGTTAAAACTACCGATCTTGTTTTTCCAGGATGGATACTGCTGTCACAGACCTTTCCAGTGACCGATTGCAAGTGTAGAGTTTCTACCATGATATTCCAACGAAAATGCAGGTTGAACATAGATATGGAGGGGAGATTTATAGGGTACAAAGGGTTTTTAAAATTATATGACATAGCCTAGGGAATTCCAGAAATAGTGGCTTGCTGGGCAATTGCAGTACGATGCTGCACACGGAAAATAAAGGGAACAGGCTCCCTTGTAAGGACAGAAAAATAAAGAGATATCAACTTTTCCCATTTAGAAGTTAGTAGTAGCCAACTAGAGTATCCTCACAATAGGCAAACTGAATCATTGAGCTCTGTCTCATCCGGGTTTTCTCCTATCTTCTAGTTGAGTTCCCCGATCTTCTCGACCAGACTTCCAACCTCCTTGTCCAGTTTCTCTCCTATCCCCTTGCCCACTCCTTCGATCTTGTCTCCCAGTTCCTCAATATCCTCGATCAGACTTCCAACCTTCTTGTCCAGTTTCTCTCCTATCCCCTTGCCCACTCCTTCGATCTTGTCTCCCAGTTCCTCAATATCCTCGACCAGACTTCCAACCTTCTTGTCCAGTTTCTCTCCTATCTCCTTGCCCACCCCTTCGATTTTGTCTCCCAGTTCCTCAACATCCTCGATCAGACTTCCAACCTTCTTGTCCAGTTTCTCTCCTATGCCCTTGCCCACTCCTTCGATCTTGTCTCCCAGTTCCTCAATCTCCTCGACCAGACTTCCAACCCCCTTGTCCAGTTTCTCTCCTATCCCTTTGCCCACTCCTCCGATCTTGTCTCCCAGTTCGTCAATCTCCTCGACCAGTTTTCCAACCTTCTCGTCCAGTTTCTCCCCTACCCCCTCCCCTACTCCTCCGATCTTGGCTTCCAGTTTCTCGATTTCCTTACCCAGTTTTCCAACCTTCTTGTCCAGTTTTTCTCCTATCTTGTCGTCCAGTTCTCCGACCTTCTCATGCAGTACTTCGATTTCTTTGCTGAGCCTGGTGTTAACTTTATACATCTCACTCTCCAACTTCTTTGACGAATCACCAAGAGCTTCGATAGCACGGTTGCATTTCACGACACCCTAATACCATTTAGTCAAGTTCCCTAAAGACCTATTATGTTATAATGAGGTTATACCTTTAGCACTTCTGAAATATGGTCCATGAACTCCACATTCTGACTGGAAAGCCCCTCCCGGGTCATATAATCTCCATCTTGCTCGGATGATTTGCCGTTAGAGAATTGGGATACCCGTTCTATAATATATTTCCTCTGAGAAGAAAGGTTAGTAGATGTAATCCAAAATTATTCATTAATCGGTATCTTACCTGAGTAGTGTGGAATCTTCTGTAAGATCCCATACGGAGATGGATACCAGCAACGAAGAGGTTGTGTGTGAGCTTGAAATAAAACATTTGTTTGATCATTGTGTAATGATTTGTTGATGGTATACCGATGTGGTGTGATGGAAGTGAAAGAAATAACTAAAAGATGTTGGGTGTGGGCGTGGACACTATATAAACCCCCCGAACTCTCCATTACGCAGTCAAGGCTGTCAGGAACGTGGTATCGTATGATACCACAAATCCAACCGGATTACCGAATTCATACTAATGGGTTGTCCATGGGCCCAGGGTTGCTACTCAGAATGGGGTTCAAAGATTGTCACACTTCGATCGGCCACCACACCAGAACCAGGGCTTTGGGTACAGTCACGATAAAAAAAGCAACCACACACCAGCAGACATATTTCTTGACTCCAAATTGCTAGTATGCATTTTGGGTTGTTGTATTGGCTACTGTAGGGGATTGGTCGGGTCCGAATAATGCTATAATGCCCTTGCAATCATGCCTTAATCTGCCTTCGTCACGGCAGACCCAATTCTAACATTGCCCTGTACCCTTCTTGTCGCCACTGTACATCTGGAGTTTGGCGAGTTTATATAACTGGAGCAGTATCTATGAACCTATGAACCGTCGTGCATCACCAAGCCTGTTTACTGTACTTATCCGGCTGTGAGGGCTACCGAGGTTTGTGGCAAACCGTACACATTTATTAATATTCCGGGGGGCGCTATGATATGCCCTCACTTTCACTAATAGGCCGCTAGGCGGGGGTCGTGGACGGAATCACAAACCCCATAAACCAGACAATAGCCATTCTTGGCCTAGGCTTATGCAATTTTCAACCATACTTCACTTAAATGCTCCTGCCCTAGTAAATTACCTCAAACGAAGTCTTCAGAGTCAGTTCGTTGCAGCGCAAATAAGAAATATTGAGAGAAGAAAAATACAATCGTAATAGACCCCAAGAGGAGCAGAACATGGAAGAATAGTAGGCCCGTCGGCCGCTCTCTCTCCCAGTTCGTTCAGAGAAGGCTAAGATATATATCTCTCCATCCACCAAGGCCAAAAAATTCGTGAAACTCAAAACCTCTAGAGAAACCCCTAAGCCGACAACTCCAGATCCCGAGGGATCTCAAGCAATCTGCAGTCATCATAGGTCCTAATATCTCATCCTCCATGAGATCTGGAGCCTATTATCTCTAATGAAACTAGTATATCTGATGGCATAGAGGATAAACAACCATCATGAAGCCAAATTCACGATACTCGACGTCCGATCGCAATGGGTATTAGCAACATAAAGACCCAATATCATATACCTACCGTCTGGAGTATCAAAATAAAGATTCACTACTGAGTTCCTAGTCGCCGCACACCAGAAAGCCGCACACCTCAGAACCGCTTATCTCCTAGCCATGCATCAGCATACCCGAATATCCACATCTCGACACAACTGTATCCCCGCACAACTACATAGTTACATAACAGCATATCTGCATAACTGCATAACTGCATACCCACATAACTCCACATCCGGATAACCATATAACTAAGGGCCCTATAGGCAATCCAAAAGGAATTCAGGTAGTAGGGTGGTTCCGGGGTTCGAGAGGTTGGAAGACAAAGTCAGCAGAATTGACACCAAACTTAGCAACAAATTCAGAATACTGAGCTGAGAGCAGTTAACCCAAGCGTGATGTCAGAAGGCCTTCGAGTCCGGGAGGCGGTGTTCCCACACTTCCAGTCTGTCCATTCCTGGTATAGGACAGGATAGACTACAGCTCCTAGTTAGTACTCTTTTTTGGAGTGCTAGGACGCACTGCCCCAGGGTAGGTGACGACTGGCCGGACTGTAGGGGACTATATTCCTAGGTTGGGCCTCCGGACTAGCTCAAGTTAAAATCATACACATCCCAGCAAATCATTATACGATCATACATTACTCGTGTCGTCCTCTACAGTCCCTGTTGAAATGACTGTGGTTGATCGGGAGAGAAACAAAGGGGCATATTTTCGGCTAGTTATACACGAAAGCAGCAGCCACTATTTCCCAGGTTCACGCGACCTCACTCACCTCCTCATCCGCCGGTTTACCTGCTGAGGTACTCCCCCGTAGCTGACATATGCTGGATATGGAAGGACGCTCCAACATTCCCCGGAAACCCCCCGCCGTCGTCCAGCACCATCGCCAGCAGATCACTTCACAAGCTGCTCACACCCGCCCTCTCGGACAAATGCTAATTTGTTGATCCCCTGATGAAACAAGCGGTTGACCTCAGTTACGACGTTTTATCCAGTTTCCGGAGAAAAGATTCGGGTTCCAGCTTGATCGCTGGAGCGAGTGAAGTCGTCTACTTGATAGGGCACTGCTGAGGATGATAGGGTAGCAAGAGCCACTACCTCCCTCGGATGAGTCCATGTGTTTCATTCTCGTTAAGTACAGTACAGTGCTGCTCAATGCAAATCAACCCTCCACCTTACCAGTTAGTTTTGCTCAATTGTGAATAGTTAACCTCAACCAACCCCGAATATTCTTCAAAATAGGCTATGATCGGTAGAGAGTGTACTGGGGTTCTTATCCGTTCTGTGTTGCCAGCAGCGTCCTATATATACACGAAAACTCTTCTACACGAAAACCTTTTTCTTTTGTCCATCGCTCAAGCCCATTCTTCCATAACCGTCTCTTTCTTTCCAAACCACACCATCAACTATCCAACACATCTCGTCCCTGAATTCCTTGACCTCGTCTGAACTACATACAGAGTTTGTCCTTCCTTAACGTTCCTGATACCGGTGCCTGTTTCGCTAACATGATAGTGTGACACTTGATTGTTCCAACTTCCAACTAACCTTAGTTCCAAACCTTCGACACCTCCTAGTGTGACTCCTCCATGTTCCCAAAACATCTCCGCTGCAGCTAACCTTTAGTTCATACACGCCATCGCTTCAACCTCCATACCTCCAAAACAATCTCCAAACAAAAGTTCTCCTCATCCAGACATTTGTTGTAGTAGCCGTGTAGTAGAAATGGAACCTTCGTGAATATTGTAACAAATATTGTAACAAATATAACCAACTTCAGGCTCCTCTATATAACCAACAACCCACGAGCTCAGGGGCTGCTGTAAAAGTCTTTATTTGAGGGTTGTCTAAAGGATTATAGAAGGGTTTAAAGAAATATTGGCTCCATGTATGGCCTAACTTAAGCAGTTCCGAGTTTTCTCATTTTTACCCGGGGCAGAAAGATTAATACAATAAGGTTAACTCTATCAGGAAATATATCGGTCATACTATGCCTAATGCCGCGCAATGGACATCAACGGTCACTGCTCCCTACATTGGCGGTACCTTCTTTAGCCCTAGCCACACTAGCTGCCTGCCACTAAGGAACTAGCACGCCTGGCTGTTAGAGGTATTTGTTTCCAAAGAATCCTGCCACGTACCTAGGATATGTCTTGCTCACCCGGGGATCCCGATAGGAAAGAAAAATGTCCCTATTGCTTCCACCTTCACCACACCCTCTATTCCCAAGATATGATCATTTCCACAAGCTAACCCTTCATACTGTTGGGTCGCCCAGTGAGCAAACCTTGATATCTAGCACTCGACTCCAGGGGAGAGGGCCAACGCATACATCGTCACCCGACTTACAGAAGGTGTGGTTAAAACTACCGATCTTGTTTTTCCAGGATGGATACTGCTGTCACAGACCTTTCCAGTGACCGATTGCAAGTGTAGAGTTTCTACCATGATATTCCAACGAAAATGCAGGTTGAACATAGATATGGAGGGGAGATTTATAGGGTACAAAGGGTTTTTAAAATTATATGACATAGCCTAGGGAATTCCAGAAATAGTGGCTTGCTGGGCAATTGCAGTACGATGCTGCACACGGAAAATAAAGGGAACAGGCTCCCTTGTAAGGACAGAAAAATAAAGAGATATCAACTTTTCCCATTTAGAAGTTAGTAGTAGCCAACTAGAGTATCCTCACAATAGGCAAACTGAATCATTGAGCTCTGTCTCATCCGGGTTTTCTCCTATCTTCTAGTTGAGTTCCCCGATCTTCTCGCCCAGTTTTTCCATCTTCTCGTACACTTTTTCTCCCACCTTCTCGTCCAGTTCTAGGATATTGCTGTACGGTGTCTCAAGCGCCTCACCCAGTTTTTCCATACTCTCGTCTACTTTTTCTGGCACCTTCTCGTCCAGTTCTAGGATATTGCTGTACGGTGTCTCAAGCGCCTCACCCAGTTTTTCCATACTCTCGTGCACTTTTTCTGGCACCTTCTCGTCCAGTTCTAGGATATTGCTGTACGGTGTCTCAAGCGCCTCACCCAGTTTTTCCATACTCTCGTGCACTTTTTCTGGCACCTTCTCGTCCAGTTCTAGGATATTGCTGTACGGTGTCTGAAGCGCCTCACCCAGTTTTTCCATACTCTCGTGCACTTTTTCTGCCACCTTCTCGTCCAGTTCTAGGATATTGTCCTCCGGTCCCACAAGCTTCTCGCCTAGTTCTTCTATCTTCTCGTCTAGTTTTTCATCCATCTTGGAATCCAGTTCTAGGATCTTGTCATCCAGTCCCACAATCTTCTCGCCCAGTTTTTCCATATTCTCGTCCAGTTTGTCTCCTATCTTGTCATTCAGTTCCAGTATCTTCTCGTGCAGTTCCCCGATTTCTTTGCTGAGCCTGGTGTTAACTTTATACATCTCACTCTCCAACTTCTTTGACGAATCACCAAGAGCTTCGATAGCACGGTTGCATTTCACGACACCCTAATACCATTTAGTCAAGTTGCCTAAAGACTTATTATGTTATAATGAGGTTATACCTTTAGCACTTCTGAAATATGGTCCATGAACTCCACATTCTGCCTGGAATACCCCTCCCGTGTCATATAATCTCCACCATTCTCGGATGATTTGCCGTTGGAGAATTGGGATACTTGTTCTTCAATAGATTTCCTCTGAGAAGAAAGGTTAGTAGATGTAATCCAACATTATTGATCAATCGGTATCTTACCTGAGTAGTGTGGAATCTTCTGTAAGATCCCATACGGAGATGGATACCAGCAACGAAAAGGTTGCGTGTGAGTTTGAAATGAGAGATTTGTTTGATCATAGTATAATGCGTTGTTGATGGTATACTGATGTGGTGTGATGGAAGTGAAAGAAATAACTAAAAGATGTTGGGCGTTGGCGTAGACACTATATAAACTCCCCAAACTCTATTACGTAGCCAAGGCTGTCAAGCACCTAGTACCACAAATCCAACCGGATTACCGGATTCATACTAATGGGTTGTCCATGGGCCCAGGGTTGCTACTCAGAATGGGGTTCAAAGATTGTCACACTTCGGCCGCCACCGCCTAGAACCAGGGCTCTGGGTATAGTCACGATAAGAAAGCAACCACACACTAGGAGACATTTCTTTACTCCAAATTGCTAGTAGGCATTTTGGGTTGTTGTATCGGCTAATGTAGGGGATTGGTCGGGTCCGAATAATGCTATAATGCCCTTGCAATCATGCCTTAATCTGCCTTCGTCACGGCAGACCCAATTCTAACCTTGGCCTGTAACTTTCTTGTCGCCACTGTGCATCTGGAGGTTGGCGAGGTTCTATGACTGGAGCAGTATCTATGAACCGTCGTGGGTCACGAAGCCTGTTTCCTGTACTTATCCGGCTGTGAGGGCTGCCGAGGCTTGTGGCAAACCGTACACATTTATTAATATTCCGGGGGGCGCTATGATATGCCCTCACTTTCACTAATAGGCCGCTAGGCGGGGGTGTGGACGGAATCACAAACCCCATAATCTAGACAATGGCAATTCTTGGCCCGCGCTTATGCAATTTTCAACCATACTTCACTTAAATGCTCTCGCCCTGGTAAATTACCTTCAACGAAGTCTTCAGAGTCAGTTCGTCGCAAAGTAAAGAAAGTAGGAAGAGATCAGAGAGGAAAAGTACAATCGCAATAGACTCCAAGCGCAGCAGAACATGGAAGAATAGTGGACCTGTCGGCTGCTCTCTCTCCAGGTTTGTTCAGTGCAGCCCAAAAGGTAAACCTCTCAATCCACCAAGGCCAAAAGATTTGTGAAACCCAAAAGCTCTAAAGAAAACCCTAAGCTGACAAAACCTGATCCCTATGGATCCCAAGCACCCTAGAGTCATCCTAAGTCCCAATACCCCATCATCCTCTGTGAGGTCTGAGGCCTATCCTCTCTGGTGACACCAGTATATCTGATGGCATAGAGGATGAAACAATCATCATGAAGCCAAATGCCCGATCGCACTGGGTATTAGACAACACAAAAAACCCAATATTACACCCTACCTGTGTGGAATATTAAATTAACAATTCACTGCGTAGTTCCTAGTCGCTGCGCACCACAAAGCCGCATACCTCAGAACTGCTTATCTTCCCACCATGCATGAGCATATGATACCCGCACACCCACATCTCGACACAACTGTATCCCGGCACAACTGCATATCGGTATAACTGCATATTGAAATTCCGTTATATTTCCTATGTGCATTTCATAACACTACCGTGTATTCTTTTACTTAGTTTGTGTTTCGGCTCCACCTGTACACCGCTTACATTACTACAGCTAAGATATATATTATGGTGTT
>Ga0307517_10009789_pt1 | contig 13526 bp, 8 predicted proteins | sample 23_EM_MG_FD_194515 | JGI IMG/M metagenome (GOLD analysis project Ga0307517, IMG submission 194515) | Populus trichocarpa ectomycorrhiza microbial communities from riparian zone in the Pacific Northwest, United States - 23_EM | ecosystem: Host-associated > Plants > Roots > Unclassified | place...
CAATAGTCCAGACCCAGCCCAACCAAGGTCCAAAGACTTCCTTGTGGCGTATCTGGTCCAGAAGATCTCGTACCTTGAGATTGAACACTCGTGCTACCAGATCAGGTCTGTGTGCTGCTGTCTGATATGGCAGCAGCTCGCGAACAATCTCATCCCACTTGGGGTTAGCGGTAAAGGTTATGAATAGTGAAGGTTTGCCATAGTGGCGCACAATCGCTATGCTGTCTTGGTACAGCTTTTGCATAAACCTATCCCCTCCCACATAACCGGACGGTAGAACCACCCTCTTACCCACCTGCTCAGGGTCCGCATCACCAGCCCCCAAAACATCGGCTAGCCCATTGTACAACTCAGCTCTGATGTTGGCCTGGTGAGTGCGAATCCAGCTAAGCTTGTTTTGATCGCAGACAGCCCACGCGTCTACAACAAATTGCTGGAATAGCTTTTGAGCATGGAAGAGAGTGGTTGGCTCATCAACTCTGGTATGCAGACGGAACCTGTAGAAAGCACGCTGGGCCAGCTTCTTGTTCTGGCAATCTTGCAACGTTCTCCCCCAATGCCATCCATGTTCTCCATAGGGAAACAGGAGAACATAGTGGAGGGGTAGATACAAGGCATGATTGGGGTTGATGAGAGTTAAATCTCTACCCAAATCTTCCCCATTCACCCTTCTTGCCAGAACAATATCCCTGAATCCCCCGTTTCCATATTCCTCAGGCAGAATCATGGAGACTTCATCTGCCGTCGGTAGGTTCTCACGTCTGAGATCAGCCCCTCTTTCCACAACCAGACGTAGTTGTGGATTGAGGATCATGCGGCAGTTGTCCTCTACTGCTCTGATCTCCGCAAACCGTTCCTGAGCTGTCAGATACAGTTGGATCAGGGGGTTGGACTCCTGCAGCATCAAGGTCAAGGAGCGAATGAGATTGGCATCCAGCTCTGGGGCACGTGCAGCTCGCGCTCTGGCTGCATCAGCTGGATCATAGAGGTAGACCTGGGAATACAAAGCATCTCCCATGCCTACCGCAGGTACAAGAGGTTCCTGCCTATGATACAGCGCCCCATGAATCTGGAAGAGCTGGAATATTCCTCCAATCTCACTCATTCGATTGTCCATGTTGAACTTGATGCTGGTAAAGGCAAAGATTGAGTTCCATCTCCTTAGCCCCTCCCGGAATGCTCGTGCCTGAGTATCACCTCCAGTCATCAATGCATTGAGGGGCTCAGGGAGTGGGCGCATTAGCTCAATCTGCACTTTGCCTTGCTTGCAGCAGGACTCAAAGCTTGCCTTTCCACCTCGTGGTCTCCTCGCGGCTGACGACTCTGCAGTCCAGTGCAGAGCATTGCAACCAGTGCACCTTATGTCCAACCTTCCCAGGTCATGGCTTGTCCACCGAGCCTGCTGGCATCGGAAGGACAATGGGGCTCGATGCTGCCTCTGTTGTCCTGCCGTTCGTTCCAGCTGGGCTGGTTGAATTGGTGCTCTACCAGGAGCCAGTGCCACTACAACACCACTTCTTGCAACCCGTAGAGCAGCCTATATAATTCCTCTGTTAGTCCTCTCTTAATCTGATTATATAATTGAGAACCTATTAAGGGAAGACTCACCAGACATGACCTGCAGATCCGCTGCAACTGTCCTCTAGCATTGTGATCAAAATCAATGATCAGCCTATGCCGATGACACTTCCCACATTTCCTTCCTTCCTCTGCCCCAACATGTACTATTACTCCTATTAGTACCTATTTTAAAATGGGTTTAATAAGAAGCCTACCTCTATGGTTCACACTCAGCACCACCTCATCTCCTTCCCTTGCTGCTGCCTCTCCTGCCACTTATTTAACAGTTAGAACTCCCACTTGCATGTAATAAAATTGATCAAAGCTTACCTTCTGGAATCCCACTCAGCACCACCTCCTGACCTCCCATTGCTGCCTGTGTACCCGCTTCTGTTCTGTCTGTCAGCAAACTCTTATCAACTCTGACTCTAATCATACCTGCTATATTCTGCCACTGCACATCCACATTTCCTCCCCCTGCTGCTCGAATTTCTGGCTCTTTTCTTGTTGTAAGTATTAATCTATGATAACAGAAATAGGAGTTTTACCTGCAACCTCCTCCCTCAGAACCTCCTCTACAATCTCGACTGCTTGGTCATTCACCACACCTTCTGTTTCATGTAGTTAGCATTGATAATAAAATACTCTCCCTATTGTACCGTACCTATCAGGTTCTGCTGTGGTACTACATGACCTGCTGTGCTGACTCTCTGTGCTCTCCTTGCAGTTCTGTGGTTGTTCTAAATAATATCAATCTTGGTCAGTCTCTTCGGATTTATTTCATAGTATTAGGAAAAGGAGGAAGACAAACCAAGCACACGCAACATGTACGACGTAAACTCCCACCACGATCAGTGTCAAACTCTTCTGCTATTTTTTCCCTCCTGCAGCGGCCACATTTTGCCATGGTAAAGGCAAGCGGGCGTGCTGGAGGGAATTATGGATACGTAGGATTTGTGTGCCAGGGAGGATTTGCGCAAGAGGCACCACAGTGGTGGATGGCAGATGGTTGTATTTTGTGAATAATGACAAGGAAGTGTTGAGAGAGGAGATGGTTGGTGTGGAGAAAGAAGAGGTAAGAGGGGGCAAATAGGGAGTGAAAAGATTTTCGCATTTTCCTTGGAATCTTGGCATTTTGAGCCTCATCCCAAGTTGTGATCACATATACGCTGTATGGTACACCCCATCACAGAACTGGAATCCAGACATGAGTGATTTTTCATGATGCGTACGTTTTAGATCGATCAGATATAACATTGAGATAAAACTGCCCAGTACATATATAGAAATAAACAAGTAGGTACCTGACTAATTCCGATGAGAGTCGGTAACTATTGGATACCAGGGCCCGATAGCACTGCCGGGGTATTATTGAAAATGTGGCCCATGGCGGTAATATGATATTCTCTGATGGTATGTCTTGCCCGACATTGGCATTTAATAAAGGAACATGCCCCCATACTTCCCCCCAAGGTGTTAGTTTTAAGTAGCTTAGCTGCACAATTTACCACAGTTAAGCACAATAGACAGTGCCCAACCGCTAACAATACAAGGCGGTATAGGGGTGCTGGTGTGGCAATGATACAAGAAAATCTGGGCCCACAGTATAATTTTTATAATTTTTTCCTCGCGGGGGTGGATATAGTCATGAAAGCGGCCGCGATGATCCCCAAATTCTCTTTGTTTAGCAGTCGAACTAGGCTATTGAATTGTTTCAATATATAGATGCAGGACGCCCTCTGATTGGTGCTGGGCAGGTAGATCTATCCTATTCGTGAATCTCCCGAATTGGAATTGTAGGCTAGGGTTACTGCCTACACAGCTGTTCAACAATGGAGCCAGCAGAGGGTGAGCCTTTCATCTTTCTGCTAGGAATAGCGGTCGTGGATCGGTGTGAACGCAGCCCGTATAGGAATCGTGGTGAAGAGGGGTCACTCTTATACTTACAGCATTCCCAGGTGCTTCGAGAGGGGGTCTTTGATTATCGGAACTATAGCTTGCTCGCTCATGCTCAACTGTGGCAAAACCTGAATTCACCGAGTAGCTAGCCACAGTCACACATAAGACTATCCTCCACTTTGATGGAGGTCTGGTTTATGCGCAGGGAAATATGCCGTCGTACAAGCACCGCAAGGACACAGCTATGAGCCGAACTGTCGTCACGAGAAAGACCCGGGTCAGTCGCTGATAGGAAAGCTGAGATGTGTTCGATATTCGATGTACATGACAAGTGCGTTCGCAGAGGAGTGCAAAGTAAGAAGTGATGTTACAGAGAAAGGAATGCAGCTCAGACTAGATACAGTTTGTGGTGACCCGGCACAGTGGGCTCCTACCACACAACACCAGTCACCGCCGCGCGGTCTGGTCAATAGCCATGGTCACACCTACAGGTGTGCCCTAACCTAACATACCACGATGGGGTTACTCCATCACACTTCAGGGGGTCCCTCACGTAAATTGTGAAATGATTTGCTAAGGAAACTAAGGGCACATACAATACGGAAGGAAAGAAAATGTTTCCTCCACTCACCCTCTGTTCTTACCTGGTTGCGCCTATCGCAAATCCGTGGACTATAGTGTGGGCGTTATCACAAGCTATCACTCGCCACTGAAGCACAATTGCTGTTGGAGCATCCTTCCATATCTGGCACGGTCGGCGGTGAGGGAGTATCGTACGTCAGCCGGTAAAAGTGGCAGGTGAGGCGGCTAGTGAGGTTGCCTGAACCTGGGAAATCGTGGCTGGTCCTTTCCTGTACAGATAGCCGGGGATGTCCTCCCTTCGTTTCTCTCTCGATCAACAACAGTCTTTTCAACAATTTCACTCTGCCCGCCATATAATTACACCACATGCGGCCCTTTTGTGCGTCATACAAGCTATCTCCAGGGAGGTTGATATAAGAAAAGTAAAAGTTAACGGCTACGCATGGTAAGGTGGTATGTCAACCGATCGTTGTAGGAGGCCGGAGTCCCATGATACCCAAAAGTGTCCGCCTAGACTAGTTAGCGGGATGGACTTCCTCCCTCCCACAAGTGCGTGCGTAATACCAGGGCTTACCTGAGCCCAAAGATACGTTAGCGATGCGCCTCTGTCCAAGAGGAAAGAAGTCCAAAGAGCTTGTCCTTCATCTTCATGACCAGCAAGCGGAATGGCAAAGGGGGCTTAGAGAAAGAGGCAAACCCCTTCGGACCACATTGGAAATAGTGCAATACCAACGATACAATGAGTCTAGTAGACACATAATAACGAGCTCGTAGTCGCAACGCGAGATAGCCAAAAGTAGTAATATCTGGTTGATGCTACTGAGATATACGTAGGAGACTACCTCGGCGTTTGCATCGAAAAGAATAGGTACTACGCTTGATCGAAGCTAGATCGGCAAAGAGAGAAGGGGAATAAAGGGAGAAAACTTGTGGAAATGGAGAAGATGGGGGTGTTGATAAATTGGGGGGGGGTGTGGAATGGTGTTTGGAGGGGATTTTTGGTATGATAGTGGGTCTTTCGTGCAGGGTTTGGCCCCACATTTTTGGCGACCCACAAATTGGATTTTTTGCTCATTTTGAGAGTGGGGCGAAATTGTTTAAACTATCATTTAGGGGGTTTATTATGATCTGACTTAGGTTTTGGCTTAGGGTCTCTTTTTCTGGCGCTTCGATCGTTGGTGCTTGTACATAGAGTAAAGTGCAGCATTTGCTTCAAGCCGTAAGTGCCTGGAAATAAGGATTAAAAAAACGTGTATCATAATATTATCATAGCAGAAAGTTTGTGCGTTTCTCAGCGCCCATAGGGCGTAGGGTCTCCAGGTAGAACTCTCTCATTTTTCTATGATAATAATAATATTAATATTATGATAGAATTAATATTTACTACTATTGGAAATAGATAGAAACTGTACATAGAAATCAATTTCCTGCACTGGAGGAATCTCCTAATAGATTTGAACAAGGGAAATCCTCCTACACTCCTGCAAGCTCTACTTTTCTCGTACACTTCCTGCCCCCCTGCCCCTCTGACTCCCAACCCTCCGGTCTCAGGGAACCTGATTCATATACATGATATCATATAGCACCAATTTTAGACCCTGGAAGCCCTTAGAGGTAGCACTTTGTGAAATGAGAAACTTTTGAGAACCGGGTTTGACAGAACCGGTAACTCCGCCGTGGTAGATTCCTCCATTATAGCCCATGTGATTTTTGGTATCTCGTCGTCTTTCTCCTTTACTAATTTCTGGTGTTCTCTTTCCAGGCGCTCCAAATTTTCCTCATATTAATTCTAGAAGGAAATCGATTCCTCGTTCATGAATTTTCTTGCGTTGGTCTCAACTAGTGTCATATTTTCCTGTGTCATCTGATCCTGAATATCGAGGGGTTCCGATTCCTTTCACATCAACTTGTGGATGAGCTCCAATCCGGATTCTCTGGTGCCCAGGAATCTCGCAATAGAAGCACCTTGATCGATAAGCCCTCCCCAGAAATCCCCACCCCGGAGCTCTCTCTCGCGGCTCTCCCCTTGCGCCCGACTGACATTGGACCACTGTGTGGTCGTGAGAAGCACGTTCCGCAGGGCATCCTGACCACACAATCTCTGAAAAATCTTCACATACTTTAGGGAAGGGCCATACATGCGGACATCTGTGATGCGGTGGAGGTAGATGACACCAGACAGGCGCTTCCCGTTCTCATAGCTTGATGACATCCAAGTACAAATGTCCCCCAGGACGTCGGTATCGCTCTTAGCGGTATCATTGAAGCCCGGGGTGTCGACTAGCGTTATTTTTGCGCCTGCATAGGGAAAAGAGTAGGGCTGGACCTCGGCAGTGCCTTATTTCGGTTAGCGCTTGAGTCCAAATCCTCGGGCAGGAGAATATCGTACAGGAATGAAGATTGTGGCTCAATTCGATATCTAAGATACCAGAGACTTCTCTGATGAAGTAGCTTTTACCCACGCCTAATAGATGTCTTAGTTAATACACTATAGGTTTTGGGCATGTGTGGATGTTACCTGTAATTCCCATCACTGCGATAACGATTTCTCCTCCCATATCATCCCCATCTGTGATTTCCTGGAACCTGTGCGATGGCCGGTGAATGGTCTCCCACGGTGTTGAACCAGGATACCCGGGGGCTGGGGGAAATCTGGATATGTGTCTGTTAGCGGATAGCGTGAGTAGTATTTCCTGTATAAGTAATTATACTCACGCTGGTAGGAAATTTTCTGGAATCCTGTCCAGTATCTCTGCATCTGATCTCTCAGGTATAGCGCTCGGAGTGTTGTTTATGACAAGGTTGGCGATTGTATAGGAAATATGGTAGCTCCTGTTGAAAGAACCGTGGTTGTCGTTTTGGGAACTGGAGTTGTGGTTATGGGAGCCGGTGGTATTAAGAGAATTGTTATTATCGCTTAAGGAGTTAAGGTTAGGAGGGTAGTAGGTAAAACTGCGTTTTTGGGGCATCTTTCTGTTCCTCGTTCTTCGGGATTTTGTACTGGGTGGAGTTGGATGAAAGAATTCCAGAGAGGTGGAGGAAAGCGGGGTTGGTCACCGTTGCCCGTTGCCCCACCCAGAAGATGCAGGCCTGCTCCAATCATCTTTCTCGAACTTTGTGAAACCAACACCGCGGGCTCTTGTTAGTATTCTAATGAAGTACTGTACTTTCTGATTATGTACTTGGGTGCTCGCCGCGCAGCCGAATTGAATCCGGAAACTCTTATGTAGTAGTGACCGCTTGGCTAACAGTGAGCCCACGCAGGGCAGCTTGGTCAGTGATCACATGCCATACATAAGAAAACCATACAATTGCAGAATTAATTTCGGTGTTGTACATAACTTGGAAAGCCATCCCAAGCCCATAACATGGCTCACCCTTGAAATTAGTGTTTTCCAATATGAGGTATCATCCTCGGAAGCTTCTCGTGGAATGTTTGACATATTTGGTGAAATACAGTCTGGGGGAGGGTTTCCCAAGCCCTCGCAGGTGCACAGGTGCCTGTTTGGCTCCATATACCACAGCCTATTTTCTACGATATGTAAAAGTACCCAGTGGTGGGTTAGTGGGAAGTTAGCTCAGGTTACCCCGAGAAATAATCCCTGCCTTGTGCGAAAACACGCCCTCGTGCCTTGCAGAATAATATCACTTGGCATAGCGCTTTGGAGGGACCGGTTTGTTGGCTTAGCTGTCACTACTATATGGGAGTATCTAACATCAACCATTCTACTAAGCTCCTATACTTTAACCCCCGGTATCTAAGTTTCACACTTCATCTTTGTCGGCACCGTGGGGTATGCTCTTCTCTCCGAGGATAATTGGAAGAATAAAGGCGGGAAAAGTAGCGAGACTGATATAAGGAATATGTAGGAGTAGGAATAGTTTAACTGTGGTGGGTTGTAGTGGGTTGATGAGAAGGCTACTGGTACTCAATCTGAATTATGGTGGAGCTCTCGGTCTTGGAATGTAACTAATCTTTGCAGCTCTTTTGAGTCTGAATGTTATTCCTGACCCGCACAGTAGGTATTCTTAGGTTTTTCAGGGATATCAATACATGACTTTTCTTGAATTGTACTGATACTCACATATGATCAGTCATAGTTTAGTGCTTACACATGCAAACAGTGGGGGGTAGGTGATGAGAGATATCAAGACTGACACCATAAGCCCAGTCCTCATAATGGAATATTTCCCCTGCCCCCCTGTCAGCGGGGAGCGCGGGGGAGGGGCCAAAAGAGGAGCTGAAACTCGTCGGATCACAGTGGGAACAGTACAATAACAGCGATACAATGGGTCTAGACACGTGATAGTAAGCTCGCAGTCGCGACACAGGGTAGCTGAGATATAATAATTGGTTTCATAGACATGGCGGGAATCCACGTAGGAGACCACCTTCATTTTTCCATTGAAAAGAATAGGCAGTACTGTGCTTGATCTAAGCTATGAATAGATCGGGAAAGGGAGTAGGGGAAGAAAGGGGGAAATTTTTGTGGAAATGGAGAAGGTGGGGGATATACATTGGGGAGGGTGGAATGGTTTTTGCAGGGGATTTTTGGTATCATAGTTGATTTCGTACAGTTTTTGGTCCACATTTTTGGCTACCGATCATACAAATGGGATTTTTTGATGATTTTGAGAGTGGGGCAAAATTGTTTAAGTTCTCATTTGGGGGGTTTATTATTCTCTGACTCAGGTTCCGGCCTGGAGTCTCTTTTTATGCTGCTTCGATCATTGGTGCTTGTATTAATATCATACTGTACATATTTATCTCAACATAAGTACCTGGAGATTAGCGGATTTAAGAAACGTATGGTATAATAGAAGATCTGTGCATATCTGGGCGCTCGAGAGAGCGTAAGGTACCCTGGTGGAATTTTCTCATTTTCTTGGGGTTAATATTTAATGGTATTGAAAATAGATAGAAACTGCACTGCAGATACATGGAAACCAATTTCCTGCACTGCAGAAATCCCCCTGTATCTGAGTAAGGGAAATTCTTCTACTATGTATTCTTGCAAACTCTACTTTTCCAGCACACTTCCTGCCCCCCCTTGCCCCTCCGAGTCTCAACCTTCCGACCTTGAGAAGCGTAGTTCATGCACGTGGTGTCGCACCAATTTTAGAGCCCACAAGCCTCTGGAGTAGTGCTTTGCGAAAATGTCGAACTTTTGAACCGGTTTTGGGAGAGCCATTGGCCATGAATGTGATTGTTGGCACCCATCCCCTCGAAGATATCTGCCATTACTTTTGCACAAACCTCGCCACTGGCCAGGATGTTAAATCGATGGATCGTGGTATTTATGGGGCCCTTCACAAATTACCTCGGATCATCGATGTGGAGGTGCCCTGTAACTGAGGTATCCTTCTTCGCAACAGCGATCACTGGCCTTTCACTCCTCTCTTTCCTCTCTTTCCTCTCGGCTTCTTCGAGGGGGTTCGTTTCTTCCACATGCACATCTGCTAACAATTTCCTTTCCACTGTATCCTTTTTTTCCAGTTTCTCCTGAGCCTTTGCCTACTCTTGCGCTCTGGGATCTCCTCATCTTGTCGTCTTTCTCCTTTACCGCTTTCTGATTTCTCTCCGGGCGCTTGAATTTCTCGCGTTACTTCTGGAGGGAAAGGAGTTCCTCACCCAAGAGCCTTCCTGCATCTGTCTCAGCCGGTGCCATGCCCTTCTCCGCAGTCTGATCCTGAATCGGAAGGGGTTTTGGTTTCTTCCCCATCAACTTGTGGATGAGCTCTAAGCCGGATTCTCTGGTGCCCGTGAATCTCTCAAGAGAAGCTCCTCGAAAGATGAGGTGTCCCCAAAGGCTCTCATCTTGGAGGTTGTCTTCGCGGTGAACTCCTTCTGTTGGGTCGACATTTGACCATTGGGTAGTTGTGAGAAGCACGTTCTGCGGACATCTGGACCACACAATGTCTGAAACGTCCTGAGGATAATGAGGGCTTCGCTCTCCATGCGGGTACGAGTGAGGGTGTGGAGGTAGATAATACCGGAAAGGAGCCTCCCGTTCTTATAGCTTGATGACATCCAATCGCAAATATCTGCCATAACATTGGTATCGCTCCTTTCGGTATTGTCAAAGCCCGGAATGTCGACTAGCGTTATTTTTGAGCCTTCATGGGGGAAAGAGTAGGCTTGGACCTTGGTGGTACCTTATTTTAGTCAGCGCATGAATCCAAATCCTTGGGCAGGGGGATATCTTACAAGAATAAAGACCCGGGCTAACTTTGATATCTGGGATACCGGTGACTTCCTTAACGAAGTAGCTTTTACCTACGCCATATAGTTGTCTTAGTAAATACACTGCAGGCTTTGGGCATGTGCGGATGTTACCGGTGAGTCCCATCACTGCAATTATGATTTCCTTTCCTATATCGTCGGTCGGTGGAAGTCTCGATTCTCGGCCACTCTGTGCCTTGATCTGCACTGATGCTGTGCAGTAGGAATTTTCCGGGCCAAACCAACCTGTGACTGCCTGGGAGCTTTCTGGCTGTTAGTGAATGGTCTCCCGTGGGATTGGATCAGGGTTCCGGGGGGCTGGGGGAGGTCTAGATATGTGTCTGTTAGCGGATATACTGGGTATTATTTCCTGTGCGGCTAATTATACTCGCGTCGGTAGGAGAGTTTCAGGAACCCTGTTTAGTATCTCGGCCTGTGGTCTCTCGTCCATCGCTCTTGGGGTGTTGTTTATGATGAAAATATTAGTGGTTGTGTAGGAAACATTGTGGCTACTGTTGAAAGAACCATAGTGGTGGCTTTGGGAGCCGGTGGTACAAAAAAAATTGCTACTACTTCCTGAGGAATTAGGATTAGGAGGGGAGTGGGAGTGGGTGAAACTGTGGTCTTGGGATATCTTTCGGTTCTTCGTTCTTCGGAACATTGGAGAGGTACTCATGATGGGATATTTTGGTGTCGAGTGGGAAAGCTCCGGGGAGCTGGAGAAAGGAGGGTTTTTGTCACCGTTTCCCCACCTAGAAGATGCAGACCTGCTCCAATCATCTTTCCCGAACTTTGTGAAATTAAAATTGCGGCTGTGGCAGGTATAGTACCTTCTGATTATGTATTTGAGTATGATCCTCGCATGGCGGAATTGAAGCCGGGCACTTTTAACGTATATCACCTGGATCCGGAAAATGACCCGGAAGCGGAATGGCGCAATCTCGCTAAAATGAAACAACCTCTGAAGGCAGGTACCCCGCTCAAGAACCGCATAACAGCCACCAACATGCCGAAAGTGAAGAAGCGCGATACTACCGGTCATGAGGCACGCATTAACGCTGCAATTCGGGCCTTAAAGGAAGGTCAGCAGGAAAGTATGGGAGCTGCTGCTGAGGCTTTTGATATTCTGAAGTCGACTCTTTATTACCGGTATACGGGAGAGAGAACCAGTTGCCATCTTGCCCAGGTAGATAACCAGTTAATATCAGACCAGGAAGAGAAAGCAATCGTGGCTTGATTTAAAGAGCAGGATAACCGTAGTTTTCCACCACGGTTGGATATGGTGAAAAGTATGGCCCTATTTTTATATGAGAAGAGAACTGGAGATAAGAGAAAGAGTTTAGGGAAAAATTGGATCACAAGATTTCTGGACCGTCATCCTGATATGGCTACCAAGTTCAATACAAAATTGGACCGGCAGAGGGCACATGCAAGTTGTCCCTGGCTATTGCGCGACTATTTTTCCAAACTCATCCGAATTATTCACCAGCATAACCTGAAGGTCTTTCAAATCTTCAATATGGATGAAAAAGGGTTCCTGATGGGGATTGCAGCACGAGGTAAGGTCCTCTGTCACCGAAGGCGAAGGAACCCCGTGTCACCCATGAAGGCACTCGAGAAATGGTCACCGTGGTTGAAATGATTTATGATTTCTGCTGCAGGCTATGCCCTTCCGCCCATGATAATTAACAAAGGCAGCATGCAATACAAGGGCTGGTACACGAATTTAACAGCTACAATGGTGGATTACCACTTTTCTTTCTCTCCAAATGGGTGGACAGATGATGCTGTTGCCTTAAAATGGCTTACGGAATTATTTGAGCCATGTACTGCTTCTATTGTCCCCATCCCTCAACTACTCACACTGGATGGACATGGCTCCCATATAACCTGGGAGTTTGTTTCCTTCTGGAAGAAAAAAACATCATCCTATTCTGGCTTCCATCACACTCAACCCATCTTCTCCAGCCCTTGGATGTGGGAATCTTCAGCCCTTTACAATACGCTTATGGTCGGGAGGTTGACAAGTACAGCCGGGATAGTGAGGAGGGAATTAATAAGTCAGTTTTTATTCCCCTACTTCACAATGCTCGAATCATGGCAATTACCAAGCGCAATATCAAGCAGGCCTTTGCCACTACTAGTATTATGACATTTAATCCTTGGCGGGTATACAGCAAGCTGAAGCTAGGGAATGACAACCATAACCCTTTTCCAACAAACCCACTCTCCCTTTAGAGACCTTCCGCACACCCAAAAGCTCACGAGACATACGCAGTCAACTCCATGCAGCAAACCACCTTATCCATAATGGTGGTTCAGTTAAAAAAATTAAGGGAATTCTCAAATCTTTTAGCCATGCAGCCCTATTCTCGATAGCTGAGAAAGAGATCAGAGAAAAGGTGTGTGATAGCCTGTGGCAGAAGAAAACCTACAACACTGGGGCAGACAGGAAACAGCTCTCTAAGGCCCGTCTTCTAACAGGCAAGGAGCTTATTGCTTTGCGAAAAGCCCGAGAGGATCTTGACAGTTGTCCCCAAAGGCAACAGCAATAGAAGAAAAAATATGCAAGCCCAACCATACTGCCTAGTACCCCTCACCCAGAACTCTCACCCTGTAACATGTGTACATGTCCCGGTAACGGTACACAGGAGCGGGCAGTGCAGGATCTCCTTTGTTTAGTTGATTTATATTTGGTTTATTTGATTTGATTTTAGCTCCGCCACTGCCTCTGAGTCAGATAGGCTATGCTATCGTATTGCTATGTTTAGTTTGCTTTGCTGGAAGTTTATATTTAGGATTCCGGGTATGGAATGGTCATGTAACACTGGCGAGGGCTGAGCATTGTTTGTTTCTTTCTTTGGTCTTGCAGGATTACAGGATTCCGGTATGTACGCAGCTACTGGTAATGATCGTGATTGCAGGAAGGCTATCGCTCTTGGGTTTTGTATTTAAACCAGTCTCCTGGCTAGCAGGAGACAGCAGACTTTGACAGACCTTCAGTCTAAGAATACACTTGGTTGAACGGCAATCCCTGAGTCCCTTAGCCCAACTTGTCCTTCAACTATTATCCTTCTAGCTACCGGTCCCTTGAAGCCTCCCTTAGCACCAGCGCTAGCAGGTCTATCGCCGGTCCTATTGTATTTTCGTTAGACAGGAATAAACCTGTTACATTTTTTTGCCTACAGCAGGTGAAAACCCTTTGTTCTCAGGATTGGGAACAGCCTGGTAGGATTGATCACCCTTCCAGTATCTTGATAAC
>Ga0307517_10009790_pt1 | contig 13524 bp, 9 predicted proteins | sample 23_EM_MG_FD_194515 | JGI IMG/M metagenome (GOLD analysis project Ga0307517, IMG submission 194515) | Populus trichocarpa ectomycorrhiza microbial communities from riparian zone in the Pacific Northwest, United States - 23_EM | ecosystem: Host-associated > Plants > Roots > Unclassified | place...
CAGAGAGTGAAAAGAGGGTGGTGACGTGGTGTTATGATTTTGTCGGCATGAAAAATTAAATTTGAAGGACAGAAAAATACGACACCTTCACGAGAGAGATGGAGATTAAGAGGGCGTTTGTTTAGATGGTAGCTTTAGCTTTTAAGCAAACTGTGTAAACCAGATGTTTGATAATATGTAAACAGCAATTTATTGTTTGGTGATTCCCATAATTTTTTGCATCAACCGGTGTTTTGCACCAGCAGCTGGGAGCTGCTTCTCTTAATTCACATGGGCACTGTTCATAACAGTGTCCATTCCAGGTGATGCTAAGTGAATTATAATTCATCTGGGCACTGTTCACTCAAGAAGTGAACAGGATCAAGGTGAATTATAATTCACCTGCGAGAAGCATTCACCTGGCACTGTTCACGTGAACAGGTAAATTTTTTTTCACTATTCATGCGAGTAAAATTTATTGGACCGCGTCCGACCTGGTAAAAAAAAAATTAATTTTTTTAAAATTATGTTTTACTCAAAAAAATAATGTTTAATATTATTTAATAACACTACATAAATTAGAAGAATATCGCATGATGAGGTAACATTTGTGGAATTTGATCGCAATTTCAATTCTGTTTCTGATGATATTTTACCTGATTTTGTTGCACGCTCAAAAAACCATGAAAACTATAGTCCTTATCAGATGAATTTCATACGTGATGAAATTGTAGATAATTTAATGAAATAATAAAAAGTATTTGATATAAAATATTATTTATTTAATAATGTAATAATGGTAGTTAAATCTACAATATTGTAGTTAAATCTACTATATTTAAATTAAAAACCATCAATATTAATATATATTTTTTAAAATTATTTTATAACCTCAATTTCAAAAGCATTCTTAACCAAACACATTAAACCACTTTTTCTTCAACCTCAATTTCAACCACAGTTTTAACCAAACATCTATTTTTTTAAACCAACCTCAACTAAAAGTACTTTTTATAAAACAACTTTTTTCAAACCACAACAACTACCGCAATACCAAACACACTCTAAGAAAATGTTTCAAAGTTCTGGTGGCTCTTGTGTGCTTTTCACGGTTCTCTTATTTAAGATAATCAAGTTGATTTTTATTATTTTATTTAATTATTTTTGTATGAGGTTATCCTAACCTCACAACTCAGCCATGAATTTGACATAATAACTTCAGTAAAATTTTTTTTTATCTTTTTAAAAATTGGTTATTTTTTTACTTTTTCCTTCAATATTTGATTTGTTAATAATTAAGTTTTGATTTTTTTTATTTTTTTATTTATAAAATTATCATGTTCTCATTTGATTTTTGCTTGGTATCAAATAAGATTGTTGTATCTACATGAAATTAACTTTTTTTATAATCATATTAGTATGGAGAAATCATATTATTAATTGCTCTTTTTTTATTGTTATTAAATTTTTTTATAATCATATTATTAAATTAGCCAAATAAATCCTATATTTTTTACTCATTTAAAAATACTATCATCACCCAAGTTTTTTTTTTATATTAAAACAAATTACCCAACTGATAGCATAGTGTTGGCTAGGATAGTATTTTATATATTATCTCAAATGATATCCTGAATTTTCCTTCTTCTAATATAGACATATGTTCTTATCAAAAAAAAAAAAATCCAAGAAGAAGAAGAAAGCATACAATTCATCTCGGAACTCTCTGTTTGGTAAATATATAGTTGTGAATAAAAAGAATAGCACTTTCATGGACGGCTACTGTGTAAACTGTGTGTACACAGTAGTAACAAACAAACAAAAATCGCCAGCCATCAATTTGACTTATTAGATTTTAATATTAAAATACAAACAAGCGTTGTAGAGTAGGAAATTATTTCCCAGATATATAACTGTTTCTTTTCTGGCCACGCTAGCCTGAGTTGGGTCGCCAACTCTCCAGTTATGTAGATATTATTTTCGTTTTGTTTTATGATAAGGGAAATTCTTGAATCAATCAATTAATTAAATCTATTCAATCCAATGATAAATAATCTATCCATATTAAGATTAGAAGATTTTTGGAAATTTTAATTCTCCCATCTTAGCTTTAGTTTGATTTGTTACTTCTTCTATCAAGCTCAAGCTTATTTATCAACAAAACAAAATAAAATAAAATAAGTATTTAATATAATAATTCTAAAAAATTAACTCTTTTATATCAACATTACATATTTTTCAAATAATCATCTTAATTCAATAGCTGAACCTATTATGTAAAGTTTCAAGAATAATTATATAATACTTTATCTAGTAAAAAGCTTTTTTTATTTGAAACTTGTATGATATAAGAGAAGCGATAAATTTAAACTTGTAATCGTCTAATTAACAAGACTATGATACATTATTAAAAAAATCTTTAATCTAATATATAACTCAAGTTAGTAGATCAAAACTAGTTTTACATTACTCTAACAATATTAACATTAGTTTAAATGTTAAAATCATTTAGTATTTCATCTTACATTTATTTTTATAGTTAATTTGCAACCACTTTATAATAAAGATTATATTTTAATAATATTATTATATTTAAATAATTATCTTAAAATATATTTCTTGTTCATGAATATTTCAAGCCACTTCAAGTAGTGAATTGCTCAAGTAACAATCGAGCTTCAAAAAATATTTTATTGAAGTGATCTCAAATTGAGTTTAAGTAATTTGGTTTGTTTTACAGCCCTAATCTTAGCATTTAAATAATAAGGATAGTGGATAACGTAAATTCGAGATACCAGAATTATCCTGTTAGCTCTATTTTCACCCAAATTATTTATTATATATTTTCAAACAATTGAAAGCATAGTTAAATGACTAATGATCCATTATCTTTTCTTTTTAACAGTAGGGGTCGGTCGATATCATTAAGCCATAGTTTTATTTATTTATTTATTTTTTAAAAAAGAGGTCGTAGCCCAAAGAAATAAATTGCATTTTGGTATTATTTTATATTTTATTTTATTTTTATCTAGTTACAAGTCGGTGGTCATCTATATTAAGATTAATACATTGATAAAATAATATTTTCTCGTGATCTTTAATTTCCTAATGTGGGAGGAAATTAACCAATTTAGCAACTAGTAGCCTAAGGTTCCAATAATGGTAAGAGATTTATATGATTACATTTACCACATTAATTCAGTAAAATTACAAATAAATAAAAAATCGTACAAACATATCACTGAAATCCGAAGTTGTCAAGACATAAGATTTATTTTTCCAAGCATTTTATCCGAGAATCCTCGCACAGGTTAAACCAGAGACATTAACGATATTAATCAGCGAAATGGAATGAAAGAAAGAAGTAATATAAATGCTAGCAATATGATAGCGTACTGACAAGCCCAAGAAAAAATTGTAGAAGGCAATGCTTTCGTCTTGCAAATTATAGAGGGGGCTAAGCAGTTCGTTAGGGTACAAGTCCTTGGAGGAAGCTCCCCTGCAGCTGGCTGCTTATTTTCAACCTCTAGAAGCAACACCTTTGGCTTTGAAGCCTCAAAAATCGCCGGACCTAGTAGCCTTGCCACCTGAATGATCAATCAAAACCCCATAAATCAAAACCAGCTGTTTTTTCCCAATAAAAAAGAAACAAGAAGAAAGAAGAAAAACTTACAGGACCAGTGAATAGGTTCTTCTTCTTGATCGTCATGGGTTTTCTTCTATAGAAAAAGAAAGAGCTGTTTTGTTCAAAAACAGAGGGACCATGCTTTGAAGGATGCAGGGGACCACCATTCAATTTAGCCATCTCTGTGTCTCTCTGGCAGTAGTTGTTTTTATGATAAAGCACACTACTTGGATCTCGAAGCTAGCTCCTAGTAATTTTATGGACACTCGAAAATGGAAGAACGACTGTCATATTTTTGGACAGTTTGGAAGCAGAAACTCTTTTGCGTTCACTCTGGAGCTAATTGTTTTTGGTTTGCTTAGATGCCTAAAGTGTAGGACTTCTTCGAAGTTTGATGTAGGTCTGGTCTGCGCTCAGAAGACACTTTAGAAGAGAGTATGACCTAGAAATTAGAATAGCAGCGCCATGGAGGTCTGCGCTCAGAAGACATTTGGGCAAATTTTTCCTCCTGCAAGATGGAATCAAAGTATGGTAGTCATAAGAGATAGCAAAAAATCTCTATGCATCAAAATAACAAATCTTCTCGTTGAAACACACATTTCTTCTCATCAAAACAGCACCCTTCTTCTCATCTTCAAAAAATCTTCATAAACACAACCGACAACTTTACACAATAACTTTCAATGTCTTTTGTCAAATAGGTTATGGAAGAATTTTTTATTATTATAAAATAACATCTAACATGAAAAAAAATATTTTAATATAATTTTAAATAAAAATAATAATATAAAAAACAATTACTATCACACTTTCCATACTTAAAATACTACATCAACTTCACCATCTACGTGTACAATCGGACATTGTACGTCGAAATTATTGAAAATTGTTTTACAGACCACGACAGCGTCCTGAAGTCTTGTTCCTGTAGAACCCGTGGAGTGGTCATATTATTTTAATTTTCTGAAACTTCTAGGACATCTAGTTAGGTGTTACGTCCAGTCAATTGGCCCTCTAAAGTCTAAACGTTGTCCATGTTTACTGAATTATGGAGCCTCCACATTTCTGGTCAAAAAATTACACAAAGCTCCTTGAGATTTTGAGGCCTCTCTTCGGTTTCCTACGCATTAACTTGTCAGGTATTAATTAATAAAAGTACTTCCGTTTCTCTTGATATTCCTTTAGGGTTGATGGGAAAAAATTACATTGACTACTCCATTGCAATGGCAGATGCATTAATTACATTTAGGCATGTAACTTTTGGGATATCAATGCAAAATTCAGAATTGTAAACAGAAACAAAATTGAATGCATAAAAAATTGGCTGGGTGGAAGTCCAAGAATATGTGTAAGGCCAAACAGGAAGAAGGGTTAGGGATTCGAAATATGCACTCAATGAATAAGGCTTGCCTAATGAAGTTAGGATGGGGTATTATCCATGACAACAATAATCTATGGGCAGATGTCCTGAGGAGTAAGTATGTTAAGACTCAAGATCGTATACCACAAGTCCAAGCTAAAGGGAAGGACTCTCCGCTGTGGAAAACAATCTGTAAAGTTTGGCCTCAGGTTATTGAAGGCCTAGGTCGGTCTGTTGGGAATGGAGTAGAAGTTCGGTTTTGGAAAGACAACTGGCTGGAAGGTATCGGCCCGCTAGTACAGCATGCTTTACAAGATATTCCAGTGGAAAATTTAAATGTATCAGTAGCAAACATGGAGTCTAATATTCAATGGAGATGAGATTTCTTTGCTCATTTACTCTCCCCCATACAAATAATTATGGTAATGGCTAGTTATCCTCCTTCTAGTACGTACCATCGAGGGAGATTCAAGTTATTGGTGTAAATTTGCAAGTGGTGTGTTTACTGTAAAATCTGCCTGCCACATGAGCATTGCAAGCCAGGTTAGAAACAGGGATCCTATTTGGAGATTGATATGGAGTTGGAAGGGATCGGAGAGAATCAGAGCTTTTCTCTGGGGGGTAGCTCATGATAAATTGACGGCGAATGAGAATAGATGGCGTGGGAATTTAACTGACGATCCACACTGTCACCATTGTTCTTTGAAAAAGGAACCTATGCTTCATGTGTTAAGGGACTGCAGTTTAGCTCAGGATGTGCGGAAGGTTTTGCTCAATTCGAGGGATAGAAGGAGTTTCTTTGATGATGGGTCGGCCCTCCGCTGGAATGGTTGACGTTAAATATGGATGGTTGTAGTAAAGGAAATCTAGGATTAGCTGGTACTTGCTCTTATGGCAGAGCAGAATTGTGGGTAGTAGTTTCTGGCCTCAAACTAGCTTTGGTCGTTCGGAATTAAAAGGCTTGTTTTAAAATCGGATTTCTTGCTAGTGGTTAATTATTTAGCAAAGGACAATGTGAAAATTGATGCCAAGCAAGTGAATTGCTGGCACGACAGTGGGAGGTTAAAGTTCAACATGTGTTTCAAGAAGCCAATGCATTTGTTAACTATCTTCAGGGATCCTCACATAAATTTGTACTTGTTTCTGTATTACAACCTCATTTAATCGACCTTTTCTCATTTAATTTTGTTTTTTAGAGCGTCCCGATTTCAACCAAAAAAAAAAAAAGCAATTGAATTGCTGGTTAACTGGGGTACTTATCTCTCATCTTTCACATAACTGTTTTAAAAGGGGGGAAAGCAAAGTGGAGACAAGTACTGGTATATTTGCCTCCACATTCGCAGAGGAATTTTTTTTAACAATGTTATTATTAACATAATCAAGTGAATATTTTGAAATCTCCTGACTAATTGTGACTCAAATTTTTAATTAAATTATGTGACAACTAACTCGATTTAAATTGATTAATTTCATAAGTTTAAATACAATATTGATGATTGATAATAACATGATTTAGCTTTTAAAAAAACTTCAAAATAATAATTTTTTAAAAACTAAAGTAATGACAGATTGGATCGACCTCGCCACCCCGTGACTTGGGTGATGAACTTTATTGGATTTAATAAATTTTTTTATAATTTTTTTATTTAATTATATGATAAAAATAAATGCTCACAAAATTGAGTACCAACCTAAAAATAGACATTTATTTGAGACAATTATCCCTAGAAAGCAAACAAAATCAATAATGCAGTTCATTTACCAACCAATCTAATATTAAATGATGAAATTTAAAAAAATTAAAAGATCAAAAACCAAAAATACATTTATCCTATCGGTGGGTAAACTCATCAAACCTGTGAATCGGGTAAGCCGGGCAAGTACGCTAAACCTGTGAACTGGGTTATGGACTCCACTGGAATTATAATTTTTTTTTCAAAACTATTTTTTATTTAACTATATGATAACAAATATAGATGATTGTGAAATCAAACACCAACCCAATACCGAGATGGTTTTTTTAGATTGCGATAACTTCATAAAAAGCGAAACGAAATCAATTATGAAATTGAATTCTTAATAAACCCAGTATCTAAGGATGAAAAAAAAAACTTATTTAAAAATATTAAACATGTCAAACCCACGAACCAAGTGAATCAGCCAAACATATGAATAGGTTCATGGACTTTAAAAAGTTTAATAACATAACTTTTTTGTTTGAAACTATTTTTTTAAAACTATATGAGGAAAAAAAAAGAGTCAAGTTCAATTAAAAAAAAAACACCCCACCAAACTCGTAAATCAGGGCAATCCGAGTTACCCCGACAAACCCGCAAATCATGCTAACCTTAAAGAAAGGTAAAATAAAAGGAAACAAATTATAAAGCTAAATTCTCAACCATTCCAATATTAAAAGATGAAATCGACAAAAAAAAAATTGAAAAAAAAAATCATAACAAAAATTTAAAAAGAAAAAAGACAAAAAGCAAAACACTGTAAATTACTATTGTGATTCATAGTATAATGTGTTTAGGTGAACAGTAGTTTCCTCATACCCTTTAATTTTTGTTACTTTATAAAGTTTAATAATATGACTTTTTTCTAAAACTATTTTTTTAACTATATGATAAAAAAAAATAGATTATAAAAAAAATCTAGTTCAATTAAAAAAAATAGGCAACCCACCAAAATCATAAACCGGGACAATCTAGGTTAGCTTGAAAAAAAACCCATAAAATAAGCTAACCTCATATTTTGGCAAAAAAATAAAAATAAATTACTATATTAAATTCTCAACAATCTCTATTTTAAAAAATAAAATCGAAAAAAATAAATTTAAGAAAAAAATCATAACAAAAATTTAAAAACATAAAGGAAAAAAAAGAAAATAAAAGGCATAACATGTGGATTACTATTGTAATCCACAATACAATAGGTATTGAGTAAGCAGTAATTTCCTCCATATCCTTTAATTTTTATTATTTCATAAAGTTTAATAATATGGTTTTTTTCTAAAACTATATTTTTTTAACAATATGAGAAACAAATAGAATATAAAAAAACTAAGTTCAATTAAATAAAAAACTATCAAATTCAACCTGAATTACCTCAACAAATCCGCAAATCATATTAATCTCATAAAAAGATAAAACAAAAAGAAAAAAATTACAAAGCTAAACCATTTCAAAATTAAAAAATAAAATTATCAGAAACAATTTTAAAAAAAACCATGAAAAAACAAAGAAAAAAAAATATGAATAAATATTGTAGCAATCTATAATATTTTATAAGAAAAATTACTGTAATTTCTTTACATATTTTAGCTTTTCTTATTATAAAGTAGACCAGAATCAATATTGAGCTATATATAACATTACAGTATGTTACATTAATCTTCCTTGACGTATTTTGACTCTCATCACCCAATGGTATTGTCCAAGCCCTTTATAGTTGTTATACTTTTGGCAAAATTTATTAGACACAACAGTATTCATAGCTATCAGATGCAAATGATTAAAAAAAAAAAAAACACCATTGACACTTGGGAAGCTGGAACTATATTGCAAATTTGAATCTGCAATTATTTAACTCAAATTAATCAGCTCTTATGGTTTTGTGGGCAGGCCGTGTCTCTGGAGTCTGGCGGACCTATGAACAATTCTGTCTCCACCTCGATGATTTGCCGGTCTTGTAAAATGTGTGGCGTCTTGGTTGCTGAGAGGTCCGGTGGTTGCATCCCACACTGCAAAAATAAGTCATCAAACAAAATTATTACCAACAAAATAAATATATATATATATGTCTTCGAATTATTGTCTGAAGGAACGATCTCCGGACAGACAGCGAGCATGGCCACGAGCACCATAAAATCTGAACTGGTCCTACAGCTTGATAGATCTTTTATACAAGTTTGACATTTCTATATTTAATGCTCTCTTTTTAAAAATAAAAAAAACTACTATGAGTGAGAAGCCTAAATTCTTGTGTGCTATGCCACACACAATGGTGACGCATTCCTCAAAAACACAACCAGAGATGATCATGATAATGTATAGGATCTAAAAGTTCAAGCTGGATGGTAATATACCTTCTCCCTCAACTTCGTGTTTTCTTCCATTAGGATTTTCTCCTGAGATACGTCAGTCAAAAGATGATGATAGCAGATCAGGATAATGCTTTCCAAAATCTATACCTAAGAAGTCTTGAACAAGCATGTATTATAAAATAATACGCATGGAACCTGAAAAATTACCTCGCCCTTTAGCTTCTCAATCTGCTCCCTGAACAACTGATTCTGCAAGTGCACAAAGCAAAGACAGTTAAATATTCAGTAAATCTCTCATAATAATAATTTTAGTCCAAAACTTCTTGTTTTCTCTTATAAATCCAAAAGTTGTCCCAAAAGGACACCGCAGTTAAAATTGAAATTTGTTCTACGAGGTCTAAGGTTCAAATTTTGGAAGGGTTAAGGTGCAGATTTAGCAATCAAGATAGGATATCTCCACTGGAAAGTCCAAGGCTTGTAAAGAAAGCACCCTGTTGAAAAACAAAAATCCAAAAGCTTTTGTACGTGGGAGAAAATACTATAGCACACCTCTTAATTTTGCCACTGCGATTTAGCCTATTCTTCAGAATTTTCTTAAATTGTTTTTTATCTAAAAAATTATTAAATTAATATTTTTCTAGATATTTTTTTATAATTTTAATATGTTAGTATCAAAAATAAAAAAAAAAAAATTTAATTGACAAAATCTTTTTACAAAAACTTGTACCGCATTAACACACATATTAAAATGAAGCAAACTATAAACAACACATTTTTTTGCGCAATCATAATTAAAATTGATCAATGGCGCTCATGCAAAACATGGGAAAGATCAAAGAAATGGGGACCAGAAAAGAACAGTAATTTGATAGAGAATATTGATGTTACATATTCTTGTCATATACTTCCTTCCTACATCTTATTGTGTCTTTTAGCAATAGTATTATTCACATTAATCATGTTTTTTTTTTCTCCTTCATCCTTTTTTGTTCAGTGTGGATGCAGATCCAACCATGCTACCTTTTTTCTTTTTTTGATGAAACGAGAGATGATTTATTAATAAAAAGGCAAGAGCCAAAGCATACACCTACAAACAAACCACCTCTGTTAAAAGTGGCCCAAGGAATAGGTTCCTGGGCAAAAAAAACAAAAGAACATAAATGAAAACCACAGCATAAGCGTGTAAGAAATTGTTACTTGCTCTTCAAATTAATTTTTATATAAAAATATTTAAAAATAATTTATTTATTATCTTTTAAAATTTATTTTTATATCAATATATTAAAATAATTTAAAAACACAAAAAAACTAATTTAAAATCAAAAAAACAAATTCAAATTTTTTACTTTAAGAATTCTAAAATTCTAGATATTCCTTGGAAAGCGTGACCCTAATGACAGCAGTGCGTGTTTTTTCTCTTAAGAAAAAAAAATAGCACCTTCCAAAAAGAAGTTATGAAAAACTAACACTCTTAAAAAAAACTTCAAAAAAAATAGGACATTGGAAGGTAATAATACAACCAAAAAACTTTAAATATTTTTAAATATATTGTTTTTTTTAAATGACCTGCTTCATTTTATTTTTAATAATAATTCATTTAATTTTAATAACTTATTAGGCTACTTAATAAGGATAATAATTATCCATTAAAATATTAGTTGTAATCCATTTAAAATTTAACAGGACTCATAAATAGGTTAATTGTAATCCATTTAACTCTCAATATGATTAATTAATAATTATAGATAAAATTTTGGGAAAATATACATATATATATAATTATTTTATCTATTTTTTATTTTCACTATTTATCTATTTTTCTAATCTGGTATATTAGAATTTCTTTTCAAGAATTTTTAGCTATCAAAACACTTGATTTAACAACGTCATTTTGATTAATAATTGTAAAAAAAAAAAAAAAAACCTCTAGCAGTACCCAGAAATTACAGTGCAAGTGCAAGAGCCAAGCTACACGATCATCAAGTGGCAACACCAGACTTGGCCATTGAAACACCGCACAGATTTGACCGAAGGATTATCAATTACAAATCGAAAACGCCAACAATTTATATTTCAAAGCCAATAGTGTGCAAGTAACTAGTTCCATACCAAATACCAATACTATGCCATGATAATCATCATCTTCTAGTTGACCCTTTTTTTAGCATGTTCCCTCAATTCCAATAGTGCAAGTAACTAATCACTCGTGTACTGTTCAACTAATTTATAATCCTTCTTTTCAATTTCTAATAAACTGTTTGGAAGTATTTATAAATGAATATATTTGAACCGTTTATTAAATAAACATGCTCTGTTTTTAAATAATATTACATAAATTTTGATAATTATAATCAATTTAATTTGTTTAATTTCTTAGCCATATACAACAATTTTTAACTGGACTTAAGCAAATATTAGAGATATAAATTGAATTATCTTTCAAAATCTAAATATACATAACTCTTAAGAATAAATAATCACTACAAAAACTGAACTTTAACATTATATATTATTAACCTTTTTTTTTATTATACATCACTATTTTCAATTATATGTGACATCATGAGTTTAAATGAACAATACATAAATGAATAAAAAAGAACTTATACAATACTTATTTAATAAATATTTCCTTTATTATAAGTGTTTGTCCAGGAGAGTAAAAACATAAAATAAAAAATGAACTGAGGATTCAGCTCAATAATTTTATGATTTCTGATGTAATTCATTTTTTTTTAATTTTAATACTTTATATTTTTATTGGCTTGTTTCAAGTCTTTTTAGAATTTTAATAGTTAAAATAAAGTACCCCTACGATAATATATAGTTTAAGAATGATTTAATTAAATTGCTTATTTTGTATTATTTTGAATTTTATTTGGTGTATAAATAAGAAAATGGTGGAAATCAAGACAAAAACTACTCTTTCTTTCTACGGTTCTGAGAGTCTCTTCAGATTTACCTTAGCTACTGCCTTTGATGGTAGCGTTTTTCCTTCTTTTTTCAATAATCCCATGTTGAGGCTTCATGCTTTTAGAATTGATGTTTTTTATTTTGTAATATCTAATTTATTTGGTTTTCTTACTCTTTACCTCTTTTTTAAAAGTTTATATATATATTTTTTTTACTCTTGCGAATTTTTAAATGGAGGTTCATTCCATAGATGTGGATAGATTGAAGATGCACTACCAGAAAAATTCTCAAATACAAATAAAAATACCAACAGAAAAAATATCATTAGTGAATTATGGTAACATTTACCAATGGAACATAACATTGTTGTTTCCATCGATACTCACCGGCAAGAATTTACCATCGATGAATATCGTACAGGTGAAAATCAAGGAATGAGCTAGGCAGGTATTCCTTTGTTATTTTCGCTCATATATGTAGTTTTTTTGTGTTTACTTGTTTTATAGGTTTTTTCTATAGAAATTTGTTGTATAAATACATGATTTGTACATGTTAGATTTTGTTTGAGATTTTAAAAAATTATATTTGTTTATCATTTGATGAAATTGAGTTTGATTTTGTAATTTAAGTATTTTATAATTAAATAAATAATGAGTTATTTCAAAGGTACGTTTCATATTTTATTAATTTTATTGTTAAGTTGAAAATTTAGGTGAATTTAGAGGAATTTAGGTTTTTGTTTTGGAGAAAATTGATAATCATTAAATGGTACTATTAAAATAGATTGAATAATTTTGAATTCAATCAATAATAGCTAATTAACTGGGTAATGATAATTTGTTTAGTTCACATTAATATTTAATACATGTTGTCATCAATATTCTATATAAGTTTCATATAAGTAATGGATGGATGATCGTTCTTATATGTATCAAGTTTCATCCGAAGGGTTATGCATGATGATTATTGTAATGGGATTGAGGGTTTTATTAATTACGCATTATCTAATCTGAAAAATATTAGGGGAAGCAGTATTAGATGTCCATGTAAGAGGTGTAAAAATAAAAAGTTTCTCAATCCATATATTGTTATAATGCATCTTCTACAAAAATGGTTCATGAGAAAATACTTGTGTTGATTTGCTTACGAAGAACCCTATTTTCCTTATGAAACCATGGTAGAAAGGATGGCTAGGTAAACTTTTAGTTCTAGCAACGTGCAATGAGTTGTAAATGATAATAGTAATCATTATAGGAGTATGATTACAAATGCAATGAAGATGAATCAATGTTATGCAGGTGAATGCTCAATTTCAGATGAAGAACCAAATGCAGACGCAACTAGGTTTTTTGAACTTTTAAAAGATTTTAATGAATCATTATAGGGTAGGTGCACAAATCATAATAAATTATTAGTTATTGCACAAGTATTCGCCATCAAGTCAAATCATGGGCTGAGTGAGGTCGATTAAAACAGAATTGTCGGATGGGCAAAAAGCACTTTATCCGAAGGGAATGGGTTGAAAAGAACTTCTATATTGCTAAATCCATGATGAAACCTCTTGACCTAGGATACCAGAAAATCGACATGTGTCTGAACTTT
>Ga0307517_10009791_pt1 | contig 13522 bp, 5 predicted proteins | sample 23_EM_MG_FD_194515 | JGI IMG/M metagenome (GOLD analysis project Ga0307517, IMG submission 194515) | Populus trichocarpa ectomycorrhiza microbial communities from riparian zone in the Pacific Northwest, United States - 23_EM | ecosystem: Host-associated > Plants > Roots > Unclassified | place...
TTATTTTAATTTGTATACGTATAAGTGTCTCAAAAATACAAAATTATATTGCGTAGTATTTCCATATGAAAATTCAAAATACATATTCGCATGCATTTTAGGATTTAATAATCAGTTTATTAAATTCATATAAATTTTGCAATATTTCAATAAATTATTTTTTTTAATTTATGAGAATTAATGGTTAAAAATCTTGATATAGAACGCTAGACCTACAAGTGAGGTTAGTATTTGAAATATCAGAGTTGACCAAAATATTCTCAAGAAGTATTCTAAGTATTTACTAATTTTAATTGGAAGTATTTTTCACCGTAATACACAAATTACGAATAATCTTTTTTCTAAGAGTTTATTTGAGTACACGAGTCCATAATAAATTCTTAAACACCGGGTTTATTCATACAAGTAAAACTCAAATTCTAAATCATAGATAGACCACCAACTAGAAAACCATTCAAACCCTAAATCACATCAAACAACAAAGCAACTTACCTTAGGTAGGGTGCGTTAGAGGTGTTAATATCTTTCTTAGCCACAACCAGTCCCTTACCATTGAATCTCTGATAAGACCCGGGTTTGCTAGCGACCCTAAACCAAACAACTAGGTGGCGACTTCAAATGACCCCCCTGACACTGTGCGTCCACATGCGACATGGAGAACCAGAACATGGAGATTTATTGTTCAATTACCACACACACTAGCAAATCCATTTTATTCATTTCACATGCAAATCAGATGATATGATTCTTTTTTATTATAAGTTTTTTTAAATTGTTGTTTTATATGAAAGTGTTTAACTAACAACATCTTTCATTTGTAAGCTACGGTTCTTGGACACAAACCAAGACCAATAAAGCTTTTCATAGAAACTTACATGTAAAATGATGACCGTCAGAAAAGAGTGCAACAACTTGTGGATAATTGAGCTCAAAAGTTCGTGGAAAATTGGGTTTCAATAAAAAAAATTTCTGAAGTTATTATTTTTTAAATTAGTTGATTATTTTTTTCATGAAATATATATCACCCGATGGCAGAAGAGATACAGAAACGATCCTTCGACCCATTAAAAACTCGATCTGGATTTGTAATTGGAGATTGGATTGTCCAATGGACCTGATAGAAATTAGGTTTACGATATCTCAAACACTACGGCCGAGATATACAAATGGAGCATAATGTATCTACTATTAGTTCCTCACAATCAGGTTTGAGCTCTCAATATCCAGCCTTCCAGGCGATGTTACGACAACAAGTTGAAGCTTAGACGACCTAACTTACTACTAAAATAGAACATCTTAGGTGATTGTATTTGGAGTTGTTGTCAAACCTCGGTAGTACATGTGGTCCACCTCGCCCACCTGGTTCCAGCAAAGATCCGCCTCCTCCTCCCTCTTTAGCTTCTGTCATGTAGAAAAAATGTATACAAACTGATAATTTTTAAATTAGTAATAAATATTTGGTTTTTTTTTTAGTTTTATTTCTTTCAATTTTTTTTGTTTTGTTTGTTTTAAATATTCTTTTTCAAAAAATATCGAATAAAATATTGATGAAATTATCGATGTACTAAGCCTCTCAGAGAATTCCAGAGAGTTGGAAAAAATAGATAATTTTGTCACTAACAATATGTAAATTATTGACGGGTTAATTTTATCGGTAATTTAAAATAAATCACTAATGAAATTATAAATAGTCTTTTCTATTGATGATATGTCAAACTCACCGATGAAATTACCAACGAAATGATGCTGGTAATTTTTTTTATCGTATTTTTTTTATCAATAAATTTATCTATGATTATATTACTAATAAAATGACAAAAAAAAATAAAATTACTGACAATAAGTTTTTCAATGACTATGTACCATTCCCATGATTTCATCAGTAAATTGTTTTCCTACAAAATTTGGACTGAAAATAAAACTCAGCTCATGTGAAGATTTGGGTCGGCGGATGAACTTGTTGACATTGAACTACGATTTGAATGACACTTTGGCGCTGTGACGTGGTGGATAGATGCGACGCCACCAATGCCACATTCTGAACGACCCCATGTGAGTATCACACAAAAGATGCTCCTTGAGGATAATCTTCAGGTTTTTCCTTTTTCTTTTTTTCTTCGTCCAAAAAAAGAAAACAGTAAAAGCAAAGATAAAAGCAACGTCAGCGTCATGGAGATGTTGTTGTTGTCGTCGTCTAGATCCAGAGAGAGATATTAAAAATAAAAATAAAAGTAAATAAAAAGAAAAAGAAAGAGGGAAGGAACCATATCCACTGCCATGTGTAACAATTCTCCATCAAAGATGATGGAGTGTCAGTGAGGGAACAGCAACCTTAACTGTGACACCTACCACGTGTACATCCCCTTTGACCATAAAAGGGATCGGTGTCACGTGATCGATCACATGTTTGTCTATTTTTATTTTCTATTTTAGTTTTGTGTCCGTACAATACACTTCAATATTCTTGTACGGAGGAGCTCATCTTGTCTGGAACTGTCACGCCTTCCCACATTATCTAACAGGCAGCAGCTGCGGTGCCCTAGCGCCGTGTATTTCCACGGATCAGGGAACTGCTAAGCTAGGGCTTTTATTCCCTGCGAACAGGCTTTTTCTTCACAATTTGTTTTTTTATTAATTTTTCTTTTTTCCCGTTTGGTTTTGTTAACAATGCATTCGAATCAGGAGGAGCACGCAGTATCAATAAACCTCCAGAAGGCAATATATATATATATAATTACTCCTCCGCCTTTAAATAAAGGTTTTATTCAAAGTGTATTCCATCAGCAAATATTATTTTCTTATAATGAAAAGGAATGAAGTGATTGTCTTCTTTCTTCTACTCATCAGCTGTTTTAGCCACTTGCAAGCTATATATACTATGGTTTCTTTGGCGGGTCAATTCCCGGATTAGATTTAATAACTATAGTATATATACGATATTTTCTCATGTTTAGGCTCGTCATTTATTGAAAAAAAAAAGAGTTTCCATTCACTAGTCGTAAATATAATGTACAAACTTGACCGGAAGTGATATCCTCAATATAATTGAGTTTTTAACACTTTTGTCTGTTTATTGGACTAAATCTAATTTCTTTTATGAGAGGAGGGAACATAACTCCCTGTAGGAACTCGTACGGCGTTAATTATGTTTTGCTTTTCTTTATCTGCAAATAAATAAATAACCAATTCGCTAACTATTACGACATCGTATGGTTAGAAAAAATATCTGAAGCAGAAGCGCAAGTTAGGGAATTAAGGAAGGGGTGGCTAAAATGCACGAGGGTGCCTCGCTAAACGATGCCGCTAACTTTGGCGGGGCCGTAACTGCCAAGTAGTTCGTGGGTTCTTGAAAACAGCAGAGAATTCGTGACAAGTGGCCGTAATTCACCTACCAGCTCAATACACCCATTTCAGCATGGCTGCCACTTCCTGCTTACCGTCCACGTATTCCCTACTACCCTTACTATACGTCTCCAAAACACTCCATCAAAATGTCTCGATACTTCTCGTTAATTTATCGAATGACTAAGACTTCTCCGAAATCTCATGAAACACTCTTTCGTTTCGTGAGTCGATTCTTTTGGTTCAAATTCTTCATACCACTGCAACGAAACCAGGACGGCGGCTCGATTCAAGAACCAGAACTCTGAACTGGGTTGGGTTTCATTTTCCAACCCTGACCTAGATTATTCAATCAAAATCCAAGTGAATGTAAACCCGGCTCAACATTTATGCCTCGTATTTCCATACCAAAAACAAATAAAATTAGAATTTATTTCAACCAAGTGAATGTGATGGAAAAAAATTGAAACAAAAACATAAGCTCATTGTTTGTTTAGTGGCTGACCTAAGATAAAAGAGGTGTGGGACTTGGGAGAATGGGATTTGATAAACTTTGTGTTAATTCATGATGTGTATGTTTAATTCATGGTAATTAGGGATAAATTTAGAATTTATTGCATGATTGCATTCTTGTAGCCGTGTTTTTCAAAAATAAATTAAAGGAATGTGAAATCCTAGGTTTGTTGGGGTTGAGATGCTTATTGACTAAAGATTTGGTTAATTAATATTTGAAAATTTATGAAGTGAGAAGAAATTGAAGATATTTGATCGTTCAAAAATTTTTACTTAGAAGTGGTCAAAATGTTAGTTTTGGGAATTTTGGAGAATTTTAAATAACTAACCTTGATTTTTGGTTAATTTATGTGCTTGTAATATTTTGTATGTTTGATTTTGAGTATGGATGGTATAGAGTTGATTATTATGCATGTGGCTATGAAAAATAGGAAATCGAATTATATGAGTGTGAAAAATTTACATGTAAATATGTTTGAGTGTTTGAGCATTGGATTAGAATTGTAAAAGTTGGCCGCATGGACGGGAGTTATTGGAGATGTTATTGATAATGATATGAAGTCGATTGTTTAGGAGAAGGCTATAAAATTTAAATCAAGCTAATTGTTTGGATAAAGATTATTGATTAATATGAAATAATCTGGTTGTATGAGCAGGGGGTTATAGATTGAAAGTATTTACATGAATGGAGGTTGTGGATTTTAAATGAATTAAACAAACACTTATTTAAATTTGTAAGTAATGTTAATGTGCCATAGGCGGCATGAAAATTATTTTAAATCGACGAATGGCATTATGGAGCTAAAAATAACATAATATTTGTTTTAAAATGGTTAATGGTGTTAAAGATCCAAAGATGATGAAATACTTGTATTAAATATATAGATGAGCTATAAATAGGTCTAAAGTATATTGAGATTAAAAAATAACATGGGTGAGTTATAAATGGGTATAAAGTATTTATATAGAAATTGAAAAATAATAAAAGTGAGCTATAAATGAGCATAAAGTATGACGAGATTGAAAAATAATATATGAGCCATAAATATGTATAAAGATATTGAGATTGAAAAATAACAAGAATGAGCAATAAATGGGTATAATGCATGTTAAGATTGAAAAATAACTTGAAAGAGCCATAAATGAGTATAAGGCATATTGAGATTGAAAAATAGTATGGATAAGCTATAAAAGGACATAAAAGTATGTTAAAATTGAAAAATAATGTGGATGAACCATAATTGGTATATTAGATTTTGGGATTGAAGATTGATATTGATGAGCTATAAATAACATCATGACAGTCAAAATGAATTCATGAAATTAGTTGGTCGAAATGGATACAATGGGCGTTGAGGTAAACTAATGAAATTATATGGTCGGAAATGATGAAATAGGTGTTGAAATGAATGAACACAAATAGTGAGCCAATATCGTATCCACGAATATTAAGGGTGTTATTTGGTTTGATGAAAGCGAAACTAAATCAAAGTATAACCTATACGTACAGTAGGTGGTAATGAATCTTAATAGGGTTTGGACTACGAACTGAGAGTATTTGTGATGATTTTATAAAGGGGATTTAATGAAAATACAAGCAGATGATTGTGATGTTACCATGAATAAATTAATTTAAAGTATAAGTGATGAATGTTTTTAGATTGGTTAAGAAATAGAATTTTTATCAAAGAGTTATTACGAGTATGACGATGATAGTTCAACGAGTATAATAAAGAAAATGAGAGTTCATGAGTTGTCGAAGAGAATGTATTAAATTGAAAATTTAACACAGAATTCGTGTGCTTATAAATGAGTTAAAAAAATAATGTTTGGTCATATAATTTGATAAATATTAGTAACCATGATTGTACAAATATTTATTTTAATTATGTGATTTTATGTGTTTTACAAGTACCTTCTCTCGAAGGTTTTAGTCCTTAAAAAGTACTATTGAGATATCTAGACTCCTATATTGGGTAGGTTTTTGTAATATATGATGAAAGTTTTGAAAAACCAATTTATATGCATGTAATCAAGAAAATGTTGTAACCTTACTATTTTGTATGTATAATTATGCATATTATTGGCATAATCTCCTAGGGCCTCATGCAAAGTCCACTTTAGGTCATTACCAAACCTTCCAAGCATTTGAGTTTCGACAGCTCTTGTTAATTAAGAAAAGCTACAAAACTCTCTTTTACTAATTCCACCCGACAATATACAAAACCTTTGCAACTAGTTCACACTGATATATGGGTGTCAGTTAATCCCATTGATGGTTGTCGTTATTATGTTCCTTTTGTCAATGATTTTAGTAGATTCATATGGATGTATCATATGCATTTTAAATTTGATGTGTTTGTTACTTTCCTAAAATACAAAGCTCTTGTCAAAAATCTGTTCTATACTAAAACTCAACAATTACGATCGATAATGGAGGAGAATATCTCTCTAACAATTTTAAATCTTTTTTAGTAACATATGGGATATATCATACATTAATTTGTCTTTATATTTTATAGTAAAATTATATTGCTAAAAGAAAACATCGACATATCTAAGAAATTGATTTAACTTTATTGGTCATAGCACCTCTACCTAATAAATATTAGATAAATGCTTATTTTACAATTGCATTTCTTATAAATCACCTACCTATAAAAGTCCTACATAATTTGTCACCTTACTTCATGCTTCAAAAAAATCTATCATTATACAATTCTCTTAGGACATTTGGATGTTCTTGTTATTCATACTTACAATCCTATAAAGATAACAAACTACATTTCAAAGAAAACAATGTCTCTTTCTTTGGTATGCTGGCCAACAAAAAGGATATAAGTGTTTTGATTTAAACACATGTAGGGTCTATATTTCAATGCATGTTGTATTTGATGAGGACTCATTTCTAACAAAGGGTAAATGTCGTATACATGTTTATTTTCTATCTTCCATGCATTTCCACTAATAATAATATCACTTCCAATTCAATTTCTCCTATCTTTGCCAATAATATAGCAAATGATCCTCCTTATGACTCTAGCCTCCAAGATAATACTCATCATTTACCTTTCTCTCCAGATCCTGACATTATCTTTCTTGAGAATTTTTCAAAATCCTACCTAAACACAAATTCATCTCTACATCAATCACATTTTACTATTACACCTCCTCACAATCCCTGGCTCTCCCAACCCAACAGAGTTATCATAAAATGTTAAAAAATAGGAAATTTTCAACCTAAATAATATTTTGGTTTTGAAATGTTTTCTTTCTATTGTTTGACTAGTATACTTACAAAATTTATACCAATTTGTTTTACATAGGCAATAGCAAAACTTAAGTGGAGATAAGCTATGAGACGTGAATTTGATGCTCTAATAAAGAATGTGATGTGGTCTTTTTATCTAAGTATAAATGGTAAAAATGTTGTAAGGAATAAATATGTATTCAAAATTAAAAGACATCCTGATGGCATCATTGAACATTGCAAAGCTAGACTTGTGGTAAAAGATTTTGATAAAAAAAAAATCTAATATCAACTACTTTGACACTTTCATTCTAATAGTCAAATCAATTATGGTTCGATTGATTTTATAAATTATAGTAACATTTAGGTGGAAAATTAGATGTCTCAATTGCATTCTTACATGGAATCTTTGATGAAGAAGTTTATATGAAACAACCTCAAGGATTCATTTATGAAAGTTAGCCTGATCTAGTGTGTCATTTTCATAAATCTATTTATGGCCTCAAACAAGTTCTAAGGGCTTGGTTTTAAAGGCTATCCCTGTAATGATTGGAGCTTGGTTTTGAGGAATTCATAGTTGATTATTCTCTGTTTACATTTTGTATTAATACATTAATTTTTTTTGTTGGTCTATGTAAATGATATAATTATCACTGGATCCAACCTTTCTATCATTCATTCGTTCATTAACAACTTGAAGATAAAATTTAATCTTAAAGATTTTGGGTAGTTGAGTTATTTCTTTGGTATTGAAGCATAAAGAAATAATGAAGGACTTCATCGCAGACAATCTAAACAAATCTTAAATCTTTTTTATATCACTAAAATGATAGGTGTTAAACCTCTAGCTTGTCCTACAATTTTAAAAAGTAAGCTCTCCTCTACTAATGACACATTTATGTTGGATTCTACTGAATATAAGCATGTGGTAGGTGCCTTGCAGTATTGCACCCATTACACTTTCATATATTTCTTATACAGTAAATCGGTTATGATAATTTATGTATAGTCCACGAGACTCTCATTGGATGACAACTAAGAGGGTCTTTCACTATTTAAAATATGCAATTGACTACGACTTATTTTATGCACCTTTAATTGTCGACTTAAATGTTTTATGTGACTCGAAATGGGTTGGAAATCTTGATGATAGGAGAAGTACTAGTGGAATCAATATTTTTCAAGGCAAGAATTTAATATCATGGTGTGCCAAGAAATAAGGTGTTATCTCGCGTTCAACTAGATAAGTGGAATACTAAAGCATGGTTTTAGCTATAACATAGGTTTACTAGATTAAAATGTTAATGAAAGAGCTCCATATTTGTTTTTCATCACCTTCTACTATCTAGTGTGATATCATTGGAGCACTAATCTTAGCTTTAAATCTAGTCTTCCATGCCCGAACCAAGCATGTGGAAATTTACTATCATTTTATTAGACAAAAGGTAGTAAATAAAGATATTAGAGTCAACCATATCTTTACTAAGGATCAATTGACATTTATATTTATAAAAGGGCATCCTACAACTAGATTTTAATTTCTAAGATTTAAACTCATGGTTTGTAAACTACTCGTCAGTTTGTAGAAGGTGTTAGAGTATATATTGACATAGTAAAAAATAAGTTGCAAGAATCTAATAATTAATTGCATAAATCAAGTTAGTTTAGTTATATAGCAATAGATGAAACATCTCCATATTTTTCTGATTCTGTTGAACCAACATATTAATATTAGTTGAATAATCTCATTATACTATTTAACTTTCTCTTGTTTGTTACATGTAACTCTCTTGTATATTAGGACTATATACAAGGTAAAAAACAATAAAGCTAATTAGTTTAAACATTTTCTTTATTATTTTTGTTTGTTTATTTTCTTTATAGGAGTTATAGAATGTTTTCAAGGATGTAACTTTAAATTTTAATAATAATAATAATGATATTAAATAATGTTTTAATAAAAAATTAAATATACAATTAATGTTGAGAAAATCTAAGTATAGAAAAGTTTTATCGTTTTCAAAGATTGTTAGATTTGTTCTATATAATTTGTTTTCTATATAGAAAGGGTATTTTTAAATCAACATTAACATTTATCTTTAAAACATTTTAAAGTTACAAATTTCATATTCACTCAATATATTTATAAATATTAAATTCTTTTTATATAATTATTATAAAACTTAAACTAAACAAAATAGGGAAGAAATAGATTTATTTAAGCCTGAGACAACTATTAGAGTTACATATTAATTAGTTAAGCCTTTAAAGCACAGTTATATAACCTGATTTAACCTGAAGGGCCAACTTAGTAATTTAGACCCTAACTGAGCTTGTTTTTATTTTGATTTCGTTAGAAAGATTACTTGGTTAAACTTGATTGATTAAGCTGACAAAACTAAATTTATATGAGATTTGGTAGGTAAACTGCAATAATTTTATTTTTAATTTTTTATTTAAAATGATATTATTTTAATATTATTAAAAAATCATTCAAATTAACATCATTTTATTTTAAAAAAAAACCTGAAACAATTTTCTTTTAAAATTAATTCCATAAATTCACGATCCAAGTCTGGTTATAATATCCGTGCTTTAGAAAAATTAAACAACTATTTGTCAATAAATATTTGTGTTGACTAAAAGTCCAGTCGGTCCCACAGTCACGAGATGTACATCGATTTACCTGCGATACGTGACAAGTACCTCAAAATATTTAAGGGTTCTAAATTAGTATGCAATCGGTTTCGACAAACAGTGAGCAATAGTAGAATCACAGGGCTGTAACATCTCTTCTCACAACAGTCACTAACCAACAAATGACTTGTACCTGACCCGTCAATTATAATTAACATCGACGGTGGAAAAATTGCCGTGACCACAAACTCTCACATCAAGCATTTCACACTATTCAAATCTAGACACTGTACTGTAATCACAGTTAAAGAAAAAAAAAACAAGGACGGTAGATTTAATCATTTATCAACACCTAACCATAGTTAATTTTACCTAACCATAGTTAAACAAAGCAAGTTTATAATCCTCGCTCACCATGTCCTCCTCAACTCCTCAATCCCACGCCCGCTTCCATAACCGCATGCTATGTGCAAACCATGATGATCGGAGAACATCCTCATCACCATCCAAATCCCACCGTCCAAATCCCTCAATGGGACCCATACGATGACCAAACAACATCACCATCACCGTCAACAATCCCCTCTTCTCCATTCACCAACTTCAATGCGCTCGACTCCCTGACGGCACTTCACCGTTACCTTCCGTCAAACGAGCCAGACCCATCCTTTGAAGACGAGCTAGACTTACCAGTGGATGCGTTCTCATGCGATCACTTCCGTATGTACGTGTTCAAAGTGAGAAGGTGTGGACGTGGTCGGTCGCATGACTGGACTGAATGTCCGTACGCGCATCCTGGAGAGAAAGCTCGGCGAAGGGACCCACAAAGGTATCATTACTCTGGAACGGCCTGCCCTGAATTTCGGAAAGGCGGTTGCAAGAAAGGAGATTCTTGTGAGTTTGCTCACGGTGTCTTTGAGTGCTGGCTCCATCCTGCCCGTTACAGGACTCAGCCGTGTAAGGATGGACCTGCTTGTCGCCGCAGGGTCTGCTTTTTTGCTCACACTCCCGAACAGCTTAGGCTCCTTCCTCAGCATAGTCCTAAAGGAAACGGATCCGGGTCGTGGGAACTTGATTTTGGGTCCCTGGTTATGCATCCTCTCGACTCTTACCTGACAAAAGCTGGGTCTTTTGTTTCATCTCCAACCTCGATTTTGACTTCTCCGCCAGTTTCTCCACCATCTGATTCGCCACCGATGTCACCAGTCAGTCCACAGGTGATCGGCGGGTCTGGATCCGGGTCTTTTAATTCCATGAGTGAGCTTCTTGCTTCTATGCGGGGATTGCAGCTTGGGAAGATGAAAATAGGGTCTCCTGTTGGTTCTTGGGGGGTCCAATCCGGGTCTAGATTTGGGTCGCCACGTGGGTCATCGCTGCGACCCGGGTTCTGCAGCCTGCCTTCTACTCCTACTAGAACAATGGCAACTCGGTCTGGACTTGGCCAGCTGGATATCTGGGGAGATAGTAGTACTTGCGAGGAGGAGCCTGCAATGGAGAGGGTGGAGTCTGGGAGAGATTTGAGGGCGAAGATATATGCAAAGCTGAGTAAAGAGAACTCACTGGACCCTGATCGAGTTGAGTCGGCTGTTTCCGGGCCAGATGTTGGGTGGGTTTCCGAGTTGGTGAAGTGAAGTTTCCAAATTTTTGTTAATTTTGTTAATGGGGTTTAATCAAATTCTGTGGCCCATCGATTCTTCTGACTTTTGTGAATATGAAGTTGATGATTTGGTGTAAATATGAAGTTGTAGATGGGGAGAGAGATCTCAATAGTCTCTCCGTTTTGTGGCATTCGAGAGGAGAACGAAGACAAGATGCAAACCTTTTCTTATACAGAAAAATGAAGTATTTCCCAGGGGCTGCCGGAGAATGGGTAGCGGCTTGTTGATCATTCTGTTTATGAATTGTATTTTGAATTATCATTCTGTCTAATTTCCCGGATATTATTTTTATATCTGTAAGTTGCCCTATGTTTACTATTCTAATCAATGTAATGTTATATCCAGTGAAATTTATTGCTGTCTTCTACCAGTTTTTCGGCACTGTTCAAGACGAAAATACTGGAGATTTTCTGGACCATATGGTGGTGTGGGAAGAAAAATGATGGTGGGAGAAGTTGCAGCTGGAGTTCATGTGATAGGAAGAGGAAAGGGATGATTTTGTTTCAAATTCCATGTTGTTTAAGGTTTTTCCCCTGCTGCTGTTCATGACCTCAGTAACATGTATAAAAAGGATGAATAAATCAATGAAATTCAGAGAGTCGTATGTATTTTCAGCCATGAGGAAAGAACACGCAATGGCTACACTACGATTCCTGTTGATTTGTATTTTTTTCTTGAATAAGACATGATTTTCATATCCATGGAAGTAGAGTGTGGATGATGATGACATAGCAGCAGCAGCAGCAGCAGGAGGCAGCCAGTAGATGACCTTTTCGTCCGAGTTTATCAACATTATTATTATTGACAAATTAAAGGTGAAATCAATTGCTTTGATTAATTAGGTGTTACCCATTGCATTATCTTCTACGTTCAAAGAACCATATCGGGTCATGTCCACATAGGATTTGGATGGTTGACGTGGATGTTGTGAACAGATAGAAACCCGTCCTTATCTGCTGAAAATCTTTAAAGTTATCTCCTCGGTGCCACTTGTAATTGAGACCAAATTGCTTAACTTTTGCGAATTTATTTAAAGATTTAATGAAACTCTCTTTCAGTTGATGTGAAAGTTATGGAGACACAAGTTACGCTAAAGACAGGCGCCACTAACTATGGTCTCTGTAGGGCCCATTGCAAAATAAATCCGGCTGCTGTGTTCGGTTTCGCCGTAGGATAAATATATTGTTTTTTAATGAATATATTAAAATAATATTGTTTTTATTTTTTATATTATTGTTTTAATAATCTGAAAATATTTAAAAAATTAATTTAAATAAATAAATAAAATTAATTAACTTTTGATATATTTTTTAAAATATAAAAAAAAACTAGCTAAGCACACTTTAAAAAACAAATCGATAAATTAGCAATCCATCAACAAATAGCTCAGTTGAACACTTTAAGATCTTTTCGATCATATTAAGAATGTTATTAAACTATGATGGGTAGCTTAACTGGTTAGATTTTGAATTTATTTGTTAATGGTTACGAGTTTGAGTATTCTCAGAACCACTAGAAGTTTACATTCGTTAATTTTAGGACTCGTGGAATTAATTAAGATGCGCATAAGCTGGTCCAAACATCTACGTTAATAAAATAAACAAGAAGTTATTAACAGAATTTTAATGTCTCTATGATCTCTCTTTTTTTTCTTTTTTGTCATTGCTAATCAATTTAGGGTAACTTTTTAAAAATCATAGTTATGTTATTTTTCCAAAACAAAATCTAGCCCGTTTTAGATTACAATAATTTTTATTTTTAAATGTTTTATTTTTAAAGATATATTAAAATAATTTTTTTAAAAAATTTTATTTATATTAACATATCAAAACGATCCAAGATTATAAAAAATTCAAATTTTGTTGAAATTTTAATTTAGAGTTTGTTTAGAATTGCGGTGGTGATTGTTTTTTAAAATGTTTTTCACTTTAAAATATATTAAAATAATATTTTTTTATTTTTTAAAATTAATACAAAAAATAATATAAAAAAACAAAAAAATTAATTTATAATAATTTTTTTTTAATTTTATATAAAAATATTTTCCAACGGGAAAAGGGCCTTATTAGTAGTAACTTGCCCTTTTCTTTGGTTTTAAATCTCGATATCTTTCACATATTTT
>Ga0307517_10009792_pt1 | contig 13521 bp, 18 predicted proteins | sample 23_EM_MG_FD_194515 | JGI IMG/M metagenome (GOLD analysis project Ga0307517, IMG submission 194515) | Populus trichocarpa ectomycorrhiza microbial communities from riparian zone in the Pacific Northwest, United States - 23_EM | ecosystem: Host-associated > Plants > Roots > Unclassified | place...
TCTTCGGACGAAGACTGATCTCCATCTTCGGTGGACGAATCTCCCTCGCTATCAGAGGATAGGCCCACTTCGTTTTCAAATGGCAATTCCCCTTCGTCCTAAGGAACTTCAGCTCACGTTCCCAAACACCCCGGAAAGCAAAATACACACATCAGGCGGTTTCGTCGAGACACGATACGTTGAGAAACGGACCAGGGCGGATTGCTCCCTGAAGTTGGAAGGATCTCTACACTGTGTCCTACGGAGTTTCATCAGGGCCCCCTTTTTACCGGAAGCGCCGTGCGCGTTCTTCAAGTGCTATGGTGAAGTCAGGTGGGGTGTGGGCAAGGGGTTTGGTGGGGCTAACTCCTTGCATCGCCTTTTTGGCCAGCCTGGCTGGACATTTTGGACACTGGGTAATTGAGGCTGAGGACACCCCACCAGTTCAGAGTAATGATTGCAAACCTATCCCGTATTGATACAGTAAGCCCAAGAAATGCGAGCGCGATTGAGAGCTACCTTGAAAATGAACGGGTGCCATTGTCTTGTGTGCTGGATAGGATCTTCAGTAGGTCGTCGGTTATGAAGTAGAGTACAAATCGTGGAACCTTCTTTAGTTCTGATTTGGTCCTAAATCCCCGGGTCAGGTGGGGACAGAATGGGCAAGGCACCCACCACGCTCCACGCTGAAAAATGAGGTGATTCAGTATTGCAACCTTGATCTATCGGGAGAATCTGGGTCGATACCCCTGCAGATTTCTTCGCCGGTGCTTGTTGTATCCTGGGAGGAGTGGTCACTTGGGGGATTATGGGAGCGATTCGCGTGGCATTGGGACCCGCATGTACAGCTGGATTGGGCGGCGCGCTCTGTGAAGATAGCGGAAGGGGGACAGCGGCGGTATCACCAGCGTATACCGTTAGACCCATCGCCGGCTGAACCCCCGCGGTTCCACGGGGTTGAGGTACAACCTGCACGAGAGGCTGGTTGACTCTAGGGTGTTTCCGCGTATGCTACAAGATATCGGAGATCGTTCGACGAGAAAGCGAACGGTAGGATGTATAGCGGGAACGTACGTTCTGGGCTGCAATGGGGTCTGCATACCGTTTGCCGCATACAGTGCAATGGATGTTTTTCTTGCTCTTGACCATGGTCGAAGTGTGGCGGGTGCTCGGCGCTCAGGCCTCGGGAAGAACACGAGGAAAACGAGGCTATAAATCCATTTGTAGTCACGATTCTCGTCACGGGACACCGTATTCAGTGACGCCTGCAAATCGGAGGATGGGTTCCAAGCGAGAGCGGGTACTCGACGTAGTGAAGACGTCGGTTCTCATCGTCCGGACTGGAGGCACTGCACCAGTGGCAGCGACCCCCACACAGATATGGGAGTTTGTAGGAGTTGAGGGAGGTTGCGAAAGGAAGCCTTGCTGGGCTGCGTGGGAAAGTTGAACTCTCCCCCACTCGACAAAACCGGGTTCCAGCTGAAATTGAAGGACGGCCAATAGGATGTCGAGAGGCTGTAGACCTTTTCTTGCCATTTTAATTGGAGGCGGTACTCACGGGGGTGGATGGTAGTGAGCCTCTTTGTGAAGATGGAGGCTGCAATCGAAACTCGGCCAGGACAGTAATACCCAGAAATTGCGTTACAGACCCGTTATTTTTTCTCTGTGGCTCTGAGGGGTGTATTTTTTTTCCTACCCGGCTTTCGGATGACGAGGTGATCTGCTACGTGTTTCGATCAAACATTGAGCCAAATCCGGAACCTCTTGCCAGCTCACCTTCACCCCCGACTATTATCTCTCCACTCGCCATCGGCGATTCCACGTCGTCGCCATGGGCAGCTACCACTATGACGAGTCAGGCGTCATGGCCTCTTACTTCGTCGTTTCCATTCTCTTCATCATCCTCGTGCCTTCAACATTCTCACTCTTGACCTCCTTCCATGGTTCGTCGAACCACTCCCCTTCAAGGAATGCTGACGGTTTCATGCAACCTTTCATATTGGTAACACATTAAACAGCAAAATCCAAACTGTCCGGTTGTCAATGTCGTCCATGTGTGGATCAACGAGCGCGGATACGCAAGCAGGAGAGAGGTTCATTACTGAGGCCGAAAGTATCAAAATTGTACGTGGCTCGCTTACACCTTTTCAAGATCGGATCCATTGAACGTTCTGCTTAGTGCCATATTTGTCGCTGTGGGCTGGGCGCTCTTAGCCTTTATGGTCACACGGGTTTCCTCGCCAGCATCGGGCTCTAAACTCTACAATCCATACGAAATTCTGGATATCAAGAAGGTGTGTGGCCGTGCTTCGAAAGTTCGTCAAGTCGAGTTTCTCACGCCTCTTTCTACCAGGGCATCACGGAGAAGGAGATAAAGTCACGGTATAAGAAACTCTCCCTGAAATTGTACGTCCGATGTGTGCGGGACGATTCACCATAATTGACTCGCCACGCAGCCATCCTGACAAAGTGAGGCTCGCCGTCAATCAAACTGCAGAGGAAGTCGCCGCAAAGTTCGTCGAAATTACCAAAGCGTATAAATCGTCAGTTGGTCATCGCCCTGCCACGTCCCTTCTGCTCAAATTTCTCAATTCAGGCTCACCGACGAGACCATTCGCGAAAATTGGGAGAAGTATGGTCACCCTGACGGTCGCCAAGAGATGTCTATGGGAATTGCTATCCCCGTTCAGTTCATCGAGGGCAAGAATAACATCTGGGTTCTGGGTCTTTATGGCCTCATCTTTGGTCTCGGCTTGCCCGCTCTTGTGGGGAAGTGGTGGTTCGGCAACCAGAAAAAGACTAAAGATGGCGTAAACGCCAAGACCGCTGCATCCTTCTTCCTGAGCGTAAAAGAGGACTGGGGTATCGATGAGTTGGTTGGAGTGTTGGGAAAGGGTTTCGCGAAAGAACTACAGTTAAGTTCTGGGTCTGAGAACGAGTTGAAGCAGCTCGAGGCCAAAATTCGAGAAGGGTTGGGAGAGAAGTGGGGAACCCTGGCTACTGCCGCTGGTGTCAGGGAAAGCAAGGATGCGAAGAAGGCATTCATTCTTGTTTCTGCTCACCTTTTGAGGATCCCGGTGACAAACCAAGGTCTGCGAGACGGTGCGTCAAGTCCCAATCTTGAATGTGTTCTTCGAACTGATGGAATTAACTCCAGAGCAAACCGAAATCCTGTTGCACTCTCCCCAGGTTCTGAGTTCTCTTCTTAATATCTGCTTATCGCGGAACTGGTTGACCCCATCGTTGGCGGCTATCCAACTCGGTGCCCACTTGACACAAGCCGTGCCCCCTCCCCCGAAGACTGTTAAAGAATCAGACAAGGACTGGCTTAAGTTTTCACAACTCCCCGATATTTCTTTGGACGAGGTTGAGAAGTTCAAGGATGTCCATGGTTTCGACCGGCTGGTTCAGAACTTGGAGAGCTCGAACGATCCCCGTGCTGGAGATGTCAAAAAGGCGGTTCAGAACTGGGGCAACGTCCAGATCGTCGACTCTGCGTTCAAAGGTTCGTCGTCCGCCATGTATTCTCACCTACTGGGCTGATCTAGTGCGGCTGTAGTCGTTGGGGAAAGGATCGTGACCCCTTTATCATTTATTAACCTGATCGTCAAGCTGCGCATCCCACAGAGCTCTGCCACCGATGATGAAGCGTCCATTCCACCAAAGGACGCCGAAAAGCGCGAGCAGGAATTCCTCGTGAGCAAGGGGGACGTGGAAGATATGCCGCTGGATATCGCCGGAAGGACCTTCGCTCATGCCCCACATTGGCCCCAGATGAAGAAGCCTTCATGGTGGGTCGTCTTGGGTGACATCAAGGCAAATAGGGTCGTGGTGCCACCGTTCAAGATTTCGGACATTCCATATACGGATTCGGACTATCGAATGTACAAGACGCAGTTCCAGGCCCCCCCAAACGTCGGATCGTACACGTGGAGAGTGTTTGTGGTCAGCGATACGTATGTTGGGGAAGATACGTATCAGGATATCGAGGTATGTTTTCTCTCTCTGAGATATTTGAGCTTCAACTGATGACGTGGGAACTCATTTCCAGCTGGATATTGAAGACGTGTCGGAATTGGGTGAGGACGCTGAGGGCCAAGAAGACGAGATTTCCGATCCGGAAGAGGACAGCTTGGCTGGCCAGATGGCCGCCATGCGCGGTGGTGCCGTCAAGAAGAGTCAAGTGGACAGCGACGATGAGGACGATGACAGTGATACGGACGGGGACGAGAAGAATGACGATAGCAGTGACAGCGATAGCGATTAATTCTCTTTCTGTTGCGTGTTTTCGCGACACCCGTTATTCCTTCGTATATTGATGGTCTACTGTATATCCTTCGCTGCCCCATACCTTCCCACCCATTTCGAGCCAGCCGTTCGAACGATCTTACCTCCTAACTTATTATCAAACCCTTACTTTCCATACGCGGTCAGAATGTAATTCGCTGAGACCGATGAGGTATATTTATTTAAGCTTAGAGGGACCAGCAGGGAATGAGCTCAGAGTCAAAAGTACCGGATAGGATGATGTCCAGATATTCCGAGAGTGAGAAAACCATTTTAACCAAAGTGGTTACCAAGTATCGTACGTGTATCATGACAAGGCGTGGTTGGTGAGGAGGGACAGAGAGGAAAAACGGGAAGTTGTAAGGGAGCGTAAAGGACGTATGCGTACATAGAACAATACATGCGAAAAAAAGTAACGGAACAAGAAGTAACGAGCAAGTGAGTGGTAGTCGTAGGAGTAAGCGGTGTTGTGAGGGGTCTGGGATAACACAAAAAGAACTGAACAAGATGGAAGGAGGTAAAGAGAACCAAAACGTGTAGAGCAAAAACCCCTTGCTTCTCGGAAGGAGTGGATAATCCCTCACACACCATGAATGAACGAGAGAACCGCATCGTGAGAAGCTAGATGTTTCACAAGGTCACTGCCAAGAACATAGTTTGATTTAATCCTCACTCACGAGTCAGAATCCCTGGGCTGTGCCAGAAGTGGGCGAAGACGGTTGCCAATTATGCGTCCTTTGGTAAAGGAATCACCCCAGCAGCGGGGGTGCGCTCAGGGCTGACCCGAGGTTCGTCAACAGACGAATGCTGCTCTCCGGAAGGCCCAGGCTTTTCTCGTGCGTCGGCAAACTCCTTGTCGACTTTGGGAGTCTGCCCGGGGTCCTGCAGCCGAGCAGAAGGTAGAGGTTCCGTGGGCGTAACCAGTGGGGAAGAGATGACATTGTCCTTTGTGGTAACGGTATTGCTTCTGTCTCTGCCCTTTCCGTCGTCCGTAATTTCAGAGACAGTGTCCGCGATTGAAAGGTCAGCTGCACCAGGGATGGGATTATATATGCTTCCCTCGACGCTGGTCGTATCGTTGTCGTTATCCCCATAGCCATCTACTGTGAGCCTGTCGCTGGTCCCAATACTATTCGAAGTCCACAGGCTTCTGTTTTGTGGGTACCCACTTCCAGTAACGGCAGCGCTCCATCCACTGGCCCCACTCTCCCAACTTCCCCGCCTTGAACTCCTCGGTCTCAGGGCTCGCACGCTGGCATCAATATCTCGGTCCACTTCCCCATCGTTGAACAACCGTTCGTCATCACCGAGCAACCCACTGATATGTGAGATCGAGTCTCCCGCTCCAATGATTGATCTCTCGCCTCCGTAGGATAACGCGTTCACTCCTATCCTAGCTCCGGGAATGCCAAATGCAGACGAAGCGAGCGTCAACATAGAGGCGTTGTCAAGTGGCGGTGAGAACGGTCGGGGATTGTTTCGTGGGTGATGCGCGGTGTGGAGGGGAGCCTGGACGGGTCTCGTCGCCGCTGTGGTAGTGTTCGACGAAGAGGGAGGCTGGGATACTGTATGTGAAGGGGGTAGGGCCGAGAAAGTGATAGAGTTACCGCTTCCAACTGGGGCATCTATCGATGAGTTTCGGACATGGGTTGTGAACCATGAGGACGTTGACACAGGAGTCGGGACTTGAGCAATGTGCGCAGGGCCGCCTGCGATGTCTATACTCAAAATTGTGGTTGGTTTCGTGCTGGCGGTCATGCTTCGGTATGTCCTCGGGTCGGATAGATAGGAAGCAGAGGAGTAGGAGGGCGAGGGAGATGGGGGAGAGCTTGGGGGTAAAGGCCGCAGCGAAGCATTGTCGTCCGCTTCAAGAATGCTGGCGGGAGACCAGGTAGATATTCTCGCAAGCGAAGACCCTTCGTACCCACATTCGGAACGATAATCGCCGGTGGTCTCTGGTGCACTATCATATCCTTCTTCCGAGTCTAAGGAAATGGCTCGTGATCTCATGAGATCGGTCGACACAGGCGGAACGATTGGCCGTTTGTTCTGAACAGGCGGCGAATTGGGCCGTTCACGCTGTCTACTTTGCCCACTATTCTGTCTCCGCTGAGAAACATGCCGTGGGCTACGGAGGCCATCGGTTTCGGACGCCCTCCTCTGTCGCCCGGTTCCTGTCAGTTTCCGTTGAAACCAGTCTATGATAGGTTTGCTTGATTTCCGGGCGAGTTTCTTTTGTCGAGGCGGGTGGTTGGGTTGTATTGGTTGGTCCTGACTGGGCGGGTTTGTGGGCAGATTGTTGCGGTTGGCGTTGGGGTCTGGGATAATCGTCGAGGGGTTATTTGTGCCGGGGTTCAACGACTTGCGTGGTTTGGGCTGGACATCTGCGGGTTTCTTGTGCCCGCGTACGGTGGACGGAGGAGGAGGAGCGTTTTTTGGGTTGTGTTTTGAGGGAGACATCGATGGAGGCTAAGGAGAAGGGACTGGGTGATGATGATCAACTGCTACCGCCACCTCCCGCGACAATCCAGGAGGCTGTTCCTTGATTCCTCTCGTTATTCCACGGCAGTTATCTCCTTTTCGCCCCACCCGAAGGATCCGAATCCACCGCCATCAACCTCTCTACCTATACCAGCCCAGCCGTTGCTGCAAACCACAGGCAATGTTAGGTCTGGCTCTTCGGAGACTGGGACACCATACTACTCGAGCCCGCCGTTCGACACACACAAGTTCTTCGTAGCTCTTGAGAAGAGCTTCGAGCCCCCCACTGCCCGCAGTCTGATGCGCGCGACTAGGGCCCTGCTGGTGGACAGGACGGGTCGTGTTCGAAACGAGGCTCTCAGCACCAAGGATCTCGAAAACGTGTGTCCCCCCTCCGTGTCTTATCGATCCGCCTGTTGTTGTATACTAATCAAGGTACTGACGTTTCAATAGCAAGCTTATTTGTTCAACGCTGCATCCTCGGAATTGAGGAACGAGATCACCCTTCGGTCGAGAAACGAGTTCGCTTCACTCCATACCGTCACCTCAACCATTCAGAGAGAGGCGGATGCTTTAGGGACACAGATCAACGAAGACGTGGCGAACCTGAAACATGAGTGAGTGCGAGCGTCCATCCTGCAGAGATCAGGACGTTCACCTCGAAACCCCCAGAATTCAAATGGAGTTGGGCGATCGGAAGAATGAAGCCAAGAACGAGCTGAAGCGTCAGGACATTGTTATCGAGGTGGGTTATTCCCCAGCCCGTGGCGTACGCTGTCCTAACGAACGCCCTAGTCCATGTATAACAGGACCATGGGGTCACTGGGTGATCTCAAAACAGAGGTCGAAGAAGCGAAATGGGACAACATGCGTAAATCAGTTGGTGAGTTTCCGACGGCACATCTGATTTATGCGGCGCTGTGACCGAAATCATCGCAGCCGCTCTTTCATGTTTCCTCGTCCTCATCCTTGTGGGTTTGGAGTTCAACGCTGTCGCCAGATGGAAGAAGCAGAAGGCGGCCGAGAACGTCCAATCTCAATCGTGGGAACGGCATTCGAGTCCATCTCCCCAATCCCAGGATCCATTCGAAGCTGCAGATGAGAGGAACTAATAGTGCACGCATCCAATCCAAGATCTAATCTACCCACTCCTTGTCACCACTTATAAACACCGGCCAGTAGGGTATACTTGTAATACGATCCACATTAATCATTCACGTCTAGTTTCTCCAACTCCTTCGCTACCTCTTCTGTCGCCGAGTCCGTTTTGTTTGAGCTCTCCGGCTTGGACCTGGGTTTGGTCTCCTCGTCGTCGTCGTCATCCTCCCAGTTCTCCTGTATTTTCTTGGCAATATCTACTTTCTTCTTCTCCTTCCTCTTCTCATTCTTCTTCTGACTCTTGCTCATCGTCTCCGATTTCTTGCTCGCCGTATTGTTCGTCGTAGGAGATGGGGGGACCCAACCGATGATATGACCCTTTGGGAGTGCACGAGCATCCAGCTCCTGCTGCTTGGTCCCCCGGAACCTTCTGACATCTTCTTGGGGCGTGAAGCCGGGTCTTATCTTGATCTCCTTTCGAGTTCTGCGAAACCACGCGGTCTTGGAGATGAGAAGTTCCCGTCGTGTGAAAGAAGAGCGGAGGACGAGACTCACGACCCATCTGAACGTTTTGATTCAGGGATGACGCGGTCGAGGGTCCTGGGATCGACGGCGATGCCGGATGGCGTGGTCTCTGGGTGCAGAGGTGGTTTGGACATGGCAAAGTTATGGGAGAAAAGGGGGGATGAAGTTCAGGTCAGAGTGGCGTCGTAGCAGTAAGATTAGATTTCTTTATATTACATAAACCTCACTGGCACTTGCCATCCACTACCATCCGCTTTACTTGGAAACTTTACACGCAACGGATCCGATATCACAACCCTTGTCTCATCCCTGGAATCTTGACTTTGCCCGACAATGAGATACGCTGTCTTGGTGACTGGCCCAGCAGGCGCAGGGAAATCCACGTTCTCAAACGCGCTCATCACACATCTCCATACATCCAGGCGGACCGGGCATCTCGTAAACCTCGACCCTGCTGCTGCCCCGGACAGCTTCGAGTATGAACCGACAATTGACATCAGGGACTTGATTAGTCTGCAGGATGTTATGGACGAGCTGGAGTATGGGCCGAATGGAGGGTTGGTGTATTGCTTCGAGTGAGTGAGTATGACAACCGCGTCCAGGAGAAAATGCAAAAGTGAATGATTCCGATTCGCTAGGTATCTGATGCAGAACATGGATTGGCTAGAAGAGGAGCTCGGAGGGTACGAGGATGACTTCCTAATTATAGACTGCCCGGGTATGTCGCCTTTTCTTTTGGATGGGAACCCCGCTGAAGGAGGCAAAACTAGGACAGATCGAGTTGTACACCCACCATCCGTTTCTTCCGGTGTTGGTCAAGCACTTGAGTCGGCTGGGCCTTCGAGTATGCGCGCTTTATCTCGTCGAATCGCAGTTCATGGAAGATAAATATAAGTTCTTCAGGTATGTTCCGTTTTGTAATTGGACTTTTCAATGGCTCCAACTGAAACCCGCTATCTTTAGTGGTGTTTTGTCAGCGATGTCGGCGATGGTCAATCTCGAAATACCATGGATCAACCTCATGTCGAAAATGGATCTCGTGACCGCAAACCCCGATGACCCGGCAGGAGGGCGAAATGGTATTAGAGGAAGAAAGGATATCGCAAGGTGACGTGACTTGCTCTTACGTGTCCGTCCCTTGACAGTATGATTGAAAGAGGCGCGTCCTCGTCATCGTGGAGCAGGTACCTTGATCCCGATCCCCTGTTACTTGCCACAGCACGTGGAGGAAATGGGAGACCGCAAGAGATCCAGAACCCAAGATTCCACGCACTCAATCAGGCCATTGTCCAGCTGGTGGGTCTATCGTTTGACCGCAGCTAGAAGTCGCCAAGGGATTGATTGGACGGACCTTACCCTCCCTAGATCGAAGACCATCCCCTCGTGTCGTTCCTGCCGTTGGACCTTACAAAACCAGATTCCATCGAGACCGTGCTCAGTCACATCGACCACACAATGCAGTATGGTGAAGACGAGGAGCCCAAGGAACCCAGAGATCTGGACGAGGGTGATTTCCCGGATGAATAAGCAAAGCACTGGGACAGATAAGGGACGGATCCGGAACAGATGAGGAGCCTTGTAGCGCGGAGAGAAGTCGAACAGGTGACCGTCGGGCTGTGTTGACCAACATCCGCGCTTCTCCACGGTAGCCGGTGACGCTGATTCGTCATTCGACAAAAGTGTCGTGACCTCCCCTGTCGCTTACCATATACAACTGTGCAATAGCCAATGGCGTTTGGTTGATTTATATAGTGTTGGGGTCAGGCCACCCCCTCCCTATTCTACCCCACAACCCCATCGCATTGCAAACCAAAATATGCCTTCCACCCAAGTCGTCCAAACCCCAGACAACGCTGTCTACACCACCTCCAACGGTGCGCCCGTGAAGGAACCCCACGCCTCCCAGCGGGTTGGTTTCAACGGACCTCTCCTCCTCCAAGGTATGGCTCACAACCCGCCGTCGCACGTTGACATACTCACTGAGCTCGTCCCGACAAGATTTCCACCTAATCGACCTTCTGTCTCACTTCGACCGCGAGAGAATCCCCGAGGTTTGTCATTCTCGCCTTCGACTCCCACGCTCATTTCAAAAGTCTAATCCTTAACGCTGTCGTCGATTTGCTGACACGTAACGTTGTATACAGCGTGTCGTTCATGCAAAAGGGGCAGGCGCCCATGGATACTTCGAGTTAACCCATTCGCTCTCAGACATCACATCAGCGCATGTGTTTCAGGAGGTCGGGGGCAAGGCTCCTTTGACTATCCGGTTCTCTACTGTCGGGGGAGAGTCTGGATCCCCTGATACCGCCCGCGATCCTCGAGTGCGTGCATTACCCATCACGCGTTCTTCGGAAATATCCCTTTGCTAACGATGGCCCGGTGGATCCGCGGCTCCCTTGTACGTGTAGGGATTTGCGATCAAGATCAAGACAGACGAAGGAAATCTCGATTGGGTATTCAACAACACTCCGGTCTTTTTCCTCCGTGATCCTGCAAAGTTCCCCACTTTCATTCATACTCAGAAGAGGGATCCTCAGACACACTTGAAAGATCCAGATATGTTCTGGGTATGTTCAGCATCCCGTGGGATTTCATCGATGAATTGAATGCATTTCAACAGGACTACTTGTCTCAAAATCCCGAGTCCATCCATCAGGTCATGATCCTCTTCTCCAACCGCGGAACTCCTGATGGGTACCATAACATGCACGGATACTCTGGCCACACCCTCAAATTCGTCAAAGAGGACGGAAGCTACGTTTACACCCAGATCCACATCAGGGCCGATAAGGGAGTCAAGGTCTTGGATAACCAGAAGGCTGGGGAACTTGCCGGCTCAAGTCCCGATTATGGGACTCAGAGCCTCTTCGAGGCGATTGAGAGCAAGGAATATCCGAGTTGGACCGTCTACATTGTAAGCGCACCATGACCGTGGCCACCGGTTCTTCGTTTCGCTCACCGTGTTACACTCTCAGCAAACTATGACTCCAGAACAGGCTGAAAAATTCCGCTACAACGTCCTTGACCTCACCAAGGTCTGGCCGCACGGAGAGTTCCCCCTTCGTCCGTTTGGGAAGATTGTTCTCAACGAGAACCCCAAGAACTACTTCGCTGAGGTCGAGCAAGCGGCTTTCTCGCCGTCTCATCTTGTTCCCGGTATCGAGCCATCGGCAGATCCTGTCCTGCAATCCCGTTTGTTCTCCTACCCCGATACCCACCGTCACCGTCTTGGGGTGAACTACCAACAGCTCCCAGTCAACAGGCCTGTCGTACCCGTCGCTAACTTCCAGAGGGATGGTCCTGCGAACCACGATAACCAAGGCTTCCGACCCAACTACCAGAGCACTATCTCTCCCCTCCAGTATAAACAGCGGCCTTACGAGGTTAAGTGGTTGAAGCACGAGCAGTGGTTGGGTCATGCGAACCTCGATTTGAGCGAGGTTACCGAGTGTGAGTCTTATACAACAATTCTTCCTTTCTTATTACCTGACCTGGCTCCTCGAAGTGGACTTTGAACAGCCCCGCGCTTTGTGGCAGAAGGTCTTTACCGACGTGGATAGGGACCACTATGTCAAAAACGTCTCTGGGCACCTCGGGAATGTCAGGAACAAGGCCATTCTTGCAAGACAGTGTAAGATGCCTTTCCCACATCCCTCACGATGTAGAGACTGAGCGACCATCTGTTTCCAGTGCGCGTGTTCGCTGCCGTTGATCAGGACCTGTCAGATAGGATTGCCGGGGCGATCGGCCACCCGACCGTCAAGCCTCTCGAGGTTAAGCCTGCCTCCGAAGCTATCAGGTTTAAGGTTAATGAACTGTAACTGCCGAGGGATTCCCTCACAACCACCAAACAGCTTCTGAGTGGCTGGGATAACCGCGATCGTTCATTCAAAGACTCCTGTTTTGTATTATAAGTTACGAACATAAAGTTACGTTGATTCGCCGCTCAAGCGTGTCTCCGTCCGGGATGAAGTTATGAGACCGGTGGCTGAAGGTTGACTACGCTTTCCTTACAAGCCGATATGGCCGACAAGCGGCAGAGCTCAGGACTGTGCACGTGGCCATCACTGGCTGGAAGTCAACCCACGCTGGCGGGATCTCTGAACTAAAATCTGCAGGTGAGAAAATTCTGAGGAGGATGGTGCCATTTTCCTGTGGGTGAGGCTCGCGCTTGTCTCACTCGTCCAGAGACAATTTTATTGACGAGGACACCTTATGAGACTTACGTTAGCCCTGCCCTTCCAGCCCTGGTGACAGCAGTCGCGTACACGTCACCCATCAAATGGAGGTTGGTACGAGGCTCGAGACGGGGAGTTTCGCTTGCATACCGACCTCCTGTCGCGATAACCACTCGAACGATGAGGCACGCTAATCTTTTTTAGGTAGAACAGGAGTCCCCGGCTTGTGATATCAACGCGATCCCACCGTGATGCCATTGCCCATCCCTACCAGACCTCTGGCAGTCTTCTTCCTCAATGGCGTCGAGACTTCTCAATCTTTTTCGACGGTCCGTCGCACCTGCTTTGGGGAACGTATTGAGCTATCCACACCGCCTGGGACCCCGTGTAATGGCAAATGTCAATTTTTATTACCCGACCCTCCGCCGTTGGATATATAATGAGGACGGCCGTAAGACCCCATTCGCGTTTCTCCCAGGGTTACACTGATCCCCGCATCAGAACGGACGATGCGGACGGTGTGGTTCAACACAGAGGTCCTGGCAAGCATTGCGGCACGAGCAGTAAAGGCCCGACGTTGTATTTCCTTTGAGAAAATCGCTGAAGGTAGATCACACCAGCCCCTCTGCACTCTCATCACTCACCAACGTATAGGGGGGCATAGCAGAGTGTTTCTATTGCACTTCGATAACGGGTCAGAAGCCATTGCTCGAATACCTCTGCCAGTCGTTGGCGACACACACCTCATGACCGCGAGTGAGGTTGCAACGATGGATTTTGCGAGGACGGTCCTTAACATACCTGTGCCTCGTGTCCTCGCCTGGTCGTCCGAGCCTACCGAAGTTGGAGCGGACTTCATCATCTGCGAGAAGACTCCTGGTAGAGAATTACACCACATCTGGTCCCAAGCCACACGGAAGACTTGCTATCCGCTGCTCTACGTATCCGACCAAATCAATTCCGTTAACCAGAA
>Ga0307517_10009793_pt1 | contig 13520 bp, 10 predicted proteins | sample 23_EM_MG_FD_194515 | JGI IMG/M metagenome (GOLD analysis project Ga0307517, IMG submission 194515) | Populus trichocarpa ectomycorrhiza microbial communities from riparian zone in the Pacific Northwest, United States - 23_EM | ecosystem: Host-associated > Plants > Roots > Unclassified | place...
AAACACCATAAATGGTTCCCAACCCCCACCCCCCCCCCCCCCCCCCCAATACAAAGATTTTAATGTCAGCCACGTAATTGTTGTTTGAGGCTCCCATTATAGTCCTATTATAGGAATTTGATTGGCCTGTCTAGGTATAATTTTTTGTGATTTAGCCAGTGTAGAAGACGAGAATTGATTCCTTGGCCCATAGTTAATGTTATGCTTCCCACTCACAATCTCCAGAGCCATGCATATAATGGATATTCTGGTGCCTTATATTCTCTGCACATCAAAATCATATAGCACCACAATTTAGCCAAACAACACTAGAATATGCACTGAATCTCCTTTCTGTAAGAAAGAACTGACCTACACCCCTTTTTTTACACTCTAGACCTTGACATAACATAGCGTGAAAGTTAGTTATTGTAAAACTGGAGTAATTTTTGGGATCTTAGCCTCTGAAATTGGCTGTACTTCATGGACTGACAGACAAACTCTAAGAACGAATAAAAGTAATAAAGAGACAAGAAAACTTATTTTTCTCAATGAAGAATTAACGCAAACTTATTACATAAAATTAGTGCAATGTTCTTTGCTCTCATCTTTTCTTCAAACTTGTTCATGAAGTTTACTAATAGATTCAAAATAGATGTGAAAAAGAAAAACTGAACTTAGAAAATAAACTTTTTTGCTTACCCTCGGAGGAAACCAATCATACCCATCAGTTTTAATTGAATGTTTATGTTTTTTTTAAGTAAATCTTAAATTTCTGAAATGAAAAGGGATCAAAGAATTTTTTGGAAGTCATTAGAGGTGTGTATCTATAAGAGTTTACCAAGTAAAGCTCTACTTCCTTTTGGGGGAAACTTAGTGTTGCATTATAAAAGATTAGAGAAAAAGAGTTTATCATGTTAATGAATTTACTTCCATTTGCGTTCTTATAGGTAGATGAATGTTCTCCCAATTATCAGTTACTTAGAATGGGTTGAGTGATTTCCAGGATAGGAAGGCCTGCAAATCAGAATATTTTGTTACAGTGATGGGCTTTCAGCCACTTGAATTTGGTTTCATCTAGGCCTACAGCCCTCCTGGATATCATTGGTTTAGGTGCTTCTAAAACCCAAGGTTCTTATTCAGATGTAGAATGTAAGATAGGTTAGATTTGGGTATTGATTTCAATTGATTTTTGGGATAGTAGTTGTAATTTCAATAGCTTTTAGCATAGAATTAGTAGCTAGTTAAAGACTGATTTCAATTCTTTTTTATTCCTAGCCAGTTGAATTAATCTCAAAAAATTATTACTTTTTGTTGCTTTTGGCTGTCCTTTTTTTTTTTTTTTACACAATAAGCTTTATATAATATGAGAAACAAGATAGCCACAACCAAAGTGATGTTGCCTTAAAAATGAAGGTATTGAATCTCTCGGAAGTCAAGTTCCGTTATTTTCACTTTTCAGCCTTCAAAGTCTTTGAAAAGAGTGTGGCAAACGCTAGAATTAGGAAACGCGGTCCAAACCCGTGTTTCCAAAAAGTTCTCTAAATTTTTGTTTTTTTTTTTTTGGCCAGAGGTGGGAAAGACTGGTTCTTGGAATATTCAAGACGAACAACTGAAGTGTCAGAACAGTAAACATGGGACCAGATCGTTGGGTCTGCTGATCAACGGGTTTTACTGTTAAATTCTCCTGGATAAAAAAAATAATAAATATTCTGTTTATTTTTATATCTTAAAAGTTTTTTTTGAATAAAAAAATATTTATATTATTTATATTGTTTTAATATGTTGATATTAAAATTAAATTTTTAAAAATGAAAAAAAAATATTATTTTTATATAAAAAAACACTTCAAAAAAATAAATCACTGTATATATATAGACACACACACACATATATCAGTAGTTATGGAAAATAAAAACGGGGAAAAAGTGATGTTGAAAGAGAGAAGTTTGGACTAATTCCTTTCCAATGTCACCGTAGAGTTGAGGGAGTCAGTCCCAAAATATCAGTTCACATGTAAGGTTTTATTGTGGCAATTAATAATTAACAACTTGCATACCCCGCTGTCGATGGACTTTTTCAAAGCGAGATGACCTCTTCTTGACTCATTAACTTGGATCAAAATCATCTTTTCCTTCTAGTTAGGTTAACAGACTCTTGAAAGTAACATTACGGGAAGAAAATGAATGCAATCACCATGGAAAGTTGACTTCTTCACTGGAATGTGATCCAATTCGGCCTGATTTTTATCCCTTTCAGCCTAACACTAAATCCTGCTATCCTTACACTAAATCCTCATTTGTTGTTCTTTTATTTTATGATTACTAAAGCATATGTACTAAAGTTTGTTGTGTTTATATATAGTTCATAAGCTTCTAAAAAGATGAATTGTATTTTTTTTTCAATAAACACTAACAGATCTCATATGCCGTGAGACATGCATAAAGTAGCATGTTTGTCTCTTTTGATAGAATCTCTAATTTCTATTGTTTTTCCACTGTACTGGATTGTGAGAGAACTGAATTAAAATTTATTAACAAATTCTCTTATGAAAGTAGTCTCAAGAGCATGCTTATAATTAATTATTTTTTCTCCATGTTAATATTTGCTGTCTTGTTACTGTGATAAATTATCTTTTTGAGTTTTTGAGCATGTAACCTCCTGTTAATACATAATACTTACTTTTAATTACCAGCTGATTCATATTGTTGCTTGTTTTTTAGATGGATATTCAGAAATATTGGACACCAGATGAAGATTGATTTTCTTGATGCTGCTGTTGCTGGATTTATTTTGTTGGAATGTTTTGCTTAACCACTAACTTGGAATGTTGTTGGTTGCTTGGTTTTCTTTGGCTGGTGAATTATCATGCAAATGTTTTGTTGTTGGATGTGGTCTATTGCTGACTTTTTGCTTGGTTTGCTCGAATTGGAATACGAAACTAAAAGCAATGCTACAAATTTTTTTTTTTTGTTTAGAGAAACAAAAGGCTCAACAAAAAAAGAAGCAAATTTGATAATGTCTAAATGGATTTTGTGAGATTTATTTATCAATTGGGTTGGTTTTTTTTTAAAAAAAAAGCCTACAAAAAAAGAAGATTAAAAAGCTTACAAAAAAAACTAAATAAAAAATTGTTAAAGCCCAACTAAATATAGGCCCATTTAAAAAACAAAAACAAGTTCATTTCATAGGTTTCTAGTTTTACTGATTTTTCATGACAAAAAACCGATCCAGCTATATCAAGCTGGTTCATGGTTAAATCTAGGTCATATTAATCAAGAAATATCATCTCCCAGTTTGGCTGAATTTTTTGTCTATGATTTATAATTTAACAAAGCACTAAAAAAGGAGAATAATTTTTTAATAACAACCACCTCACAAATCATTATTTATTTTAATAATATTTTTTATTTATATTTTTTAAAATATAATTATTTTCATCCTACAACATTTAGTTTATTGAAAATTGAGATTTATAATTTATTTTAATTTTTTTTTATGAATTTATTCCAATTTTATAATTTCTTATAATGAATTTAACAAGTTAATCCTATTAACTTAATTTTTTTTTCTTTTTAATTGATTTTTTCTAGTTATCAACTCTATAACTATATATAGAAGCTAATTATAAGACATTAGCTATGATAGCTCTGGAAAATACTTATCAAATCAAATTATGACCCTATTACATTGTGACAATCAAATCTTTTATATGCTTAACAAAAGAAATGCATTTATCACTTTATTTGGAAGAAAAATGTACAAAGACAAATCGAGATACATCACATCGACATTAAAAACCATGTTGCAAATTTATTCACCAAAATGACTAGTCAGCACAAAATCTGAAGAGATCAGAAGAAGACTAAACATCTAGAAATATTACATGTATTTTAAGAATTTAAAATTCTAGATTTTTCGATAAATTGGTGTGAGAAACCAATATAAACAAGTATAAAAGACGGTTCATTTCCTATTTTATTCTTGTGTGTTTTGTATTAGTGTATCATACTTTTTAATAAATATTTTTTAATTAAAATATAATAAAATGATATTTTTTATTTTATTTTTATCATAAATATATTAAAATTATCATAAACACATTTTAAAAAAAATCAATTTGATATTTTTCAAAAAATTAAGGCACGATGTGTCATCATGAAAGGGAGTAGGGATCGAGTAAGTGTAGTGAGTTGTCAGAATTGACGAATGTTTTGTATTATATTATTAATATGATGTATTTTTGTCACTTCCAACACATACTTCACTTAAATAAGATATTATCATATTGATGCGAATTATATAATACCATCAGTAACAAATCTCTTATGGATTCATCTATTTGAATGTTAATGTCTCTGGTTCTACAATACCATATTTGTTCATCAAAATATACATAGTTTGTTCCTAAAATACTGTCTAGTTGGATGGGATCAAACGTGTCACAAGCATGAAACCTAGTGAAGATCAAAGATCAAAACTCATCTATCAATGCACGAGACCAAATATATGGTACTAATCTGAATAACATCAAAAACTTTGAACTGTAGAGTTTGAAGTAAAAAAAATCCTTTAATACACTTTTATTTTTATGTCACAGACATACTCTTGGATGCTATCTATAAGTAACCAACCACTTCTGAGTGTTAAACTACTAGAGAGCCCGCCAACTCGAGATCCACTAGAAATCGCACACTTGTGTGTGAGTTGGGGTGCACAATGATTCATAGATTCTTAGGAGATTACTATCCTAATACTATTCTAAGCACATTTAACTTTGGAGTTGAGGCTTATTTACAATATTCATCAAGCACTAGCTAGTTTCAAGCAAACTCACTAATCATGATTGGAACTCCATGATATGAAACTCCCAAATTCGAAGTGTTTTATACTAAAAAGCTAACCTTGTATATTTTCCATTGCTTATTTTGGAGAAAATGCACATTCTCTCCCTATCGAGGATATACTTCAGTAATTGAACCTTCATCGCCAGAATATGGCACAGAATTGCTCTTAGATTTATCTGCAAAAAATTCCTTGCTTGGAATTGACCCTTGATCTGTTCTACTATGGAGAAAAAATGCAGGCTCTTGAGGTAATGGTAAGGTAATCGAGTAACTATTGAGCAGGAGAACAACTGTTGCCATTGTGGGCCTGGAAGCTGGATCTTCCTGAACACATAACAATCCAATGTGGATGCATCTCATTACCTCATTTCTTGAATACGTATCCGCCAGAGTTGGATCCATCACTTCCAATGGTGTCCCATCTCTCCAATGTTTCCATGCCTGAAAAAAATTGAGGGGTCAAAAGTTTCGATAACCTTATGCTTTTTTTTTTTCCAGGTTATCATCCCTGGTCTGGAATTAGTGGTGTTGTGGAAGAAAACTTCACTCACATAGCTCGCAAGGTCTGCAGCACCGCCAGTTTGATAGAAAGAACTGTTCTTCTTTCCAGATATAATTTCAAGAATTAAGACACCAAAGCTATAAGCATCAGACTTGACGGAGAACTGCCCATGCATTGCATATTCTGGAGACATATAACCACTACAAAACCGAAACAGATCGACATGTTTAGAAAAGAAAAGGAAAAAAGAAATGAAACTAGTATGTCAACAATTCTATAGGAATTAGATCTTTACTTACTATGTTCCAACAATTCTGTTGGTACATCCTTGAGTTTGATCAACTCCGAAAATCCTAGCCATGCCGAAATCTGAAACTTTGGCGTTCATATCTCCATCAAGCAAAATATTACTGGCTTTAAGGTCACGATGTATAACTCTTAGCCTAGAGTCCTCGTGTAGATAAAGAATTCCTCGAGCAATTCCTCCTATTATTTTGTATCGTTTAGACCAATCCAGTAGCCCTTGCTTCTCTGGGTCTACAAATTCATGAAAATAAAAAATTTCAGTCAGAGCATAGAGGATTATGTTCAAATGCAAAGTACTCCTGGTTTAGAAGAACTAATGAACGAAGAAGCATTAATGCATTCCTTGTATCAAAGGGCAATTTGATGAGCGTTTAATTAGAAAGTACATACCAAATACAAAGTAGTCGAGGCTTTTGTTTGGCACAAATTCATAGACAAGAATTTTTTCTTCTCCTTCCAAGCAAAATCCTAGCAACCTCACTAAATTCCTGTGTTGAAGCTTAGCTACCAAGATAACCTCATTCTTAAATTCCGCTGCACCTTGTCCTGAGCCTTTCGATAGCCTCTTCACAGCTATTGCTTGTCCATTAGGAAGTGTTCCCTGAGAATGCACTTGAAAAGAATGTTAAACAAGCACTACCGCGAAATTTCTTAAATTCTAATGCAAGATCTTTTGGGTTCTTCAAACTTTAAATGAATTACAAATCGCTTGCTTACCTTGTAAACCTCACCAAATCCACCTTCACCTAACTTGTTATCAGCGGAGAAATGGTTTGTGGCATCTTGTATAGAACTCAAATCGAATTGTAATGACTCCACGTTTGTAATCTCATTTCCAACTGCACAAACAAGCAGATATCAATTGAGTATTCTGAAACTGTGCAAAACAGAGAAAGACATTGCATTTAGAAGGGGGAAAATGATTCTCAGAGTTTTTTACCATCATTTTCCTGTGCAGAATTTTTATTGCTCTTCGCCCTTCTACTCAAGAAACAGAAACCCAGGCAGAAAAGCACAAGAGAAACAGTAACTGGGATCAAAATGGCTATAATTAAAACTGTTGAGACACCGCCTTTTCCTGCATAAAGAAAAATATATCGTTCAAAAACGCACAGTAATTTCACGCTGCTTTTAACCTTCATATACAAATACAAGCATATTCAAAAAGCGACGAAGTCAGGATCAACGACATAATATGTGAAGAAATATTTTTTTAAGGAACAAACGAGAATAAATTATTTCTAAAAATCAACAACATTTTTCTGGTCAAAAAGCTATTTGCCTACCGCACTACGATAACCTAAAGTGAGAAGCAACTTTAAAAAAAGTAACTAAACCTTTTGTAACTCTTTGACATCCATCATCAATATCTTTCCTTGTTAATTATCTCACCTTTTTCCCCTTTAAATCTGACATAAAATGTCTAGCTAATGAGTTTATAAAAGATAATTTGAAAGGGCAATGCATTTTGCTCCTTCAGAGAACCATAACTATTGATTCAGGTATGCGAAGTAATACCATTCCTTGAATGAGCTATGAAAGTGGTTGAGAAGTACTTCGAGAAAGATAACAAAGATGAAGGAAGCACATGAAACCAAGCAGGAGCAGAATTTGAATATACCAGAAGCTATGAAACCATTCCTTGTTGAGTTTGAAGAGTTTATGCTAGAAAAGTTGCTACTAATGAGAGATATCCAACATTAGATTGAATTGATCCCCAGAGCCAACTTACCCAATCTAATACATTATAGGATGAATCTAAGAAATAAGATAAGAGCCAAATTGACAAATCTACTATATTATAGGATGAGCCCAAGATATAAAGTGATGGTCGGTGGAATCCTCCGTACAGAAATAATATTCTTAGATTTCTCAATACCACAGTGACCAACTGGTCTCGCGTTAATTAGTATTTTTTCTCATTCCTATTCATGTGAGAATATAACATTAAATAAACTTTTACTCATTTGATTATAATAAAGTAGTAAAACTCATCTTATATAGTTTTAAAACATGTAATCAATAAATGATTTTAAACTAAATTAAAATTATTGTGCAATATGTAACATGTATAGTTTTTCTTTTCAATCAAATAATTTGAAATTATGTATAATGATCATTTTAATTCTTCTTATATTTTTCTATTTACCACTATAATATAATGATTATTTTATCTTTCCTATAAAAAATTATGTCTTTGGATTTTTTGGTATTTACACAAGGTGGATTAGTTATTATTGATTTGTTTAAAGATATTTTCGTCTATTTAATGTTTTAATAAACAGTAAAATATTCAAAATACCCTCAAGAGTAAAAAAAAACAATATTTTTTTTTGTAACCCGGGATGTCCGGACCAACTTACGCGCACCACAACTAATCCCCGGGCTCACTGAACATCCTGCAAGCCCAGTGAGCATGTAAGGCACCGCGGGGTGATAGATGTGTACAGTGAGGTTTGAACCCTGGTGCAGAGGAAAGGAACAAGTCCCTTCCACCACTAGGCTACAACCTCAAGTGCGTAAAAAAAAAAACAATAGTGATGATAGTTGTTATGATAATAGTGATAACAACAACAATAACAACAATAATAGTGATGATGATTGTGATAATAGTTGTTAAAATAGTAATAATATTAAAAGGAATGCTACTATTATTACTAATAATGATAACTTTAGCAAAAGTTGTGGTGGTGATGGTAATAATAATAATAATAATTGTGATTTTGATTCTCAATTTTTAAATTTATATTTTTAAAAATTCTTTTATATGATTAGAATATATTTTTTTAATTTTATCAATTAATATTTAATTTTTAAAAAATAGAACTTCATGATTTTTCTAGATTTGATGCTTTAAATTTAATAACTCAAGTCACGGATTCAAAAAGTTAATAATTTTTTTAAAAAAACTTTATAATTCTTTTTATTTTTAATTGGGTTATTTCAATCACATAATTTGGACCACAAGTTTAATGAAATGTCTCATGTTAGCTTTGTTCTAATTAGCATTTTTATATATTTATTATAAATGGTTTTTTATATTTCTTTTTATTGATTTTTAGTATCTGAACATTATTCTTTTAAAAAAAAGTCTGGCCCACAATGAAGCGCAAAGACAAAACCTTTTGTATAATGAAAAAAATCTAATCAAATAAAAATAACTTGAATTAAATTCTATATAAATTATTAATTAAATCAAAATTTCAAAATAATTGAACTTTAAAATTTTCTCTTAAGATTTTAAGAATCCTTCAACTAAATTTTAACTTAATTTTTCAAAGATAAATAATTTGGAATTTATATAAATTTAATTTAATTAATAAACATCAAAATACATCCTAAAAAAATAAAATAGGTATGCATACAAAATAATATAAGATATTAAACTAACATGAAAAAAAAATTAAACAATTAAACAATATAAACAAATTAAATCGGACTTACTTCGTAAACCCATGTTAAACAATAAAACAAAAGAAAAATAGTGATTGCGAGAGTTGTCCCGTTTGCCCTTTAAGATAAGTTTTCCTCTCCTATTGGTGCACAACGATAGATGCAAATCTCTCCTAAGATTAAAAAATATTAATACTTAGTTTTGATGCAATTCAACATTAAGCATAAACTATTAATTTTAAATATTTAAATATTATATGCTATAGTACTCATGTTTTGAATAAATTCTTAACCTCAAAATCTTGAATGCATCCCACTTTTAATTATAATTAATTAGATTTCAAGTATCACCGACAACCTTGTCTGACTTTATCAATAGAAACAATTTATGCATAGGATTAGAAATTTTAATTTTTATAAATTGAAAGAGAATAACATTTTTTTAATTGATTATAAAATTAATTTTATTTTTTTCAATTAATTAAAATTTTAATATATGTGACATTCAATAATCTTCTAGTGGTTAAAAAATACCCCACGTTTTATGGAAAATTTTTATGGTATTTAAATTATTATTACTAAATAGAAGTTTTCATATAAATTTTATCTACCTTATTATCTCTCTCTCTCTCTCTCTCTCTCTCTAAGCAATTAATATGTAGTGGTTCGTATATGGGCACCATAAAAGTTTCTACTGTTACGATAACGACTTTGAAGCTCATATAACGACAAGACAATTGAAAAGGGCATTATCGACTTTACCTTTTCTTCTTGTCTCTGGACCTGAAGCTGGAGGAGGAGGTAGAGCCACAGGCGGAGGTGGCGGTGCAGCCTCAGCTGCTGCCGTTGCATTATAAAATTCATAAAGTTCATACCGAAAATTACAACTTGGAAATATGACCCTTCCTCCTTGCTTTCTATTACAGCAATTGCCTAATTTTGAAATAGCTCCCTCAAGACAACGGCTACAATCTGGAGTGGATAGATCTGGTGTACACTGCACAAGAGTGTATAATTTCTGGATCCCAGTATAGTTCACTTGTTGAACTGCAAACTTCTTAGCACCTGAAGGAGCAGAAGCAGCCCGAGCAGCTATATCATTTATGGTGGTTGCTACTAGCTGGTTAAAACGATCAGGTTGGACTGTAACATTGTTTGGGCTCATCATGAATAGGGTAAAGTCTTGGTCCACAGTAGAGAAGATGTTTCTATTTGAGTAACGCAATTCACACTCATCATACCATATCATAGCTACTTTCTCAATTGGGCACCTTTCGAGGACGTCTTTGGCAGCGAAGTTGACACAATTTCGACAAACACTGTTGCTAACATCACCACGGCAAAGAAACATGCCATAGACTGCATCAGGATCCTGTCCTGCAGAGACGTTGTAGAATCCATTGATGTTGTTGCGGGTTGCGTTTGATGAAAGTGAAGATAGGAGGAGATTTAAATTAGCCTGGTAAGTGCTGTTCCTTGTGAAGGTGGTTGTGTTTGGGCAATAAGGATATAGGAAAGTGGGATCCTGTGCTTGAGTGATAATAGCAAGGCTCAGCAAGGAGAGAAGGACTGTGGAGAATTTGAGAGAGTCCATTGTTTCGGTGATCAAGTTCTCTTGCTTGCAGATCGCATATGGGAAATATCAAAGTTTTATTTTATCAGATAAGAGGTTAAGTGGACATGGAGTGGGAAAAGCTTTAGCCAAAATGCAGACTGAAGTCAATGAAAACAGTAATGGCGCATATTGATTGTATTGTAGAAGACGTTGAAGGGTCAAATTTCTCGAAAATTGTTGGAGAAATTGGCGATAGATACTTGGATGGCAACAGAAGTGCTAAAGGCCACACGTCTTTCCTCATACCGCGTCATGGATAATACTGGTCAACAGGGAGGTCATCATCATGGTCTCCAATGCCGTGTTGTTCTGGTTTCCTTGAAATTTCTATAACCTGTTGTTTTTCTTCTACGAGAGAGAATTGACACTTGCAACCATAGTTTTCAGATCGGCCCCAAGTGTGATTCAGACAACGACCCAAGTTATTTGAGTGTTGATGTTTTTTTTTTTCAAAAAATAAATAAATTTCTAATAATATCCTGAGTCACCGGTTTTTTTTAATAGAGTTTAATATCTATACTTGCAATTATCGGTCAATGATGGTTCATTTTGTGATGTTGGATCACATTATTCAAACCGGTAATTAACTAATAAGAGTACCATTATGGATATATTAATATATATTTTAAATTAAAATAAACTAATAATAGTTTTTTCTAATTTGATTAAAACCCAATTAAACCATCTAGATGGTGGCAAGAAATTTACAATGTTGATTTTTCTAATTTTAATTTTAATTTGCTTTGGCGTGGGATATGGGTATCTATGATCATCGCGTTGTCTGTATGTTTTTCACGTTGGCAAGTTGTTTGTCTTTTTTATGATGTCTGAATAGACTTTAGTAATTATTTAATAATTCACATCTTTTAGAGGGTTATTTTTTTTTTTCGTGGTATCTTTAGATTGGTTTTTGAATTTATGGATTATCTTCTTCTCACTGGTCTTGTCAAAGATGGACATCCAGGTTGGAAATTAGAGAATCCTCAAGAATTTTATTTTTTTATGATCATAAAGCATCTAAATTGTTGTTTGGACTCTAATCCTATTTTTTTTCAAGCTAATTCATTATTTATTTTTTTAGTGTTGTTTTTTGCATTAAAATCTATATTTTAAAGTGTTTTTTAAATCTTTTTCGTCTAGAAAAAAATAAAAAAGAGAAAAAAAATTGATTTGAGGAAATAAGCCCATGTGAAGCAAAAAAACGGGCTTCATGACCATTGATTCATAGGTGTACAATTAGAGCTACAAAAATATTCGGAACTCCGACAGAAGCCCAACCCTTGAGAGAGGATTAAAAGTATCAGTTCATAGTAATGAATTTCACTGCTTTTCTGATTTTCTTTTTCCTATATCACGCGTAAGAATAACAATCCCATCGGAGCTGTAATGAAGTATCCAATTGGGAGGAGACAATGTAATTTAGGGATAAAGCAAGCATGCATAATATAAACTTAGATTTCTTCATATTATATCAAATTCTTAGAGACACATTATTTTTCCAAATACTCAAACGCTAGAATGCTATTATCTTTATCTTTATCTATATTTTTATTATTATTGTAACATATACTAACAGCCCGCTTAGAAACCATGAAATTGGTGTAGAATTTATTTCAATATTGTGCTTACTCATTTCTCATGTTTGGAAAGTTAGAGATAATTCTAAATCTTCAGCATTATGTTTTCATTAAGCTTCCTCAGTGATATTGGCCTTTTTGCAACCAAGTGATTGGCCAGTTTACTAGGCTTTCTCCACACACTCAAAATCATAGTGGCAATCTAATTAACATTCACCACGTTGAGATGCCAGAAATTGTCATTTGATTAACTGAAGGATCTGATGATGAAAACTTGTCAATGAAAATCATTTAGTCTAGGATATGTTTGTTTCTCGAAATTCACTTTTTAAAAAATCACTTTCTAAATTTTCTTGTGTTTATTTGTCATTAGAAAAGTTGGTCAACAGAAAACACTTTTCAGTCAAAGAAAAATTTGGTTTGATTTCTAGGAAAGTGTTTTTCTGAAAATTTAAACAGAAAACACTTTCCGGAAGTTGTGAAAAAATTAGAAATGTTATATTATTTGCTGATTATATCAAATTTGGTCCTCAAACTTTTAATTGCTATATATATATATATATATATTTTGAATATTTATTTTTCAATTTCATCTCTTAAAATTTAATTTTTATATTAACTTTGGTCCTCATTTTTATAATTATTTTTTTGATTTTTTCTTATAATTTTTTTATTGATATTTTTTATGTATCAAATTTGGTTCTTATTCTTTTGATTGTCACTTATTTTATTTGAAATAATTTATGAAATGTTAATTATTATTATTTTAATTTCTTCATCTTTTATTTTTTTTATTTTTTAGATTTGATATATATTATTTAGATTATTATTTATTTTATTTGAGATAATTTATGAAATTATAATTTTTTTTCAATTTCATTCTCATTCAACTTTTTAATTTGTAAGATTTGTTCCTTATTATTTTAATAAACTTGAAAAAAATAAAACATTAATAAGTTATTTTCCAGCTTATTTTCCATGACATAACCAAACACTAGAAAGTGTTTTCCAACTTATTTTCCATTACATTACCAAATATCGGAAAATAATTCACTTTTCTTAAATTCATTTTTTAAAAGAAAATTATTTTCCAATAAATAAACAGAGCCTAAATAAATGAGTATAATATCTTATTAGTTACTTTTTAGATTCACCTTGAAAAGAAAAGGAAAAATAAAAAAAACTTGGAAAAAACAAAAAAAAATGTTTGGATGTAAAAGGCCGGTGGTAATTGGAGGCTGGAGGGAAATTTTCCCTATTATTCTTGGAAAGGAGGGAAATGTCTACGAGAAATGAACTTT
>Ga0307517_10009794_pt1 | contig 13517 bp, 6 predicted proteins | sample 23_EM_MG_FD_194515 | JGI IMG/M metagenome (GOLD analysis project Ga0307517, IMG submission 194515) | Populus trichocarpa ectomycorrhiza microbial communities from riparian zone in the Pacific Northwest, United States - 23_EM | ecosystem: Host-associated > Plants > Roots > Unclassified | place...
TACCCTTCTATTTTTTTTTTTTTTTTTTTTTGCTGTAAATAAAATGTTATAACCTCAGGGATTTTTTTATAGAGGATGGACATGGGTGACCCCAAAATTAATTCGCATATATATATATATATATATATATATATATAATATGAATTAATTGATGACCTGTATTCCACCTGCACCTGTGAATGGACTTGGTCTCTGCGCACTTATGGTGCTCCTTTTTTTTTTTTTTTTTGTGGTTACTAAGGCACTTACTCAGACCCTTCTGCTATCATAAAGCAACAGAGAAAAGTAAAAATTGATTGCTGACAAAGTTCCTTTTATGTCTTGAATTTTTTTTTTTATGTTTTTCCTCTTTGCAATTATTGTACAATGTATATTGTTTCTTCCAGGACGCACGTATAGACTGACGTAGTCCCTCCTTTCAGGAAAATGGTAGAGAGTCAGGTGACGGCAACTAAAATGCTCTCGGGCCACCACGTGTTTTCCAGGGGCTGTTCCTCTCCTTTTCCCTTGTCAAATTTCTAGGTCATATGTTGCAGAATGCAGACTTGCAGTCCCTATAAATAGGACACCGAGTTAATTAGCTCTCTACTTGCAAAAAACATTCTTCTGAATAATACTTAGAAACTTCGTCAACAACAAGAAATATCTTGATTGCACCATTCAATGGCAAGACTTTCCATGTCTTCAATACTCTTCGTCGGGCTTCTCTTCGTAAGCTCTCTGCTTTTGATAGTCTCGGAAGCTCGTCTTCTCAATGTGGTGGAGTCACATGGCTCTGTAAACAAAGGGATTGGTGCGATATTCTCCGATGGGTTGCATATTGAAGAGATTAAAAACAGCGGTCCAAGCGAAGGAGGGAGGGGCCATGCTTCCAAGAATGTCAACACCCAAGAAACCCCCGACGGTCCTAGCCCTGGTGCGGGTCACTGATATAATATTGAACCAGTCTTCTGTGAATCGATTATTCTTTTAATCTTTGTAGCTTGCTAGCTATATAGCAATTCATTCCTATATAGATTCTCATGATTATTTTCATTAATTTAATTTTACTTGGCAATGAGGCTTTCTTCCATATAGTTTCTCTCTTACGAGCAGAGACATGATCTTTAATTTTCTCCAGCCTGACTAAAGAAAACCTTGTTTTATCTAGTAATAACCAATAGGAGTTTCAGGCAACTTGATCTCATGATCAGCTAGCTTACAATTGGCTACTGAACATCATAAAGGTTTCCAGACCATGCCGAAATATGTTCCTCAGTGACACACATGATGTCTTCGTACGTAAGTTGAAAAGGGACCTTAATTTGGTGCTTATATTAATTAAGAAAAGGAAAAAATGTACGTATCAATGCAACTACATCAATCACATTTATCAAGACAATGCCAGTACTAGCTAGCAATCTCTTCCACTAATGGTCACTCAATTTCTTCCCACGGTTGCTCTTATTACATCACACCACTAGAAAAATAAAGCTTTTAGCAACTATCTAATCCATTATCCATTGCAGATAAAATTAAGATTTGTTTCTGATAAAAATAGCAACAAAATGAGCAATAAAAAAATATGAGATTTTTTATTGTTGAAATCTGTAACTGATAATTAATAACGAGAAAATTCATTGCTGAAATTAGTAATAGATTTGCCGAGTTATTTCTAATTAGCTACAAAAAATCAATTCCTGTTTATATAGATTTTTTAATTAATTTATATAATTTTTTTTAATTTGTTTTGGTTTATTATTATTTTGATTAATTATTTATGGATATTTTGAAAGTTGTTGAAATTAAATATATACACAACATACACTAATATTTAAAACTACTTCATCAACAAAAATAAATGGAATAAAAATAAAAATTAAAACTCATTTAAACTTAAATTAATGCAAATAAATCACAATACAATAAAAAAGATATAATCATAGTGCTCATGGTGCAAACAAACTAGGATACTATTGATCAACGCAAGGTTGATATGTACTACACATTAGCAATAAAAAATTCGTTGTAAATTTCTTAGATAATTTATTTTTTTAGATAATTTATTGTTCTTCAACAACGAATTTCATTGCTGATATTAAAAAATAAATATATACACAATTTGTTAATCTGTTTCTAAATCAATAACATGATTATTTCATTGCTAAAATCCGATGCTGACAGCTCTAGTTTTTAGTAGTGTCAATTGCATTAACACGGAAAGAAAGTTTTATAGCTATCTACCTTCGACCATGAGAACCTGTGTCCATAAGTTACAAAAATCTGCATGGCTAGCTACATCAACATTCGATGAGACTTTTGGAAATAAAAAAGAAGATACATTTCCTAACCAACGAGAATTGGGTCTAGTTCTTTCTGTAAAGCGAATATGATTTAAATCCCTGCCGGTAGTGGAACCCGCTTTAAGGTGCACGATGATACCACAAATTAAGAGGATTAGTCTCCTGATCTGAAAGGAGCCGGAGGATACCCTGGTGCAATAAAAAAAAGAGAGGAAAACCTAACCCTTGCCCCACCCTAAAAGGCGTAGGGTGCATCCTTTAAAGAGTCTCCATCCTTGTTCGTCCATGACGTATTAGTCGTCGTTTTTCACAAATTGTATGAGCAGAAGCTCTTATCTTCATGTTTTTCATTTTTTTAATTTTGAATATACATACTTTTGAGCCAATATTTAATGAACTTTTTGAGAAAACTGATTAAAACACTTTCGAGGAACAGGATTATAAAAGATAAATTTCTTTAAAAAATATAAAACAAAAAACAGGTTCCATAATATGACCAAGTTCTAGCATAACTATGCAGTTTAATTATTTCTACTAAAAATGGATTGTGTCAGGGAGAGGTCTTGCTTTCTGCATATGGATGGGGGCTCTTAGAAAGCAAAGAAAACAATACCTGAAGAAGAGATGCATCATGGCTATATTTTCCTGAAGAGTTCGAGAATCGAATACGAACAAACTCAAGACGGTAGGACTGCTTCAAAGTGCTGTGAACTACCACCAAACTTGGCTGCTTCCTTCTGTTTTGTTCGTTTCTGTTCAAAGCTTTGACAGTCAAAATCAACACCTTTAACAGGACTCCAGGAAACAACAACGCGTAATGGTTGTTGTTTGCTGTATGATTTAGGTATTTGTCCTCCTCAAATTTTTGTTAGCTAACATGATATGCTATTAAGTATGTGTTTTAAGCGGTTGATTTGCCTTCTTATCATACATTCTCACCGATCATTTCTAGGCTTCCGGGGGAGGTTCTTATAATCTTTATTGTGTTGGAATATTTCTGATACCTTTTGCATTTGGATTATTTTGCAACTTCTCTCTCGTAACAATTTTATTCAAGCTTTGGCTTGGATTTGGTCTGACAAATTGATCCGTAAACTAAAATAATAGAAATATATAACACATAAATAAAATACCAATATCAATTTAGTGCATAATTGAGTCTGTTGTTGTTGATGTTTCATGCATACCACTATCAATTTACTGTATAATTGAGTGGGCAGACTTAACTTAAACCAATATGCATTTCCAATGTATATGAAATAAGTTCTCTATTCTCTAGCATAAGGCTTCCAACATCAGCAATTTTATACTTTTAATCAATATAGCATGAACTCCATGTTTTTTCCCTAAAAAAATAATAAAAATTATGCATAATTATTAAACCTGTCTGCACATAGGATGACCAGGACAGCCCAAATCAAAAATTAATATCATATAATTTAATTCTCATTTTTAACCCATAATCAATATAAGCTCGAAGTTATATTTGTAATTCCTGGAATTTCGTTCCATATCTCATTTCATAAGGACCTCTAGATGGAGTATTTTTCAATATGAGTTGATTATTGACTCGATTTTATTTAAGTGATCTGATTGATTCATTTATAATTTGGTTCATTAACTCAATCATAAATGAGATTTAGCTGAATTAATTTTTTTTTTATTTTTTTATTATAAAAAGATATCATCTCAGTTTTAAAAAAATTAAAATAATATCTTTATAAAATAATATAAGCTGACTCAGCTAACTCGTGAAATGTGAAGTGATAACCTTGTGATGATGGACGATGACTGATGAGCAGGGGCCATCTACCATGGATAATAAGCCTACTTGCCAATATGACCCAAGCCCTAAAATCCCTGGTCATTGATCAAATATCACCCGGCTCGGACTATCTTTGGGTTTTAGCGTAATTTCAACGAGCCCACGTATCATTCCATTTCCCAAACTTCTTCGTCTTCTTTATCCTCTCTCTAAAAAAAACCTCCATTACCATAGCTTGCAAAGCAAAATGGGAAGCTCAGACACTGGATTAAACAACGATGATGACTCAGCGACCGTGTCAGATGAGTCAAACACAGAGACAGACTCAGACATGAGAACCGAAACCGACGAGGAATGTCAGTCTTCGCACCCTCCATCTGTATTTGTAAATGATGAGAAGGTCCTCGCTTTTCACTCTGGACAATACTATGAAGCCAAGGTAATTGTAATATTCAGAGAAGGTTGAATCTTTATGTTCTTTTTTTCTTTATTTTATTAAAATTGAACGTAATTTGAATAATTCCATGTAAATAGGTGATAAGAGCTTTATATGAAGAAAACAAATGGGGTTTTTTTGTTCATTACACAGTAAGGATCAACTGCCAAGTTGTCTAATTTTATGTTTATTTGTGCACCCACTTGCCTTTCCTTGTCCTTTGAAGTATTTTAATTGCGTAATGTCATGTGTTTTGCAGGGGTGGAACAAAACGTGAGTAGCATCTTCTATGGTACTGAAACTTGGGATTTATGTTTTGAGGGAGTTAGGCAGGTTGTTGTTTGTTGGGACTATAAATCTGCTCAATTTGCTACTTTTAGTTCTTCGAAAGCTCCGTTCGAGTTTCTTTTCTGATGAATTACTTTCTCCCTGCTTAAACTCCTCAAGTATTGTTCTTTTCCTTCTACTTGAGAGCTGAAGGAAGTTACTGAATTGGGGGGAGAGAGTGTTTCTTCTCAAAGCTTTATCCCTTCATTCTGGCCTTCTTTTATGTTTTTATGATCTTGAAACAACCATGTTCTAAAGGATTGTATTTGGAGCACATTTAGCTCTTTGGATTTTAATATCCAGTTTAATTTCTACATAAAATATGTATTTTTGCTTGAAAGTTTTGGAATGCTTGTTGGCTGGTGCTGAGAGGGTGGATGGAGTTGGAGTTGATTATTTTTTTTGAGGGGGGGATGCTATGCTAAAGCTTTTCTCATTCGTTGATTGTTTACTCTGCTTGTAAAAAACTCTGCCCTTTTGTCATTTCTTGAACTTCTGTTTGTGAACAGTTGGGATGAATGGGTTGGAACGGATCGTTTGCTGAAGCACACTGAAGAGAATGTTCAGAAGCAGAAAGCCCTCAAAGAACGATTGGAAATGGAGATGAAAACAAAGGCGGTACAGGCACCACAAATGAAACTGAAAAATTCTGGTGGTTAGTATGATTCTCACACTAAATTTACTACTGTATAGTGTATGTTGAAACTTTGATATACTAAGTATGATTACATGATGATGCAAGTACTTTATATTTCCATTTCTTTTTAAAGTTATTGTATTGGTTGTTGTAGAACATGCACTTTTACTTATTGTGGAATGAAGAATATGATCCGTAATACTGTATAGAATCAGAAAATATTTGGGATAAATGGAATAGTGATTGGATTGCTTCCTATTGTCTTGTGTTATTGGATAATGTGCACAGATGTTGATTGTTCTAGTTTCTATTTTCTGTCTAGTTTTAAAATTGGAGATTGTGTCCCTTATCTCCTATCCTCAGCATCATACATAAGAGTTCACTGTTCCAGAATTTGGTTTGCTGTAATCGTTGTAAGATCATAAGTTAGAGATACATGCAACTTCAGTCTTATTAAGAGGAAACTTGATGGTTGAGGTCAAAATAAGTCTTTCAAAGCAATTCAAACAGTCCCTCAATCTTGATGCAAATTTAATAGCATGACATGCTTTGTTATTAAATCCATTAAATTTGGATTCTGATCCATGGTTTGTTTCCAAAATAGATCATTGGTGGCCCAAAGAAGGGAAAAGTTGCCTTAATTTACCATTACAGATGGAACCTTTGTTATTCAGGAGAACCTCCACTAAGTTTACTTTAATCTTACATGCGGGAAAAAAAAAAACCTTGTAATTGTTGATTGCAAGATTCTTTTTGGTAATCCTTTGGACTGGCTATTTCTTAAAGCTGTTCTGGGGACATATATGCAGTTTCAAGGGGAAGGAAGCGGAAAAATGACAATCTTAATAAGGTACTCTCCGGTTTATTGAAGCCTTGTGCACTTTTGGTTTGCCCATGTCAATCTAAGTGTATTCCTTATCGTAAAAAATTGAATCAGCTAAGATTTTTTTAAAAAAAATTAAAAGGTTTTCCATTGATCATTTGGCATCTTTTTGCTTAGCCTGTTGTTTTGACTGTTAGGAAAAAGATCTTGTACCCTTGGAAAAGCTGGTGAATCTCCAAATTCCACCAACACTAAAGAAACAACTTGTTGATGATTGTGAATTTATCACTCATCAGAGCAAGGTAATTATTGTCACTATTCACAGCTGGTTTCTCAGATTTAAATATTTTGTAAAATTACTTGTGTACACCACTGTTACATTTCTTTGTGTTTCCCTCCCTTGCCGCCAATCTTTTTCCTTTTTCTTTCATCATCTTTTCCATGCCTGTTTTACTTATTTCTCTGCTCAATTGTAACTAATTAAGCAGCACTACTGACTGGCTGTTTTAAATTTCAACTTGTTTGACAGCATAGACAAGTAAGATTTGATTACTACAGTGCTGAAATAATTGTGTTATCATTCTAATGATTAGCTTGGCATTATATCTGTTTGTTTAGCTGAAGAGTTAACTTTAAAAACTGATTTAATGTATTTTTTTTTTATCTCTTTTCTTTCAGCTCGTGAAACTTCCTCGTGCCCCAAATGTCCAAGACATATGTAAGAAGTATTGTGAGTATAGGTCAAAAAAAGATGTCATGTAAGTAGAGAACCTGCTCTTTTGTCAACATTTTATTATACCCTTGGGGACTGCTACTCTTAAGTTATAAGATTTAGCCCAAGTTACTAGAAATAATTATTTCAATAAATATTTGGAAACTTTTTTATTCTCTGCTGACCAGAGGAGAGGGGAGAGTGTTTAGATTTTTTATTGTCAATAAAGGAAGTACCCATCTGTTCTAGTATTCTTGATCTGTATTTTCAGTGCTCTTAGGTTTTATGATTTGATGGGTGTAGGATGCCTGAATCAACTGCTGAAATTATGAAAGGTTTGCGCTGTTACTTTGACAAGGCCTTGCCAGCAATGCTTCTGTATAAAAGTGAGCGGCAACAGTATACTTATGCAATTAGAGATGATGTTTCTCCCTCAATGGTATATGGTGCTGAGCATCTATTACGCCTCTTTGGTATGTTTACTCTTTGCTGTGGGAAAAAATAAATCGTGTTTTCTTTTTATCAAAAATAGCTTTGAAAACTGTGTTTGGTTTCCTTTGTCCACATTTTTTAAATCAGTGAGCTAGAAACTTGTCTTCTGGCAATAGATGTAGCATCGAATTCTATGCAACACTGGTTTTCACAGGATGCTTCTTGCTGTTCATACTAGTACTTAATACATTTGTCTGTGCACAGGCCTCGAGAAGTATAGCATGGTGGTACTGATATTTATTGGAAATACAGATGCTGAAATACACTAGCTATCTATCTCAACTTATTGTGCTAATATTCTCCTTGTTGCATTTTCAGTTAAGTTGCCTGAGTTATTGGTTCATGCAAACATTGAAGAGGAGACACTGACAGAGTTGCACCAAAAATTGGTTGACTTTCTGAGGTAGGAACTCCAATCATTAATAAATCCTTATGGCTGGACTTATGTTCTGTATTTACCACCTTTATTTAGGTTTGAGTTTCCCGAGATACTGATTGATCAAGAGCAAAAGATAGTTGGATCAGAAGTCTAACTTGGACTAGCTGCACCATGATGTCTGCAATACATTTTTTTCATCTGCAATACCCGCTGACAACCATGAATTCCGAGCTCATGTCATCCTTTTGTGGCAATTAGAAATCTATATTATCACAGAAATTAAGTCCAACTAATAGTCTCAGAAGAATTAACTTAGTTTACTGTTGTGTGTAATTCCAACTGTTGAACTTCATTGGAACAAATAGAATTCAAGTGACGTAGCTTGCTTTGTGTATGTTTCTGGAAAATTATTTCAGATAATCAGTGTCTATGATGCTTCAGTTTCATGTTTTTCTTTTTTCATTTAGGAATTCCGTCATACTGATATACTGTCTATTTTCATGCAGGTTTCTACAGAAGAATCAGAGTGCTTTTTTCCTCTCTACATATCATGTCCCAGAAGATTCTGAAGCAAACACCATCAAACAAGATCACTAGGTTGGGGGCATAAGGATGTCAATTTGTACATAATACACCATCAAATACAACTGAACCATTTTAATCTATCCCCTTTCTACGTTAAAAACTTCTGAGATTCAAGTGTATGTCATTCACTTGCGAACCCTTTTGTGAGAATCCAGTAGTTACTTAAACTAAATTGATTATCTAGATGGTATATGCCAACTATCTTTAGCTATCTTGTCTTGCAAGGTACGCAGGTGGCTGTGCCCAACTTTATTAGAATCTCTTTCACTACCTAGCAAGAGAGAGTTAGGTTTGAAATTGAGAGTGTCATTTCCAAATTGTTCTTCTTTAGTCAACTTCAGTGTGTGAAGGAATTGCATCTCGTTGAGAGACTTTTGAAAAATCTAAGAGAGTGGTGTTTAAATCAATGCTCAGATTTTTATCTTCCTCGTTAAATTCCAAGACAATGAGACTCGTGTAGTACTCAATTTGTCTAACAGCAGTGATAAGAATATTCTCCTGTAGCCCAAACTATTCCTCTATTTTCTTTGTATTGGTAATTACTCACTGAATACTCTAGAATTTCTCGACAAGCACTATTTTTTATGAACTGTATACTCGAATTTACATAACTAATTCAACGTATCCAAATCTTTTGAAACCGGTGCCAGCAAAAGGGTATCTTGTTTAAAAACTTGGGGTTATGATCGGGCCTAGCCATGAATCAGCACGCCTAGAAGTGTAGTTGCTTTGACTTCTGGACGGGATAAGACAATTTTTGTTGATTTGAAGCTTCTCCAGGGGGTAGCTTCTCCGAAGTTTGAAGAACAAGATTGCCGGATGCCACTGTTTAGTATAGTTGGAGTTGCACTCGAGAGAGGGAGGTTGAATATTGCCCCGCATGATCAAAGCAAGCAGAGGAAAAACCGTTCCAGTTTTCAGCAGGGAAAACTTAAGAGCCTTTTGCATTAACTGGTCGATCTCTATTTTCCATCCAAACTATTGTTGGAAGCTGAAAGCATTGTCCCCTACAGAAAATTAGAACCCTGCAGAGAAAATACCATTCTCTGGAACAAAAACATCGTTTGATTTCTCATTTGACAGAGATGGGTATTGTTGAAGAGTATCTATGGTTTGCAGAAGATGAAAAACGAATTTGCAACAAGCAGAAGAGAGCGAGAAAGAGAGCTGAAAGACTGAGAAAGCCATTAGTAATTGCATTGCCATCAACTTCAAGTACTTTTATCCAAGGAAGGATTTACTTGTACATGAATAAAACTTTTAGTATTGGATGATTTCTCAACCTTAAATTTTTATTTTTATTTTTATTTTGTCGAATGATTAGTATTAGAAAAATCAAATGGATTGGGTCATTTTTATTGCATTCCATCATTATTTTCTTTTGTTTTGCTGCGACTGTTGCTTGTTGACAATGTCTAGATATGAACTGTGCAACATCAATTTTCACCTTAAAAATAAAGATAAAAACGTAGTTGTTAAGCCTGGTTGTTTTTAGCAGGTCAACTCATAAAACTCATCCATCTCGACCTAACCTAGATGTATTTCAAGTTAAATAAAAAAATATTAACGTTGTAAAATTTAATAGACAAGTCGGTCGATCCAATCAAATTAATCCATAACCAAATTCACTCGGCTGCTCCAGCCCAACTAGAAAAAATAAAGCAGAAAAAAAGAAGAGAAAGCAACCCGTTTAAAAAAGAAGGATAATTGATTGTGTTACTTCTCAAGGCTGAAGATATTTTAGTAGAGTATCTGAGGAGCTGTTTCCCTGGATGCTTTAGTGGCAACAATAATGAATGAACAGTAATCGGAAACATCCTCAATTTAAGCACCAGCTTCTCCTAGTACCCATCCAATCAATGCATCCACCGAATCTTCAAATGTTTTTTTCCTACCGTTAATTAAGTGGAGTCATCAACCACAAGCAGCAAACTCAATCCTTCCGACCTGGTTAAAACGAACCCGAAAGACGCCACCTAAAAGTCCAACACAAAATTCCAAAAAGTGTAATTTATTATTATTTATTTTTTAAAAATCTTGTTTGATAGATCGTGAGAACGGTTAAAATTATTTTTCAAGTTTTTTTTTATAAATCCAGAAATTCAATTAAGATAATGTTTTAAGATTTTCGGTTCTAATTGCCGTCTGAAGTTTATGTCTTTCTAGTTTATTTTTTTCGAAATATAAAAAGATTTATTACCATTCAGAATTTATCCTTAAAATTACCAGGTACAGCCCCTCAATCATCCTCATCAAGCAAGCCAACAACCAAACAAAATCATTCGGTCTGAGTTTTTTCTCCCTCTCCGAAGGAAAAACAAAATCATCTTTTGGTTTTTCTTTCTGTATACAAACAAAAACGGTTGTGTCCTTTCTGTGCGTCACTTTACTTCAGTGCAGGTCATTTAATTCCAGTTTTCTTGAATTTAAATTAAAGATTAATAAAAATAAAAGGAAAGATCGTTTTTTTTTTTTTTAAATTTATATTAAAAAGAAATTTTGTTCCTTCGAGATCCTCTTCTTCTCTGCCGAAGAAAACTGCTCTGTACACTACCAAAATTATTACTTCTGTATAAAGCAACGATTAAAGCAACTTTAAAGAAAACAAATTAAAAAAAAAAAAACAAGAGTTTTTTTCTCCTTTTTGCCCTCCTCTCTCATTCTCTCTCCGAGTCAACTCAGCTGCTTCATCATCATGCCCAGATGATCATGATCATGGCCGTCACTAACAATCTACTTCTCTTCTGCTTGGCTACTCGATTCTGCTAATACCAATTCGTTTAACCACAGCGTTCCTTATAGCCTCTGTTCCCAAACAGAGCCCATTTTGCTCAATCCCGGACATATAGTTCCTCACTTCCTTCCTTATCATCTCTTGCATGACTGCTAAAAACTCAGCACTGAAAAACTGGTTCTCAAGTCGAGACCCAGGATTCTTCTGTTGCAGAAATGAAACTTGCTCCTGTTGCTGCACAGCCACTGCAGCTTGTGGGGGTGCAGCAGGTGTTTGCACCATAGGTGTCGGGTTAACAACATGGGATCCAGAACTTGAGCCAGAACCCGGAGCCTGACAAGTAATGGATCCAGGCAGAGACAGGGATAATGAAGTCGGTGGATCGACGGTCGGAGAGGACACGTCAATCGACAAACTAGGTGGGACAAGAGAGGCGGTTTTGACTGGCGGCCTGAAAACGGGAGATGAATTCACGCCGGGTATACTTGAATCGCTCAAATCGGATCCGGATGGGCTACTCGGGTTCAAGTGTAGACCCGAACCCGCCCCGAGACTTGCGGATCTTTTAAGAGGCTGTTGTTGTGCGTCGTCGTTTAAGTCATCAAACATGGAAGAACATTTTCTCTTGAGGGTTGAGTTCCAGTGGTTCTTGATAGCGTTATCGGTGCGCCCATTGAGAAGGCGGGCGATGGTGGCCCATTTGTTGCCGATACGAGCATGGGCCCTGATGATTGTGTCATCTTCTTCAGCACTAAATGGTCTGTGCTCGACCTCAGGGGACAGCTGGTTGCACCATCGCAACCTGCATGATTTCCCAGATCGACCAGGGATTGATTTGCTTATCAGGGACCAGTTTCTTGGTCCATAGGTTTGGACTAATCTCTGTAACGCCTCGTCTTCTTCGGGGCTCCATGGACCTTTAATCCGATCCACATCTTTTCTCGAAGAAGCCATGGATTGATTTAGAGATAAATTAAGCCCTAAATTAAATATAAATTAAGGAGGGTTTTCTTTTCAAGTGGTGGAGGCAGAGCCTCGCCGTGTTTTATATGAAAGAACAGTGAATGGAGTGGAAACGGGGGGGTATATATATATACATGGAAGGGTTAGGGATGACTGGTTAAGCCGGTTACAATGACCGGTTATGGCCGTTAAAAGAGTGAGGATTCTTCCTGGCAAGGCAGTTACTAGTAAACAGCTGTCAAACTAACACGCGTCGTCTGTTCGTTTATCTAACTTTTTAAAAGCTATTTGAAAAGTAAACAATAACAAATACTATCTAAAAAATCCAAAAACAGCAGAAAAAATAAATAAATAAATAAATATTATTTAAAAAAACACGATCAATGCCGCAGTACCGAACAGTGTTTGACAATCACCACTCACTTCCACTCGAGATAGAAATAACTGACTCATCTGCAGTTGGCATAGTACAGCTCGCCAAGTTCACACACAAATAGAGCCTATAATATAGAGGAAAAAACTAAAAATGCCTAACTGAAATTCAAATTTCGAGATTCTTTTGTTTTTAAGATTATATTGTTATTTGTTAGTACTGCGGTTTCGAAGTCATAAAAAAAAAGCTATTAGGTATCCACAGTCCAAGATCTTAGTTATAAAAAACCAATATAACTTTTAAAAATATATTTTTTTAATTGAAAATATATTAAGATAAAAAATAGATTTTTTTATTTTTATATTAACATAAAAAATTATATAAAAAAAAGTATCTAAAAAATTAATTTCATATTTTTTAAAATAATTTTAGAAACATTTTTAAAACATGTCAACCACTCTAATTATAATAAAAGGATTTTTTGAGAGAAAAAAAAACGTGGGGATTAAGACATGGACGGGAGGGGGGGGATGTGAATGTGATTCTTATCCGCTAAGGAGAAAATAATAATATTTGTTTTAAAGAAAAGGGCAAATAAAATGAGGGGTGACTTTGACCAAAGACAGGCTGGAGAGCATTTACGTCCGATGGATTTATTTTAAAATTGATTTAAAATGAGAAGGGAGTGAAAAGAACGCACGGAAGTAGTGAGCTGGCAGAAAACGACAAGAGTTGAGAAGCAGAATCAGGGGACGAACGGTGCTAAAATCTTGTCAGTCCAGCCTGTCACGGGAGGCCCACTCGCCATTACCCTCTTCTCTAACGGCCTTCTCCCCCACCACTGCCACGTGCCAGCCACGCTCCTTTCCTTGCTGAACTGCCAAAACCGACCTCACCGTCTTTTTTCTTGCGTTCTTATTTATTTATCATCTCTGCCTTTACGAGGCTTTCCCTGTTGTTTCGTTTCCCCTCTTCGAATTTTGAACGATGAAACACGGATCGCCTCGTA
>Ga0307517_10009795_pt1 | contig 13516 bp, 16 predicted proteins | sample 23_EM_MG_FD_194515 | JGI IMG/M metagenome (GOLD analysis project Ga0307517, IMG submission 194515) | Populus trichocarpa ectomycorrhiza microbial communities from riparian zone in the Pacific Northwest, United States - 23_EM | ecosystem: Host-associated > Plants > Roots > Unclassified | place...
AAGTTCAAGAATTATAAAAATTGCAGGTTTAATAAGGTCAGGAAAACTACTAACCAAATAAGTGAAGAAGAAAAAGGTCCCAAGATAGATAATTCTTAAATAATCACGAACGTCATTGATGCTCCAAGAAATTCAACAGTCACTAGTACTGAACGAAAATAAGTTTAGCCATTGCATTAATAGCCTATATCCAGTACCCATGTAAACTTCTTATCCCTTTTCCCTTCCTTCACAACTAAATAGGCAATATCAAGATTACAAGAATCCAAACTATTCACTGATGCTCCAAGAAATTCAATTCGTTGAAACTATACAGACCATAATTTACTCTATTTTCCCTTTTTCTTTGGGGAAAAACTGATAGTATGACCAACATATCAACCAAAGGTGCTACTTTGGCCTAAAAAGTAACAGCGGTTTACAGAGACTGATGAGCATTTCTTACGTGGATATAGTTATTTGACCATTCAGAAGGTTCCAGGTGCCAAGGCTAATCAGAGAGTATTATGCACAAAGTACTGTAGAACACTGAATGGAAGGAGGACTTTTTTTGCTCTTAATTTTATAATATCTGAAGTCAAGTGTTATATTACCTGGAGCCGCAAGAAAACACATTACCACAAAATATGCACAAAAGTAGCTATAGCCCAAAAAAGGGAAAAGGGAAGAAAGAAAACCTTGGGAGGAAGACGTTTGAGGAGTACCAACAATGTCTGAGAAATTATATTTGAAAAGCGAGGCCCAATAGCAACATACTCCAATAATCTGCAACATCAATTATCAACTGATCATCATGAATATTCATTTAAAATAAAAACATAGGACCTAAGCAAGTGATCGAAGTTAACATGTAAATTCCAAAGTAGATACCTCTCAATGTCATCAAGAATTATAATGCTCAAAGGAGACTTGTACGCATCCTCAAACACCTGTGGACAGTACCAAGTTATCCAGTGCTTAATTCTTTACATTATAAAGGCAAGTAGTACTAGTTGCGGGTGAAACTGAACAGTAAATACAGAGTTACAAATATATTATAGATTGATAACGCTTGTTAGCAAGTTTTGGGGTGTGGAGAAGTTCAAGTTCCAATTTAAAAGGGAAAAATGAAAAGCATGATAAAACCCCAGGGTACCATCAGGGGCTTTGTTCAAGGGCACATAAACCTCCCATTGACACACCTTAACAATCCGAGCGCATTTAGTGCTCTCTTGTAGACCAATCATTGTTTCAGCTGAGATCTATCAAATAAGTGGAAACTCAAAAGTGTTAAGAACAAAAATATACAGTATTAAAGTGGCTATGAAAATTGATGTACATTATGGGGAAAGAGCTCACTATTTTGACATATGGAAAATCACTGTCGATGCCAACAGTAGCTGCCAATGCAGTTTTACCACTGTACACAAGAGAGTAACATTCAAAAAACTGACAATAAAGGAGATTAGGTGAAGCAAATGAAAAGGGAAATGTAAATCGGAAGGGAAAGTTCTTACCTGCCACTTGGGCCTTCCAGAAGGCAAGTAACCATTGGACTTCCCTTGCTAACTTTAACTTGCTCCACCAGTAGCATAGCTCTCTGATAAATATGCTTGTGTCGATCACCACAGTCCACCATGCCATTAAGTCTACAAGTCATGTTACGTGGCACAATTTAGGCATTTATATTTGAGTGGGATTACATTTTCTACTTTCACACAACCAACCATGCCTAGCTATAATATAATTATTTAAGCTCTTATCCACCATAGAAAATTTAGCTCCTAATACCAAGAGCTTTGCATCCAGAATTGTGGGGGTAAATTGAGATTCAAACAATTGTCAACACTTTTTGAAAGCCTGAATTAAAAATAATGTATGATTTCAAGTAGAAAATTTCTAACTCTACCTGCATCGTTCAAGGTCATCAGTGGAGGCTCCAAATGCTGGAACAATGTCATGGAGTGCATGCAGAAAGTCATCCATAGTTACTTTAATACTCTCTTCATCTACTGGCTTGGTAAGATCATCTAGACTTAGTTGTCGATTCAAAGCAAATGATACTGCACTTTTCACTACACCTTCAAGTTCTGCTCCACTGTAATTTTTTGTACGAGCAGCTGTACACAAATAAATCAATTTTATAAACTTTACTCAGTCAGTCCCATTAACAAAGTTTTGAAGATAAATGACTTCACCAACAAATATGATATGGCAGGACATAAACCCTCATTCCACCCTCCTACCGCACCCCTTCCACATTCGCACCCCCCCTCCACAAAATCACTGTGTGAGAGTACATACCAAGCTCTTGAAGATTTACATCGGGAGATAGAAAAGAATTCTCTTTCATCTTGTTTGTATGAATTTGAAGAATCTGCAGCCGACCATTTTCATCAGGAAGGCTTATCTCAACTTGAACCTCCAATCGTCCTGGCCTACAAACCACAAAATCAAAATGTTTGAAGATGAAAGGATATTTGTTCAAGTAGAAGCTTTGTTGTCATAAGCCAAAAAATAGTGGGGAGAAAAGAGTTCAAATTTCTTGTATTTTTCAGAATAAATTATATTTATCTACACTCTTTGCATCCTGCATTACTGTTCTCGATTTAAATCATCATAATCTCCATGAGTTCCAAAAACTAACTAGAGTTCATCTCTCACATTTTAATTCAATGAACTAATTACACTTCAACTTTTTCTATTATTTGCAACCCATGCTTCCACTATATGCAATTGCAATAAAATGGGACACTGTTTTACATGAGAGTAACAGAAAAGGAGAAAGGCAGTAACCTCAAAAGCGCTTCATCAAGCAAATCCTTTCGATTGGTCATTCCAATAAGTAAAACATTATTCAGGGACTCCACACCATCTATCTGAAAAGCAAGCAGTCTCTTAGTCATGTCGATGGAATCACAAAGCGTTTTAAGCAGATTACAAGGGCTGAGGAAAATTATTTTATTTTCTCGAATGTTCAGAAAGCACTGAGAACTCTTCACCAACCTTTGTAAGAAGCTGGTTCACGATGCTATCATGGACTCCAGTACCATCTCGAGTTGATCCTCTTGACTGCAAAAACAAAAATAAAACATGCATGTCTTCTGTTATCGTTTTTATAATGTATGCCGACAGCCTCAATTCCAACATACATGGACACTAATGAGCATTGCATCACTGACAGATTATCATTAGAACAAAAGCAACTATGCCAGAAATGTGTGCTTGCTTAAAGTTTTTGCCATTAACATATACACATACATGAAGAGAACCACAATCAAAGTTGGTACATCTTTCCTAGGTAACACAATATATTTACTTGATAAAAATGCCTTTCTCATCTAAAGGTGCTTGAATAATATTCTTTTTAATAAAATCCCTCCCCAAACTATCAGTGCACTTAATTGGCTTTTCAACAGTGCTTTTCTGTCACTTTTTATTCTCGTCTACTTTTCTTCTTTTCAGAACAGATGTTAACAATCTACCCTTAGATTGAAGATTAGCTAACCATTACTCAGGGATATCATTACCATTTTCTCACTATATTTGAAAGATAACTGCAAAAGACTTTACCAACCACCAAAACCAGGATCAAAAACACACTTTCAATCACCATTAGATGAATACTAATTGGCTTAAAAATGGCTCTCCCGTCCTGGACAGTGGCGGGGTTGAAAAAGTAGAATAATTGCTATATAACATAGGCAATAAAATCTACTTGCATAAATGGTAACAAAGAGTTTAGAAATCTCATACCTTGCATATGGCATCAATTTCATCAAAGATTATTACATGCAAATCACTTTGGTCCCCTGAAAAGTGAAAGTAGTGGTGGCATTAGCATCATGGAGAAAATATCTAAAATCATATTGTGGTTCAAAGAGGTCCCTTACCATTGGTCCTTTGATCATTTTCAGCATCAGCAAACAGGTCTCTAACATTCTTTTCAGTCTCGCCGACAAATTTGCTTAGGACTTCAGGGCCATTAACAATCTAGTGCAGTGTTACCAAACAAAGAAATCACACATTGACATTAAACAGTAATTAACAATAACAGGCACATATTTATTACTGATGTTCCATTACAATATACTATTTCACACTTGAATCTGAACCTTAACATAAAAAGTATAAGATGTAATTCAAAAGTAAAACAATAACCACAAAAGGTTCACACAGGGTAGAAATACATCATAACTATTAACTAAGATGGATGGCTTATAAGATCCTGAAATATAGCATTCCACTGAATACACAAGTAAACCAGCCGTATTCTACTGCTTACCAAAACATAGCACAAAGCTCGATTATATTAAAACATCAGTCATAAACAGGAATACTAAGTGTTATAAAGCATCAATGTTAATATGTTTGTCCAACTTCCCACACATAAAAATGAAATAGAAATCTCAGGTGTTGAGATAGGCATAAATATTAAAAGTAAAAGCAAATTTCAGATGACACTAGCAGCAAAAGGTCAAATATTCTTTTCCTTCTAGCAGACCAACAAACACACGCACACCCATGCAAAGAAAAAAACTGTGAAATCAATTCCAAACCTTTGGCTCCCTCCCATTCAACATTTTTCCAATTTGACGAGCCATAAGAGTTTTTCCAGTGCCAGGAGGCCCATAAAGCAGCATACCCTTTACATGCTTGATCCCCAATCTGGAAAATCAAATGCTTATTAACAGCAAGAACATGTGCATATCCCAAATTGGATCAATATAACTTGAAGAGTTAACTGCATTACTTGCTTGTCACGTGAGGTGGGAAAACACGAGAGGCAAAAGCTCTTCGAAATATATCTGCAAATTCTGCGCCCAAACCACCTATACCTAGTGACTGAAGATTAAACTCCTTTTGCCTAAAGATGTTGCTACTGGCAGCTTCACGCTGATTGACAATCTGCGTGACAATACATGTAAATAAAATCCATAAAGTTTCAATCGATTCATCAAGTTATAATTATGATCAGCATGTCAGATTAGAGGAATACTTTCCTAAAGAGGACCGAGCAATAAGGACAGTCAAAGGAAATAGATTCAATTGTCACAGATGTCTGCAATAACATGGCATCAAACACACATTCACCATCAAGTTTGGTAATGCTGAGCATTTACCAGGTGCAAATTCTGTGCAATCTAGAATGATACCATTTCATAGATTAGACTGACACAACCATGGAAGTATCCATGTCAAAAACCATTACAATTTACCTCTAGTTAGATTTATTTATAAAAGAAAAGAAAATACAGTTTAAAATGGCATACACATGTTATACTGAACAACAATTCAAAAGTTGAAAAGAAGCAGGTCATCATCTATTCACGTTTCCAAGAACAATTTTTTAAGATGATTAAAATCCACAGATAGGTGGTTTGTCCTAAGCCACAAAAGTTAAGCATGGAGAATAAAAGGCAAGCTCACAACACAAATATCAAAATTTGACCTTTATGCCACTAGAATTTGATGCTTCAAAGACAATGTACGTGTCACTTGAAATCATTCCTCTCTCAGCATCTTTAGAATCTTCTCGCCCCTCCACAGCAGCTTGAGTGACTGTAAATATGTAATTGTTTCCGTGATACTCAAATGTTACTTTTTGCCCCGATGTCATAACCTGTATACAAAAAGTCAAATTCCATGCCTCAAGCACAATATGCAAATAATAGATCAAAATAAAAAATGGAAATCTCAGTCAGATATAACTGATCAGGATATATCTGGCCCAGAGGTAATGAGGTTAAAAATTGCCCTTTTATGTATTTAAGTTAGATTGGTTTCCTTTAATGGGAAAGGTGAAACATTGAGAGGGATAATTATTACCCCCATCTTGATGCCTTTAGAGGTTAAGTTTTACCCTGCAAGCGTGGAGGATAAAATTTTAACCTCGCGAGCAAGATTATTTCTTTTCATTCTCTTCTTTTTATCTTAACAGACACCCAGATAATTTTTTATTTCTCTCTCTCAAATCATTAGTAATTTTTTAATTATTTTCTCTCCTATCACTAACAATTTACCCTTCAATTTATGAATTCACCAAACCTCCTTAAAACTAACTTCTATGTCCTCTAAATTACTTTTGTAATGATTACACTTGTAAGAACTTCCCTTCCAATTTTTAACCTTGTATTGAATGCTACCTTGGATGGAAAAGAAATGTGCATGAGAAAAGTGCGTGCACAAGAGAGAGATGGGCATCACAAAAAAAGTCAAATTCACATGATATCGTACAAGCAAGCATGTCTGATCTTATCCAAGTGTTCATTTTTTAAGTTCAAATTGATCAAACGTAATGTGTCACCAATCCTGTATTCTTTCTACAATTAATCACATGTAGACTCAACCAGCAAGCTTCAAATAACCAGTTTTTGTTTTGCAAGAAAAATCAAAAGAAACAAAATGAAACTCGTGATTCCAACACATAAAAAGGAAGAGTTCGATTACTTCAAGGCATTTTCCAATCACTGATGATGCAAATTACTAGATTAACAGTAAAAATCCAATCAAAATAAACCTGACTGCAACTAAGAAATATTTTCAATCATATACAACAGGTAGGGGACACAAATCTCTACCTGTTTAGCAAACCTTTTCCTAAGTTGGTTGGCCAGAATAACAGCATCAATCTACAAAAAGAAAAAAACACGAGAATCCCTTAATCCTGCCACCCGTCCTAAAACAGCACAAAGTTTAATGCCGCCATAATCAAAAGATCAGGACTTCCAATCTACTTGCCTGTTCATTTTTTGTCCCTTTCTTCACAAATTCCAACTCAAGTGTTAATAATGCAAGGTTAAAATCTTCAGGAGGGATAAACCTAAGAAATTTGACCCAGCCAACAATTAGAAACTGCAATTCGTAAGAACAGGAAAAAAAATAAAAAATAAAAAACAAAAAACAAATCAACCTGCGCACAGATACCGTATCACCAGATGAAACCCTCGCATGCCTTCTCTGAATCGAATTCAGCGCAATTTGGCCAGTACGAATATTTTCATGAGGAGTAACTCTTAGTTAAGGCCACCAAATTGTGATTACTTCAACAAAGAACTAACTAAAATTGTTACAACACACGATCACGCACATTTAAATTTTCTCATTTGTCACTCGCCGGACATCAAAAGAGAAAGTATAAATTTAAAACCATAGACTTTTTACCAACAATAACTAATAATGGTAATGCGATTATTTACTTAAACTAACAAAAAAGATTATCACAATAAACAAGAAGATTAAGTCGGTCAATTCTCTGTTTGATCATCATGTAGATTTGAGCAAACAAAACAAAATAAAACCTAATTATTAACAATATCAAAACTTAATGATCAAATTAATGAAAATACGAATGCAGTCAAAATTGAAATCGAGATGAATGTATAAATACGTAAAGGATATGAAAGAGATAGAACGAAGGAGTCAGCGACTAAAGCTAAGAAGAGCTTGGTTCCAGGGACGGCGAAGTTGTGGAGATCGGAGGGTGAGCAGTAAGCGAGGTTTGTGAGTGCGAGATCTGCCCCCGGTGTGTTCGTCACGATCATTGTCGACGATTGGAAACCGAACCGACTCGCCATTTTCGATTCTTCTAAGATCTGTTTGTTAATTATTTATAAAAAAAATAGAAATGGAAAGATATTAAATGAAGGTGATGATGATGGTGTATATATACAAGTAAGGAAGGGCGGGAGAGACCGAAGAAAATGAAATCGGAGGGTCTGTAATTGCCGGTTTACGTGTCTTAAGACTTTTAAATGCATTGAAGTCTTTCTCTCTTTTTTCATTTTTCGCCAAATTTCAAATCAACCCCCCAAATTAAAACCCAAACATCAATTGAGTCCCTTAAAGTTTTTTTGTTCCAACTGAGTTTTCAAAGGTTTCAAAAATTCTCCTTTGAGTTTTATGTTTGAACTCTTAGCAAATATTGACCGAAAAAAAAAATCAAGCTTCAAACAAATCAACATCATTTTTATGCATAACATGCAATTTGAATGGAATCCATATTAAAAATGGACAAACGACTCAAGTTAGAATTTGGAAATCCAATTCAACCATAAATCAGGGACCAAATCAAGAATGTATTTATAATAGGGGGCATATTTGAGGTTTGCCCTTAACTTACCTCCCCAACGGAATTGATCTCGTTATAAACAGATGTGAGAGCTTATGCCATGCATTCATGACAAGAGAGTGAAGACTTGAGTGCTTTTCATTTAAAAGCTGTTCCAATACAGAGACATAGTTTAGATTGGATGAGTTCTTCGTCGTTCACAAAACTGGCTGTGGGACAATCTGATTTCATGCCATGGATGAACCCATTTGGCACAGAGGAAGTAGTCTCAAGCTAAAGCTTTTCTTTTTCCAAAGTTACACGCCATGGATGAACCCATTTGGCAGAGAAAATAGTATCGAGCTAAAGCTTTTATTTTCCAAATTTACCTACCAGGTACTAGGCAGTGCACCCTCTTTCCCACCCATAATCTCACTCTTGAACATCGGACGTCTGGTTGTATTCTCAACACTGCAACAACGGAGATTTGAAACCAACCAGATTACACGTCTGCTTCGATTGCATGTTTAGAGGTGATTGTAATTATCATCCCACGTTTTAGTGCCTAAGCAGCGAGTGGAGACAAAATCAGTAAGAAGAGTGCATCTCTCCTACTGTCATAGCATGCATGTTCGACCTCCCTTTTCTCCCGCATTCCAATTGTACTATGTGGATACTCTGATGCTAGGCACTTTCCATATATCACAACAGAACTAGATTTCACTTCTGCAGAGTGGAAAGGCAACTAAGTCGCTCATACAAGTGCATACTCTTTAGATGCTGACATGACAAAAATACATACTCGTTTTAATGCAGAACAAGACAGACAGACAGACAATACTCAAGCTCACACTAGGAGTTCATAATAAAACTACACTCTGCTAGTAACTCATGGGAGCTTCTCCATCAGACCAAATATGGAAAAATTCTCCTTGTTATTTCAAGCTAAAGGTTCTCCTTTTGAATCTCAGTTGCTAGATTGGCGGAGCTCAGGTCGCACAAAGTCAGCATCTGCTGGCACGGAAATGTCAACTGTGGGTCTTAATTGGGCACAGACTTCAACGGCTCCATGCACTGGATCTGAAAAGAAGTTGCTGATGAGGTCACGGTTGATGGGAGTACTGTTGTCTACCGCTACCAAGGCCTGCTGGGTGAGGATGTAGTCAAAACGAGGAGCCCATTTCCTTGATCCCAATCTTGCTGTGGTTGAGCAGTTATCAACCATAAAAGAAACTCCACGGGCATGCATAAATGGATTCAAGGAATCCACAGATTCAATCAGACTTTCATTAATGATCTCAGAGTAAGAATGGCCTTTCTTCCTCAATATTTCAATCTGGAAAGAAGCAATAGATATTAGACAGCAGAAAAGCGAAAAACAATAGAGCACCAACTACTATGAGCTTCTTTCTCCAGTTTCACCAGTTCCACCAGGTGAAACTTAAATTAGATTTCACAGAAAGAAATTAATCATTCATTCGTGTTCAAATTCACAAATCAAACAAGCCCAGCTTCTATGAATACAAACTTCAAGTAAATACCATGCTTTCAGAGTATTCAACATTTTGTTGTCCTAACATACTCAGAACAAGAGCGAAGTACCTGAGCCATCATTAGTGCCACATAGACACCAGCAGTGAATGGATGCAATGGACCTAAGTCCCCAGCTGGCCGGGCAGCCCGGACTCGCTCACCAACCTTCCACATGCGTGTCTGATCAATTTTACCCATTGGAAAAGCTGGTAGACCTTCCTTTTCCTGTAAAAGGAATAGCACATCACAATAAAACAAGCTTCAAGTCTCTTCATCTATGGGAACAAAGAGATCATAACTTCAACATAGATGTAAAAGAAGATATCAGTTCCCAAATTCCAAGTTAAAAAATAGTTTCCATAGCATTTCAGTATGGTGGGCGCAACAGAAAGAGTGAACATACATAAAAGCGACGTCCAGCCAGGACAACACTGCGAATCTCACTTCCAGAGGCTACATCTTCATAGCACTCATACAAGATGTCCATGCAGGGATAAAACGAGGCACTGTAAGCAGTCTCGAATTCCTTTTTGCCTTCTGCAGACAAGGAATTGTAAACAGCCAGCATGCCCTGTTGAAACAAAGAAATGAAATCAATTAGGCTACTGATCCCTGGCTTCACTGATTAAATAAATTGATGCAGACAACTGTTTGGTAGCAGGAGAGTCTGAATTTAGCATGCACCTTGGTTGATATGGTCCTTGATATGGTTCCAGTAATGCACTCAACAGTATTCTTGTAGGCCTCATCTTCACTCATTCCATTTTCAGTGTACCGTCTAAACAAGGACTCCACAATTCCATGAACAGCACCAAGCAAAATGCCTGCAAACCAATGAAGAAAAGTCAGGTATCAAGCAAGAAAAGTAGCAAAATAATAACAGAATAAGGAATAAGGAACTAAACTCACCCCTCTCCCCAAAGATATCACTCTTGTATTCCTGCTCTAGTGTAGTGGCAAATGTGAAAGGTGAACCAAGGGCAACAGACCATCCCAAGGCAACATCAGTGGCTCTACCATCAACATCCTGTACACAGAAAAGAATAAAAATATAAAGAGTTAGTGAAATGAAATAACCCCTAATTAAAACAGATGGATCTTTTGTGTGTGTGTGTGTGTAGGGGCAGGGGCAGAGACAGAAAGAACCTGGTGGACTGCGAAACTGGAATTAATTCCAGCACCATTGACCTCTTTGCCTTGAACATAGAGTCTCCTCACAGAAGGACCCATTCCCTTGGGGCACACAGCAATGACACTGATGTTCTTTGGAAAATCAAGTCCCGTTGACTGCAAATGCCCAAGAAGAAATCCATGGGAAAGCCCAAGAATGCTGTTTGGCTTCATGTGAGAGAAGATTTTCTCATAGTTATCTGCCTGTTGCAAGAGATGAAACTGTAATTGTAAAGGGGAAAACATTGACAGACACAAGACAGAAAATGTAATAGGTAATCATCAACCACAAAAAAGATAAGGAACTATATGTGACAGCCCATAAACTACAAAAGTGTTGTTTCATTAACTTGAAAAAAAAAGATAAACTCTTAAAAACTTGATAGCTTTCACCATCCCTCTAGTTTACCAAAAAGTACAGGACAAAAAAAGATAGCGAAAAAAACAGCTACAGATGATGTTCACGGGAAGAAAAAAGCTGAAGCATTGTCATTCCCTTCCTAATACACCATATCACCTCGATACAAAATATTTACCACATGCAGAGCACTTAAGAGCAGTCCCCAAGAAATGATTATGAAATTAACTTCCCAAAAGAGTTTGCTTGAAGATTCTGGGTCATACTCTTCATAAAAAACCAAACTGTCATCTTATCCTCACATACAAAACAGAATGTCAAAGGAGAAGATGCACATTTGACTACTTTTTCACTATATTGCAAGGATTACATAAAAAGGGTAATGAGAAACAGAATGGAGTAGCTTTATAGACATGCTAGATCTTTCTCTGGCTTATTTTTCCACACAACGAGAACAGGTATGTTACATATCAAATTTTATACATTTTTATTTTTACCAAAACCTCCAAACCCACTAATTAAAAGAAAACACGAAACAGGAAAACACACAGAAACAATCTCAAAATTTGAACCAAAAATCTTCAGAAGTACAAACACAAACAGAACTAATAAACAAACCTGTGCAGCATCAGAAATCAGTAGCAATACTAGATCGCTGCCAGAAACGGTTTCCCATATATCACCTAGAGTCCCATTTTCTTCTGTAAAACCAGCACCACGAGCTTCAGCAAAGGAACGAGAGCCCTTCCTCAGTCCAATCTGCATCATTCAAAGCAGCAATACAAATATAAAGACAAGAAAATCAATCAAACAAGCTTTTTGCTAAACAGCTACCTAGAACAGAACATAAGAACAAAGTGCAAATTACCTTGACTTTAATATCAGACTTTGCTTCAGCAAGAGAATCCCTCAGATTCTGAGCTTGAGCAGGACCCTAAGAGGAACAAGGGATCATTGTTTAGCAACTTATGTTAAGCATTCCAAACTAAAGCACATAAAAAATCATTGATTATCTAGCAAAAGTCAGATAATGGCATAAATGATGTGTACAAGTTTTGCACAAATAGAGCCAATTTATACAAATCCAATACTTCAAATTTAAGGCAACTTACACATAAACTAAAATTAAAAAAAAAAACATAAAAAACAGAGAATATTCACCTGGGAACCCCATCCGATAACGCCAATCTGCTTAATCCCCTTAAATGCATCAGGCAGCAGGTGGAACAAATCCCTCCCTCCTCTCACAATGTACTACACAAAATCCACAAAACAACACTATCCATAACCATAACAACATAATACAGCATAAAAAGCATCTCTCTTTACCACTCTAAAAAACAACACAGCAAAAAAAAATCTTATCTTTCTTAACCAACTCAAAATACTCAAGATCTTATTTACATTCAAACTGAAAATTAGAAAATAAATCCAAAATAAAGTAAATACCTCATCGTGACCAGCAAGAGAGACCTTCTCCTTCTTAAACACAGAGGTCTCAAAATCAAGAGAGATCATGGGTTTCACACTGGGAACCGAAGAGACCATCTTAGCACCCAAAACTCCAGCAGAGATGTTACCACTGCTGGCTTTGAGTGGTTTGAAGGTCTTAGAAGAGAGTGATGATGAAAACCCTAAATTGCTGTTACATAGCAGCGATCTTGAAGATGCAGGCTTTAGGGTTTTTGAAGGGGCTGGAGTGGTGAGGGTATTGGAGAAGGATGTAGCCGCCGCCATTTGTTTTCAGTGAGAGAGTTGGAGAAGGGAAATGTGGAGAAGAGGAGCAGAGTTCTAAAATGACTTTGCTTTTAAATGCTGGTTCGTGTGGATGTGTGGTGTGTGGTGTGTGGTGTGAACAGTCCTTTGCTTCTTTTTTTTATTATTCAGAATTTTCCTTCTTGAATTTTTATTTTATTTTTTCAGGCTATTATTTTCCATATATTTTATTATGCTGTCTTTCATATACGTAAGTTGGATTGTTTTTTATTTAAGTAAAATCATTAATTGTGTTTGGTTTTATGTTTTTAACTTGATTTCTTATTTAAATTTAATCATGTTTTCTCTAAATTTGTTTTATTCACCCAACATTTGACTTCTATCAAGCCTCAATGTTGAATATGAATGCTAATTGTGTATGGTTTTTTTTCAAGTAATTTTTATTCATGAAATTAATTTTTATTTTTATTTATATATGATTTATACCAGAAAATAAATAATTTTATAAGATATATTAAAAATGATTTTTAATTACAAACTTGATGGGAAAAAACTCTATAATTGACATTACCTATTTAGCTCCTTTTTTTAAGATTGATTTTCGTCTATTTTATTTAGAAATATCGAACCATTTTTTTTTATCTTTAGGGAACTTTGAGAAAGTAACTTTTTTATTATTTTAGGTTTATTCAACTTTTTAAATTTTATTA
>Ga0307517_10009796_pt1 | contig 13515 bp, 10 predicted proteins | sample 23_EM_MG_FD_194515 | JGI IMG/M metagenome (GOLD analysis project Ga0307517, IMG submission 194515) | Populus trichocarpa ectomycorrhiza microbial communities from riparian zone in the Pacific Northwest, United States - 23_EM | ecosystem: Host-associated > Plants > Roots > Unclassified | place...
TGTGTTTTCGTTGTTCTCTGGCGTTTGTACATTGGCGTAACCGATTTGTAAATGTAACTTATTCCCTTTTGCATATTTCTTCTCCCCTTCACCAGCATACTAGTCGTGGTCTGTTACAAGGCCTGATATCCTTTGGGGTCGCCTATATAGATGTCCGTAGGAGCAGATGGAATCACCAATAGATAATCAAAACCTCCATCCCCGGTAGCGGTTGCGGCCGGATCCGAAAGGATGTTCCTCGATAGTAGATCTCGTGAGTACTGTTTATCATTTACTGTGTCTATTTTACGATGCCAATTGTACAACGCAGAGGGAAGTAATTATCAAAAATGCAGCAGTCCCAGGTTCTGAAATCGTAGGATGCAACGGATGCAGCAGGACACCGGAGACGTCGACATTCACCTCACACAACAAAAGGCACGCAATCGTGTTGTCAATTTCTTGCAGTCTTATGTCTGCAGGGCGGACGCCGTACAAACCAAATCTTAAACCCCACGGATCCGTAACGCGTAGCAGAGAGTGAACCCTCGGCTTCAATGAACGATACCGTCTGGATGAAACTTTCACGCAACACGTTTCATCCGCCCCCCGACAATGAACGAGGATTTTTGTACGACCGTTGATCTCCGGTAGCCTTCAAAGTGAACGGTTGCGGCACGATGTCACGCACGGCACTTTCATCCAAGTAGTGCTCGAGTTTACTAGCCAGTAGGTAGTGGGCATCTAGCAAGGTTAGCTAAGGGAAGTTCAGTACTACCGCATTCATCGCTTGACAAGCAGTACCACACAAGGGCTGAGGCGAAGTCCAGCAGGTGAATAGTGTCTAACGCTAGGGAGAACGGAGCGCGTGCTGGAGGTCTGGCAACCCACGAATAGGTGGCGAGGACGTCGACTAGGCCATCTACTGCCGTAGGGGCCCTGGGATTGCGACAGGGAGGAGGGGATCCACGGTTATAGAGGAGAGATGAATGGATGATAGGTGGGGGTGGGTCAAAAACGTGGATCCGAGGGAGCAGCTGTTTCTACGTCTGGGCTTTGCAGGAAGCCGATCGCACGCATCTTAAAACGCTCCAGCCATGAACACGGTTCCCTTCATCGACAGGCACGGGGACGGTCGCCTATTTCCATCAAGATTCACACCCTTCTTCACAGCCCGCGCGCCCACCCTTTTCCTGTGGCCACCTTGAATCTCAACCATGCAAACCGAGTCTCAACGACCGAAGGGGAGGGATGGAACCATCTCATCCCTGAATATTGCCATCGAGGGCTTGAATCTCGCGAAGGAGGTCTCAAGTATCACCCCAGCCAAGGCCGTTTTCGGTTCCGCCAGTATCCTTCTCACAATGATCAAGGTATCTTTCCTCCTCTTCTGCGACGAGGCGTCCCAAACTCATACGTGGCCAGGACACCATGGTCAATAAACGGGACTATGTCGAACTCGGGCTTGCCTGCGCGGACGTATGTGGAGCCCTTGACCGTGGGGTCGGCGGAAGGGAATTGGACCAGCTCAGCCGACCCGCGTGCGAGGCGACTGGCCAATTGACAACGTGAGTTCAACTCCCAACGATCCATACTGTATGACTTTTACTCACTGTGACCTCAATCGTAGAACTGTGGCAGAAATCCAGGCCAGGATCGTCGAGAAGAGGGAGCGGGGTCTACTCTCTCGCCTTGCCCACGCGAAGAATGACAAAGAGGCCATCGCAGCATGGAAGTTGGACCTCATTAGGATCCTTCAAGTCTTCAATGTACGTTCAGCCGGCTCTGGTCGAGCACCACTAATCGCATCCTTCCAGACCGAGCTGACTCTGAGTGCTCACACCATGGTTTCCGACATCCACCAGAACATGCTGAAAAGTTCTAAGATTACTGGCGACAAAGATCAGGTGGTGAGTGGGATCCGTACTTCACCCATCACCGAATAGACGATGACAGTTGGCTAGGCACAAGCTAGGTCGGAGACCTCAAATATCGTGGGACCACGTTCTTACATTTTTGTCTAGAGTACTTGGAGAACCACCTCACCCCCCACCGAGGGTGATCTTTGGACGCGACGAATTGATCGAGGAGATCGTGGGTCTGGCAGAAACCCTGACTCCCGTTGCTCTCATTGGCGCTGGTGGCATCGGCAAGACGTCCATCGCTCTCACGGTACTCCATCACAATCGCATCAAGCAACGGTTTGGGGGGGATCGTCGATTCATTCGATGTGATCAGTTCCCAGCGACGGCCACTCATCTGCTCGCTCGGCTCTCCAAGGTGACCGGTGCAGGTGTCGAGAACCCTGAGGATCTAACCTCCCTCCGTACATTCCTATCTTCGAAGGAAATGATCATCGTCCTCGATAATGTCGAATCCATTCTGGACCCACAGGGAACAAACGCTCGGGAGATATATGGGATAGTGGAGGAGTTGGGTCAATTGGAGACCATATGTCTCTGTATCACATCCCGCATCATCATAATTCCTCCCGACTGCGAGATGCTCAATATCCCGACGTTGTCGATGGAGGCTGCGCGCGACACGTTCTATCGGATCTACAAACACGGCGAACGGTCGGATTCGGTCAACAATATCCTGGAACGACTCGGCTTTCATCCGCTCTCAATCACCCTCCTTGCTACTGTCGCGTATCACAACCAGTGGAGCACAAACCGGCTTACGAGGGAATGGGAGAACCGGCGAACAGATGTGCTCCAGACAGCACATAACAAGAGCCTCGCTGCAACAATCGAGCTGTCGCTCGCCTCTCCAATGTTCCAAGGACTTGGGTCTGATGCCCAGGGACTTCTCGGGGTAATCGCCTTCTTCCCTCAAGGTGTCAATGAGAACAATATCGATTGGTTGTTCCCTGCCATCTCGGGCAGAACAAATATCTTGGACAAGTTCTGCATTCTGTCTCTGACATACCGAAACAACGGATGTATCACAATGCTCGCGCCACTCCGGGATTATCTCTGTCCCAGAGATCCCAAGTCATCCCCACTTCTCTGCAAGACCAAGGAACACTACTTCACCCGATTGTCGACTTGGGTTGATCCCGGCAAACCTGGGTTCGAGGAGACACAGTGGATCGTGTCAGAGGATGTGAACGTAGAGCATTTGCTCAATGTCTTCATATCCATCGACGCGGAGTCGGGTGATATCTGGGATACATGCGCCCACTTCATGGAGCATCTCCTTTGGCACAAAAGGCGGCCCATTGCTCTGGGACCGAAAATTGAGGGGCTCCGGGACGACCATCCCTTCAAGCCACAATGCCTTGTCGGGCTCTCACGGTTATCCAAAGCGATCGGAAAGAAAGCGGAGTCCAAACGACTCCTTGCTCATGCCCTAGAGCTCTATCGAGGGCGGGGGGATGACTTTCGAGTCGCTCAAACGTTGTGGTTCCTATCTAATGTAAATCAGGAACTAGGTCTCCACGAGGCAGGGAAACAACAGGCCGAAGAAGCATTGGAAATTCATGAACGACTTGGTGATGCGGTGGGACAAGCAGAATGTTTGAAAGACCTCGCTCGGTTGTTCTACCACGGCGGCCAGCTCGACGCCGCGGAGAAAGCCGCATTCCGCGCAATCAACTTGGTTCCGGAGAACAGCAATCAATTTCTGGTCTGCGGATGTCATCGTCTCCTCGGCACGATATACCGGTTCAAGGGCGAGAGAGAGAAGGCCATTCGCCATTTCGAGACATCTCTGGGAATTGCATCCTCTTTCGGTTGGCACGAGAAGCAGTTTCTGGCCCATCGCTCCCTGGCCCAACTGTTTGTCTGTGAAGGCAGGTTCGACGACGCGTCCGCCCATATCGAACAAGCCAAGTCGCACACGGTCGACAGCGTATACAACCTGGGTTCCGCGATGGAATTGCAGGCAGGCCTTTGGTGTTTGCAACGTAGATTCGACGAAGCAAAGTCTGAGGTTCTGCGCGCCGTCAACATTTATGAAGGGCTCGGGGCAGCGGAAGATTTGGAGAACTGTATGCGGCTCCTCCGGCAGATTGACGAGATAACAAATGACAGTAAGTTCCTGGAAACGGTGCTACTTACAGCGTGCATTGACTTGGCTGTTTCAGCTCAGGGAACTACATGATAACTATGACGGTCGCATTGGTCTCTCCAGATGTACGCTTCGTCTCTTCACTGTGTCTACCGTAATATCTCTTGACACCAACACTATTCCCATCCACCTCATTGACCTCTTCTAGTCGCACACATCATTTCATGCCCGTTATCCCACTATTGTTATTGATCTACATCTTGGGTTGTCTGTTTCCCTGTCTCAAAATTGTACAACGTAGAGAGAAGTTATCATTACAGGTGCGGCAGTCCCAGGTTCGGAAATCGTCGGATGCGAACAGACAGTGGTGACCTCCACCTCCCCAACAAAAGGCACGCAATCGCGTTGTCGGTTTCTTGCAATCTTCTGTCTGCATGATAGGCGCCGCGCGAGGCCATTCTGCCCGACCCCCACCCGCTGTTGTCTAACCGACCGGTAGCGTGGTACCCAGCGGAGGTGTTTGCTACTCAAGCACGTTGAAGTGAGAAAGAGCAACGTTCACCGCATGAGGTGTTTTCACACTGGCTTTCGGTGTTGGAAGTTGGTGCTGAAGGATCGTGAACCCAGATAGGAACAACCGAGGACGTCGGTTAGGTTGCTGATGCCGCTTGGAGAAGTCAGTTTGAGACTTGACGTGGAAGGCCAACGGAGGTTTGGTATTGTGGTGGCCGATTGCGAACGAGGATGGGACACATGGCGGCACCAATTCGACGCGCTTCATACTCACACTCTGTGCCAAAGTCCCGAACCCCGCGGGGCCGCAATGCGTAACGGAGGAAGAGCTTTCGGCTTGAACGATACCATCTGGATGGTACCCTGCAAGAGCCGAGATGAAGTCCAGCGGATGAATAGGGCCCAACACCGGTGAGAACGGGATCCGTGCTGAGGGTCTGGCAAGCCATGAATAAGCGGCAAGGACATTGACTAGGTCGTCTGCGGTCGTAGGTGGTGTCGGGACCGGTCGGCGGGGGGAAGAGACAGGTGGGGGATATCGATACGCGATGAGTAGGTGGGTGGTTCGGGGGCTCTAGGGGAGCAGCTGTTTCTACGTTTGGTGGTGCCAAGGCCGGTGGGGGGAGGTCCGCGGTTGTGGAGAAGAGACGGGTGGGGGGGTTCGGAAGCATGGCTCTAGGGGAGTAGTCGTTTCTGCGTTGGGGCTTGACTTGGGCTTGACAAAGAATTACAGTTGGAGATCGACCGATTGCTCGCATCTCAAACAGGATTCACAGCCCGCGCGCCCACCCTTTCCTCGTGACCATCGTGAATCCCGACCATGCAAACCGAGTCCCAACGACCAAAGGGGAAGGATCAGACCATCTCATCCTTGAATGTGGCCATCGAGGGCTTGAATCTCGCGAAGGAGGTCTCAAGTATCACCCCAGCCAAGGCCGTTTTCGGTTCCGCCAGCATCCTCCTCACAATGATCAAGGTATCTTTCCTCCCCTTCTGCGACGAGGTATCCCAAACTAATACGTGGCTAGGACACCATGGTCAATAAACGGGACTATGTCGAACTCGGGCTCGCCTGCGCCGACGTATGTGGAGCCCTTGACCGCGGGGTGGGCGGAAGGCAACTGGACCAGCTCAGCAGATCCTCATGCGAGGCGATTGGGAAATTAACAACGTGGGTTCGATCAGCGATGCATATCATGTGTCCTCTACTCACTGCGACGTCGATCGCAGGACTGTGGCAGAAATACAGGGCAGGATCGTCGGGAAGAGGGAACGGGGTCTACTCTCCCGGGTTGCCCACGCGAAGAATGACAAAGAGACCATCGCGGCATGGAGGTCGGACCTCATTAGAATCCTTCAAGTCTTCAACGTACGCTGACCCGGTTCTGTTCGATTACCGCTAACCAGCTCCTCCCAGACCGAGTTGACCCTGAGTGCTCACACCATGGTTTCCGACATCCACCAGAACATGCTGAAAGGTTCTGGGGATACTGGCGGCAAAGATCGGGCAGTAAGTGACACTCATACTCCACCCATCACCGAATAGACAGTGACAGTTGGATAGGCTCAAACCAGGTCGGCAACTTCGAATATCGTGGGATCACATTCTTACATTTCTGTCTAGAGTACTCGGAGAATCACCTCCCCCACCACCAAGGATCTTTCTTGGACGCGACGAGTTGATCGAGGAGATCGTTGGTCTGGCGGAAAGTCTCAGTCCCGTTGCTCTCATTGGCGCGGGCGGGATTGGCAAGACGTCCATCGCTCTAACCGTTCTCCACCACGATCGGATCAAGCAACGGTTTGGGGGCGATCGTCGATTCATCCGCTGTGATCAATTCCCGGCGACACCCACCCACCTGCTCGCTCGACTCTCCAAGGTGACCGGCGCAGGTGTCGAGAACCCTGAAGACCTAACCTGTCTGCGCCCGTTCCTGTCTTCGAAGGAGATGGTCATCGTCCTCGACAACGCGGAATCCATTCTGGACCCACAGGGAACGAACGCTCGAGAAATATATGGGATAGTGGAGGAGTTGGGACAATTGGAGACCGTCTGTCTCTGTATCACATCGCGCATCTCTACCGTCCCTCCCGAGTGTGAGACCCTGGATGTCCCGATATTGTCGGCAGAGGCCGCGTGCGACACGTTCTATCGGATCTACAAATTCCACGAGCGGTCGGACTTGGTCAACAACATCCTAGAACGACTCGACTTCCATCCACTTTCGATCACCTTACTCGCGACGGTTGCACATCACAACAAGTGGACCCCGGACCGACTTACGAGGGAATGGGAGAACCGGCGAACGGATGTTCTGCAGACGGAGCATAACAAGACCCTCGCTGCGACGATCGAACTTTCACTTGCCTCCCCCATGTTCCGAGAACTTGGGCGTGATGCCCGAGGACTTCTTGGAGTTGTCGCCTTCTTCCCCCAGGGCGTCAACGAGAACAACATTGATTGGTTGTTCCCTACGATCTCAAACAGAACAAACATCTTGGACAAGTTCTGCATTCTGTCTCTGACATACCGAAACAACGGGTGTATCACAATGCTCGCGCCACTCCGGGATTATCTCTGCCCCAAAGATCCCAAGTCATCCCCACTCCTCTGCAAGACCAAGGAACATTACTTCAGCCGATTGTCGGTTTCTGTTGGTCTCGACAGACCCGGTTTCGAGGAGGCAGGATGGATTGTGTCAGAGGATGTGAACGTTGAGCACTTGCTCAATGTCTTCATATCCATCGATGCGGAATCAGGCGATAACTGGGATGCGTGTGGCCACTTCATGGAGCATCTCAGTTGGCACAAAAGGCGGCCTGTTTCTCTGGGACCAGTGATCGAGGGGCTCCGGGATGACCATCCCTCCAAGCCAGATTGCTTGGTTCAGCTCTCACGGTTATTCAGAGCGGTCGGGAATGCAGTGGAGTACAAACGACTCCTCACTCATTCCCTAAAGCTCTATCGAGAGCGGGGGGATGGCTTTTGGGTTGCTCAAGTGTTATGGTGCCTATGTGATGCAAATCGGGAACTAGGCCTCAACGCAGAAGGGAAAGCACAGGCCGAAGAAGCTTTGGAAATCTACAAACAGCGTGATGATAGAGTGGGACAAGCGGAGTGTTCGAAATTCCTCGCTTGGTCGCTGTACAACGACGGCCAGCTCGGCGCGGCAGAGGAAACCGCAATCCGCGCGATCAATCTGGTTCCGGAGAAAGGCAATCAATCTGTGGTCTGCGGATGTCACCGTCTTCTCGGCGTAATATATCGGTCCAAGGGCGAGAGAGAGAAGGCCATTCACCATTTCGAGACGTCCCTGGCAATTGCATCCTCTTTCGGTTGGCACGAGAAGCAGTTTCTGGTCCATCGCTTCCTGGCCGAACTGTTTCTCGACGAAGGCAGGTTCGACGACGCATCCGCTCACATCGAGCAAGCCAAATTACACACGGTCGACAGCCCATACAACCTGGGTTACGCGATGGAGCTGCAGACACGCCTTTGGTATCGGCAACATAGGTTCGACGAGGCAAAGTCCGAGGTTCTGCGCGCTGTCGGCGTTTATGAGAAGCTCGGGGCAGCGAAGGATTTGGAGGACTGTATGCGGCTCCTCCGGCAGATTGACGAGAAATTAAGCAATGGTAAGCTCCTGGAAACGGCGCTACCTCCTGTGTGTATTGACCTGGCTGTCTCAGCTCGGAGAACCGAATGATACTACATCGATGGTGGCATCGATCTCTCCGGACGTATGCTTTGTCCCTTCACTGTGTCCGCCGTGAAGTCCTTCGATACCAACACGATCCCACCCCTCTTTACTTCGCATTTCATGTTCGTTATTCCGCTGTTGTAGTTGATCTGCATCTTGGGCTTCCTGTTTTCCCACCTCTTGTACTATATTTATTTCGCATCTATGTATCCCATGCATTACCTCAGTGTCCAACAGTTTCGTTTAGTAATGTCACGGCTTCCGAGCCGCTCACCTTGGCTGGCACGTTATAAACCGGGCAAAACCCCGATCCTGGAACACTAGGTTCAGGAGCTGGTCGTTATCCCACGCTGGGACATTGTTGACGAATAACGACTGCCCGCTCAAGCTGTTGCTACCTGAAGACAATCCATCTTGATGCAACGCCAGATTTTGCCACCGCACCGAACAGTTCAGCCCCGCTGAATGCTGGTTGACGATCTGTCGACCCTGCCCGACGTCCCCCACGAAGAGCGTTGTCAAGTTCGTTCTAGGCTGGAATCCTGCCTCAAATTCAGAAGAGGGGAGGGCGTCGTCGTTCAGGGGAGCAAGTTCGTTTGATCCTTCTTATGCCTTTGGCGGTTGACCGCAACCGGCAAAGCAACCCCGAGCGCAGCACGAAATTACCAAGAAGTTCTGAGCGACTGAGTCGCCACCGTATCAGTGGCAGGGCCACATTGTGCTGTCTTCGTGACGTCCGTTCGACCCCCGCTGATGGTGTACACCTATCCGTACTAGCAGTCAGGTCATCGAAAACGTCCGCAGAAAGTTAGTTGAGACCTTTCTCTCACATTTTTGGCCGATCGGTTGCTGGGCATTGGCGTCGTTTGGCCCGGTCAGTCCTACACGGACACGGGTTGAGGCCTGATCTCCTTCGGGAGTCATGTGTATAGGTAGGTGTCCGTTGGGGTAGATTAAATCACACAATCAAAACCCCCATCCCCGATAACGGTTGTCACCGGCTTCGGGGTAAATCCAAGAATCCAAGAGGGCGCCGCCTCAACAGCGAGTTTCGTGGGCACTGCTCATCATTTATTGTATTCGTTCTGTGATGCGAAATCGTACAACACATAGAGAAATCATCATCATAAGTGCGACAGTCCCAGGTTCTGAAATTGTAGGATGCACGAGGACGCTGGAGACCTCCACTTCCCACAATAAAAGGCACGCAGTCGTGTTGTCGGTTTCTTGTGGTCCCACGTCTGCAAGGTAGACGCCGCATAAAGCCGGTCTGCGCGATTTCCACTAGCTGTCCACTACGGCCGGTAGTGAAGCACCCAGCGGACGCACTTTGAAGTGAGAAAGAGCAACGATCACCGCATGGGGTTTCGTCACGCTGGTATTCGGTGTTGGGAGCTAGTGTTGACGGATCGCGAATCCAGAAAGGAACGGCCGAAGATGTCAATCAGGTTACTGAGGCAATTCGGAGAATTGGGACTTAACGTGGAGGGCCAACGGCGGTCTGATGATTGGGAGTCGGAAGCGGCCAACTGTCAACAAGGATGAGACACCCCTACTGCGGCACCAATTCAACGCATTTCATACTCACACTCTGTGCTGAAATATTGAACCTTACGGACCCGCAATGCATAACGGAGGAAAGCTTTCGGCTTGAATGATACTGTCTCGACAGTACCCTACGAGAGCTGAAATGAAGTCTAGCGGACAAATAGAATCCAACGCCAGGGAGAACAGGGTTCGCGCTGGAGGTCCGGTAACCCACGAACGGCCGCCTAAGTGGCAAGGATGCCGACTAGGTCGTCGCAGTCGTAGGGACACTGGGGTGGTGTCGAGGCCGATCCACGGGGACGAGATCCACGGGCATGAGGAAGTGATGAATGGGAGATATGCGATAGGTGGGTAGGGGTTCGAAAATGTGACTCTGGTGGAGCGGCTGAATTCCTACGTCGGGGCTTGACAAAGAACTGTGGTTGGAGGTCAACTGATCGTACGTCTCAAAACATTCAGTCGTGGGCGTTTGAACCCACGGGGGATGGTCGCCTATTTGCGTCGGGATTCACAGCCCGGGCGCCCACCCCTTCCTCGTGTCCGTCTTGAATGTCGACCATGCAAACCGAGTCCCAACGACCAAAGGGGAAGGATCAGACCATCTCATCCTTGAATGTGGCCATCGAGGGCTTGAATCTCGCGAAGGAGCTCTCAAGCGTCACCCCAGCTAAGGCCGTCTTCGGTTCCGCCAGTATTCTCCTCACAATGATCAAGGTATCTTTCTTCCTCTTCTACGACGACGTGACCCAGACTCATGCGTGGCCAGGACACCATGGTCAACAAGCGGGACTATGTCGAACTCGGGCTCGCCTGCGCAGACGTATGTGGAGCGCTTGACCGCGGGGTGGGCGGAAGGCAATTGGACCAGCTCAGCCGATCCTCGTGCGAGGCGATTGGGAAATTAACAACGTGGGTTCGGTCAGCGATGTATATCCTGTTTCCTTTACCCACTACGACCTCGATCGCAGGACTGTAGCAGAAATCCAGGGCAGGATCGTCGGGAAGAGGGAACGAGGTCTACTCTCCCGGGTTGCCCACTCGAAGAATGACAAAGAGACCATCACGGCATGGAGGTCGGATCTCATTAGGATCCTTCAAGTCTTCAATGTACGCTCAGCCGGCTCTGTTCGATTGCCGCTAATCACTTCCCCCCAGACCGAGTTGACCTTGAGTGCTCACACCATGGTTTCCGACATCCACCAGAACATGCTGAAAGGTTCTGAGGATATTGGCGGTAAAGATCAAGCTGTAAGTGGCACCCGTACTCCACCCATCACCGAATAGACAGTGACGATTGTCTAGGCTCAAACCAGGTTGGCAATGTCGAATATCGTGGGACCACGTTCTTACATTTCTGTCTAGAGTACTCGGGGAATCACCTCCCCCGCCACCGAGGATCTTTCTTGGACGCGACGAGTTGATCGAGGAGATCGTTGGTCTGGCGGAAAATCTGACTCCTGTTGCTCTCATTGGCGCTGGCGGCATTGGAAAGACGTCCATCGCTCTGACCGTTCTCCACCACGATCAGATCAAGCAACGGTTTGGCAGGGATCGTCGGTTCATCAGATGTGATCAGTTCCCGGCCACGCCCACCCATCTGCTCGCTCGGCTCTCCAAGGTGACCGGTGCAGGTATCCAGAACCCCGAAGACCTAACCTCTCTGCGCCCGTTCCTGTCTTCGAAGGAGACGGTCATCGTCCTCGACAACGCGGAATCCATTCTGGACCCACAGGGAACGAACGCTCGAGAAATATATGGGATAGTGGAGGAGTTGGGACAATTGGAGACCGTCTGTCTCTGTATCACATCGCGCATCTCCACCGTCCCTCCCGAGTGTGAGACCCTGGATGTCCCGATATTGTCGGCAGAGGCCGCGTGCGACACGTTCTATCGGATTTATAAACGCCGCGAACGGTCGGATTTGGTCAACAACATCCTAGAACGACTCGACTTTCACCCACTTTCGATCACCTTACTCGCGACGGTTGCGCATCACAACAAGTGGACTCCGGACCGACTTACGAGGGAATGGGAGGGCCGACGAACGGATGTTCTGCAGACGGAGCACAACAAGTCCCTTGCCGCCACAATTGAACTTTCGCTCGCCTCCCCCATGTTCCGAGAACTTGGGCGTGATGCCCGTGGGCTTCTTGGAGTTGTCGCCTTCTTCCCTCAAGGCGTTAACGAGAACAACATTGATTGGTTGTTCCCTACAATTTCGAACAGAACAAATATCTTGGACAAATTCTGCGTTCTGTCTCTGACATACCGAAACAACGAATGTATCACAATGCTCGCTCCACTCCGGGACTATCTCTGTCCCAAAGATCCCAGGTCATCCCCACTCCTCTGCAAGACCAAGGAACGTTACTTCACCCGATTGTCAGTTCCGGTTGGTCCCAGCATACCTGGGTTCGAGGAGGCACGATGGATTGTGTCAGAAGATGTGAACGTTGAGCACTTGCTCGATGTCTTCATATCTATCGATGCGGAATCGGGTGGTATCTGGGATGCGTGTGGCCACTTCATGGAGCATCTCAGTTGGCACAAAAGGCGGCTTGTTGCTCTGGGACCGAAGATTGAGGGGCTCCGGGATGACCATCCCTCCAAGCCACAATGCTTAGTCGAGCTCTCACGGTTATTCAGAGTGGTTGGGAATGGAGTGGAGTACAAACGACTCCTTACTCATGCCCTAAAGCTCTATCGGGAGCGGGGAGATGACCGGTGGGTTGCTCAAGTGTTGATCCTCCTATGTATTGCAAATCAGGGACCAGGCTGCTACAAGGCAGGGATTCAGCAGGCCGAAGAAGCATTGGAGACCTATAAACGGCTTGGTCATACGGGGGGACAAGCATCGTGTTCGAAAGAACTCGCTAGGCTGTTGTACAAGGACGGCCAGCTCGACGACGCAGAGAAAACCGCATTCCGCGCGATCAACCTGGTTTCGGAGAACGGCAGTCAATCTCTGGTCAGCGGATGTCATCGCCTTCTCGGCCAAATATATCAGTCCAAGGGCGAGAGGGAGAAGGCCATTCGCCATTTCGAGACAGGCCTGGGAATTGCATCCTCTTTCGGTTGGCACGAGAAGCAGTTTACGGCCCGTTACTCCCTGGCCGTGCTATTTCTCGACGAAGGCAGGTTCGACGACGCGCAAGTTCACATCGAACAGGCCAAGTCGCACACAATCAACGACGCATACAACCTGGGTTCCGCGATGGAGGTGCAGGCAAACCTTTGGTATCGGCAACGTAAATTCGATGAGGCAAAGTCTGAGGTTCTGCGCGCCGTCGGTATTTATGAGAAGCTCGGGGCAGCGAAGGATTTGGAGAAGTGTATGCGGCTCCTCCGGAAGATTGACGAGGCAACAGACGGCGGTAAGCTCCTGGAACCGGTGCGACTTCCTGCGAGTATTGACTTGGCTGTTTCAGCTCAGTGAACTAAATGATAGCATCCTATCCTAATCCTAATCCTATCCTAATCCTATCCTATCCTATCCTATCCTATCCTATCCTAATGGGACCACGCGATTCTCTGATGGCGATCGGTGCTAAAACACGGATCAAAACGATCCATTAAAAGCACGTTTTCTTCGCGTGCTCTTCCTAGTGTTGCCGCGAACTGAGTTGTACTGAGTTGAGTCAGACCGAACTTGAGCCAGCTCACTACGACTCACTGATTGGCGCTAGAAACAGCCGCCAGCCGCACGTGGCGGAAATGATTTCTTGAAGCAATTTACTGTGATGGGCGAGTTAATAGAAAT